>Ga0180434_10005739_pt1 | contig 14509 bp, 10 predicted proteins | sample SS_ome_7_FD_132453 | JGI IMG/M metagenome (GOLD analysis project Ga0180434, IMG submission 132453) | Hypersaline lake sediment archaeal communities from the Salton Sea, California, USA - SS_1_D_2 metaG | ecosystem: Environmental > Aquatic > Non-marine Saline and Alkaline > Hypersaline >... | reverse complement strand
TGAGCAGCTCCCGTCAGATCACCATGGTCAACCAGCGTGCTTTGCTCCTTCTCGGTCTGGAATCACCTCCGATCGGTGCGACCCTGCTCGAGATCGTCCGCTCGCCGATCCTGGAAGAGATCGTCCTGCAATCTCTCGATGGTGCCTCTGCCAGCGGGGAATTCGACTTCGGACTCGAACCGACCCGACGGTTGCTGGCCCGCGCCACCCCGCTCGAAGCCACCAACGGGTGTGTCATCGTCCTGATGGATGTGACCGAACTGCGCCGGCTCGAGCGGGTCAGACGCGACTTCCTGGCCAATGTGTCCCACGAACTCCGCACCCCGGTTAGCGTCATCCGGGCCAATGCCGAAACCCTTCTCGACGGCGCCCTGCACGAGCCCGCCAACGGCACGCGCTTCATCGAGAGCATCATGCGCGATTCCGAACGGCTCTCGAACCTGGTCAGTGACCTGCTCGATCTCTCCCGGATCGAAAGCGCCGCCTTCACCCCCGAACGGGTTCCGGTCGGCATCCTCCCGGTCGTCCGCGGTGTCGTTCAGACGATCGAGGAGATGGCCGTCCGGAAGAGTCAGACGATCACGCTCGATATCGATGCCGGAGACAGGGTGCTGGGGGATCCCCAGGGGGTCGAACAGGTCCTGCTCAACCTCATCGACAATGCCGTGAAATACACTCCGGAGAACGGCACGATCATCATCCGCACGTCTGCACCCGGTGAACCGGGAGTGATCGCCATCGAGGTCGAGGACGATGGGCCTGGTATCGAACCGCCTCACCGCGACCGGATCTTCGAGCGCTTTTACCGCGTCGATGCCGGCCGATCCCGGGCTCAGGGCGGCACCGGCCTGGGGCTCTCGATCGCGCGCAACCTCATCGACAGCATGGGGGGAGAGATCGGCTTCGAGCCGGTTTCGCCGCACGGTTCGCTCTTCCGGATCATTCTGCCCGCAGTGAAATAGCCCCGAGCCTCATCGCCACTCAGCCACAAGCAGCAGAGTACTGACGGGCACGTCTGCCCGCACGGCTTTTACCTGAGGCCGACGCATCTTCGTTGCACTGTCACTGCTGAATGCTGCGCGATCACTGCTCAATAAAAGAACGGGCACCCTCCTCCCGGAAGGTGCCCGTTCGGGGCCAGGCTGTGAGGCCCTACTCTCGCCTGACCGCCTCTCTGTCACAGAGCGGGTTGCCCACCTGCTTCAGATCGGTGTGTCGCCCGGCGTTACCACTTCCACATGAAGGTGATCCGGAACAGGTTGGTCGGATCGCCGTTGCCGGTCTTCGTCTGGTGGAAGTTGGGGATGATGCTCAAACCCGGGCCGGGGGTGTAGTCGAGTCCGACGAGCATCAGGGTCATGGTGTCATCGTCGGTACTGGTGTCGGGATCCCAGCTCATGTACGTACCCATGATCCCGAACGGTGAGTCGGGGATCGAGTAGCGGCCGAAGCCCCAGAACCCGCTGCCATCCTGATCGAGCGTGAACCGGTAGTTGCTCTGCGTGCTGTACGAACCGCCGAAGGCGAAATTGTCACCCTCGTACCCGACCGAGAGATCCATGGTGGTCGTGTTCTCCATGTCCCCTTCGGTCAGCGGATCGCCATCGGGATCGAAGCCGTTCATCCCGTAATGCGCGGTAACGAGCAGGCCCTCGATCGGGGTGAAGACCCCCTGCACCTCGTATGCCTTGCCGAAGGAGGTGTCCTCGGGCTTGCTGTAACCGTTCCCGTTGCTGAGCATGACGTTGACGTCGATCATGTCGCCCAGATGGACGTGGGCCATGACTCCCAGGTCGGCTGAGGAGCGGAGCTTGTAGTAATCCTGCATGGTCATCTCGACGTGGCGGTAACCCCAGACCTCTTCGATCGTACCGAAGAGGACGGTACCCATCATGCCGGCCCGCAGATTCACCAGATCGGACACCGCCCAGTCGGCATATACATGCTTGATGAAGAGGCGCCACTTGCCGTCACCGTCCTGCTTCACATCGGTGCGGAACCGGCCGGTGATGTCCTCGCTCATCTCGAGGTTGTAGGTGAAATACGCCCGGCGGAAACCGTGGGTCAGCATGTTGTCGACATCCTCACTCAGCCCCTGCGTGAGGTCGAAGTAGGCCTTCCCCTTGAGAGTGCCGCTGCCCGCCACCTGGGCCCGGGCGGTCGTGGTTGCACTCACGATCAGGAGGAGCACCGCCGCGGCGGCAAGAACTCGTCGGAACATCCGTTGACTCTCCTTGATGGGACGATTCAACCGGTCATTTCGGTAATCGGCGGATGGTATCACGAGCATCCCCGACCCGGTTCATCGTCGGATTCGACTGTTTCGCGCAGCTGTACTATCGGAGATGTGAATGGCGATCGTGTGACAGGCAGGAAACAATCCGGTGGGCAAAAACCCTCGGAACAACTACCGTTGACACCGCATCCGGGGTGCCTATCATACAGGATTGTTAAAGGCGACAAGAATTGTCGTATTTAAGTCGGTTCGAAAAAGGAAATCCATGTCCGCACAGGATCACACGGGGAGTTCACCCCCCCCGGCGGAAGAATCGGTGACACCGGTACCGGCTCCGCCATCGCCGGCGACACCGGGCTCCACCGAGGACGCCATCAGGCAGATCGAGGAGCGCAAGTACCGCGAAGGCTTCGTGACCGAGGTCGAGGAGGACCGCGCCCCCGAGGGGCTCGACGAGGAGATCATCCGGCTGATCTCGCACAAGAAGAACGAGCCGGAGTGGCTGCTCGAGTGGCGCCTGAAGAGCTACCGGCACTGGCTGACGATGCAGCAGCCCGACTGGGCCAACATCAGCTTTCCGCCCATCGACTACCAGGCGATCAGCTACTATTCGGCGCCGAAGTCGATCCAGGACAAGCCGCCGCAGAGCCTCGATGAGGTCGACCCCGAGATCCTGGCCACCTACGAGAAACTCGGCATCCCCCTGCTCGAGCAGAAGAAACTGCTCGGCGTGGCGGTCGACGCGGTCTTCGACTCGGTTTCGGTGGCCACGACCTTCAAGGAGAAGCTGGCCGAGGAAGGGGTGATATTCTGCTCCTTCTCCGAAGCCGTGCTGGAACACCCCGAGCTGGTGCAGAAGTACCTCGGCTCGGTCATACCGTATCAGGACAACTACTTCGCGGCCCTGAACTCGGCCGTCTTCACCGACGGATCGTTCGTGTACGTGCCGCCGGGCGTGCGCTGCCCGATGGAGCTCTCGACCTACTTCCGCATCAACGCGTCGAAAACGGGCCAGTTCGAGCGCACCCTCATCATCGCCGACGAGGGCAGCTACGTGAGCTACCTCGAGGGGTGCACCGCCCCGATGAGGGATGAGAACCAGCTCCATGCCGCGGTGGTCGAACTCTACGCCCATAAAGATGCCGAGGTCCGCTACTCGACGGTGCAGAACTGGTACCCGGGGGATGAGCAGGGGCGCGGCGGGATCTACAACTTCGTGACCAAGCGGGGTATCTGCGAAGAGCGAGCCAAGATGTCATGGAGCCAGGTCGAAACCGGCTCGGCCATCACCTGGAAGTACCCCTCCTGCATCCTCAAGGGGGACAATTCGGTCGGGGAGTTCTACTCCGTAGCCGTGACGGGGATGTACCAGCAGGCCGATACCGGCACCAAGATGATCCACCTGGGCAGGAACACCCGCTCGACCATCATCTCGAAGGGGATCAGTGCCGGGCACGGGCAGAACACCTACCGCGGCCTGGTGCGCATGGCCAAAAGCGCCGCCGACGCGCGCAACTTCTCCCAGTGCGACTCGATGCTGATCGGGGACCGGTGCGGAGCGCATACCTTCCCCTACATCGACGTGCGCAATCCGACCGCCCAGACCGAGCATGAGGCCTCGACCTCGAAGGTCGGGGAGGACCAGCTCTTCTACTGCGCCTCGCGCGGCATCTCGAACGAGGATGCGCTCTCGATGATCGTCAACGGTTTCTGCAAGGATGTCTTCGACCACCTGCCGATGGAGTTCGCCGTCGAGGCCTCCAACCTGCTGCAGATCACCCTCGAGGGTTCGGTCGGTTAGAACGGGTGCGACAGGTTACAGACAAGGAGAACACCTGATCATGCTGGAAGTCAAAAACCTCCACACGCGGGTCGAAGGGCGTGAGATCATCCGGGGCCTGAGCCTGACCGTCAAGCCGGGCGAAGTCCACGCCATCATGGGTCCCAACGGCAGCGGCAAGAGTACCTTCTCGGCTGTCCTGGCCGGCAAGGACGGGTACCAGGTGACCGACGGCGAGGTCCTCTACGAAGGCGCCGATCTGCTCGACAAGAATCCCGAGGAGCGGGCCCGCGAGGGCGTTTTCCTGGCCTTCCAGTACCCGGTCGAGATTCCCGGCGTGACCAACGCCTACTTTCTCAAAGCCGCCCTGAACGCCATCCGCAAGAGCCGCGGCGAATCGGAGATCGATGCCTTCGACTTCCGCGAACTGGTCCAGGACAAGATGGCCCTGGTGAAGATGGACGAGTCCCTGCTGAGCCGGCCGGTCAACGAAGGCTTCTCGGGCGGCGAGAAGAAACGCAACGAGATCTTTCACATGGCCGTGCTCGAACCGAAACTGGCCATCCTCGACGAGACCGACTCCGGCCTGGATATCGATGCTCTCAAGATCGTTGCCGACGGCGTCAACGCCATGCGCGGCGATGACCGGGCCTTCATCGTGATCACCCACTACCAGCGCCTGCTCAACTACATCGTGCCCGACTTCGTGCACGTTCTGGTCGACGGCCGGATCGTGCAGTCGGGGGGCAAGGAACTGGCCCTCGAACTCGAGGAGAAGGGCTACACCTGGATCGCGAAGCACCCGGCCAACGGGACCGAGGAGGGGGACGAAACGCCCACCGACCGGTCAGCGGATTCGTGAGGGAGGCCTGAGAAATGCCCGTCACCGACATCGTGACCTCTGCCGTTCTCGGCTCCTGGCTCGAAGACTACACCGATTTCACCGCCCGGCTGCCCGCCAGCGACCCCTCGGCAGTGGCCCAGTTGCGTCACCATGCCATCGGCACCTTCTCCGGGATCGGTTTCCCTTCGAAAGACATCGAGGAGTGGCGCTTCACCGATGTCACGCCCATAACCGAAATGTCGTTCCGGCGCGCCACCCGCGAAGAAAGCGAACTCAGCCCGGTCGACGTCGTGCCCTACTCCTACGTGGAATGCGGCGAACTGGTCTTTGTGAACGGCCGCTATGCCCCGACCTTCAGTTCGATCTGCGAACTCCCCGAGGAAGCCGTCATGGGGAACCTCGCCGATGCCCTGACCAGCCATCCCGAGAAGGTCCAGGCGCACCTGGGGCGGTACGTGGATTACGAAACGGATGCCTTCGCAGCCCTCAACACTGCCTACGTGCGCGACGGGGCCTTCATCTACATCCCCCGCGGCGAGATCATCCGCGATCCCCTGCACATCCTTTACCTCTCCACCAATGCAGACGCCCCGACGGTCAGCTATCCCCGCCTCCTCGTCATCGCCGAGGAGGGGAGCGAAGTCGTCCTGGTCGAGAGCTATGCCGGCACATCCGGCGGCACCTACCTGAGCGCTCCGGTGACCGAGATCATTGCCGGTGAAGGAGCCCGGGTCGAGCACTACCGCATCCAGCACGAGAGCGAAGAGGCCTGGCACATCTCGAGCTCGCAGGTCTACTGCTCGGCCGGGAGCGAAGTGACGAGCCAGTCGATGTCGTTCGGCGGCGCGTTCGTGCGCAATTCGGTCGGTGCGGTACTCCACGGCGAGGGCGCTCAGGCCAAACTCAACGGACTCTACCTGATCAACGGCACGCAGTTCGTGGACAACCACCTCGACGTCGATCACGCCCGCTCCGGATGCACGAGCTATCAGCTCTACAAGGGTATCCTCGAGGACGAGGCCCGGGCTGTCTTCGCCGGCCGCATCCATGTGCGTCCCGGCGCCCAGCAGACCGATGCCGAGCAGGAGAACCGCAACCTGATCCTCTCGCCGCAGGCCACCGCCCTCTCGATGCCCCAGCTCGAGATCTTCGCCGACGATGTCAAATGCACCCACGGCTCGACGGTCGGCGAACTCGACGAAGACGCGCTCTTCTATCTCCGCTCGCGCGGAATCGGGGCCGAGGAAGCCATGAGCATGCTCATCTACGCCTTCGCGAGCGAGTACATCGACCACGTCACCTTCAGGCCCGTACGCAAGACCCTGGAACGGTTCATCGTGAACCGCCTTCCCCACGGCGAAATCGTACGGCAGGGAGTGTCCTGATGTCGGACCTGCGCGCCCTCTACCAGGAGGTCATCCTCGACCACAGCCGGAATCCCCGCAATTCCGGCCCCCTGCCCGACGCCAATCACGAAGCGCTCGGGAACAACCCTCTCTGCGGCGACGAGATCACCCTGCACGTCAAAACCGAGGACGGCATGATCACTGACGTCACCTTCGAGGGATCGGGCTGCGCCATCTCGACCGCGTCGGCCTCGCTGATGACCGAAGCCGTGAAGGGCAAAACCGTGGCCGAGGTGGAGGAGATCTTCGAGACGTTCCATGACATGGTCGCCGGCGATCCGAGCGAGAAGGCGGAAGTGCCCGCTTCACTCGGCAAACTGAGCGTCATGGCGGGGGTGCGGGAGTTCCCGGTGCGGGTCAAATGCGCCACCCTGGCCTGGCACACCCTGCAGGCAGCCCTCGGCGAAGGCGAGAAAACCGTCTCGACCGAGTAGCCCGAATCCTCACGCAGTCACAGAGGGAACGAGAGACATACCGCGAGATCACGGCGGACGACGAGTTGCGCAAAGACGTACCGGAAGGTACGTCGCCCGGACAAATCGGACGTCCAGCGCCGAGCTCGTGGTAAGGAATCGTTCCTCAGGAAAAGAAATCCACGATCTTCTGCAGCGATTCGACCAGCCGGTCGATCTCTTCCTCGACATTGTAGAACGCCAGTGAGGCCCGGGTCGTGGCGCTGACCCCGAGCACGTCATGGAGGATATGGGTGCAGTGGTGGCCGGCCCGCACGGCGATCCCGTCGGCGTCGAGGAAGGTGGAGACGTCGTGGGGGTGGACCGTCTCCAGGCTGAAGGCGGCCAGGGCCGCCCGCCCGGTGGCCGGCCCGTGGATCGTGATGCCCGGGATCGTCTCGAGCTTCTCCAACAGAACGCCCACCAGTTCTTCTTCGCGGGCCGCTATGCGTTCCACGCCCAGCTCCATCATGTATTCGGCTGCCGCCCCCATGGCGATCGCCTCGCCGATATCGGGCGTGCCGGCCTCGAACTTGTAGGGGAGTCGGGCGAAGGTGGTGCCCTTTTTCGAAACCCGGTCGATCATGTCGCCGCCGCCGTGAAAGGGCGGCATGGCTTCGAGCAGTTCCCGGCGGCCCCAGAGGATCCCCGAACCGGTCGGCCCGTACATCTTGTGCGAGCTGAAGGCCATGAAATCGATCCCGAGGGCCTCGACGTCGACCGGCATGTGCGGCACGCTCTGGGCGGCGTCGAGCACCATGAGCGCGCCCGCCTCGCGGGCCAGGGCGGCGATCTCGGGAACCGGGTTGACCGTGCCGAGCACATTGGAGGCATGGGCCACGCTCACCACCCGGGTGCGTTCGGTGATCAGGTCGGCGAAGGCCTCGAGATCGAGCCGGCCGTCGGCGGTGATCGGGGCGTAGAGGACCCGGGCCCCGGTGGCTTCGGCCACCAGCTGCCAGGGAACGATGTTGGAGTGGTGCTCCATCTCGGTGATGAGGATCTCGTCGCCGGCTCCGAGTTCAGTGCGTCCCCAGGCGTTGGCCACCAGATTCAGCCCCTCGGTGGTGTTGCGGACGAAGATGCAGCAGTGCGGATCGGGAGCGTTGATCAGGCGGGCCACGCTCTCACGGGCGCCCTCGTACGCCGCGGTTGCTTCCTCCCCGAGGCGGTGGATGGCCCGGTGCACGTTGGCGTTCCGGTTGGAGTAGTAATCGGTCAGGGTATCGATCACCGCCTGCGGTTTCTGGCTGGTGGCGGCATTGTCGAGATAGACGAGGGGGCGGCCGTCGAATTGACGCGACAGGATGGGAAAATCGGCCCGGATGCGATCGATATCCAGAGCCGCCAGCACGCGGGTATCGACCCCCGTGCCGGTGTTCTCAGCGCTCCCGGTTTCCCGTGTGCTCCCGGTGTCCTCTGCGCTCACGATACTCTCCTCGTTCGCTGGTGCGGATCCGCCCCGGCAGGATGCGCCCGGCGTGACGGATCGATCGCCTTAAACTCCGACCAATTTAATCGTATTTCAGGCCGATGCCATACTTCTTCACGGCGGTTCGGACGAATATCGTTCCGGACGGCGGAATCTGCGGGAGGCCCGGCCGGTCATCGCACGGCACCGGACGGTGAGGCAACGGCCGGGCCTTCAGCGCTCAGCCGGCTCCCCGCCCGATGATTCGCCGGTGGTCGCGGGCAGATCGAGGGTGCCGAGCAGTTCCATGTGGACCGTGATCTCTTCCCGGATGGCTTCATTGTCATCCAGATATGCCTGGGCCGTTTCGGATTCGTAGGTGGCGATCGTGAAGGGGCCGCTGCTGCGGGCCATGGCATTGGCCGTCCACGCCCGCCGGATCAGCGTCGGCACTCCTTCGCCGTCCCACGGGAACTCCGAGAGTCCGGCCGTGAAGCTGATCCGGGGCGCCATCGCGGCTCCGCCGACCACCCGCTGGATCTGGGACGCGATCCGCTCCATGGCGGGCAGGACCTTCATCTTGGCCGCGTCGAGGAAGAGGATACCGAAATGGTTGCGATCGATCCGGCAGATCAGGTCGGTTTCGCGCACCGAAGACTTGATGACCTGGATCATCGTCAGGATGCTCTCCTTGAGCAGCAGGTCATCCATCTCTTCGCGCAGGCTCTCGTAGTCGAGCAGTTCCACGATGCCGCAGGTTACCCGGGTGCCGCGCCGGCCGGTCAGTCCGATCTCCTCTTCGAAACGACGCATCCAGTATTCACGTGACCAGATCCGATAGGGCAGTTCGGTGATGGCGTGGGCCGATTCATCCTCGATGAGGTAGCGCCGCAGGGTGCGCTCGAGTTCGACCACGATCGTCCTGATGACGGCATGCCCGAGGGTATCTTCCTGGGCCGGATCGTTGTCATAGAGGTAGAGCGTACCCAGGTAGGTGCGGCCGGCGTCACGCAGAACCCACGGCGTGAAGCGGGTGAATGAATCGAAGGTCTTCTCGGGAAAAATCTGGGCCGTCTCGTGGCAGGCCTGCCGGGCCTGGACGCGGTCATCGAGACGGGGATTCAGGTGATTGAGGACCATCTCATGCAGGGCCACGGCATCGGGGGGATCGACATGCCGGATGAAAGTGCGCGGCTCGCCCAGCACGGTGGTGGGGAAAAGCGCCAGCCGGCTGTTCCCGACGATCCGGCTGAGGGTGTTGAGGATCATGTTGACCAGGTGCCCCGCCTCCGATTCGCGCATCAGGGTCCGGGTCACCTGCAGCATGCGGATCAGCTGGACGAGCTTCTCGTTCTCGCGCTCGAGCCGGATGACCTGGTTGAGGAGGCTGGCCAGGTGGTCGGCGGCGGTGCGCACCTCGATCGTGGCCGTGGGAGAGAGCTCCTGGTCGGCCCCCCCGCCGGTCAGCAGCAATCCGCCGAGAAAGACCTCTTCGACCATCAGCGGCAGCCAGAGCGCGCTGGTGCGGGCCGTGAACCCGGCTTCGGTCCAGAGGGTGCCGTAGGAGCCGGGCAGAGTTACGGGAGCGGGGCCCTCCGCGGGCAGGTCCTCGCGGATGGCGCTCCAGGTGGGGATGTTCTCGAGCACGCTCGGAGGGTCCCCGTTGATCGAGGTCGCTTCGAAGAGCGCCAGAACGTCTTCGCCGTCGGCGGGATCGCCGAATAGCAGCAGGACTTCGGCGGCGGCGGCCGTTCCCCGGATCGTGGAGAGCAGGCGGGTGATGACCGGCTGGAGCGCCTCGAGAGCGCTCGGCACTCCGACCGATTTCTTCACGTCCGCAGTCAGCGGTTCGGGCGTCTGGTTCTCGCTCATGCCCCGTCCTTCAGCTTGTTTTCACCGGGATCTGTCAACGGCACCGGTGAGGAAACCGTTCCGGATGCGCAGCTGCCGGGCAGTGGCACCGGGATCCTCGGTGATCCGGACTCTCAGTTCGGTCCGGAAGGGCATGCGCCACTCCAGAGTGAGCTCCTCCCCCTCCCGGGCCACGGTCACGCTGACCTGTTCCCCGACTCCGATCTGCATCAGGGTCCGGTACACGCCAACGGCGTTCTCCGCCTCCGTCCGTCCCACCGATAGTATCCGATCGCCCGCCCGGAGGCCAGCTTCAGCGACAGTCGTGCCCGGGGTGACCGAACGGACGATCACTTCCTCGGCCTGGTTGCTCATGAAACGGAAGCCGGGATCGGCGATCCGGGCCTCTTCTTCGGCACAGGAGAGACCGGCATAACCCAGGTAGAGTCCCCAGTCGGGCGGGACGGTTCCGGTCACGTGCTGCTCGAAGAAATCGTAGAGATCGAACCCCGCCAGATCGCTGCAGATATAGATCATGTCCTCGGTCCCGAAGCCGGGCTGTTCGAGATTGGCGCCCCCGTGTTCGTTCATGAGGATACGCATGCAATCGTCGAGGCAGTGCCGGTTGTCGCTGGCCTCGCGCAGGATCAGGTCGAGCGCCATGCCGAGGACTTCCCCCTGGGTGTAGTAGGAGATGAAACCGTGCGGGTTGCGCTCGTCGCGGTCCCAGGTCGTCCACGAGGTGCGGGCCGGAGGGGCATACGGTTGAGCGGGATCGCCCATCCACGACGCGATCGAACCGGCGAAGGTGCCGTAGAATTCCTCGGGCGTCAGGAAGCCGGCCCGCACCCCGGTGAAGGCGGTGTAGGTCTCGGTCATCCCTTCGCTGATCCAGAGGCTCTGCGTGCGGTTGGGCCGCTGGTAATCGAACGGCCCGAGGATCCCCGGCCTGATCCGTTTCACGTTCCAGACGTGATAGAACTCGTGGGCCGAGATGTTCCAGAGCGCCTCCGGATCATCGATCAGCCGCTCCTGGGCGCCGCCGATCGTCGTTGAGCGCAGGTGTTCGAGCCCGCCCCCGCCGCCGTTGTCGTAGAGGAAGGTGAAGTGCTCGAAGGGGAACCCGCCGAAGATCGCCGCCTGGCAGTCCACGACCCGCCGGATTGAATCCACGAAGGCATCGACATCGAAGGCGACCTCCTCACCGGCAGCATCCCAGGCGATCTCGAAGGGCACCCCCCATGAGATGAATCGCCAGCGGTGCAGATTCGATTCCGCCCCCATCATCGTCGGGCAGTCGATCAGCCAGTCGTAGTCTTCGGCCCAGAAGATGAGCGGATCGGGAGTGCGATTGAGTCCGGTCGCCACGCACCACTGTTCCGGCAGGTCGAACTGCATCATGATCCGCCCCGCAGTGGCGCCGTCGAGGTACATCCAGCTGCGCGGCCCGTCTATGAGCCCCCCCAGAGAGTGCAGGTAGTGCCGGTTGTTCAGCACCGGTTTGCCATTGCGTTCCCGGGTTCCGGCCAGGACCGCGTAAGAGAGGGAGAAATCATCCGCGCCCCGGGTCGCGACCACCCATTCCGACTCGCCCGGGTGCTCGACAGCCAGGTCACCGCCCTCGGCCGTGCAGGCCGCGACATCCTCGATGCCGGTGTGCCAGGGCACGATTCGGTAGGCTCCCGGCGCCCAGCGGGGCAGGAAGAACCGGGCTTCGTCGGACATGAGATGGCGCACCCTGACAGTGACGAGGAAATGGTCCCATGAACCCTCCTGGACTGTTGTCGTATACTGAAGGGTGACCGGCGGGCGGCCCCGATCGGCCGGAGCGACACTCTGCGCCAGCGCCTGGACCGGCAGTGACATCATGACAGCCAGCAGGACGACAGCCGTCATCGGTAAAAGACGGGACGAATACGCGGTGGATTTCATCGGTGGCCTCCGGTCACGGGCTCTGTCCGTATCGGGGATGGATGCCTATCGTACGTCCGGGTTCGCGTCGGCCGCAAGTCGCGACCGGCCGCCACGGTAAGCATGGCACCGGTGTAGACGGCTCGGGTGCCGGGTGCGTCTTCTCCCGTCACAGTACGTCGGGAGGACAGGAACGAGGTGAACGTGCCACGTACAGGGAGGGGTTCGGGAACACGGGGCCGATGGCCGCATCTGGCCGCGCTCGGTGCGATCCTGGCGCTCACCGGGTGCGACCTGCTGCTCGGGTCGGCCCCGGAAGCGGATCTGATCAGCAATATCACCTGGATGAACGAAGTCATCGCGTCCGGTGACATCGATGGTATCGATGCCGCCCTGGGACCATCGGGAGATGTGGTCGTTTCGTGGATCCATGATCGAAACCGGTTGCGGACCAGCCAGCAGTCGGGATCGGGCTGGAAGGAATACGAGGGACCGGCGGTAGCGGTCGGCCCTCTCGATGCCGTGACCCATCTGGCCGTTGATGGTGACGGCACGATCGGGGTGCTCTTCTGGACCGGCAGCGACATGCAGATCAGCACCTTCGCTACCGGCGGTGAGCGCCATTTCTCCCTGCTCACCCTCGAGGCAGTCGTGTACGGAGGAGGGCGGCCGACAGCCTGGGATCCCTCCTCCGCCGGCCTGACATTCACCGGTGGCGGCTGCCTGCGGGCGGTGGTGCAGGAAGCATCGAGCGGCCGTCTCTGGCTCTTTCAGGAGGAGTCGGATGGCAGCTGGAACCTGCGCCCGGTGGCCGCGAGCGAGGGTGTCATCAACCAGATCGATCTGGTCACGACCCCGGGAGACGACCTCGATGTCGTGTTCCAGGCGGCCGGGGCCGGAGTCTACTACCGCTGGAGCGAGTCCACCGGGTGGACCCAGCGTCTCGATATCCCCTACGACCCGCCCTATCTCATCAGAATGAAAGCCGACGGCACGAGTGTTCTGGCCACCCGGCACCTGAACCGCATCGTGCTCGCCGAGGAACGGTTGAGCAGCGAGAGCGGCACACCCCGCTGGTTTCTCTTTGAAGTGATCGAACACGAGGATCTGTACTGGAAAACCCTCGACATGATCCTGGACTCGCAGGAATGGCCGGGGGTCATCCACCTGCTGGGGCCGTACCGGGACCGCTATTTCGAACTCTGGTACTCCTACCTGGTCGGAGACGGGACCTGGGGCCGGGCCCAGGTGGCGGCGAACCTCGACCTGGAGAACGCTTTCAATCCGTTCCAGGTCAGAATGGTGCGTGACCCGGAGGATCGGATACACATACTATTGATCAGCGGCGGGATCGAGGAATCCGCGGGGGGCGGGAACGACCTGCAACCCCGGCTCCTCCACCTCACCAGCGAGGGATCACTCCTGCCCTGAGGCAGGCCGGAGGTCGGCATGACGACACGGACACACCGCCTGGGCACGGTCACGGGAGTACTGCTGGCCGGGCTCCTCATAACCCTGACAGCGTGCACCCGGGATCCGTACAACGAAGATCGGGATGCCCGCCTCAATACCGATGCCTTCACTTACTCACCGGTGATCGATCCGGCCTCCATCTGGACCGTCAAAGGGGTGAGCACCGACGATGGTCGCATGGGCCTGGCGATCGGCATCGGCATGGATGCCGTCACGGTCGTCGAGAATGTCTCGGGCTCCTGGGTCGAAGTGACGACTCTGAACGAGAGCGGGTTGCAGACGACGATCGTGGACATCGCACCTCAGGCAACCGACGGCTGGTGGGTGCTGGCAGGCCATGAAACCGACGGGGTGCGCCTCTACCGGGTCGGAGGCAGCGGCGATTCCACCCTGGTCTTCCCCGATCGGAACGAAACGCCCTGGGACAGTGTCGGCTGCGCTCTCGGTTCCACGGCCGCGGGCCATCCGATCGCCGTGCTCAACTCGGTGGCCGGAGCCCTCTACCGGGCCACCCTCGCGGATACCGGCTGGGCCTATGATCAGATCTCGGGTTCGACTTCGGCGGCCGTTGCCCTCGATTTCGATATCGACGATTCCGATACCGGGTACACCCTTTTCCGCAACTCTCTGGGCGGGAAAATGAACTTCAACAAGACCGGTCCCGACAGCAACGTCACCCGGAGCTTTCCCCCCGACATCTACACCGTCGAAGACATCCACATGACCGCCAGCAGTGACGGCCGGGTGCGGTTGATCGGGGGACTGGATCCGGTAGGCCGGATAGCCTACTGGCAGGAGGAACTCGGTCTGGACATCGCCGAGGCGATGGCAGTCGAGGATCCCTTCCTCTCGCACTCGGCGGCGGCGACGACCGCGGAAGACAAGCCGTGGATCGTGGTCGGCAAGTACAAGGGGGCGAGCCGCTACAATCTCTATCTGCTGACCCGGGCAGCCGACGATCCGGGCACGAACTGGGAGGCAGCCCTGCCGATCGTCGAGGATGCCGCCTGGCAGAGCTATCGGAACCGTCTGATGGTCTTCGCCGTGACGGTGGATGCTCTGGGCCAGCCTCACATCATCTTCGCCACCGGAGATACGGGGAGTGCCAGCTCGCTGCTCCAGGACGCGGTTCCGAAATAGCCTCC
>Ga0180434_10005736_pt1 | contig 14517 bp, 13 predicted proteins | sample SS_ome_7_FD_132453 | JGI IMG/M metagenome (GOLD analysis project Ga0180434, IMG submission 132453) | Hypersaline lake sediment archaeal communities from the Salton Sea, California, USA - SS_1_D_2 metaG | ecosystem: Environmental > Aquatic > Non-marine Saline and Alkaline > Hypersaline >... | reverse complement strand
TACTCTTTGTTTTTTTCGATGGAAAGAAAAAAGAGTAGAGATGATCTTCACACCGGTCGAATGCATCGAAAATTATATCGTGCAGATCAGACAGGGTGTGATTCTCGCTGATAGAGATCTTCCGCCATATACTCCCGGGACCCATGAGTTTCACTTTTACGATGTATACGCGTCTGGTTTTCGGCATCATATCTTTTTTCTCCCATAATTCTCAGCCGTCCCGTCTATGGCATAGAGGCTGGTCGTTTCATAAATCACTATTTCATCATTTCTTCAAAAAAACGAATCAATCCCAGTCAATCTCTTTCAGAATCGGTTCCAAGAGGACATCAGTTACCACACGATGATATTCGATGTCAAACAAGTCTCGAAACATCTCTATCGTCCGGTTCTGAGGCAGCATTGATTCATCGGTGTACCCCCCACGAGTTCGTTCTCGAAAAGAACATCAAAGTTTGTTTCGATTCGGTTCTTCGCTTCATCCGGGCCTATGCATTCGGGAAGCAGGTAGACCCTGCAATCAGTTCGTACCGCGGAAAAGCCCACAGGATGTTCGGCGTCATGAGAGTTGATCCAATCTACTAATGGGTGTTTACCTTTGAGGATTACTGCATCTCCGGCTATGAAAAACATCGTCAATTCCCTTTACTATCGGTCGATCTTAGCATACTGTATATTGGTTCAGGTATCATATCTTGGGATATATTGAAGTGATGAGATGTCAAATCCACAGATACAATACCCGGTTCCGCCAGGGAGGACATACTGGATGAACTCATGGGCGACTCAACAATGAATACGATCAATAGCATCCTTCGATGACCATTTGAAGGAGAACGGTTATGAAAAAGGCCAAATTCATCATCATCGGCATATTGATCATCATCGTATTCGTTCTGACAATCCAGAATACGCAACCCGTTGATACACACATCCTATTTCTGACCATCACCATGCCGCGTGCAGCCTTGTTATTACTCATGACATTGATTGGATATGCGATCGGCGTGTTTACCGTATTCCATTACATCGGAAAGCGAAAACTACCGGAGAGAAGGAATGACAGCTGAGATATTGACCGTTCTTTTTGTTTTACTTTTCACGGTCATATTGCTTGTCTTCGAAGTGCTGAGAATCGATCTCATCGCCGTCCTTTGCATGCTGGCGCTGGGATGGTCCGGAATCCTGACGCCGGGGGAGGCTCTTTCCGGATTTTCGAGTAATGCGGTTATTGCCATGATGGCCGTAATGATCATGGGGAATGGCATCGCCAAGACCGGCGTGATGAATTCGTTCGCCAGATTCATAATCGGGATTGTCGGAAGCGGCAAACGCAAGCTTATGGGATTGGTTTCCCTATCCGTCGGCTTGCTTTCGGCATTCATGCAAAATGTTGGCGCGGCCGCGCTTTTTCTGCCCGCGGTTTTACATATTTCCAAGCGTGAAAGGATACCCGCTTCCGAGTTGATTATGCCTTTGGGATTCGCCGCAATTCTGGGCGGCACTCTGACCATGGTCGCATCGGGACCCCTGATATTATTGAATGATCTCCTGCGAAATGCAGATCTGCGACCCTACGGCCTTTTTGGCGTAACGCCCGTCGGACTGATTTTACTCTTCACCGGATTACTGTATTTTTTCTTGTTTGGGAAAAAGGTACTCCCCCGGAGTGAATCCGAAAAAGAACGCGTGTCAGAGCAGATGAAGCTCATCGACACCTGGCATCTACCTCACATCATATGCCGATATACCATTCCTGATGATAGCGAATTGATCGGGAAAACACCCGAAGTATCGGGGCTTTGGGATCGATACACCCTTAATATTTTAGCGGTCTCCGCAACGGAGGACGTGGAATATGCCCCCTGGAGACATACCCGATTTGCACCCGGCCAACAAATCGCGCTTCTGGGAGATATGGATGATCTCGAGCGGTTTGCGTCTGATTATTCGCTCCGGTTTCATGATCAATTGGATGAATTCGAATCGTTGAATGATCCTACAGCGGCCGGTTTTGTTGAAGTCATTATTCCACCACGATCCGCAATGGTGGGCAGATCGATACGGGAATTGGCTTTTCGGAAGAACTTCAGGGTTGAACCGGTACTCTTTTTCAGCGGTAATAAACAGATATCAGGAGACCTTTCCGATAGAAAAATCAAACCGGGGGATACGCTGATCGTTCATGGTATCTGGGATAATATCATGCGGTTGAAAACGAGTGAAGATTTTGTCGTGATCACGTCTTTCGATGTCGAAGATAAGCGGACGGGTAAAGCCTGGCTGGCCGGTCTGTGCTTCGTTGGCGCCATCGCGCTGACCATCGCCGGATTTCCAATTTCCGTCTCTCTCTTCTCCGGCGCCATCGCCATGGTATTGACGAAGATCATCCGAATCGATGAATGTTACCAATCCATAGAATGGAAAGTCGTTTTCCTCATAGCAGGGCTTATTCCCCTCGGAACCGCGATGCAGAAAACAGGTGCCGCCGAGTTCCTTGCCGGGAAAGTGATGAGTCTCGTACCCACCGGACAGCCGTTATTGTTATTGCTGGTTGTGGCTTTTCTGTCCACTCTTTTTTCCCTGTTCATGTCCAATGTGGCTTCCACCGTGGTTCTGGCACCGCTGGTCATCAATATGGCCAGAATCGGAGGGCTCGATCCACGGCCGCTTGTTCTTTTGGTTGCTGTTTGCGCCGCTAACTCATTCATCCTTCCGACACACCAGGTCAATGCCATGCTCATGACGCCCGGAGGGTATCAAAACAAGGATTATTTTAAGGCGGGAGGGGGCATGACAGCTCTTTTTCTAGTAGTTGTCGTTGCCGCGTTTCATTGGATCTATCTATGAGATTCCGGAACGTTTACATCGCAGGAGGATTCCATGTTATTGAAACACTACTTCATCGAAAAGATTGCTCACAGTTCTTATATTCTCGCGGGTAAAAATGCCTGTGCGGTAGTCGATCCCAGACGGGATGTGGATTTTTATATCGACGAAGCCCGTAAACTGGGTGTGGATATAACACACATTCTCGAAACTCATCTTCATGCGGATTTCATCTCCGGACATATGGACCTGGCCAAACGTACCGGAGCCAAAATATATGCTCCAAAATCGGGCGAGTGCACATTCGATCATGTGGCTCTGTCCGAAGGTGATACATTCGAATTGGAGGATATGGCGCTCAAGGTACTGGAAACGCCCGGGCATACACCCGAAGGCATCTGTTATGTTGTGACGGATAGATCGCGTGGTGATGGGCCATTGGGCGTGTTCGTTGGCGATACGCTCTTCGTCGGTGATGTCGGCAGGCCTGATCTCTTCCCCGATATTGCACAGGAATTGGCTGAAAAACTGTATCACAGTATCCATGAAAAATTACTGAAACTCCCCGATTACTGTGAAGTCTATCCCGCCCACGGCGCGGGATCGCTATGCGGCCGGTCCATGGGCGCAAAATGGCGAACGACCATTGGCTATGAACGTAGATATAATCAAGCGCTTCAAATAAAGGATAAAGGGTCTTTCATCAGATCTTTGACGTCCGACATGCCCCCGGCACCCGATCATTTCTCCCGATGCAGCGATATCAACCGTCAGGGGCCTATCTTGACAACCGACTTGCCGTTTCTCGATGAATTGGATCCGGTTCAGTTTGAAATGCGGATGAAAGATCCGAATACCATCGTACTCGATGTCCGCAGCTATGATGCGTTTGGAAGCCAGCATGTTCCGGACGCCTGGCATATCGATTTTGGGGGTAATTTTCCGACTTTCGCGGGATGGGTATTACCCTCCGACAAAGATATTTTACTGGTCGCATCGGATTATGAACAGGCACTGCAAGCTAATATCTGGGCGCGTCGAGCAGGCGTTGACCGCATCGTCGGTTATCTTGAGGGCGGAATGTTCGCCTGGGCCGCGGCGGGTCATCGAACCAGGGATGTGCATCAAATTTCCGCGGAAGAACTTCACGACATGGCAAGCGGGGATTCATTTTCAAAGATGGTCCTGCTCGATGTGCGCGCTCCCAGGGAGTTTAATGATAATCATATAGAGGGTGCCGTAAACATACCTGCTCCGGAACTTCGTACGGAATTCAAGAAGCTGGATCCCGGTAAACCAACCGTCCTAATCTGCAGCACGGGACATCGCTCAAGTTTGGGCGCAAGCATTCTCCGGCAGCACGGATTTAAGGATGTATATAATGTGGCGGGCGGTATGACCGGCTACAGTGCGGCGGGACATACAAAACAATGCCGTGTGTGCGAAAACCCTCACGGTTCCCGATATTTTACAGATTACCTGGAAACAAAGAAACATTGGGATACTCACAAATAAGAGGAGGTCAAAATGGATTGGCTGACTGAAACTCGTTGGTCTCCCTATGTGGTGGGGATCGGCATCGGTGTGTTGAGTTGGCTAACATTCTTGATATCCAGAAAACCGATCGGCTGTTCCACCGCGTTTGCTAGAACCAGTGGTATGATCGAAAAGCTTTTTGGTGGAAAGCAAATCGAACAAAAAATGTATTATCAGCTAGTAGAACCGGTTATAGACTGGGAATGGATGCTTGTACTGGGTATTGTCATCGGATCACTGATCTCTGCATTGCTTTCCGGAGATTTTCAATTGCAATGGCTTCCCTCCCGCTGGGAGAACGCGTTCGGGGGTTCGGTGATGCTGAGGATTTTCACCGCTGCGTTTGGGGGAATGTGTCTCGGTTTCGGCGCTCGATGGGCAGGGGGCTGCACCAGCGGGCATGGGATTAGCGGAACCCTCCAATTGGCTGTTTCAAGCTGGATCTCGGCTATTTGTTTTTTTCTCAGTGGTATAGCTACTGCGCTATTGCTTTACTACGTGGTTGCATAGTGGGGGTATCATACAATGGATCGTAATAATCAGAAAAAACAGGGTGAAGAGCCCCGGGATCGTTCTCCGCTCCTATGGGGATTATTATTTGGCATTATCTTCGGATTTTTCCTTCAAAAAGGAGGAGTCACCAAGTATGATGTCATCGCGGGCCAACTTCTTTTAGTGGACTTTACGGTCCTGAAAGTCATGTTATCGGCAGTCCTGACCGGTATGATCGGTATCCATTTCATGAAAACCATGAAATGGGTAGAACTGCATCCCAAGCCTGGTTCGGTGGGGATGAGTGTGATTGGTGGATTGATATTCGGTGTCGGATTTGCAGTGCTTGGATACTGTCCGGGAACGATTGCGGGCGCTATCGGGAATGGGTATCTGGATGCATTGATCGGGGGCACGATCGGAATAGTAATCGGCGCCGGGTTGTTTGCCTCGGTTTTCCCGAAACTGAATACGGGTATTCTCAGGCGAGGAGACTTCGGTACACTCACATTACCCCAGCTTTTCAAAGTGAACGATTGGATTGTTGTTTTACCGGCAGGTATTTTAATCGTCTTAATTCTGTATTGGATTGAATCCGCCGGTCTATAACCGTCATTTTGATTGGATAGATCGCTCATGAAAGAAATTCTTCATCTGACATCAGTCGGTATCGGCATCATCGGTGTGGCGATTATCGTTTGGGGCGTCATCTTGATTACCAGTCGAATCGTTAGATTGGAGATCAGACGATTAAGACAGAAATCTATTTACAGTGAAAGAGAAACGCTGCGGCATCAGCTGGGTTCCTATCTCCTATTCGGACTGGAATTCTTAATAGCCGCCGATATAATAGGTACAATAACGCATCCGACACTGAATGATATGGCAGTACTGGGAAGCATCGTTCTGATCAGAACAATCATTAGTTATTTTCTTGAGAAGGAAGTGGCCGAGTTCACCCCGATCGATACTATAGATACATAAATTGAGCGATTGTTGTCGTAACGACTTGTCACGGCGAAGCTGCGACGAAGCCGGAGTAGATGAGAATCGCCCGATTTAGGAATTTCTAAATTGCGAATTCGGGAGACGCAAAGAAAAGAGCAGAAATCTCAAGACATACTTGATGTCTAATTGTGTGGGAATATTTCCTGAAGTTTGGCTGCGAGATCGTTGATATTAAACGGCTTCTTAATGAAAGGCATATCCAGATCCACTGCGCCATGCGGAACGATTCCACCGTCAGTGTATCCAGACATATAAAGTACCTTCAGGTTGGGGTAGGTTTCCTTCAAGCGTTGACCTAGCTCACTACCGCTCATCCCCGGCATCACCATGTCCGTTATGACCAGCTCCGGTATCAATTTGTATTCCTCTATCATCTTCAGGGCTTCTAATCCATTGGCGGCCACGCTTGCATTGTGCCCCAGTGCGATGAGGAGTTTCCTCATGAGGTTACGAACGGACTCCTCATCTTCCACGACTAAAATATGCCTACTCCTGATTTTTGCTTTAGAATCAGATCTTTCTTGTACTGTCTCAGCAGGTGCTTTGGTTTGTGGGAGCAAAATCTTAATGGTTGTCCCTTTCCCTGGCGATGATAGAACCTGAATATCTCCCCCGGACTGTTTGATGATCCCGTAAACCGTGGAAAGTCCCAATCCCGTCCCCTTGCCTCTTTCTTTTGTGGTGAAGAAGGGTTCAAACATATGAGATTGAGTTTTTTTATCCATTCCACATCCGAAATCAGTAACCTTGAGCATTGCATAACGACCTGGTTTAACTTCCGCATGGGTCTCGGCATATTTCTTGTCGAGGGCCGTGTTTGCAGTTTCGATGACAATTGTTCCACCTTGCGGCATGGCTTCACGGGCATTGACCACCAGATTCATGATAACCTGCTCGATCTGTCCCGGATCCGCCTTAACGGGGGTGAGGTTCGTCGAGAGATTCAACTGGAGTTTCATATCCTCCCCTATGAGCCGACGCAGCATCTTTTCAAGATTTTCCACAATATCGTTCAGGCTGAGAACCTCAGCCCGAAGAGTCTCTTTTCGGCTGAAGATCAAGAGCTGTCTTGTCAAACCGGCCCCCTTGTCGGCAGCCCTCTTGATTTCTTGAAGATCTCCAGCCAAGGGATCGTCTTTTCTGAGGGTGGTTAATGCAAGCTGGGCATTGCCGACTATTGTTGTCAGAATATTATTGAAATCATGTGCCACGCCGCCTGCCAGTACTCCGACCGCTTGCATCTTTTGCGATTGCAGTAACTGCTCCTGGAGTTCATCGCGCTGTTCCTCGGCTCGTTTACGTTCAGTAATTTCTCGTATGACTGATAGGACCTTGTCTTCACCATGGGGTACGACCCGTGCCTCAAAAACCCGCAACGAATCTGCAATAGGTAGCTGGTATTCGTATACTTGTGTCTTGGAAGTCGATATCGCTTTCTCAATGAGTACCAGGAAAATTGAAGCAAACTCCTCGGGTAAAAATTCCTGCATCTTTTTACCGATGAACTGCTCGGGGGGTGCATACAGCATATCCGTATCGGCCACGTGATAATCCAGGTACGTTCCATCTCGGCTTTGAACAAAAATCATATCCGGAAGTGCATTCAGGATAGCTCTATTTCTTGCCTCGCTCTCGAGCAGCGCGTGTTCCGTACGTTTCCGTTTTGTGATGTCCAGCGCAAGGGACATGACTCCGGCTATCTGGCCATCAGTATCATACCGGATGGAGTTATTCCATTCACAGATGATAATTTCTCCATCCTTTGTCAGGTTTTTATTCACATTATGGCTGGGAAGCTCACCACGCAGTAGTGACGATACGATTGTCTCGATCTGAGGACGTTCCGGCTCCGGAATGAGGAAATCAAAAAAGTTACGGCCCAGCACTTCCTCTTTCGACCAGCCGAACAGTTTCTCCGCATGCTGATTCCAATCCGTGACCAGACAGCCACGATCCCAGAGAACAAAGGCTAACGGCGCGGTATCGTAGACGCTGCGAAAACGCAACTCACTCTCCTTGAGAGCAATCTCGGCACGTTTACGTTCAGTAATATTGGTGAATACCGCCATAGTTCCTGAAAAATTACCATCGGGATCGAATCGGGGGCTGCCGCTAACCAAAGATGAGACTCGTCGACCGTTGGAGTGTATGAATTCCAGTTCATAGCGGTCAGATTGTCCGCTCTTGCGCCGCTCATTGGCGGCTTCTACAATTGCATGCTGGTCTGGAGAGACTACGGCCGTCCAATGGGAGCCGAGAAGGTCCTCTGGGGAGTATCCAAGCATTTCGGCTCCCGCCGGATTTACGAACGTGTAGTATCCCTCGGCATCTTCAGTCGCAATCCCCTCCGACATACTCTGTATAATGCTCTGATTAAATGCGGCCAATTGATGGGTCTCATTGTACAGCCTTGTATTTTCCATAGCAATGGCAGCTTGATTCGCAAAAACCATGGCGAGTTGTGATTCTGTGCCTGTATATGGATGTCTATCGGCTCTATCGATAGAGAGCATGCCGATAATCTTGTCCTTGACCATAAGCGGGACTCCCAGCCAGGAGCGAATTGGGCCGGATTCAGGAAGCTCGTATCCATCATGAAAATGGGGATAGTCAATAATTACGTCTTTGAGCGCCATTGATTTCTGTTTCGTGATCACCTTATGGTTGGGAAACGTGGGATCTAGCGGAAAGGTACGGCCAACGACCTCGTTCGAACGAGGAAATCCCTGACATGCCACGATCTCAAGGTAGCAATTTTCAGGAGAGCTGGAGGGCGACTCCTTCAATCGTTGAACTGAAGCGCTATCGTATGGAATTATCAGTCGCAGCTGGGAGAGAATCAAATCGAGAACTTCGCCGAGCTCCAGTGTTGAAATGAAAGCAGCGGAGGCATGGAGAAATGTTTCTGAAATGCGTCTGCGTTCCTGCTCGGCTTTATACAGGCGCGCGTTCTCAATGGCCGCCGCAGCATAACTGGCAAATGCACGCAGAGCTTCGACATGTCCCTCGGTAAAAAATCCCGGTGAATGGCTATCAACATTCAGGAAGCCGATGATCTTATCACGGATTTGGATCGGAACTCCGGCATATGAGTTGATCCATGTTTGTTCGGGGGTGGAAACCCAGCCATTATATGATTTGGTATCGGTAATTATGACGGGTTCGCCAGTCTCATACATTTGCCTGAGATTTCGAACTTCCGCCAGATTGAGTATGGTGGATGAGACATAAATCTCTGAGCCAAGACGATCATATCCTCGCCATCGAACGACACGAACTTTTTGCGTGCCTTCAACGAGCATGATGTTTGCAGCATCATTTGGAACCACTCGATCAACCTGCTCAAGAATACGATCCAAAACCTGATCGGGATCCAGCGTCGAGGTCAATGAAACAGCAGCCTTTTCAAGGGCACGCGCTAAATCGTGCTCTCGCTCTAGTGCATGTTCCGCCTCTTGCCGGCGAGAAATCTCATGCTTTAGCTGGTGTTTGATTGCATCCAACTCGTTCACTGAGTCTCCTTTCGATTCACCCGGGTGTGGTTCTGATACACCGGTTTTCCTGCTTATGCCGGGAATATACTATCAGACCTCGCATTTTGGGATGTGCTGAAATGGCAGGATGTGGAATGTAAAATACAATGACAGATTCTCATTTCTTTCATAGTCGGTTTCATTGCTTGGCTCGCCGAATTCGTTGTATCGAAAAAACTCAATAGACGGGCCTACAGTCAATTCCCAATTCGGCACAATCAATTGTCATCCGGTCTTTCATGTGGGCGAAGTATTCCTTTGTGTTCTCCTCGTTCCATCCATATTCGGTGTAGATTCTATTGGCGTTACGGTAGTTCATACGATCAATGATTATATAATCGACCGTACCAGCCAGCATCTTTATCAGTTTTTCTGCTTCCGGAAGGATCGGCGCTATCATCACATAGGTCTTGATTCCATTGTGATGTAATGACTGAACAACTCGAAGCCGTTCCACAATAGATGGTGCGTGAGGTTCAAAAGCTCTTCTGATCTCATCATTCGAAGTCGAAATTGAGAGACCGACTTCAATTGTGTGAGACTTTCTGAAAATATCTATGTCTCTAAGAACTAATGGTGATCGGGTTTGAATGATCACAGGCCAGTCTTTCTTCACTAGAATATCAAGGCATCGCCTGGTGAGTTTGTAATGTGTCTCCAGAGGCTGATATGGATCACAAACTCCACTCACCCATACCGTCCCTTTCCTTTTCTTCCTGATTTCCTTATTCAGTAGATCAACCGCATTGATCTTCACATCAACAAAAGTGCCCCAAAGCTCTTTATGGCCGGTGAATCTCTTCATAAATATAGCATAGCAGTACGAGCACCCATGTTGACAGCCGACGTAGGGATTGATCACGTAATCATACACTTTGGATGAGGAGAGAATGGTCTTGGAATGTATTTCTCTTATCTTTACAGAAGATTCCGGATCAGGCATTGCAATTGGGAATTTGATACAGTGATGGAAACGGAGCATCTATATACAAAATCTGATCACAATCCGATTTATAGATGATTTCATTCTGAGTTACATTGATATGGATCATCATACGGAAAACATAGTTTCTATGATCTTGACTGGAAAACAACTTCAACTCGCATACCCGGTTCTATGTGTTCTCTTTTTCTGATCTTTGCATTGAGAGCGATGAAATGCGTACCATCACCCATCGGCAACAAAGAGGTCTCCCAGGTTGATTCCCTAACTGTAGCAGTTATGGCAATAACACCTCGATCTGCTTTGTGAAGGAGTTTCTTCGTCATGGATTTAGGTACTTGTATGAAGTGCCAGCCGCCTTTCTGAGGGAATATTTCCACCGTACCGATAAACGTAAAGGTTTCATCCATGATTCTGACCTCCGAACGTATGGTTCAGCAGTGAATCTTAAAAACGGAAACCCGACGAGCTGTCCGTTTAAACCACAACATAGATTCGATTAGTCACCATTTCTAAACTTCAATATTTCATACCTTTTGTGCAATAACATAGAACCGGTGAGATGTGGCATCAAAATACCCGGTTTCCATTATTTTTATATACACATTGAGAAGTTGGGAATTGTGGTGTGTTATATCAAAATCGGGAAACTCCCACGGCAGTACCTTCATGAGATATATCAGCGTCCTGATATCATACAACCGGCTGTACCCGATGTGTTCTTTGGCGTCAACGATGGATAAACCCGCATTCTTCAGAAAAGTCTGACATGTGGATAGATCCCAGGCGAAATTTTCGTCGCTTTCAATTGAACGAAAGATCATCCGTAGATTTTCACTGTCTCTGCGGCCTACCTGTTGCGTGATAAAGAATCCACCGGGTTTTAAAATTCGAAAAACCTCTTTGGAATCAAAGGCCTCATGCCGATTGATAATCAGCTCGAATCGCTCATCGTCAAACGGTAGGGGAAACGCTTCTTGCTGGCCTTCCTCGACTTCAACGACCGTGACGCCAAGGGGTTCTAATGTTGCTTTGGCCAACGGCACATTCGGATCATAAGCTTCGGTTGCATAGGTTTTGGGAGGAAGTGGTTGGAGCGACGCGAGCAATTCCCCACCCCCTGTCCCCATATCCAAAACGATGGTAGTACCTGCGAGATAATCCCGAACGATTTTATCATAAGACCATGCTCGCGGTTCTTCGATGTATCCCCCATATTTTTCTATGTAGGAGAAATCCCATCCCTGAAACGATGCGTCCGCGGCTTCTTTCACAGCGGACTCAAAACGTTTCTTTTCACCGGGTGATACTTTCATATGACTCCTTTTAGGCACTTCTTGTAATTACATGGCTCATAGGTTAGTAGTAATTATCTATCGGAGATCGAAGCAATAGGTTTCCGGTGTAGGGAAGGACGAGGAGACTGAAGACGGAATCAGTTTTATATACCTGCATGAACTTATATTTCCCGTTGCATATAAATGATCCCATGCCATGTTGACATGTGAGATTCGTCAGAAATAGAAATCTGCGGCCGGGAAACATCTGAAGAATCTGATGCGTACGCCGACGCGAGAGCAGAGGACAATTGATCGTATTGCTGTCTTCCAAGAGACAGCATCCCTAAGCCGAAGACGGTGATTGCCCATCCGAGTTCGTGGAAATCAGTAAAAAAGAACTGAAAGCACCCCACCACGATTGAAAATATTCCCCCTGCGAAGACGAACAGGATTGTCCAGCGAAAGAGAGTCCGATGAGTATGATACTCGCCTCGTTTTTTCATTGAAATCGTGCTGGTATCCCGCAAACTCTCAAATGACATGGCAATACCGTACATGAGCAAGGTTTTGCTTACGTTTTCGATGAAAATGTCCCCTGTACTCAGAAACATTGTCTTGAATTGGAAGTAAAGCGCAAGAATGAAGAAGAGGATTCGTAGATAGCTGATGGTGTGCAGATATCTGCCTAATTGATGCCACAGAGTAATTGCCTTTTGTCCGCTATCAACCCGGCGGGCGGGATTATTTTGCAGGTAAGAAGGATTCCGTTCGGTGTTATTTTTTTCCTGCGGCTGTTTCATGTGTACCTCGCTTTGGGAGATTGGTCAGCGCTTTCCTGTTTCGTTTGGAAAACTCGATAATTTGATAGTAATGCCGTTTGTGTGAAGAGATAAATCGCTCATCAGGTTCAACAATCTTCAATTCCAACTCTCCTGATTTACCTAAGACCTGTTACCCAACGCCCTATGGTCTCATTATACCGCAGATCTCCATCCCTGTAGCCGGTATATCCTCGGTGTTACCGCTTTCAGATGTGAAGATTATTGATCCGCATTTCTCACGACTTTTTGCTGCTATCACGGAACTGCATGCGCTATCGTCGTTATACTCCCTCCCGTCTTTGTCCGTCTGACGGACTAGCCGAGACTTCGCAGCCTTCTCACCGTATCTCATAAGAGCTGTCAGCCTCTCGACCCCTTCGGCCTGACTCAGAGACTTCGTTTCGCTCAAGGACTACGCCGTTCGGCTATCAGTTTTCAGCTTCGGAGATAAGAAAATCCTCCTCTGTCCTCCTTTTCAAAAGGAGTAAGAAAGAGAAAGAGGACCTCGCCTGCTCTGAGCGAGACGTAGTCCTTGAGCAACGTCGAAAGGTCGAAGGGATTGTATGCCTTGATATCTCAAGCATTTCCATGATTTCGCCACCAAACCTGGTGAGAAATACGGGCTAATCCTGTGTTACTCCTTCGATCTGTGAGCCAATAAAGGATACCAGTTTGTTAGACCGATTTGAATAAGAAAATTCTTCGGCCGCACGGAGAACATTCTTATGCGTTTCGAGGTATCTCGATTGGTTGGATAACAGGTTTTTTATCGCATCTGCCAGAGACTCTGGATCGCCGGCTTTATACAGCAAGCCCTCACTTCCATCCGTCATAACGCTCGTAATTGTGGGCATGGAGGCAGCAATAACCGGGAGACCGAGGGAGAAGTAATCGAATATTTTTGTCGGGCTTGTGACGACTTCGGATCTATAATCGGGCCTGTAGGCCGCGATCCCCGCACTTGCATTGTCGATAATATAGCTCCTCAGATCACGTGGTGACATCCAGGTTTTTAGAGTAAAACTTTTAGCTATATCATACTTCTCAATCTCTCCACTCAATTTCCTCCGCGATGAGTCATCAAGCCCGATCCAGGTGAAGTGTATATCGGAAGCCATACATAATCTACACGCCCTGAGTAACACCTCGCTGTCGGCGTTTGATCGTAGTCTCCCGATGAATACGACATTCCTTTTTTTGTAGGCCTGCTCCGCATCAATACACTCACCTGATTTGAAGGGAGCACCGATAGGCAAAACTATGGAAGGCGTTCTCAGGAAGTCGGCTTGGTACACCTGTTGCTGAGGGTGTGTAATACAGACTACTGCATCCAGTCGATTCAGAAAGATCCGTTCGAGTATCATATAATAGAAAGAGACATTACCGAATCGCCTTTTGCCTCGAGCGGGCAAACCGCGCACTGTTTTTGTACCGTGATATCCATGCGTTTCGAAAACCGCTATACCACCGGTGAGCATCTTAAGTAGCCAGAGATAGGGGAGAAATGTCGTATTGCGGGAAATGATAACAGGCTTTGTCGAACGTTTCCGCATGATGTAAAAAAGAGTCTGAAGATAGAAGACAAGGGTCAATTTTTTCTTGCGGAGGATGCGGAATTTCTTGAAAAGCTTGATTCCATATTCGGGGAGAGGGGTGAGCGAAAATGATTCCCGCAGTTCACGATTTACATCGTACTGCGGATCTCCTGAGGTAATAAGCGTTGTTTTGAAGCCGGTCTGTGCAAGATAGTAGGTCGACATTGTAGACACATAGACCATCGGTGTAGCAGTGGGCCAGTTGAATTTATTGACGAAGTAAAATTCCAATGTGGAGTTCTCGTTTTTCTGCATGAGTATATGGCTCGCTTCCATATTTCGTATCTATGGGGCGTATTCACCAAGATCGTCGAAACGATATTCCCGATGCAACAAGATAGGTGCTATTGTTCCGTCGCGGAAGGAGGTTCTGACCAAGATGGGGGTCACGAGTTATTTGTATCTGATCGTATCAGTGGGTTGTCGCCGATAAAACTCATGATTGAGATCTGTTTTGAAACTCTATATCGGATCACTCCC
>Ga0180434_10005735_pt1 | contig 14517 bp, 12 predicted proteins | sample SS_ome_7_FD_132453 | JGI IMG/M metagenome (GOLD analysis project Ga0180434, IMG submission 132453) | Hypersaline lake sediment archaeal communities from the Salton Sea, California, USA - SS_1_D_2 metaG | ecosystem: Environmental > Aquatic > Non-marine Saline and Alkaline > Hypersaline >... | reverse complement strand
CTCCACCTCCGAGATGCGCCGGATCAGGTCGCCGTACTGGTCCTCGTACTGGCGGTAGACCGACGCGGCGGCCTCGCGGAAGGGCGCCGGGTCGGGACGGTTGATCTTGACCCCCGCCTCCTCCAGCACGCCCATGGCCTTCTCCTCGTAGGCCTGCCAGAGTTCGCGCTGCTTCGCCGTGGAGGCCTCGGCGGCCTCCCGCAGCAGGGCGCGGTCCTCCTCGGGCAGTTTGTCCCAGGTGCGCTTCGAGCAGATCACCACCTCGGGAATCCGCGTGTGCTCGTCCAGCGAGTAGAACCCCGCCACCTCGTAGTGCTTGGTGTTCTCGTAGGAGGGCGGGTTGTTCTCGGCGCCGTCAATCACGCCCGTCTGCAGCGAGGTGTAGACCGCCTCGAAGGCCATCGAGGTGGGCGACGCCCCCAGCGCCTTGACGCTGGCCTGCATCACGGCGCTCTTCTGGACGCGGATCTTCAGGCCCTTGAGGTCGGCCGGCGTCTCGATGGGGCGCTTGGAGTTGTAGAAACTCCGCGCCCCCGAGTCGTAGTAGCAGAGCCCGATGAAGCCGTGCGCCTCCAGGCCGTCCAGCAACTCGCGGCCGATCGGCCCCTGGAGCACCTTCCACATGTGCTCGGCGTCGCGGAAGAGATAGGGAAGCGAGTAGACGCCCAGTTCGGGCGCGAACTCGGCCAGCGGGGAGGTCGAGGTGCGGTTCAGGTCCAGGCTGCCGGCCTTGGTCTGCTCGATGGTCTGCTTCTCGCCGCCCATCGTCCCGCCGGCGTGGATGTGGATGGACATGCGGCCGTCGCTCTTCTCCTCGAGGCGCTTGGCCATGGAGCGCAGCCCCTCGGTGGTCGGGTAGCCCTGGGCGTGCACGTCGGCGGCCAGCAGTTCGGTCTTCTGGGGGCCGGCCGCCTGTTTCCGGCATCCTGCGGCGAGGCCAGCGGCCAGCAGCCCCGCGCACGCCCACAACGCCCATCGCCCCATAATCCGCCTCCTTGCGTGTTTATCGGGTCATACGGGCGATTGGGTTCGACGCCCGGGGGGCGTCTCCCTACCCTCGCCCGAAGTGTTGGCCCGGCCCGGCAGGAACCTCCAGGGCGGTCTGGAATAACGCCCTGGACCGGGGGCGCTTTCTGCGTGCGACCGCTGACGGGCCTGGCTGGCGGATGGGAGCCGTTCGAGAGGAATGCCCCGGTGAACCGGTAAGCAGCGTGATTCACGGATCCCAGTACCGCCCGACCAGGCTAAGGTGGAAGAGAGGAGTCGCAATGGCGACGAAGACGCTGTACGTGGGGAATCTTCCCTACGGAGTGACCGAGGACGAGGTCAAGGAGCTCTTCACCCAGTGGGGCCCCCCTGGCGAGGTCCGTCTCATTGCCGACAAAGGGTTCGCCTTCGTGGACCTGGATGACGACAAGGCGGCGGAGGCGATCAGCGCCGTCAACGGCCAGGACTTCAAGGGCCGCGCCTTGCGCGTGGACGAGGCCCGGCCCCGCCGCGACCGCGGCGAAGGCGGCGGTGGCGGCGGCTTCCGCGGCGGCGGCGGCGAGCGCCGCGGTCCCCGTTGGTAGCCATCGTCCTCACTCATCCGCATCGGCCGGTATGGACGCCCTGCGTCCATACCGGTCTTTGCTTGGTACCCTCGCCCGCAAAGGGGATCCGCCATGGCCGAACGCGTCATCCTCGATACCGACATCGGCGACGACATTGACGACGCCTACTGCCTGTCGCTCATCCTGAGTTCGCCCGAACTCGCGCTGGAAGGGGTGGTCACGGTCCACGGGCCGGTGGACCGCAGGGCCCGGATCGCGCGCAAACTGCTCCGCGCCGCCGGCCGCGACGACGTCCCCGTGCTGCCGGGGCGCTCGGGCCGCGGCGACTCCGACGCCGTGCCCAACCAGCACCCCTGGGCGGCCGACGAGCAGGCCCCCAGCGGCGACGGCGTCGCCTTCACGCTGCAAACCATCCTGGAGGACCCGGGCGAGATCAGCCTGCTCGCCGTGGGCGCCATGACCAATGTCGCCGCCGTGCTCGACGCCCACCCCGACGCCGCGGCCGCAATCAGGCGCCTGGTGGTCATGGGGGGCTCGGTCTACCGCGGGTACCGGGACGCCCACCCGGTCGTCGAGTGCAACTTCGGCTGCGACCCGGCCGCGACGCGCACGGTCTTCGAGAAGGGGAAGAACCTCCAGGTGGGCCCGCTCGACATCACGGCCTCGGCCCAGCTGCGGCCCGAGCACCTGGCGGCCATCGCCGCCTCCGGGCGCCCGCTGGCCCGCGCCATGGCCGAACTCCTCCCCTACTGGCAGGCCGGCGACGCCGGGCGCCGCCCCTGCCTGCACGACCCCCTGGTGGCGGCGCTCATGATCGAGCCGTCGTTCGCGACGGGGCGGCCCATGTGCATCGAGATCAGCGAGGAGGGCGCCTCGGTTCCCGGCCGAGGCGGCGCCAACGCCTTCGTCTACCTGGAGCCCGACCTCGAACCGTTCTTCGAGTTCTACGTGAGCCGGCTGGCCGGGTGAGGGGGCGCCGTCAAGCCAAGGCGGGGGCCAGCGGCGCGGGCACGGGCGCCGCTTCGCCCAGTTCCTCTCTCGCGGCCGCCCACTCGTAGAGGCACGTGTAGTAGGCCGTGCGCACGAACTGCGTGAAGGCGAATACGATCCCCACCAGCAGCCCCGCGACGACGATGGCCGCGATGATCCCCAGGCCGGCGCGGAACACTCCGAACCCGACGAAGAGAGCGATCAGGAAGCCCACGAAGCCCAGCACCCCTGCCACCAGACCCACCCCGATCTCGCCCACGGCGATCCCGATCAGGCCGCGGCGGTGGATGTCCCGGGCCCGTCCCAGCGCGCGGCGCAGCCCGCGGTCCTCCAGGATGATGATGGGCAGGAGCAGGAAGGTCGCTACCGTCCACAGTCGCTCGATGATCCCGGCCACGAGGTCGCCAATGCCCCGCTCGCCCCGGCGGCCTCGCATAGCGTTGGTGACGATAGCGACCAGAGTCGAGACCAGGGCAAGCGCAAGGATGGCATGCGCGTTCTTCAGCGCATCGGCGAACGCCCTGCCCACCTGGGCGTCCTCGCCCTTCAGGTGCACGTGCACGAGGTGCACCGTCATGGCCATGAAGAAGTAGGTGATCAGGTAGGAGCCGAAGATGACGACGGCGCCCACGATGGCTTCTGCGACGCCGCCGCTCTCGTCATCGCTGAGGGCCGCCTCCAGGCTCCCGGTGGACCACAGGATCAGCACGACGAGGCCCAGGAACGCGCCGTTGGCGAGGATGGAGAGGAGCGACGGCAGGATGAGGTCCTTGTCGCGGAACACCATGCGCATGCTCGCGCCGATGAAGGTGAAGGCCCGCGACACGCTGTCGAAGAACCCCCACCCGCCTTTCACGGCCGGGCCCAGGGTGCCGCGTTGGACGCCCGCGCCGGGCTCCCGGCGGGCCGTCTGCTCGCGGCTGGCGCAGGTCCGACAGAGGGTGCGGCCCTGCGCGGTCTCGGCGCATCGGGCGCAGATCTCCTTGTGGCAGGCGTCGCAGGTGTAGCCGGCGCCCATCTGGCCGCAGACGGCGCACGGCGTCTGGGCCGTCCGCCTGCAGCGCGGGCAGTCGGTGTCAAAGGGGGATAGTTCGTAGCCGCACTTCGGGCATGCCGCCATGGCAACGGTCCTCCTGGTGGCGCCGTTCTCGACGGCGCGGCTGCAAGCGTGCTGCCGAGAGGTTCACTCCACCCCCAACGAGAACCACGCCAGGTCCTCCGCCGCCTCCGCGGCGTTGGCGGCCGAGTGGACCGCCCCGCGGGGGACAAGCACCGTGTCGCCGGCTCGGACGGCCTGGCGCTCGTCGCCGATCGCCATCACGCCCTCGCCCCGGGTGAAAACGTACACCTCCAGCGACGGATGGCTGTGCGGCTCGACGGCCATGCCGGGCTTCAGGATCGCCCAGCAGCAGCCGTAGCCGACCCGGCCCGCCATCTCGTCGCGGCCGAAGATGCCCTGCACGTAGACGGTGTCGTTGTGGGCCAAGCCGGCCCCATCGGGATCGTAGTGCACGATTCTCATCGTCCGGTGGCTCCCGCCGGCGGGGCGCCGGCCGCCGCCGCCGCCCTACTCGTCCTCGTCGTCGTCATCGTCGCTGTCGGTCTCCGAGAGCGGAGGGGGTACGAACGGCACGCCCCGCTCCGTCTCGTCGGTGGAGATCCACATCCGCCACTCGCCCTGGGTCTTCTTCATCCGATAGGTGTACTTGGGCCCCATCATCCAGCCGTCCGACACGGGGTAGAACCACTGCACCTCGATGATGGCCGTCGGGTCCCGCCCCTCCTCGGCGGCGATGTGCTCGCGGAACGGAGCCCCCCACCAGGCGGGCTGGCCGGCTTCCCGCAGCCGCAGGTAGGCGCCGATCTGCTCGATCCACGCCTTCTCCGCCCGCTCGTCCTCGAAGAAGCACAACTCCTTGGCCTCGGCCATCTCGCCGTCGCGCAGGTGTCCGTAGTACTCCCACGCCACGTCGGTGGGCGTCGCCTTGCCGGCCGGCGGACGGCAGGCTCCCAGCGCCACCGCTGCGGCCGCTGCACAGGCCATCCAGACCGCGCGCCGAGACATCATGCCAGGCCTCCTTCCCGCCTCCGCGGGGGCCGCGCTCAGGACTCGCCGGCCGGGTGGAACGGTATCCCCCGGTCCAGATCGGACTGGCCCAGCGCCATCTTCCACTCGCCTTCGATGGTGCGCATCCTATACGCGCACAACGCCGGGCCCATCATCCACCCCTTGCTGTCGAGAAACCGCCACTGCACGTCCACGATGGCCCATTCGCACGGCGGCGGCCCCGAGACCGGCTGGGCCCTGACGGGATCGCCCCACCATTTCCGGCCACCCGCCTGCAGCCGCTTCGCATAGCCGCTCCACCGCCCGGTCCACTGCTCCCGGACGCCCTCGCTCTCGAACACCGCCAGCCGCGCGGCGGCGGCCACGTCGCCCTCGCGCAGGTGCGCGAAATACTTCCGCGCCGCGGCGATCGGCGTGTGGTCCTCCCCCTCCCCGCCGGCCGGCTCCGCCGCCGGAGCGCTGTTGAGGCCGATCTGGACGTGCCCCCGGCTCAGGTTCCGCACGCGCTCGCATCCCCGCAAGCGGTTGCCCACGATCACCCCCGATTTCAGGCTCGGGCCAAGTGTGATCGGGGGCTTGTCGGCCATGAAATCGCAGGCGCTGACAATCAAGCCGTCGCAGTCCGCGTAGATGGCCGGCTCGCCCTGGCCCTTGCGGTCCCAGTCCGAGAAGTGGCACGCGCTGAAGGTCACCTGCCCCGAGCCGGCCAGATCGGCCGCATGGACCGTATCCTCCACGGGCCAGAAGCCGCAGCCCGTGAACTTGACGGGCCCGGTGTTCGTCTCCTTCACCACCACGCCGCACATGAACTGGCTGTTGGAGAAACTGACGCCCGCGTGCCCCTGCACGTTGTCCACCATCACGGCGCAGGGGCCGATGTCGGCACCCGACTGCGTGAGCACGACGTTGCCCGGGCCGTCGTCCTTCTGGATGAAGTGGAAACCGACCTTGTAGCCCAGGCAGAAGCAGTTGCTGACGTACTCCCAGTCGGTCCGCCCGAAGATGAAGGCCTCGGCGTTCTCGCGCAGGAAGGCCTTCAGGTCGTCGGTGTAGCCCCAGAAGGGCCACAGGTGGACGTCCTCGATGCGGCCCACGTCGAAGCACTTGTCCACGAAGATGCCGCGGTGGAGCGGCATCGCGTGCAGGCCCCGGATGGTGTGCCGCCCGCAGGGATGGGTGCCGAAGTCCACCGCCTGGTAGGGGTTGACCAGCAGAACGTCCACGATGGCGCAGTTGTCGCCCGAGCCGCGGATGGTCCACGGATAGGGCTGCGGCGGGTTGCGCTCCTGCTCGGGGTAGCGCACGCCCAGGCCCCGCAGCGTCGAGTTGGCGTGGAGGAAGATGAAGGGCTCGCCCTCGGCCTCGCCTTTGCCCTCGAAGGCGAGCAGCATGCTGCCGCCCTGCACGGTGCGCGGCGGCGCGCGCCACACGCCCTCTAGGGCGACGTTGGCGGGGACGCTCAGGTGGCCGCGGATGGCGTAGTCCCCGGCGGGGACGAGCACGATCCCCCCGCCCGCCTGGCCCGCGGCGTCCAGCGCCGCCTGGAAGGCCGCCGTGTCGTCCGTCGCCTCGTCGCCGCGGGCGCCGAAGTCCGCAACGGCCCAGCGGCCGGCGTCGCCGCCGCCCTCGGCCGCGCGACTCGGCATGCACCACGCCGCGGCGATGAGCACAGCCGCCGCGAGCCATCCCCATATAGCCATCGCACTTCCCCTCCCCGTGCCGGTCTGCATTCGCACCGTCCACCTACGCCAAGGGCCGCCCCCGGGGGCGGCCCAAGTCCATCTGGCTGCCGCTGCAGGGCCTCTCATTCCGGTCGGCCCAGCAGGGCTGCGCTTTCTTCGTGCAATGACCGACGAATGGCGCTAGGGTTGATCCGGGTGATGGAACGGCACGCCCCGATCGATCATGTCCTGGCTCATCACCATCTTCCACTGGTCGTCAACCGTGCGCATCTTGTAGGTATACAGGTTGGGACCCATCATCCATCCCTTGCTTCCCAGGAACCGCCACTGCACGTCCACGACCGCCCACTCGCCCGGCGGCGGCCCCGAGACCGGCTGGGCCTTGACGGGATCACCCCACCACTTGCGGCCGCCTGCTGCCTGCAGGTCCGCGTAGGTCTTCATCTGCTTGTCCCATTCCTTCTCGACGTCCTCGCTCTCGAAGGTTGCGTACGCCTTGGCGTCGTCGAACTTGAGCTCGCGCACGAGTTCGAAGTACCTCTCGGCCACGGCCTCGGCCGTGTTGGCGACCTTCTTTTTCCCGCACCCCGCCGCCAACGCCATCAGAGCCAGCCCACAACCTAGCAGAATCGCGTATCGCCGCATCGGGATATGCCTCCTTCACCGCCCTATCATGGGGTCGCCAGCGGGCTTTCGCCGCATTGGGCGCCTGTTCCTGCGCCCGTCCCCGCCGAATTCGGAAAAAAATGGCCCTTGCCGGCCCTCTGCGGCCCCTCACGCGCCCCGGCGGCAGGAGCGGTTTCACGCCCGCCGAATTCACGTTCATCCGATTGGCCCGAGAGAGGAAACCCCCATGCAGATGCGTCCCCTGGGCCGCACCGGTCTCGAGGTGTCGGCCATCGGCTTCGGTACCATCCCCATCCAGCGGGCCCAGCCCGACCACGCCGCACGCGTCGTGCGCGCCGCCCTGGACGCCGGCATCAACTACTTCGACTGCGCCCGCGGCTACGAGACCGAGGAGAAGGTGGGCGCCGGCATCCGCGGCCGCCGCGACGACTGCGTCATCGTCTCGAAGAGCGCCGTCCGCGATGCCGAGACCATGCTGCAAGACATCGAGGACAGCCTCCGGGCCCTGGGCACCGACCACCTGGACGTCTACAAGTGCCACGGCGTCATCTCGCCCCAGGACTGGGCCCGGGTCACCGCGCCCGGCGGCGCCATGGAGGGGCTGGCCCGCGCGCGCGAGCAGGGGAAGATCCGCTTCATCGGCATCAGCGGCCACCGCCCCGAGACCGTCCTCGAAGCGATCCGCACCGGCCTGGTGGACCTCTTTCTGCTGGTGTTCAACTTCGTGCGCCGCGAGGCCGCCGACGAGTTGCTCCCCGCGGCGCGGGAACTCGGCGTCGCCGCCACCATCATGAAGCCCCTCGGCGGATCGCTCTTCGCCCGCCCCGACCTCTGCCTGCGCTGGGTGCTCCAGCACCCGGTGGCCACCGTGGCGGTGGGGATGTGGCTGGAGAGCGAGATCGAGATGAACGCCCTCCTCGGCGCCGACCCCCGGCCGCTCACCCCCGAGGAGGCGGCTTGGCTGGAGCAGGAGCGGCTCCGCTGGAACCAGCGCTACTGCCGGCTCTGCTACACGTGCCCGGGCAAGTGCAGCGAAGGCGTGCCTTACCAGAACCTCATGATCACCGACCTGTGCTACCGCCGCCAGGGTCTGCCGCTCCTCACGGAGCGCCCGGGCTTCGCCGAGGATGTCGCCAAGATGGAGGCCTGCATGACCTGCACCCACGAGTCGTGCAACGCCGACTGCGCCTTCGGCCTGCCCGTGGCGCGGATCATGCGCGAGCACTACACCAACTACGGCGCCCTCTTCGCCGCGGCCGCGGGGCGGTCGTCCGGGTAGCCCGCGCGCCGGCCGTCAGCCCAACTTCTTGGGGTGGCAGAGCGCGTCGGCGCGCACGGCCAGCCGGCCGCAGTGCTCGCACTGATACTCGAGGTGCGCCACCTGCTCGTAACACATGTGCCTGGCATCCGTGGTTTCGGCCCCGCAGAACTCGCAGACGTAGGCCGGCACTTCGGGCGCCGGATGACAGAGATGCCCCCGCTCCGTGGTCGCCACGCCGCAGGTCGGGCAGATCTTCGTGACTCGCGCCTCGCTCATCCGCGTTCTCCTCAGCCGCCGGCCATCGCCGTCCAGCGCGCCGCCGAGCCCCGGGCCCGGAGCAGGTCCAGCGTTTCGGCGAGCGTCGGGATGCCCGTGCGCCCGCCCAGCCGGCGGCACTTGAGCGCCGCCACCGCCGACGCGAACTCGACTACCTCGGCCAAGTCCCAGCCCTGTGCCAGCGCCCAGCCGAAAGCGCCGTGGAACACGTCGCCGGCGCCCGTCGTGTCCACCGCCTCCACCGCGAAGGCGGGCGCGTGGCGCGCGTCCGCGCCGTCGGAGTACCAGCACCCCTCCGTGCCCATGGTCAGCGCGACCACGGGCGGCCCCAGCGCGTGGAGGCGCTGCAGCGCCTCCTGCGGCGACGCCGCGCCGAAGTGCGCGCTGGAGGCGACCAGGTGCGACACGCGCGCCACGAGGTCGGCGTTGGCGTCATTCGGGCTCAGGTCCGCCACCACCGGCACGCCGGCGGCGCGCGCCGTCTCCGCCGCGCGCAGGGCCGCCGGCCGCCACCAGTCGTCGAGCAGCACGCAGGCCGCCTGCCGCACGCGGTCATAGGGCAGCCCATCGGCGCCGACGTCCAGACCGCGGCCGGGGTAGTGGTAGATCGTGCGCTCGCCCGAGTCGCCATCCACGTGCACGAGGCTCACGGGCGACGTCCCGCCGCTGACCACCGCCGAGGAGGAGACGTCCACCCCGTCGGCCTGCAGTTCTTCGAGCAGAAACTTGCCGGTGAAGTCGTCGCCCACGCGCGTCCAGAACTCCACGCGCCCCCCCAGCCGCGCGGCTGCGACGGCCGCCGTGGCCGTGAGACCGCCGCCCTGGGCCAGGTACTCCTGGATGGGCCGGAACCCCGGGGCCCGCTCGCGGGGAAGCCGCGCCAGGTGATCCAGGCAGACCAGCCCGACCGCGACGATGGAAGGCGCCCTATCGCCCATGCCTACGGCATCCTCTCCGCCGCGAAGGCGTCAATGCCGATGTAGTAGCCCTTCGACTGCTCGTTCCTGCCCACGGCCACGAAGTCCAGCCGGTGCGTGCCGGCCTCGAGCCGGACCTCCGCGGAGGCCGACTTCGCCGCAACCACCCACTGCGGGCTCCACAGATCGAAGGGCTCGCCGATCAGTTCGCCGTCCACGGCCATCTGGTACACGCCGTAGTCGTGACTCGTGGACATCCACGCCGAGATCGTGTAGGCGCCGTCTTCGGGCGCCTCGAACTCGATCCCCACCACCGCGCCCTTCTCGCGGCCCATGAAGAACAACTGCGCGCCCGTGCCGTGCCGCTTCCCCGAGTAGACCATGTCCTGCACGGCGTGGCTTCCCCCCTCGGCCCGAGCCACGCTGGCCAGTTCCGCCTCGACGGCGTGTTCGCTGCATGCCTGCTCCAGCGCGAACGCATCGATCACCCCCGAGGCCCCGGCCCCGAAGCGCAGGGCGATGGTGTGGCCGCCGGCCTCCAGCCTGACCGGCCCGAAGGCGGCGACGCTCTTCGCCGCATCCACGCGCCCGGTGCGCAGGTCCGTACCGTCAATCGCCACGTTCATGGCCGGAGGCGTCCGGCCGCGCGCCCCGTACACGAGCACGTGATAGGCCCCGCTCTGCGCCACGTGGAACGGCGCCGGGCCCATGAGGTCGTTCTCGCCGCGCGAGCCGATGTCCACGCCCGCGCCGCCGCTGAGCGCGACGGGCAGGCGCGCGTCGCTCACGATCGCCGCGGCCTGCGGCAGGCTCGCGCCGAAGACCTCCTCGAACTCCATCGCGCCCTTGAGCCGGCGCCCCCACGGCATCCGCTCCGCCACGGTGTACTCGGCGCCGCCGTACTGGGGGAAGAAGTCGGCGCCGGGCCGCGTGGCGTACCAGTAGGCGACGCTGAAGTAGTCGTCATCATTGGGCGGGTAGTTCTCGATGGCCATGTCGAAGGACGTCTCGAACGGGATGCTGTCCGACACCTGGAAGCGATAGCAGATGGTTCGCGCCCCGGCGTCGAGATAGCAGCCGAACACGGGCTCGCGCAGGTCGGCGCGGATGCCCCAGGCGTCGCCGAAGAAGTCCTCGGAGCCGGTCCCCCAGATGCCGGGGAAGTCCTCGCCGTCCACGCGGACCTTCTCGTCACCCTCGCCCCACCAGCCCGGGGTGGGGTGCTCGATGCCCATCATCACGCCGACGTACTTGCCTTGCCCCCATGCCTGCAGGAAGGGGTAGTTGAACCGCGCGCACTCCTCTTCGCGGCGCCACTTGGCGTGGAACAGCCCCACGTCGCGGCCCAGCGAGCCGGCCGGCTCCCAGGTGATCTCGTAGTGCAGGGCAGCCGGCGTCTCGCCCTGGTTCTCCGCCGCGAAGAGCGCCCGCCAGTGGAACGGCATCCTGAAGTAGCAGTAGCCGCCGTCCTCCGTCACCCCCAGGGGCAGCGAGCGGTAGGGGACCTCGCCCCAGGGCGCCCCGAAGAAGTCGCCCAGCGGGGCGTCCACGTCGGGCTGGCGCTCGTCGTCCCACAGGATGCGCAGCATGGTCTTGCGCAGGGCATAGCGCTCCTCGCTGACGAGTTTCATCCGCAGCGCCTTCACCACTCCCGGCCCCGGCAGCATGGCCAGCCGCGCGGGCTGGCCGGGTTCGAGCGTGACGTCGCCCTCCACCGTCTGCGCCCCGGGCCCCGGGGGCTGCGGGTTCTCGCCCCGCGCCGCCCAGATCGCCGCCACCTTCTCGAGCAGCGCCTGCTGCTGCGCGTCGAGCGGCAGGCGGAAGGTCTGCACCTGCGTCCCGGCGGGGTAGGTCTTGTACTGCACGTGGTAATACTGCCCGTGGGCCTTGTCCGCCGTCACCCGGCACGACCGGGCATAGGGGATGGGCAGATAGGCATCTGACGCCGAGTGCGCTGCGCCCCGCTTGTAGACGATGGGCCGCGGCACCTTCTGCGCGCCCCAGTCGCCGCGGAAGATGCCGTCGAAGTCGAACTCGTAGGTGGGCGTGTCGTCGCCGTCCAGGTAGAGGCGGATCTTCCCCTGCGGGTTGGCCGACCAGATGCGGAAGATGCACCCCGGCCCCTCCAGGTCGGCCATCACGGCCTCGCCGTCGGGCTCGACGCGGAGGTATTGGCCCGCGTCTCCGTTGGCCTGCTCGTGTTCGGGCTCGTGGCATCGCCGGTCATAACTCGACGCCATCCGGCAGGTCACGCCCGGCTCCATCCGGGGCAGGCCGTCCAGGTCCACGAGTTGCGTCAGGAAGTACGAGTAGTCGAGCGTCCTCGCCGCCGCCGGCCCCGCGCAGCACATCGCCGCAGCCAGCGCAAACCAGACGGCGCCCCGCCGCAGTCCCCACATGGCATTGCTCTCCTTGCGTGTGGTCGTATCCGCCGTATTCGCCCGGAGCGCCGGGGCTCCTCCCGCGCCTGGCGAGCCGCGCGTCTCACGAGCGGCCAAGCAGCGGCGCCGCCAGCACGGCGCCGGCCGCCGCCGCGAAGCCGCCGGCCAGCGCCGTTGCACCCAACCCCAGCACCGGGATCAGCACAACCGATGTGAGCAAGGCGCCGCCGGCAGCCCCCACCAGATCGGCCGCATAGACCGTCGCCGCCGAAGCCACGACGCGGTCGCCGCGCCCCGCATAGAGGCCGGCCGCAGCCGGGAAGGCCGCCGCCACCAGCGCGCCCCCGGCCAACAGCACCGCGCCCAGCGCCCAGGACGCCGCCTGGGGATGGCGCACCATCGGCCCGGCCGCAGCCCAGAACACCGCCGCCAGCGCCGCCAAGCCGGCCATCGCGGACACGCAGACCGCGGCCGAGTCCTCGGGCCTGCGCGCCAGTCGCCGCTCCGCCCAGAAGACACCCACGGCCAGGCCCGCCATGAAGGCCGCGATCAGCACGCCCAACTGGTGATACAGGTAGCCGCGCACGACCTGGAACGCCAGGAGCGCCGCGATCTCCAGCGTCATGGCGGCCCCGCCGGCGGCCATCACGGCCAGCGCCACGGCCGGCGCGCGGTAGCGCCGCCGCCGTCCCAGCAGCAGCGCGGCCAGCACCGCCGCGCCCAGCGCCGCGCCGAACCACCACAGCGACACGCGCGACAGCGCCCGCAGCACGGGCCGCGCGGCCGGCGCCATCTGGCGCAGCCAGAGTTTCGTCTGGTAGTAGTAGGCGATCGGGCGGAAGTCCCGGTTCGCGGGCGGCGGCTCGCCGCGCGCCAGCGCCTGGCGGATCATCTCGACGCGGAACGGCAGCATGCGCTCCTCGAGCCAGAAAGGCGTCACGTAGTGCGCCTCCAGGTCGCGCTCCCTCAGCCGCTGCGCCGGCACGCGGGCGTCCTGCGTCACGCCTCCCGGCTGCGCGGAGGCCGTGAGGTACATCGTCTCTCCGGGCACCAGCGCCACCGACGGAAAGACCTCGCGCATCGCCTGCAGCACGCTCGCATCAAGTTGCCGCAGTTCCTCGCCGATGAACGTCTCCGAGGACGAGATGCTGACCGACAGAACGCCGCCGGGCGCCAGGGCGCCGCGCGCGTCGCCGAAGAACTCGGCGGTGTAGAAGCGGTTGAGCAGCGCCGTGGTCGGGTCCGGCAGGTTGGCGATGATGACGTCGTAGCGAGCCGGCGGCGCGCGGAGGAAGAGTCGGGCGTCCCCGAGGTGCGTCTCCACGCGGCAGCCCCCCAGCGGCGCCCAGAGGCCGCGCGGCAGGCTCCGCCGGCCCACCTCGATGACGCGGGGGTCGAGTTCGACGTAGTCCACGCGCGTGACCGGGTGCCTCAGAACCTCCCCCACGGCCCCCGACACGCCGCCCCCCAGCAGCAGCACGCGCGCCGGCCGCGGGTGCTGGAGCAGGGCCGGATGCACCGCGGCCTCGTTGACCTCGCGGTCCTCGGAGGTGAAGAGCAGCACCCCGCTCTGGAACACGGCCGTCTGCCCCATGCGCCGCGTGACGGCGATCCGCCCGAACTTGGAGTTGTGCACCGACTCCAGATGCAGCGCCGCCCAGTGCGGCCGCGCACGAAGGGAGGCCATCTCCCAGCGCGGCGCGTTGAGCAGCAGCGCCCCACCCCAGGCCAGCGCCAGACCCGCCGCCGCCGGAGACCAGGCCCGCCTCCCCGCGGCACGGAGCAGCCATCCGGCGGAGAGCGCGTTGACTCCGGCCAGCATCCCCATCAGTTGCAGGGCCGAAAGATGCTCCGCCGCCACCCAGTGGAAGAAGAGGCCGCCCGCCACCGTGCCCACCGCCTCCAGCAGGTAGACCCGCGCCACGCCCCCGATCGCCTCCCCCTCCCCGGCAGCCAGCCGGCAGGCCAGCGCGAACTGCGCGCCGATGATGAGGCACGGCAGGGCCAGCACCTCGACCGCGCCCCACACCAGCAGCGGCGGCGGGGGAATCTCCCCCGGCAGCACGGACTGGAATCCCAGGCGCCGCGCCAGCGCGATCTGCGCGGGCAGGAGCGCGATGAGCAGCAGTTGCAGGGCGGCGTAGGCGGCGGGCGTGGGCGCCAGCCGCACCACCGCCCGGCCCGCCAGCCCGCTGCCCGCCGCCACCAGCAGCAGCCAGGCCGCCAGCACCAGGCCGATGGTGAGTTCGTTGCCGAAGAAGACGTCGAGGAGTTCCCGCGCCAGCGCCACCTGGGCCAGCAGCGCGGTGAAGGCCACCGCCACGATCGCCGCCGCCAGCGGACGCGGCACCCCACCCGCCGCCGACGGCGCGCTCAGGACCACACCCCCGGAATCGCGCCCTTGCAGTAGCGGCACTTGCCGTCCTTGATCTCGTTGCGGCGCACCTCGTAGCCCCGCCGCTCGATCAGCATCTTGCCGCAGTGGTGGCAGTAGGTGTTCTCGCCGGGGTCGCCCGGCACGTTGCCCGTGTAGACGTAGTGCAGGCCCTCGTCGAGCGCCGTCTTGCGGCACTGCACCAGCGTCTCGGTCGGCGTGGCCGGGAGGTTTTTGAGCCGGTAGGTGGGATGGAAGCGGATGAAGTGGAGCGGCACGTCCGGCCCGATGTGCTGCTTCATCCAGCGCGCGCAGTCGCGAATCTCCTCGGCGCCGTCGTTGAGCGTGGGGATGACGAGGTAGACGACCTCGAGCCACGTTCCCTGCT
>Ga0180434_10005734_pt1 | contig 14520 bp, 7 predicted proteins | sample SS_ome_7_FD_132453 | JGI IMG/M metagenome (GOLD analysis project Ga0180434, IMG submission 132453) | Hypersaline lake sediment archaeal communities from the Salton Sea, California, USA - SS_1_D_2 metaG | ecosystem: Environmental > Aquatic > Non-marine Saline and Alkaline > Hypersaline > Sediment... | reverse complement strand
CTTTTGAATAAACCTTTTGAAGCGAACTGTCCTCTTTCCTCCTCCGTTCCCAGAGCGATCCGTACTCGTTCGAGTTTTCGAAGCACTCGAGAAGCGATATGCGATTCTTTTCATTGCCGTTCGTATCGAGAATCGAAATAAAATCCTCTAAAATCGGATTGTTTGCGCTTACCCGGGGTACCAATCTCGCCTCACGGGTCAACACATAAATGTCCCCGTTGGGCAATACATCCAGATCATGATGCGCACGGCATGGGTTGCCCCAGATCAGGTTTGAATTCTTGTCGATTTTTATGATACCGAGTCCTTCATATATGGCGAGAACATCACCATTCTCATAGAGGTACGCCCGGCGCCAGAAGTCACGATTCGTATCATAATCTGAGATCGGATAGTCTGGCCAAACATCACTAAAATCATACCTCCATGTATGAAGAATCCTGCCGTTCATATCCATGAGTACGGCCTCCGGTGCATGGCCCGAAGTATAGAAATTCAATCCCTGATACGTATGTTCCTTCGCGTGAAACGTGACGTTGGAAAAACCAGGTGCCTCGGAGGAACCGCTCAGATATCCTATAGATTCCAGTTGCCTGATAGTCTTCTGCTGATCATCAGTGAGATTATCATTGAACCGGTGAGTTCTGTATTCTCTCCATCTGCCTGAAGGGTGGCGTTTTTCACCTGAAAGGGATGATTGTTTCATCGGGCGTTTTCTCGTCCGATTTGAACCGCGCTTCGGTCTGACCTTAAACACATACAATGTCTGTGGATTCCTGCCGCCCTGGGGCTCCCTGCGAACTAATTTCAATCGGTCCCGGGGAATATATCCACGGAAAAGTCGCTTCGGGTTCCATTTTTTCCCGGGCACAATGCTCAGGTCATGAGTATCATAATCCACAAGATAATCGATACCTTCATCCTCGATATACTCGAGTACCGGTTGGTTCAGTATTATTCGTCGGAGATAATGCTGGTCATTCACCAATCCATCGAGGTTAACTACCGTTCGATCTGAAAAGAACGCCAGCTGACCGGCATTCCATGATCCGACCACGGCGTCAGCGGAGAGATGATTATTCATCCAGAGAGCCAGCCGGTATCGGCGCTGATACAGATCATTTTTCTCGGGCATTACGGTAAGCGATGCCCACCCCGACCAGAAGACAAACACCATTATGCCGAATCCAAAGAATACCGCCGGGGCAAATGCCCACCGCCGGATCGGCCTATACGCAGTGGAAAGACCGATCGACAGGCCCAAAACCACTAATAGAATCTGCGGTGCATAGTACCATGCCATGGATGAAAAACGGCCGATGGATGCCGTTATAAGGATTCCATGGAGAAATCCAAAAAGTGCCAGAAGTATGAGTTTCGTCCGTCCTGGCCGAGCGAGCATTAAGGCACCCAAACCTAATAAACACGCCCATACCGCTTCACGCGTGAATCGCCTTCTGAACGTCCGTTCCAGCGGAGCGGTAAATCGGCTTGCCATACTCAAGACGGCCTTTGGAGCGTAGACGGACAGGGTTTTTTCCGCATGCCCGGTTCGCAGATACTCATTCCCGAGTTCATGTTTGTGATATACGGCTTTCACTCCGCCGGAAACAGGCAGGGGAGATTCGAATGAAACCAGATTCCAGATGAAGTATGGGGCGGCGATGATTGCGAGAGGAAGTAGTAATCCTGATGCTGTTTTCCTATTCAGTGGCCTATAGGAAAGAAATCCTCCCAGCACGAAAAGAACCGCATCAACCCGGCACAGAATAAGAAGACCGGCGAGTACGGACATCCAAAGAGTCGACGGTCGCCTCTTCAAGAGCGTATTGAGAAATGTTGCGAAAACAAGAAGGTACAGGCTCGTTTCCATGCCTGATAAAAAAGGTTTCCATATGGTCAATACCCAGAGGAATCCTGCCATGAGGGGAAGGGCAATTGACCGTCCGCCCAGGCGTAGACCGATCCGATACAGGAGCCATAAGGTACCCAGATTACACAGTGCGCACAGGTACAGACATGCTCTGAAAAACGATTCCGGCTGACGGAACAGTACACCGAGGGGGAGTGTCACTAGAAGCCAGAGCGGCTGGAATCCGTTGGTTGCATGTAGTCCGTCGAATGTAGGCCCCTGGCCATGTGCAACATTGCGGGCAATCTGAAGATAGAGGAATGTGTCGTCCACGGCCAGGCGGTCGAGGAGCCGTGGAAGATCCATACTACATGCCCTGATCATGAGTATGGCTGCGGTGAGAAGGATGGCGATACAAATACTCCTGCCCACATTTCTTTTTATATGTGTCATGAGATCCTCAAGAAGACGAATGCTCACCGCGTGCAAAAACGAATCCGTTGAAAATATGGATTTTCTTGGAAATTACCAATCGTCTCTCTGAAATCCGGCAAATTCCTCTTTTGTAACGTTCTCTACAGTCTCCATGGTCATTGGGATCAAGAAGTAGATGTCAGCGAAGAAGACTACACAGTTCCAATGTCAAAACCCCTCCCGTCGACTAACGAGCGGGGCACAATCCATATGATTCGTTCCCGCTCCGTGCCGTATCACCAGGGATATGGCTGTGTCGCGGCGTCGTGCATAAGATTCCGCCGCGCCTCGTGATTCGCGGCCCAGGGTTTCGACACGGAAACTACCTAATCCGATTCGATATAACCCAGAGCATTAAGCTGATTTATGAGATCATCCGGCATATCCGGCGAATCTCCGGAATCTTCTCCGGGTGATTGGTTGCGATTTACCGAGTTCCGAACGCTTTTCATCGCTGAATCAAAGCCCGTTGATGCCAGCACGTTTGTAAGGATAGAAGACATTTCGTCCGATTTGTCCGGCATATCAAACCGCATATTCGATGTTTCCAACGGATCTCGATTCAGGAGAAACAGCTCCCGGGTTTCAGGATAATGCGGATCGTTCTCGATTCGACGTTTTGCCTTCTTACGACCGATGTTTGTCTCCTCCACTATCCCCCAGTCCGCTTCCGTGCCGATTCGTTCGATGTATTTCATCGTATTCTTATATACGCAGAATTTTGGAGCTCTTCCCAATTCATAGCGCCAGTTTGTCGCAAAGATGGGTAAGGTTCTTGATATCTTTTGTGAATCAAGAAGCGGGACAAGACTGATGCCATCCATCGGTTGGTCGTAGGGAATCTCCAACAAGGTGGTTATTGTTGGTACGAGATCAATGGTGCTTACTTCATCGTGAATACGGCGTAATCCCTGGCGGTCCGATTCCGGCCGATAGAGAAGAAGCGGTACGTTGAGTAACTCGCCATAGAGAGAATGGCCATGTTGCCCGAAATTTGATGAGTGATCCCAGAATTCTTCGCCGTGATCACTGAGTATAACTACCACCGTATGCTCCATTATTCCCTTTTTTTCCAACTGAAAAAGTAGATCCGCGGTGGCATCGCAAGCCGTCCGAACCCCTCCGTCGTACACTGCCTCAACATAAAGGCTTTCCTCGTGCGACAGGTGTACCGGTTTTCCAAGACCCTCGTGAAGAAGGGATTCCCCCTTTGAAAGATCCCCCAACCTTCCTCTTGGCAGATTCTCACAGAATATATCCCTTGTATATGGTTCGTGTGGTTCATATGAATGAACGAATAAGAAGAACGGTTTTACCGGTGTACGATTCAGCCAATTTTGTGCCGGTTTAACAGTCTTTTCTACCTTGCCAAGATCAGTGGTCCAATAATACTCATGAAACCCTCTCTCAAATCCTTCTTTTCGTAGTTGCCCTCCTCCTGTAAATGCAACACAGTAATAACCGTTTTTCCTGAGAATTTCGGCCAGAGTCTGACTTTCTGGCAGGATTCCATTATTACCAGCCTTCCAGGGTTCACAACTCATATACCTAGACGTAAGGAATCGTGCGGTGGCAGGGAGGGTCCAGGGAGCACTCGAGCGAGCGTTTTCAAAGAGAAAGAATCCGGTGGCCTCCAGGCTTGAGTCAAGACGTGTTGACGTCGGTCGCTCATTATATCCATAACAGCCTAATCTATCTGCCCGCATTGTATCGAGATCAATGAGCACGAGATTGTATGCGTTCGAGCCGATCTCCGCGGGAGGTATTATTGCCGGATCTCCTAAGATGAGCATTTCGTGTTTTGTTTTCTCTAATAAAATAAACCTGACTGTATCCCAATTGTCTTCGATGGGAGTGTCTAATTCCAGATGTTCCCATTCCCCATGACTGGACGAATCGATCCGCCAGCGAGATACTTTGCGCCATGTGCCGCGCAAACGAGATTCAACGGCGATTTGGGGAGTTCCTTCAACTGTAATTACACTGAATTTAAGTCGCGAGCCTTGAACCGTACGAGATATATCAAAATCCAACGTATCACCTGAAATCATTGCCGTTCCGTACTTTGTAGAACCACCTGATGAAACAGGGAATTTTTTAAGAGCGATCGCGGTTTTGAAAGGAGGAGAACGATCCATGGTTCTCCATTTCAGGAAGGCTTTTGCGCGTTTGCGTTCCGCGACCGTACAACTTTTTCTTACGGCAAGTACGGTAATTGATTCCAGTGGTATTGGCGTTTCCGGATCTAAAGAGTGACTGATTCGGATACCACGGGCATCGGATGCTGTGTTCCGAATCATAAGTGTACATGAATTACGACCGCGAAGCGATTTTTGTTCTATCCCTATTGGTCTGTCTGAAAAATGCGCGGTAACATATCCATCAGTTTGCCAACGATGTGAGTATCGTATAGCTATAAAAGGAAGTTCGTCATTGTGTATATGGCAATCGAGCCAGATATGTGACGTTTCTGCCGTTTGAACCAGAATATCCCCTTCTCTGACAAGGTTGGTAAACATCTTCTCAGCCCGGGTCCGATCAAAATAGTGCCTATCGAAATCCCCGGCGACACGCCACTGTCCCGCGGGTTCAGCGGGCGAGATCTGATCTAAAAGGCTCACGGTTCTCATCTCTGGTTGATCACAACCCAGTATCACGAGGTATATACTACTGAGGCATGCTAATAACCGTCTTAGGTGGGCTATTTGAAATCTGTCCGGATTGAAAAACTCCACCAATACTCTCCGTTTCCAGAATCCCCCTGTGTAGGATTATTACGCATTTTGTGAGCCTCAGATGGCATGGTGAACCATGTATGGTCATAGCAGATATCGTATCAACTTCCTGAAGATCAAGGTAATTCTCATTGAATTGTATACGTGGAGGATCACTATCCAAGAATATTTATCGATAAATCACTTGTTTCTGTTTCATCGTTGGGTCCAGTTGCAATCGTGGATGTGCTGTGATTGCGTCTCAATTGAGTATACAATACCTTATTTATAGCATGTGGATCGAAAATCATGTAACGGGGTGGAACTCAACGCCGTTCCAGCAACGAAATGGGGCGCGGTGGTTCGTTCAGGGGGAGACCGATGAACCACTGCGAAGTTCAAAACGGGGGTGCGGTATGGACGATTCGTTTTATTTCAAAATACCTTTGCTTGCCATCATGAGCTTGTGCTCTATTGCAGGGGGAGAGACCTGGGAGATCGAGACCGTGGCTGAAGAGACGTCGTTCACGTTTCTCACGGACAGAAGCTTTCGTCTCGATTCTGACGGGTATCCTCGATTCGTATACGGGAAAACCTATGCATGGTTTGACGGAGCATCGTGGCATACTGAGCGGTTCGAGACTACAAGCGATCTAATCACATATCCGTCTCTTGCTATCGATGAACACAACAGACCGCATATCGCATATCAGCACCGGGAATCCGAGGATCTCTGGTATGCCCGACGGACGACCCTCGGTTGGCATACCGAGGCTGTAGACTGTTCAGGTGATGTCGGTTTTCATACCTCCATAGCAATTGATAACCTCGGTCGACCATGCATCAGCTATCGCGACCTCACTGATGGCAGCCTTAATTACGCATGTAAGTATGATGACGGCTGGCATATAGAAATCCCGGATGGTTCTGATAGCCATTGGAGCGGTTACTATACGTCACTTGCTTTGGATTCGGGTGGTTATCCTCATATCGCCTATTTCCGTGCATGGCAATCGAGTTATGCATTTAAAGACAGTACCGGCTGGCATCTCGAAGCCGTGGATTCCACGGAGAGTCTTGGAGGTTATGGTTCGCTCTCCCTCGATCCGTTCGAACAACCCCGGATTAGCTACAGTTTGGGTTTTTCAGGGATCAAACATGCGGTGCGAACGGATGGCGTATGGCAAATCGAAACGATCAACCAGAACGGCGTTCCCATAGATGGATTCGAAAGCGCTATAGGCGTTGATTACACTCGGTCGATCACATATCAGTTTTTCCGGTGATTCAGGTGCGGAATATGTGTATCAGGACGGGGACGGATGGCTCAGGGATGTGATAGAGCCCAATCAGGGTTTCTTCCACTACGGGTACTATCCGTCCATTGCCATAGATGCGTCGAATACGCCTCATATCGGCTATGTCGGACAGCCGCGATTAGGCGAGGATCGCGGCGCGGGTTCGCTGAAATATGTTCAGTATGTCGGACAGGGCTGGTCCATAGAAACCGTGGCGGAGGAAGGGTATGTCAAGGAATGCGCCATTGCCCTGGATTCGTTCAATGTCCCGCATCTTTTCTATACGTTCAGACATGTTTTGGTACGGACGGATGTTATCCATGCTTACCCCTGCGAGGGTGAATGGGTGTACGAGATACTCGGGCAGACAACGGATCCTTATCCCATTGATGCGCACAATGACATCTCCATCGCTATCGATGCTCAGGACGGTATCCACTTCTGCTGGGAAGAGAACGACACTCTCAGGTACGCGTATGATACCGGAACGGGTTGGTCAACGGAAACCGTACCATGCACGGGATGGTGGAACTGCGAACTTGATACTGACACTGATTGCAGACCACATATAGGGTACGTCTATCACTGGGGGGCTGATACACATGATCTATATCATGCGTATCGCGCTTCCACTGGGTGGGAATTCAGCCGTGTTGATACCAATGTATATCACGGTTCGTTGACTCTGGATAACTCCGGTGAACCGCATCTGGTTTACAATTCGTATCCGCCACTTTCCATGGTCTGCGATATGTACTACTCGTTTCGTCATGAGGGGGAGTGGAGTCATGAATTCGTTGATAACGGTACTGCCTTGGGTTTCGGAAACATATCCCCGGAGGTCGATGATCTGGGACGGATACATGTGACCTACGGAGACGGTACTTCAATTGTTTACGGATTCAAGGGAGAATCCGGATGGGAATTCATGCGGGTTGGTGGAGCAAATGGTATAGGCGCGGAAAACTCCCTTGAACTTGATTACGGTGGTCGACCTCATATCGCGTACGAGGGACCCAGTTACGGTAATGCACACCTGATATACGCACACTTCGACGGATCACAGTGGTGTACGGAGACAGTTGACAATGCATGCGAATTCACCGCCCTGGCGCTCGATGAATCGGATCACGCTCATGTTGTTTATGTCAGAGCCGGTGATCTTCTGTATGCGTGGAGACCAGAGGTATCAGCTCAACCAGGTATGATTGAATATCCGGCGATCTCAGGATTACGGATAGAAGATGTTTCCCCGAATCCTGTACATGCTGGAGCAATCATTCGATGGAGCGTCGATCAAGTGAATCCTCTCAACAGTAGACTACTTACTCTCAGAGTCTATGACTGCGCCGGGAGGTTGGTTGCGCGTGAAATCCAGAGTATCAGAGATACTGGTTTAAATCAATTCTGGTGGAAACCGGTTGATGTGTATGGGAATGAGCTGTCCGCGGGATATTACTTCATCCGACTTGAGGCAATCGACCGATCGGTGAGCAATACCCGGTGTGTTATAGTCCGGTAATTGTTTTTCCTGCCATAGAATCCATTATGGAATAGAATGACCAGAAGCATAATCATGCTCCCGGTTGTTGCGGAAGTACATGAAACACGTGGTCTGTATCACAGTCGCGGATGCAAGGCGCTGTATTCGTCAGAGTATTTCCGTTCAAATGCGGTTGCTGTTCCTTCTTCATTGCGGTGGATTGATATACGAAGGTCGTCTCTGTTTTGAACAGCGAAGTAGGTGTCGCTTATGGGCAAGAGGCGTCGCTTCGGGCCATCATCGAATGTAAGAAACAAGTTGCCGTCCTCGTGCGTAATTATTGCACCACGATAGGATCCCGCATACGACTGAAGCATGATTTCCGGCAGTTCGGTGGGTTCGAGAAGAGCTTGATATCCGTCCAGGGCCCATTGGATCTTCTTTTTTGCGATGTCCCCGGGATTGCGATCCATGAGGCGCTGGAGTGCGTACATGTGGGCAGTTTCCAGCGCTTCATCTGAAGGTACTTTAACATCCGGTTCCAAGCCGATCCCTTCCCACCTGTTTCTCGAACCCAGTGTTATTGTTTCATAACACGGTATCTTAAGAACGAAATCATCGTCGAGCGGGATAAACTCCACGGGATTCTCAGCGCCGGCCGTATTTTCTCCAATGAGAGCGACTTGGTCGTTGATGGATCGTACTATACTGGAGAATGCTTCAGCCGCAGATGCCGTGGCTGATGAAACGAGGATATACACGGGGATACCGGTCATTTTTTTGCCGGGTACAAATGATTGTATCATTGAAGCGAAGTAGGTGCTGTCCAGCCTTGAACGGGTAAGAGCAACGAGTTCAGGCTCTTCTGATTCATTGAAATAACTGGCGAGAAATGTCACCATGTCATCCCATCCTCCGCCGTTTCTCCGTAGATCGATAATAATCGCACTGCAATCGGACAGGAAATCCATGGCTGAGACTGCAGCGTGGCCGGCATATTTCGATGCAAAGAACAGCCGCAGATCGAGATAACCCACGTTGCCGTCAAGAATCCGAAGTTCTCTGAACCCGTAATTTTCCAGGCGATACTGCTCTATGGTCGATGGACCGGGTCCCTCCATTGCTGTACCCTGTTCGGCTTTTGCTCGAAGCTCAGCGGACATGACGGGATCGAAGTACAGGTCAAGGTGTTTGTCTTTACTGATTGATTCCATATCGGTTGTTATTACTGCTGCAAATTCTTTCAGTGACGATATTTCGTCATATAGGCGTGAATCCCATTTTGTCTGTAAACTTTCTAACGTTTTTTGCCCGATATCCTCGAACGGATACAGGGTTTGAAGTTTGTCGCATATGTCCGATATGAGCATCTCTTTTCGATTCTTTGAGAGCGTATCGGACTCGCTTCCCATTACTTCAATGGATTGAAACGAAAGGACCAGGAGCGCACATACGAGGAGACAAACTTTTGGTGAAAGTAATGGCTTTAAACATCCATATTCGAACATGTGATAAACCTCCAATCTGGATTACTATTGACCTAATTTGATCGATTGTTATCGAAGCGAGGCAAAGAAGAGGCTTACGAGTCATGAAGTTGGAGTGATTCCGCGACGTTGGCGTATCTTACGGATCCGGTGGAGGAGCGGAATCGCGAAACGAATGATGCAGCAGTCTCCTCGAAGCCGCAGTAGATGAGAATCGCTCAATTTAGGTTACATTCAGAACCATACTGAATCCGTCTTTGGACCGTTCAACAGTATGTGTACTGGGGATATCCGCGTGTTTGACTTCAAACCCATGTTTTCTATATAGATGAATGGCTTCTCTATGGACGGGGTGGGTATGCAATACCACCTGTTTCATGTGGTGGTTTCGCGCATACTCGATGGTTGCCACGATGAGACTGTCTCCTATGCCACGACCGCGAAACTCCTTCGTAACCGCCATTTTCGCCAACTCAAACCGTTGCCCGGGGATTTGTATCAATGCAACGGTTCCAACGATGCGATCACCAACTCGAGCGAAGAAAATCTGACCCCCGGGATCGATGATCTGACTGCCCGGATTCTCCAGCTGTTCCCTGTCGTATTCCTCGATGCTGAAATATTCGGTAAGCCATTCCTCGTTCAGAGTACGAAAATGCTTCGCCAGTTCGGGTTCATAGGTGATAATTTCCGCCGTCTCGGCGTTTTCAAGGAGTCGCATGACGCGGCGGGAAAAATCCTCCTTATTCAACAGAGTTTCCATACGATTGATGACAGTGATCAGATCACAGTCCAGTTCTTCGAACAGCTCTTGTGTGGCGGCCGTGAACGCACTCCAGACAGGTTCCAATTCAGATACCAGCTTCTTTCCCTTGGATGTGAGACGAATGCCCCGTTTTCGTGCATCATTTTTGTCTTTCACGGACGTCACGATGCCCTTGCTCTCCATATCTCTGACCAGGTTGATGATCCCGGGATGCGTAACACCGAGATCATCTGCTATGGTGGTAATAGGCAATGCCTCTCCATCTGCATCTTTGAGACGCGATACTATCATGAACCAGCGGGGATGGAAATCCAGACCTGCCATTTCGTATAGCCGTTCTCCGGAATGATACAACCGGTCCGTCAGTCGTCTGAGTCGACTGGCAAGAGCCAGCATCCCGAGTTTTTGCAAATAATCCACGTTAGTAACCTTTTGGATTTGGGGTAGAGTTATTTATGTAAGTTGTTACGTAACAATATACAAGATTGTGTTTGTCAAGTAGAAATAATCTTAACGTAGGACGGGTAATGCGCGGGTGATGTTACCCTGCGGCGTCGTTATCCGGCAGAAGTATACACCTGAGGGGACGAGACGAATATCTAAAGGCATTGTGTGATGTGTTTCATGGTGGCGATCGAAAAGCGTCCGTAACATTTGTCTGCCCCACACATCGTAAACCCGGATTGATATGGGGCTCTTCCGGGTAAGCGAGACATCAATACATGTGAAATCGGAGGCGGGATTCGGGTACATATCAACATTGAGAAATACAGGATGCGGCGTAGCGGTAAATCCGTCCCTTACGACAACGCTCTCTATCCATTCGATAGCGGCATTTACCACGGTATCTTCCCCACGAGCCACGTCATCGCGTGTCAGCCACACCGGGACATCAACATTCAGATCACGATGTGTTAAAAAGTAAGTCGTATCGCTCGCGAGACTCGCCTCCGCCCCGGCGTACATGAAAAACCACCCGGGCGGAGGGTTGGTGAAATACGGTGCATCGAAGGCCGTATTTGTTGATTTCCCGAACAGTTTGACCGAAGGATGAAATGACATTCTGAAAGCGACCTGATCACCCGAACTAACCGCGCCCGGACCGGTGAGAACGGCAATTGGCTTGTCATACCATGATACGCCATTTCCGGGAATAACATAGAAGCTGTCGGCGGATGATACGGACATGTCATAATGATCATCTGGATTCGTCCGTTTCGAAAAACAGATTGTGGTGACGGAGTCGCGAAAAATCAGCTCAAGTCCCCGGTTACTCAGAAACATATTGCCGCCCATATTGAATCGAAAATCGACAATCAATCCCTCGACCGTGGGATCTGTTGTCAGTGTGTATAATGCATCGTAGAACTCGTTTTCCGCGTCTTCGGCCCATACCCATTGATAGATATATCCGATTTGCGTTCCGGAAATTGCACCGTAACTCGTAGTCTCATTATTCGTAAAGTATCGGGGCATGGGTACTCCCGGGATAGCCATTTGTTCGGAGCAGATAATGGATGCCGTTTGCCCATGGAGGGATTCAGTGGGTAGGTGAAGCGTATCGCCCGTATCATACTTCACAATAGCTATAGTATCGAATAGATGCCAGTTCATCCCCGCGGCCATGAGGAGTGAGTGGGTCAACGTATGATCGGAACTGCCCCACGATCCCTGCCTTCTGAGAGGCAACTGTTCGGAAAGAAGTTCTTTATAAAGATTTTTCCATGGGATTCCATCATATCCAAGTACGATATCTCCCGGCTCGAGACCCAATGGATGATCATTCACGGTTTTGTATACAAGGAGCGAACTATCGGGAAGCGGAGTCAAACCCGCGCCGAAATGCACGCAATCATACCAGCCACCGATCACCATGAGAGGTTTTCCGGGGGTGAGGGGCGAATTGAAGTTCACCGTGTTGTGAGCGGCCCAGGTGTGCGCGTCCTTCAATGCCAGCGAGAGATGATTCATGATCGCAACGAATCTTCCTCGACTTACGGTGTCGGTTATTTCGGCGCGAAAAACGATTCCCAACGAATCCCATGCAACCGCAAGGTTGTTGAAACTGGCGAAATTGGAATCGATCAATGACCAGAACTCATCGAAAGCCGCGAGTTTCCGTTCCGTTGAAATACCGGGACCCCATACTGAATCAATGACGCTTTGCCAATTCCGTTTCAGTGCACAATCGGAAGTGATATTATCCTTGTTACTGGAGTGATTGTTTGGAAAGGAAGATGTTTGATCTCCCTGAATCCGACCTGTACTCAGAGATAGGAACCGATAATAATCTTCAACAATCTCTTGAATACCAATTCCGTTCCATGAAGCATGTACGGATGTGGATGAAAGTATTAGCAATATGAGGATAAAAGGGAGACGTTTGATTGAATAGTAGCTATGCGACACGATAGACATGATGTATTCTCATTCAAATCAAGCGTTTAATAAGTGAGTCCTACTGTAAAATTAGATCAGCATATGATATGCCGGATGAAAACCTCATAAGACAGGATTTTAGTCCGCCGGACATACTGAAAACGGACGATTATGACCGCATATGGGCATTGATGAGTTCGACCTGGAATAGTTCCTACAACCCGAGGCATGAAAAGTCCCTGTAGTCACGCCGTTCTGCGGCGTGTTTTTCCCCCGCACAGTGCGCCGGGATTACGGCGGGAGGGAAGATGATCTCTTCAAATTACGTTTCTGTCATACCGGCCATTGATCCCTGGTATAGACCGCATCCCAGAACATGTATTCATATCTGCTCGACGTGATGAATGAGTATTTCAGCTTTTCATAGGGTATATCTTCACCGGCTGCATTGACCATATCCTTCATTTTTTCCACAAGCCGGAGATATTCTTCCGTGAAATAGATAGCTCCCCATTCCCTGTATAATCGGTCTGTATTGGATTTCAGTTTGTCACGATGCCGAATCGCTATCTCCGCATATGACCAGAAGCAGGGGAGTACCGCTGCCATGGCTTCAGCAAAGGATTTCAGGGAACTCGTCGAAAGGAGGAACCCGCTATAGGAAATACTCACGGGAACAGGTTCCAGAGATACGGCATCAGATATGCCGTACCCCAGTTCCTTCAGCAATTCCTCATACCCATCGAATTCACTGGTGGCTTCCAGGTGAAGGATATCAATGACATCCTTCATTACTTCCACTGATGGTGCCTTTGAGGCGATAACCGCGAAGTTTCTCATGGCGGCGACGAGGTAGTGGTAATCCTGAAGGATGTAGAACTCGAATTTCTCCCGCGAGAGGTGGCCGCTGTACAACTCCCTCACGAAAGAATGATTGATTATTTCGTTCCATATAGGCTCAGCGTCTTTCCGGAGCCTGTGGGCGATTGTCATGGTTTTCGACCTTTGATGACGATATAATCTCCCTTGTCGAACCCTTCAATCGGTTCTTCCACCGCATCATTGGTATACTTGGGGTGCCGGGTGAATGTCTGAACATATTCAAGATCCGCGAAACCGGCATCTTTGAGAAGCGTGTTTATCAAGTCCGTGGAGATCCACCTCGTTCCCCGGATGAATTTGACGGGGTACGGATGTTTCGGCGCAATCTCCATGTCGTGTCGTCCGCGAAGGTATGCCAGGTCATAGAGCATCGTATACGAACCTTCTTTCGCGAGATACGACACAACAATGTGACCGCCCGGTTTGAGAATGCGATATGCTTCACGCATGGCTTTCGGACGATCTTTTACGTAGCTCAGTACGGTACTCAAAAGGACGGTGTCGAACTCCTCATCAGGATATGGAATACTCTCCGCGCTCCCGATCTTTACGTCTATTCCGCGTTTTCTTGCCAACGCGGCCATGCCTTCGGTCGGTTCGACGCCGTATTTGATTCCCAACTGAGATGCGAACAATCCGCTGCCCACACCGATACTTACCGCGTGACCCGGATTACGAAGGAATTGCTTTTCCGCGAGAAGTTCCGATTCGAAAACGATCTTGTTTTTATCGAACCAGGCATCGAAATCTTCCGCGGCTTCATCAAATGCCGAGGGAAAATGAGGTTCCGTACGGTGGTAGAGGGGGCCGCTTCCCGAACCGAGGTTATCGGGCGCATTTTTAATTGCTCGCGTGATGAAATCTTTGGCCGTCTCTATGGCGGCATGAATACTCATTCCCCTGGCAAGACACGCGGTTATTGCCGCTGAATATGTACATCCCGTACCATGCGTGTTTTCCGTATCGATTCGCTCCGCAGGAAAATAGCTGTATGATTCACCGTCATAAACGATGTCCACCGCGTCATCTCCCGCGAGATGGCCGCCTTTGAGCAAGACTATGTCAGGACCTTTGCCATGGATGATTCGAGCAGCCTTTTCGGCGTCTTCTACTGTTTTGATGGTTATTTCGCTGATTATTTCAGCTTCATACACATTGGGCGTAACTAGATACGATACCGGCAGG
>Ga0180434_10005731_pt1 | contig 14522 bp, 18 predicted proteins | sample SS_ome_7_FD_132453 | JGI IMG/M metagenome (GOLD analysis project Ga0180434, IMG submission 132453) | Hypersaline lake sediment archaeal communities from the Salton Sea, California, USA - SS_1_D_2 metaG | ecosystem: Environmental > Aquatic > Non-marine Saline and Alkaline > Hypersaline >... | reverse complement strand
CGACGTTAAACAAACGATCGTTTTATTGCGTGAATTAAACGGTATGAAAAGCGAATTTGGAGGCGATGCCAACCCGACAACCGAGATCATACAAAACGCCGCGCCGATACTTGAAACCGCCGTTCAGGAATTGATCGAGCTGCAAAAGCTAAAATTGCAAGCTGAACTTGCGCGCGTATCTCACGAACAAAACAGCGCGCCGCCCCTGGCAACTAGGCAACCAACAGAGGCCGCCAGGCTGGCCGGTGACGACGCGCCGCGCCTGGCCAGTGGTGGCAATGGCAAGGCCGACCCCGTGGCCCTGGCGCGCGATATGGGCGACATATACAAAGCACTTTCGCCCGAAGATCAACGGCGGGTTTTGTCGGCGTTTTTGGGGAAAGTCGAGGAAACCGACGAAAACGACGGTTTTTCGGTTGCCGATAATTCAGAATTAGATCATAATATAGTGAATCCCGAAAATGTGGAAACTCTAGATCCCGAAGATCAGGCGGTGCTTAATGGGGAAAGCGACGACGATCAAAACGGTGACGTTCAAAACGGCGAACACGCCGCACCAATTAGCCCAAACGATTAAATTGATCGGCCAGGCTATACAGCGCGGCGCGCTATATATGCCGATCCGACACCTGGCCGCAAGGGCCGCAACCAAAGCCCCCCCCAAAGATTACCCCGCACAAATTAAAGCCGTTTATGATGCAATAACCCGCCAGTGGTGGCGCTATACTTACGACCCGAAGGGGGCCGAAGTTTTAACCCTGGACGGCCCGCGAATATACGCGCTTACGTTGGGCGGCGGCGCGCCCGATCATCGGGGGTATGGAGATTGCGACGATATGGCGATCGCCGCTGGCGCTTTGCTACGTTCGATCGGTATGGATGTTAGGATCGGCACCTCAAACCCGCCAGGCGGGCGCTATATTTTCAATCATGTTTTTGTGCAAGCAAAGCCGCCGAAGTCGAACCGCTGGATCAATTTTGACCCCGTACTTTATCCAAAGCGCCCGTTTGGAGATATAGCCCGCCACGGTCGGATCGCTTTTTGGAATTTAGGCGGGCAACTAATTTCAAAAAAAGGTCAATTCCCGCCGCGTTTTAACGCGGTTATGGATCGTTTTGCCAGCGGCCAGGGCGAAACGTTCGGCAATATCTCACCTACTGGCCAGAATTTAGGAAACAATGAAATGGCAATGTATTTGAACACGAGAAACGGGCCACGGTTTGAGGATTTCGCCGATTATGGCGACAGTATCGGGTTTTATGGCGAACCGATCGACGACAACGATCCGATCGCAATGCGGCGAATTTTGCGCGACGACGTTTTGGCGCCTTTCGATCGCGTTGGCCTGATAGGGTTCGGGGCTTATGCCGATATGATGGGCGTGACACCTGGCGACGAGTGCCCGCATATAATGGCCGAATACGACGAAAGCGACGAGATCGGCGACACGGGTTTGGTACGAACCAAACATTTTGAATTATCGCCTGATGATTACGCGGTAATGCAACAGCATGGCGTTCCAATGATCGGCGCGCTGGCCCTGGCCGACGACGGCGAGGTTTACCGCTGGACGGCCAACCCCGACGGAATGGGCGGGTTTTTCAAAAAGCTATTTAAGAAAGCCCGCAAGGGGATCAAGAAAATAGCGCGCAAAGCAAAGGGAATTGCAAAGCGGATAATTACCAAAACAAAGTTTGGTAAAAAACTTTGGAAGATCGGATCGAAAATTCACCGAACAGCAATGAAAATTGCAAAAGGGCTTTTGAAAAAAATCGGCCCTATTGCAAAGAAAATTGCACCGATCGCCGCGTTAATTCCTGGCGTTGGCCCGATGGTTTCGGGCGCGCTGATGGTAACAGGCAAGGTTTACGACGTTGCCAAAAAACTAGGCGTTAAATTCGACAAAAACAAAAAGCCGATCATTCAAAACAAAGCGCAGGGGGCCGCGTTTGCGCGCGCCCTGGCCAAAGAGGGGCGGCAAATGGGCAAAGGCCGCGCCGATCGAATAATGGCCAAATTGAAAGCCGTTAAAGCGCAAAAGCGGCGGCGCTACAAAATCAACCCCGCGTTTTTGGGCGTTGATGATATGGGCGCTTGTGTAACCATGGGCGAAGTGTACAGCGACCCGCGCGCCAATTCAGCGCCCGCCAGGATACCGGCCAACGGTCTAGGGTGGGCATAATGGGATCGGTTGCCTATCTATTCGGGGCGGCCCCGTCGGCGTTAAATTTGCCCTTTACGCTTGCGCCGACGCCTGGCAATTTTTACCAGGTAAAAAAAGGGGATACCCCGTGGAGCATTGCAAAAAAAGCCTATGCAGATCGCGGCCTGGTTTCGGTTAAAGATGGTTTGTTTTTGCTTAATGGTTCGGCCTGGAATGGCCACATAAAAAAAGGCGCGTCGGGGTGGGAAAACTACGGTGTAAAAGGGTTACAATTAACGCCCGATTACAACCCCGCCGCCGCGCCGTCGGCCTTTGGTAGTGGCAACCAATGGCCGGTTTTGTGGGTTCCACCGATCGACGCAAAAGAACCCGCCGACTTTGGGCCAGTTGTAACAACCCCGACGCCTGGCCCCGCTGGCGAGCGTGGCCCCGCTGGCCCCCCTGGCCCCGCTGGCCCCGCTGGCCCAAAAGGCGATCCAGGTTCGGCCAGTAAAGAGCAGGTGCAAAAGTTAATTAACGACTATTTAAAACAAAACCCGCCCGCACCTGGCCCCGCTGGCGAGCGTGGCCCCGCTGGCCCCCCTGGCCCCGCTGGCCCACCTGGCGAACCTGGCCAGGCGTCAAAAGAGGCGATCGCCGCGTTGGTTTCGGATTATTTGCGGGAGAACCCGCCCGCCGCTGGCATCGTCGGCCCCCCTGGCCCCGCTGGCCCCCCTGGCCCCGCTGGCCCGCCAGGATCGGCAAATTTAGAACAGGTGCAAAAGTTAATTAACGACTATTTGCGAGCCAACCCGCCCGCGCCTGGCCCCGCTGGCGCGCCTGGCCCCGCTGGCCCCCCTGGCCCCGCTGGCCCCCCTGGCCCCGCTGGCCAACCTGGCGCAAGTGGCCAGGCGGGCGGCTTTTCGCTGGATATGGACACGGCCCGCGCGTTTGTCGATTCGCGTATAAGAACCTTCGCGCGCAATAACCTTGCCGATTATCTCAAAGAGGCGGGCGGCCAGGGGGCGGGCTTTGGTTCTTTGCTGGCCGCTGGCATCGTTGGCGGGGCGTTGGCCCTGGCCATTGCCAAACGACGAAAGGGGGGCAATAATGGCAGATCCGACACCCTCACAATCTAGGCAATGGACAAAGTTTAAAACCAGGATACGGGGCCGCACCTTGCCAATGGTGCGGGCTTTGGTTTTGCTGGCGCGTTATGCAAACGACGCACAAAACGAGATTACACGTTTAACGGGTTCAATCCCTGACATAATCACGACAAACGACGAGCGAATAATAAACGAGATCGGGCGGCGTGGTGAGCTGTTAGGCGACTACATCGAGGGGGTTTATTTAAAACGCTTCGCGGTGCGGTTTGTTGATGGCGATCTTGATATTGTGAGTTTCAACCAGGAACACAGCGCGCTTGCATATCCAACCGACGAAATACAGATCGACGGGTTCGGCATTGCGCCGATCATTGTAGTAGCAGGGATCGCCGCCCTTACTCTTTTAATTGCTGGCGACCAGGCCGCCGACCGACTAGAGCAGCAAACAAAACTAGAAGCGTTAAAAATTCAAAATCGAATGATTGAGGCCGATCGCTACATGGCCACGCAACCCGAACCGAACCGCAAACAATGGACTGAATGGAAACAAAGCGCCGCAACCAGGGCCAAAGAGGCCGCAAAGAATTTGCGACAAAATACGCCCTGGATTGAACGCTTTTTAGGTTCAAAAGGCACGGCGGGGCTTTTCGTCGGGCTTTTTGCGTTGGGCGGTTTGGCGATCGCTTTGCGAGAATTAAAGAGGTGAAACAATGCCGTATATCATCGGGATCAACCCCATAACGGGAAAGCCCGCAAAAAAAACAAACAGAAAAAAACCAACCAAACAAAGGAAAGGTGCAAGTATGGCGAGAAAAAGAAAAACCACAGCAAACAAGCGGGTTGTGTATCGTTACCGGCCAGCCCCAAAACGCCGCACCGCCGCGCGAAACGTGCGACGGCGTGACGAAAACATTGATCTGAAAAAGGTTGTTCGGGGTTCGGTTTCGGTTGCAATCGGCATGGTGATCGCAAAAGCCGCCGTGAACAAATTAACCGAAGGGGGCGACGAACAAACCCGTTGGAGCTGGCCGAATATCGCAATGGCCGCCGCGTCGTCGATAATCGCCGCGTTTATTTTGGGCGCGGTTTTCAAGCTGAAAAAACCAACGATCGGTTTGATCGCCGCTGGCGGTGTTTCCCTGGCAATGTACAAGGCTTTCACCTGTAAGCTTGCGCCAAAGTGGGGTTGGTCTGAATCATGGTTTGGTGCCGACGATGAAATTCACCCCGACTTTTTGGGCGCGGGCCAGGATGGCAGCGAAGCGATCGAGGTTGTCGATTATGAACCCGCCGACGTTGGCGAAGCGTCGAGCTATTGGGGCCAAAGTACCGACAGCGGCGGCCAGGTGGTGAACTATAACCCCGCTATGGGTTACGATCCCAATATGGGAGCCGTTGAAACCAACGCGGGCGGCCAGGTGGTGCCATGGGTTCCCTCTATGGGAGCCGCCGAAGCGCCAGGATCGATCGGCGACTTGCGGCAAGTGTCGGCGCGCGTGGCGCAAAGCTACCCTGGATCGTACTGAACCAGGGGCGGAGAAAACCAAACAGTTTTTAAACCAAAAAACATTTTTTAAGAGGTAAAAAAAATGGCAAATCAACAAGAAATTGCAGCAATTCAGCAAAGCGACGCCCGTTTTAAAAACGTTCGTCAAGATTTTCTTTTGTATGACGTGATACGGATCGGCCTGGACGTGCCGACCGACAAAGTGCCAGGCTGGTACACCACATTGACCGAGCTGGCCGACGCCGACGTTCCGATATCGTTTTTCAACCAGCGCCAGGAAAGCGAAACGGGATCGGCTTATACGAACATGAAAAAGAAAACCGGCCTTGATTGGCATTGTATCTTTACCGACTTTGGGATCGGTTGGTTTTACCCCGACCCGTTGAACGTCGATCAATTCGACGGCGACCGCATGGCCGCTAAAATCTTTTCGGGCGTTTTGCCTCAGCACGTCAACGGCGCGATCTACATCGGCGGGGCCGACGACAAAATTTTGAATTTTCGCCCCGAACACGCGCCCTATGGTTTCGGGCCGGTTGGCAACCAGGCCAGCGGGCAAACCCTGGCCGCACCTTCAAGCCTGGTAACAATGGGCGACAGCCTGGCGGGCAACCGCTTTCAGTTTGCAAACTTGCCGCTGAAACTTCCGAAGGATATCAGCGTTGAGGTGCGCTTAACACTGACAAGCGCCGCAAAATCTCTTTTGCGGGCAATGAACGAAGTTAAACCGATCGTTTTTGAAAATGGCACCTGGAATAATGAGGTAATCATTGTGGCCGCTTTCCGTGGTTTGCGCGAAGTGCAGCAGGTGGGCGACTGGCACCGATAGGCCGCCAGTTTTCAAAACAACGTCGGCAGGGCGGGCCGCAAAGTCGGCCCGCCTTTGCCCTTTTTTTTGAGGTTTTAAAATGAATTTAGATGCGGTTAAACTCAAAGATTTATTGGATATGACCTATACGGTCAACGTCGATTTACCCGCCGACCCTGGCGAAAGCGTGGTTGGTTCGATCGTAATAAATCGGCGTGATTTTATCATAGAGCGGATCAAGCATTGCGTGATCGGCGACGACGGCACCGACCCCGAACAGTATCAGCTTGATTGGAGCATACAAAACGATCGCCGCTTTTGGAAAGGCGACCAGGCACCAATGGCGCAACTATTCGGATCGGTTAAAACGGGCCGTTGGCAGGAAATAAGCCCGCCGATCCCGATTGAACAGCAAACCACGCTTTTCGTGAAACTCACGAACAGATACGCGGCGGGCGGCCTTGAAAGGCGCGTTCAAGTTACTTTCGAGGGTTCAGAATTGCGCGAGGGTGAGCCGTGAAAGTCGAGCAATTCACAAGCGGCGCAAATTCTGAACATTGGGCCGCCGTCGGTTCACCTGGCGACATAGCCGCCCTTTTCGCCAGTGTGAGGCGCAAGAAAACGCGCGACCCGTGGCACGTTTACGAGTTTGCGGTTGCAAACGGTATGAGAGTACCGGCGCAAAACCCCGCCGACTTTAACCGGCCCGCGTTCAGTAAATCGATCCGTTTTATGAATATGCCAAGCCCCGCCACTTTGCAAATGGCGCGATATCTTCGCACCTGGCCGCGTCGGCAGTTTGGCATTGATTGGCAAAACCTGGAAAGAACGCCCGAAGCGATCAAGTTTCAAGAAAGTTGGAACGTTCACACAGGCGAGCCAAGCGGGCGCGCGATCGAGCTGGCCCGCTTTGCGGTTCCTAAAAATGAAGTCGGCATAATTACCACGATCAAAACGTCGCTTTCGTTTACTGACAACGCGATCACAATGCCGCCAGGCGATCCCGCCTGGTTTAAACGTGATTACGGGGCCAGCGGCGGGCAAATAAATTGCACCTGGTTTTTAAAATATGAGAACCAGGGCGACAGCGGATCGAGTCCGTACAATTTCCGAAACGTGCCCGCGAACAGTTGCACACAAGTACAAATACCAGGCACCGAACACCCCGACTTTCCGAGCTGGAACGTCATGCTGTATCCGTGGTGTTGTGACAATCGGGTTTTTATTTATGTACCGGCAAATCATATGGTTTCTTTGTGGGCTTATTTTGCGGTTCACGTCGCCGACGCCTGGCAAATGCGCGACGCGGGCGGGCTTTTAAAAGGGTTCACTCAGGTTCAGGAAAGCGATCAAACTTACAAAAACGTTACAAGGGGGCTAGTGATATGAAACGTTGTGTTGTTGTATGGTGCCCCGAATTTGACGAACCAGGCAAAGAGGGGATCGAGGCCGCCCAAACAACGGCTTTGGATATTCAAAGAGCTTTAGAAGGCGCGCCCGCTATGCTGGCCCAACAAGGGGCCGATCCCGACCTGATAAAAAGAACCGTCGAGTATTTGAAAACGTTTCGTTATGCCGTCCGAAAGGTTGAACTATGACCTGGCCGAAGTCGATCGAACAGTGGCGGCGCTTTGTTCTTTGGGAATGTAAAGACATACCGCCCGATCTGGTTTTGGCAATTATTCAAAACGAATCGGGCGGCGTGGTTGGCGCACCTGGCCGCAATAAGACGCAATGCGGCCAGGTGCCGACAATTACCGGAGAACCGCGCGAAATATGCCGCGCCTATGGTCTTATGCAAACGATACCGGCGACGGTTCAAACATATAACCAGGCGCAAAGCGACCCCGCCAGGCGGGCCACGCTTGAGGATTTAGGCGGGCGCGATGAACGCGCGGCCCGTTTGCAGATTGCGATCGGCTGTTTTTATTTGGCTTTCGTTAATCACTTTTTACACAAAAACTTTCCCGAAGCCGCGCCAGCGCCGACCCTGGCCGAAGCAAAGCCCGATCAAGTGCGCTTTGCCCTGGCCGGTTATGCGGTCGGCCACAATGAGATCGGCGAAAAACTTGAAACCCTGGCGAAAGCGGGCCGCCCGCTTACTTTTGCCAATTTAAAAAAATATTTTCCAAATTGGGGCCGCAACCAGGCGGGGCGATGGATTAACCGCCCTTTGTTTTATGCTCAGCGCGTCGGCGACCGATACCAGGCGAACAAAACGGCCAGCTATACAGGCGGGCCAGCGGGGCACCTGGCGGCGCGTGTAAAGGATAAAATCGGCGGCGGCGGCGTGGTTGTGGCGTTGGCCCTGGCGGCTTTTGGCGGTTGGAAATACTACCAAAACAGAAAGGCCGAAAATGAAAATACCTAAAGAGGTTGTGATCGTCGGCACCACGCGCGAATTATTGATCAAGCCCAAAAAGCAAAAGGGGCGCGGGTTGTCGGATACTTTGAAAAAAATGGAGTTTAGAAAAGATGCCCATTATACGCCCTGGTTCTTTGCTGTATCAAAGGATCATAAAACCCTTTGGGGTTGGCGCTACACTATGAAAAAACGCGAAAACAAGCGGTTTATAGTGGACAAGGGGCGCACCCGTGGCGCGTTTCACCGCCTGGAAGAATACTATATAAAAAGCGATACGGTAAAAGACGGCGGCGAAGTGTTAGAAATTTACTATTCAAGCCCGCTTTTTGATGATCCAGGCCATGCGGGCCGCCCCGATGAATACAACCATATTTTTTGGGAAAGGCCGCGCGTTTATTTCGACAACCTGGCGAACCCCTCAATGTTTGCAATCGAGTACAAACCAAAGCGGGCGATTTTTGCGCCCGATGTTACCGAGCAATACACAAGCGGGTTCAAAGAAACCACAGCGGGGATAATTGACTAATGGAAAACATAAAAAATTATTCATGTTTGGAGTGCAAATATTTTGCAGCGGTTGACCCCGACGATCCGACGCAAGGGTTTTGCCGTCGCTTCGCCCCTCACGCGCTAGATTTTCACGGGTGCCAGGGTGGCGGCGACCCGTCGCCCCTCACCGCAAAGGGCGACATATACACGCGCGACGCAACCGACGACACGCGCCAGCCGGTCGGCACCGACGGCCAAATTTTGAGCGCAAACAGCGCCGAAAGTACCGGCCTGGAATGGATCGATCCACCGTCGGGATCGTCGCCCCTCACAACCAAGGGCGATCTATACGCTCACAACGGCACCGACGACGCCCGCCAGGCGGTCGGCACCGACGGCCAGGTTTTGATCGCCGACAGTAGCCAACCAAACGGGTTAAGGTGGGCCGACCCTGGAACGGGGCAAGCGTACCTTGACACTGAACAGGCGGCGCTTTTCGTTACAACCCAACAAACGATCGCCCTTTTCACTCACGACGGCGAAGATCCAGGATCGGGAACTAGCAAAGCGATATCGAACCCTAACAACCCCTATGATACCGGCGGATCATATCCGTTTATTGCACCTTACGACGCCGCCACGGTTGAGATCGTCGCCTTTCAAGTTTGCGTTACCGCTTGCGCCGTCGGCGGTTCACCCGTTGGCCCCGATCCATATATCAATATTCAATTTTACGAAAACAACGGGGCCGCCGAAAGTTTAATTGGTACGATTGCCGTACCAGTTGACCCGCTGAAAACCGGCACCAATAACAACACGGGAACGCCAAATTTTCAAAATGTGACTTATGTTTTACCAACGCCAATTTCGATCAATAGCGGGGCCATGTTTGGCTGGCGCGCCGACCTGGTGGCACCTGGAAGCACCGAAAAGATCGCCGCGCTTCGCAACACAAACACAAAAGTTTATTTGGCCATAACGCCGACGGCGGCCCTAGTTGCCAGCCCCGCGCCCCTGGTGGCATCGGCAGAACCCGAAGCCGAACCAGGCGCAACCGTGGCGGCCAGCCTGGCGGCCCCGATACCGATCGACGAATCAACCCAAAAATGGGCGCTTATACAAAACCCCGCGTTGGGGTGGTGCGGCGAATTTGCGAAAGGGCTTTAAACATGAATGTAATTTGTGAAAATTGCGATTACTTCCAACCGAACCAGGATGAACCAGGATCGGGGTGGTGCCGTCGAAACCCGCCGCGCGGAATAGACGACAAAACAAACGCGACCGCGCCGATCGATCCGTTGGATATTTGGCCGCCAGTGGCCGACAGCGCGATCGAGTATTGCGGGCAATTCAAAGTTAAAACATCGGTTTAAATTACCGAACAAAGGAAAGGTGAAAAAATGGTACTTCCAAGACCCAAAGAAATTAACTGTTTTTTGTGCAAGTATTACCAGCCCGACGACTTTCAAGAGTTTGTCGGCTATTGTACGCGCTACGCCCCGAAAGCTGGCAGCGGCGCGGGCACGTTGGGGCCGCCGCCCAACGGGATCGCCGCGCTGATTAACCGGCCAGAAGAAACATGGTGCGGTGACTTCGCCAAATGGCTAGGCGAACCACGCGATCAAGGCTTTTGCCCCGCGCCTACTGTAACAGTATTGGCCGCCGACGGCCCGCAGGAAGTCGCCGACGAAACCGCCGCGCGCGTAGCAGCAGCAAACGCGACGACACCCGAAACCGAAACCAAAACGACGACAAAAGCCGCCGCAAAATCGAAAGGGGGTAAATAATGCCACTTAATAACAAAACAAGTTGTTGGAGCTGTAAATACTTTATTCAAACATCAACCAGCGGCCCGAATGGCGTTTGTGTTCGACACGCGCCGACAAAACAAGATCAGTTAATCGGCGAAGCATCAACCAACGTTTACCCGTTTTTGGCAATGTTTCAAAGTTTGATCGACGCCACGGCCACGACTTGCGGCGAATACGCTTTAATGGAGGGCGAAGTACCACCCGAACTATGAACCCGCAACCCCTCACAATTACCGCCGCCGTTTGGAACTACTGCAATAATAATTGTTTTTATTGTGTTTCGGAATCAAACCGGCCCGAATGGAGCTATAAGGGCCGGTTTGAAGTGTTCACCCCGCCAGGTTGTGAGGGTATGACCGATCAACAAATGCGCGCCAGGTTCGGCCCGAATTACTATGAAAATTTGTGTACTGATAAAACGTTATTAAATGCAAAAGACGTGATGCGGTTCGACTTCCTGGCGTATTGGATACAAAACCACGCGCCCGCCGCTGAAATTCATTTAAGCGGCGGTGAACCGCTTATGAGGCCCGATATTGAAAGCGGGGTTCAATTATTGGTTGATCGTGGTTTGTCGGTTTCAATTCTCACCAACGGCGCTTTTTTACCAAAGCGGCCCCGCTTGTTAGATATGCCGATCCGCTGGCATATAACGCACCACGCCGCGCAACCCCTGGACAAGTTTTTAAAAGCTATTGAGCCAATAAAAACCCGCCCGCACCTATTAACCCGCCTATGGTTGGCCGACGCGGCGAAAAACCGCGCCAGGTTGGAAAAAGCCTATTCAGGTTTCAATTTCATGTGGAAAGGTTGCAACCGGCCAAAGACAGAACACGCGCCGCCAGGCGCGCCAGGGGCCGATCGGGTGGCGTCGTCGGTTATTCACTTAATCACGCCCGACGGGCGGGTTTTTCCCTGTAATAGCCTGGCGTGGCCGCATATTGGCCATATATACCTGGACACCTACGAACCAGAAAAGGCCGCGCCCGCTGATTTATACGCGCGGCGGTGCATCGGGGCGAATAATTGCGGGGCTTATGTTACCGCCTGGCAAATGTACAATTTAAAAGAAAGCGATTTTTTGCACGGGAGACAATGAAACCCGTTTGTTTGTAACCTCACACAAACAGAGATACAAACACGGCCACAAACAAACAAACGGGTTTCATTGTCGAGCGGGTGAAAAAAAACGACTACCGATCGCGGCGGGCTTTTGCGGGCGCTTTCAATGGGCGGGCGGTTTTCCCGCGCGTGGCATCGTCGATCGTAAGTTGGCCCTTTCGCTTTTTACTTTCCCGATCGATCCATTCCGCGATCGCCTGGTGGATAATATGCGAGCGGTTGCGAAAATTTACACCGTCTACAAAATAACTAATTTGGTTTAGTAGCAGCGCGGGCAAAGTTACGGTAATTTGTTTTTTTTCGGTGTTCATGGTTTAAACTTTCTTTTGGATAAAAAAAAATGTAAATAATGTATTTACAGTATTTTTCAAGCAAAGGAAAGGTAAAACCAATGGCAATTTTTAACGATGATCTATTTTTGACGGTGCAAGGCTACGCGCCAGGCGAGGGCGACGACTTGATCGCCGAAGTGATACAAATTAGAACGGGCGAGCTTTTGCGGATATTGCCCGACCTGGTGCGCTGTATCAATAGCGAATTTGTAAACGAGATCGAGAACACAAAAAACCCTTTTCACGGTTGGCAGGTTGTCGGCCTGGAAATTGCCCACCCCGACAACGCGCCCGACATCGAGGGCCGCGACATCGAGGCCGACGACGGCGGGGCCGAATGACCGACACCGAACAAAAGGCCGCGCGCCTGGCGTTCAATATTGGGCGCGACTTGAGCCGCGAAACCCTGGCGCGCCTGGCGCAAATAAAAGCCGATGAAACGATCGCGGAGCTGGCCGACCTAATGGGGATCGACGGCCTGGCCGAATATATGACAGCGGGGTTTTTATCGGGTGTTTTTCCAGGGGCCGCCGATCCCGCCAGGTTGCCCGAATATTTGCGCCACTTCAAACCGCTTGCCCGCCTGGCGGCGGCATATCTCAGCGCCGCACCTTTTGCCAGCCTGGCCCGCCGCTTTTTAAATTAACCATTGATCGAAAGCGCCGTTTTGAAAGTGTTTCAAAATGGTTTCTTGTTCGGTTTCGTCGGCCTGGTGGAAGTGTTCGACGATATGCGAACACGGCCCCGAATAATCGGCGGCCAGGCCCAACAAGGCCGCGCGAAAATTTCGACGCGCTGGCGGTTCAATATCGGGCGCGGTCTGTAATTCCTGGCCAGCGCCGCCAATGATACCGGCCAGGGCATCGGCGGCGGCCTGGCGGCCCGCCTGGCGCGCCTGGCGGTCGGTTTCCCTGGCGCTTTTCAGGTGGGCGACTAATTGCGAAACCATACCAGGCCGCGCCGCGTCGGTTAAATCAGGCCAGGCGCGGGCAATTTGGGCGATCGCGTCGTCGGTTTTTTCCAAGTCGAGAAAAAGCGCAAAGAGGATCGACGCCTCAGAAAACCCGCCGACGTTCCAATTTTGAAAAAGCCAATGACGGATCGAATTTTGAAATTTTGACAATTTGGCGAATTTTTGGCCAGGGCGGCCAACCAGGCGGGGCGGGCGGGGTGTTCGGTTCGGGGCCGGTTTCGGTTTCCTGGTTGCCTGGTTTTCTTTTGGCTTTTTGCCAATGAAACGCGCGGGCGTTGGCGTTGGTTTTTTCTCTATATGTTCGATCGCGCGTATCTTTGTTTGAGATAAAACAGGGTGTTTCAAGCTAGTAAGAACCTGTTTTTCTCCCCTACAATGGGCGGCGTTTGGTTTTGTTTCATGTAGGCCGGTGTAGGATAATTTAACCGGCATATTTCGGCGCGATAAATCTATAAATTTTTGAGTAAACGCGCGGGTTTTTGTCGGCACCTTGCCACGGCCAGCGGCGCGGGTTTTTTCGAGTAAACCGGCCTTAATTAGCATTTTTTCCCATTGGCCGACCGCCTGGCGCGTTGGAGCTGGCCCGCCGAAATAGTCGCCCATTTTGTCGGCGATCTCTTGTTGGGTTATTTGATAGGCGGTGCAATCCATGCGGGCCAGGGCGGCCAGCAAACAGGCCAAATTTAGCGCGTTTATATTGCGAACATCGGCGCGGATCGCGTGGATTATATGCCATTGGTCAAATTTTACGCGGGCCAGGATACCGGCGCGGGCAATTTTTGGCGGGGCTTTTTCGGGTATTTGTTGGGGGGTATTGTTGAAACTAGTGGTTTTCTGTGTTACATATTCCATGGTTTTATCCGTCCCTGGTAAGTCGCGCCGCAAAAACACGCTTGCCAGGGTTTTTTTTTGCCCGCACCTTTGCGGGGCTTTCCTGGTTTTCTTGTCTCCCCTTTCTATCAATAAAAATCAATCGGATCAAGTTTCGGATCTCTTTTCGATCTTCTGATTTTACCCTATGAAAAAACTTTTTTTTGGTTTATATTGGAGGGTTCGAGGCAAAGAATTTTTTCTATTTTTTGGCCGGTTTTCCGGTCGGTTTTCCGGTCGGTTTTACCAGGAAAAAGCCAAAAGGGGGCAATTATGACGGCGAATAATGAAACAATCGAACAAATTTTTTCAGAATTACCAACCGGCCACATTATAAAAGTGTATCGAACAGAGCCGACATGGTGCAAAGGATACCTGGAAGAAATTGTAATAAGTGATGACGAAAATTTTAGTATTGAGGAGCTAAAAAGAAAATGGGGCGGCAAAACCTTTCAATTAAAAGTTATGAACAATGGGCGATATGTAACCAATAAAACGGTTCGGATCGCCGATATTCCGCGCGACAATTACCAACCACTTGATCCCGCATATGCCGAAACGGGCAATTTACACCGAAACGAAAACGGCCAGTTTCAAAGAGGCCGCCAGGATGAAAACCGCGATCCGTTAAACGAGTTTGAACGCTTCGCCCGCATGGCGCAAACTTTCGGCTGGACACCGCCGAACCAGGCGCACCGCCCGCCCGAAACCGAAGCCGACATAATGGCAAAAAAAATGGTTTTGGATATGATGAACGCGCAAAGCCAGCAACAGATGGAGATGATGCGCGCCAATATGGAGAACCAGCGCGAAATGGCCCGCTGGCGGCGCGAAATGGCCGACAGTGACAAACCCAAAGAACCATTAAGCGACGTTAAACAAACGATCGTTTTATTGCGTGAATTAAACGGTATGAAAAGCGAATTTGGAGGCGATGCCAACCCGACAACCGAGATCATACAAAACGCCGCGCCGATACTTGAAACCGCCGT
>Ga0180434_10005730_pt1 | contig 14528 bp, 8 predicted proteins | sample SS_ome_7_FD_132453 | JGI IMG/M metagenome (GOLD analysis project Ga0180434, IMG submission 132453) | Hypersaline lake sediment archaeal communities from the Salton Sea, California, USA - SS_1_D_2 metaG | ecosystem: Environmental > Aquatic > Non-marine Saline and Alkaline > Hypersaline > Sediment... | reverse complement strand
TCGAAAGAGGTGTTAGTGCCCGTTCGGAGGCGTCCTCCCAAGCCAATAGGGAACCTATCAACCCCTCCCGTGAGGGGATAAGGGAGGTTTACCCTTGACTTGGGTCTTTAAAGGTGACCCCATAGGGAAGGGGCCCCGGGTGGGGCCCCTTCCGTTAAGCGGTGTGACGTTAGTGCTACGTCATCTTATTCCTGGAACCTGCGGCGGAATCCTACCATGAGGATCGCCAGGCCCAGGAGCATAAGTATTCCAGCCGCTATGAGCAGTGGCAGCTGCTCCAGTCCGGTATAGGGCAGCGTGCCGCCTGCGGGCGGTGTGACTACCTCTCCGCCGACGTCGGTTATGGCGTTGAAGAAGTCGATGTCGATTATCTCGTCACCGGGGGCAAGCTCCACGTCCACGCTGACGTCGGAGGTGGCGGTCATGTTCTCCGGCAGAACCTCCGAGACGGTATAGTCGCCGGCCTCCAGCAGGGTGAAGGTGTAGCTACCGTTCGCGTCCGTGGTGACCTCGGCGCTCACGATGTCCCCGCCCAGGGTCTCCCCGTACAGGGTGATGGTCAAGCCATCCTCGTAAGCCGGCTCTCCATCGTCGTAGAAGCCGTTGCCGTTGGTGTCTATGTACTTGGTTCCGGATATGGAACCGTAGAGGGCGTTGGCGAATATAACCGTGACGCTCTCTCCCGGCTCCACGATCACGTCGACGCTGATGGGCCGCGTGGCGTAGTATCCCTCGGGGACCTGCTCCGCCACGGTGTACTCTCCGGGCAGCAGCTGGTTGAAGACGAAGGTCCCGTCCTCGCCCGTGGTGGTCATGGCCATTGCACCATCACCGCTGAGGGTCACATTGACCCCTTCCAGGCCGGGCTCATTCGGGTCCTGGATGCCGTCGCCGTCGAGGTCCAGGAACTTCAGGCCCTCCACACGGCCGTAGGGGCAGTTGCCGAAGTCCACGACGGCGCCCTCGCCGCCTGAGAGGTTGACAACCACGCTGTCCGGCGTGCAGGAGAAGTAGCCCTCTCCGCCTTCCTCCACTACCGTGTAAGTACCAGGCTTGAGGTCGGTGAAGGAGTAGTCGCCGTTCTCGTCTGTCGTGGTCGTTGCTATCAGGTCGCCCGGCGGGTCGCCCTCGTAGAGCTTGATGGTGATGTCCTGGATAACTACGGTTTCATCCTCACCCCATATCCCGTCGGTGTTGGCGTCCAGCCATTTGGTTCCGGAGATTGAACCGTAGGGAGCGTTTCCGAAGAAGACCTCCTTCTTCTCGCCGCATCCCAGGTCCACCTCGATGGAGGTGGGCGTGGTTGGGTAGTATCCAGGCGCGGTGGACTCGTCCACGCTGACCAGATACATGCCGGGCAGCAATCCTTCGAAGCAGAACTTGCCGCCGTCGGCGGTCACCGCGGATTCCTCGCCGTCGTTAAGGAGGATGAGTACGCCGTCCATGCCTTCCTCGCCCTCGTCCATGATGCCGTTCTCGTTCTCGTCGAGGAACTTGATACCGCATATGGAGCTGTAGCGGGAGTTGATGAAGTCCAGGCTCTCTATGGGCTGTCCGCACACCAGCACGATATCTTCGTATATCCCGTCGTCGGGATTCTTGGGATACCAGCCCTCGGGCAGGACCTCCTTGACGGTGTAAGTGCCCGGTATCAGGTCGGTGAAGGAGTAGGCGCCGTCCGCCGCCGTGGTGGTTGAATCGACCAATCCGCCGTCCTTCCACAGCTCGATGGTCACGCCCTCAACCGGGGGCTCCTCTTCGTCGTGTTCGCTGTTGCAGTTGAGGTCCTCCCACTTGTTCCCCTCGATGGAGAGGTAGCGGGCGTTGATGAAGTCGATGTCTTCTATGCTCTCACCGCACAGCAGCTCTATGTCCTCGTACATACCGCTGGCGGGATCCACTGCATGCCATCCCTCGGGCAGGACCTCCTTGACGGTGTAGATGCCGGCCTCGAGGTCGGTGAAGGAGTAGCTGCCGTCCGCCGCCGTGGTGGTTGAATCGACCAATCCGCCGTCCTTCCACAGCTCGATGGTCACGCCCTCCACCGGCCCGTCCGCCTGGCCATCGTGGTCGCAGTCTTCCCACTTGTTCCCCTCGATGGAGACGTAGGGTTTAAGCGGGATCTCTACCTGCTTCCACCAGCAGGGGAGGGGACAGCGCAGGTACAATCCGTCGCGTACGGTTCCCATGGGAGCGTAATAACCCTCGGGCACATCGATCTCTACAGCGTACTCGGACCAGCCCAGCCCGCTGTAGTCACGGGGCAGGTTCATCCAGCCCGCCCAGCCGCCGGGATAGGGCGGCATGAAGATCCCGAAGGGTGCAAGCATCCCGTAGGCGCCGGGCCCGGTCTGCTTCTGGTAGGGCCCGTCGTAGCCGTCGGCGGGTATCCAGCCGCTCGGAGTCACGTGGTAGAGGCTGGCCGTTACGCCGTCGAGCAGCTGTTCGCCGGCGTCCATTACGCCGTTGTTGTTGCAGTCCGCCCAGACAAGCACCTCGACCACGCCGTTGTCGCATTCGGGCTCCTCCTCGTGGTTGAGGAAGTCGACGTCGGTCACGTCCTGTCCCTCGGCGACAGCCACTTCCACGCTTACCGGAGACGTGGCGGTCATGCCTGCGGGGACTATCTCCTTGACGGTGTAATCTCCAGGCTCCAGGTCGGTGAAGGAATAGCTTCCGTCTGCCGCCGTGGTGGTGGTAGCGATGACCACATCATCCTGCAGCAGCTCGATGGTCACGCCCTCCAGGGGCGGTTCCCCGTCATCGAGCACTCCGTCGCCGTCCAGGTCCTCCCACTTGGTTCCCGAGATGGAGCCGGGGATGATCTGCACGGGGGCATTGCCGAAGAATACCGTGACGGTCTGGTTCCAGCACAGCTCGATGGTATAGCTGTCCGGGGTGGTGGCGAAGTATCCCTCGGGGATTATCTCGCTTACCGTGTAGGTTCCTGCGTCAAGGTTGTCGTAGCATACCTTGCCGTCTTCTCCGGTCAGCTTGGGGTTCTCGCCGTTGAGGAGGATGGTGACTCCGGCCATGCCCTCTTCGCCGCAGTCCTTATTGCCGTTCTCGTTCTCATCCAGGAACTTGATCACGCAGATCTTGCTCTTCCTGGGACAGCACTGGCCGTCCAGGCCGTCAGAGGGCGGCGCCGACTCGGCTGCGGGCGCCTTTTCAGCCGGTACCTCTTCCTCGACCGCCGGCGCCTCTTCGGCTGCCGGCGCCTCTGCGGCGGGCTCTTCTAGGGCGGGTTCCTCCGCTGTTTCCTCAGCGGGTTCCTCCGCCGGGATCTCAGATACTATGCTCCCGATCTCCTCCGTCACCGCTTGTTCCTCGCCCGGTCCTGTCTTTCCCTCGCCCGCCATGGCGGATACGATTCCACCTAGCAGGGTCAACACGACCAGGGCGGTGATAGAGACGAGAGCTAACGACTTTTTCCACCTGTCCATTCACGTCACCTCCGCTGTAAGGCTCTTGTTGGCCGGGACGCTAAGCCCGTTCTTTGTCTGTGGGTATGAGTCCTTGGGGTGGCCTGAAGGGATACTGCCTTGCGGTGCCTAAGAGGAAAAGGTGACGTTCCTTTGAATCTGAACCAAAAATCTACGCCGAGTGAGTTTTGGTCAAGACCGGGAAGTCTGCCCCTTCTCCAGCCCTTCTTAGCCCCTGTTGCGCCCTCTTACCTTGTCTCCTTCCTTGTATCCTCGATACCCTCTATCAAAAAACCCGACCGCTTATTACGATCGGGCCGGTTTCACCACTAGCTCCCCGTAACTCAGGTGACCAGGTCACATGTCACGGCTCATCGCTTCCCTATCGTGAGCTTATTCTTTTGTGATCCGTTACTTCGTGGTTACTTATTATACCCTAAAATAAGGGAATTTCAAAACGGATTATATAAAATCCATAAATATATATACCATTTTCTGGGGCGAAAATGTCGTTTTTCGGCACAAAGTAACAGGAACGCCATAGCATCGTCACAGGATCGTAATATGCTGGTCAAACGGCTTGCGGCAAGGCCTCGGCGGCGGGTTCCTCCTCCTCCCTGAAGATGTTATACAGGGCACCCCCCATACCTATGTAGAACCAGAAGAGGGTGTGCATGGGGATGGCGAAGAGCAGCCAGGCCCCGAACATGTTGGACACGGCGAAGCCCACCATGCCCAGGATAAAGGCCTCACTGCTGAAGTAGATAAGGGGGTCGTCGGGCGACCTCTTGCGCGCGTAAAGCAGTATGGCCCAGTAGATGATGAACACGAGCAGAAAAGCGGCGAGGCCGATCAGGCCGTGGGAGACGAGATAGGTGAGGAAGGTGTTCTCCACCGCCGCCCAGGTCTGCCGTATGTTGTTCTGGACAATCTTCTGCCCCTCCATACCCATGCCCAGACCCAGGAAAGGGTGCTCCATGAAGAAATCTATAGCCGTCTGGTATTGATACATGCGGGCCTCCGCCGCCTCCTGGGCGCTCAGCCCAACGAAACGTTTCTTAACGAAGGCGGGAGGGAAGAGCATGATGAATAACAGCAAGAGGACCATCACCACCGTCGCCGCCGCCAGCCACATGCGTTTATCCAGCAATCCGAAGATGCCGTACAAAAGGGCGATACATCCCGCCGCCACCCAGGCGGCACGGGAGCCGGTGAGGAAGAGAGCGCCCAGGTTTATTCCCAGGCCGATCAGCAGCAGCAGCCACAACCAATAGCGCTTCTTGCGCCACATGGGGGACAGGAAGCTGATGAAAAAAGGCAGGGCGAAGACCAGGTATCCCCCGAATACGTTGGGATGCAGGAAAGTAGAGTTGATACGGTAGGCCTGGGCCGAGCTCTCCCCGGCCACGAAGTTGACGTCATCCGGGTAGCCTATCTTCTCCAGCCACTTTTTGACATACTGCCTTGTCCAGTTCTCCCCCAGCGCTTTCTGAACCAGGCCGAACAGGGCCACTACAGTGAAGCAGATAAGCATGATGATTATGAGCGTCTCGAACTGCTTGCGTGTCTTGACGATATTTATCACCAGGAAGAATATGTAAACGAAGAAGACGGTCCGGACGAAGCGGAAGACCACCACATACCAGGTGGCGTCGTTCATAAGCCCGACGAAACTGGCCAGGATGGAGGTGAGGACGTACAGGACTATGGCGAAGGTGATGGGGCTCTTTATCAAACCGTATAGATATTCCCATGTCTGACTGCGGGTGGCGTCTTTCTTTCTCAGCTCTATGACATCGAGAAAGACGTGGATTAAAAGGGCCGCCAGGACCATGAAGAAGACCAACTCGTGCAGGTTGAAATGGAGACCCCGGGGCTCGCCCATCACCTGTATCTGCATGCCCAGGCTGGCGGTGGGGCCGGCCTGGGGGATGGTGAGGTTGAGGATGAAGCCCAGGACCAGGCCGAGCATGAGATAGCGGTAGATGAGTACGAAGAGAGCGATGCCCCCGATAACGGCGACGGCATATAGGATGGGGATGCGGGTTGATGCCAACCCGATGACCGCTCCCAGGATGACCACCGTGGCCAGAATGGTATCCAGCCTCGAGAAAGGCCATCTGCTGGGTTTCCCCTTAGTCCTCGCCGTTACCTTAACCCCCCTCACCCCCTTCCGCTACTTCTCTATATACATCGATTATAGTATCGGCTGTTTTCTCCCAACTAAACTGCCTCGCCCTACTCAGTCCCTTAAGTGACAGCTCCTCTGCGAAACCCCGGTCGCCGGCGAGTTTCTCCATCCCCTCCGCTATCTGTTCAGGTTCAAGGGGATCTACCAGCAGACCGGCGTCGCCCACCACCTCCGGGATGGAGGAAGCCCGCGAGGCAAGGACCGGTGTCCCACAGGCCATGGCCTCCAGCAGCGGCAGGCCGAAACCCTCGTAGAGGGAGACGCAGATAAAAGCGGAGGCGCCGCAGTATAGGGCCGGAAGGCTGTCCTCGGGTATGAAACCGGGGAGCACCACCTTATCCCTCAATCCCAGTTCCTCTATCTCGTCGTGGAGATAACCCTCGAAGCCCCTGGCGTCCCCCACCAGGACCATCTGGAATCCCTTCCCGCCCGCCAGCGCAAAGCGCTTGAAGGACAGGAGCATGTTGTGGAGGTTCTTTCTGGGATCGAAGCCTCCCAGGTAGAGGAAGTACGGCCTCTTCATACCGAATTCGGCCGCGGCCTCATCGACTGCCTTGTCGTCCTCAACCGGATGGTACTCGGGGGTCACTCCTTCCGGGACCACGGCTATGCGCTCGCGCGGTATTCCCCATATGCGCTCTACGTCCCGCTTGGTGCTTTGCGAGACCGCCACCACCCTGCTGGCCCTCTGAGCCGCGCGGCGGTGGGCCTGCATCCACAGCCATGCCTTGGGTCCCAGGTAGGGGCCCCGCAGCACCAGCAGGATAAGGTCGTGCACGGTAACGATACTGGGACATCTGAGAAAAGGAGTCATGTTGTGGTCCATGCCGTGGAAGATGTCCACCCCCGCTTCCTCGACCGTCCGGGCCAGGAGCAGGTGCTCCCCCAGCAGGCCGAGGTAAGAGAGCTTCTCCAGATTCGATATCTGTCGCCACTCCAGCATGTTCAATACTCCGGGATCCAAGAGATCGGGTTGGGGCGCCTCTCCGTAGCCGAAGAGGATAAACTCGATGTCTGCATCCGCCCGTACCAGGCTCTCCACCAGGCGGGCTGTATAGCGTCCGATGCCGCGGAAACGGTTGATGTTCCCCAGGGCTCGCCCGTCCAATCCCACTCTTAAACCCATCGGAGCTTCTCACCTCCCCCCTTCTTTCCTGGCGCGGAGGAAAAGCAGGCTGCCCTTTTTCGAGAGAAAAGGAAGGCGCTCGAGGGTAAGGCTGAAATCCAGGTCGCCGCGGTAAAGGGCGGGGAACCTCAGGTCCGGTATGAGGGTGGAGGTCTCCTCCACTATTAGGCCGGCATCCTCGACCAGCCGCACCAGGACACCAGGGGTGAAGGAGTTGAGCGGCCGGGGACCGGGCCTCTGCTCCCAACCCTTGAAGAGGCCGTTATGCACCACCAGTACCAGCAGGCCGCCCTCCTTGATGACCCTGGACCACTCCGCTATGGCCCTCTCCGGGCTCTCCAGGTACTCCAGGGTGAACTGGGCGGCTGCGGCGTCGAAATGGCTGTCGGCAAAGGGCAGGGCGTAGAGGTCGCCTTGCTTCCTGGTATATCCACCTTGGTGCGGTGATGCTGCCTGCCCGGCGGCCGACTCTTTCCCCGGCTCCATCCAGGTGACATCCACCTCGGCCAGATGCGAGAGGCGATGGGCCAGCATGCCCTCACTCTCGCCCAGCAGCAGGACCCTGCTGCCCCGGGGCGGGGCCATCATACGCAGCACCCTGTTTACCCGCAGCTGGGCCTCTCTTCCCCCCTCCTCAGGCCTGGCTTCGGCCATCAGGCTTGTGCAGAAGATATAGGCGGCAGGCCGGGTGAAGAGAATCCTCATCACCGCCCTTTCCCAGCGGTTGGGATTCATCCCCACGAAGAAACTGCGGGGTCTCACCGCGGCCTTGAAGCCGGCTTGTCTCAGGCCGTGGCGGAGGGAGAGGGGGCTCTGCTCGTTGACATGCATGATGTCGTCGTACTGCCCGCGCAGGTCCTCCGGCAGTTCCCGGCGCAGGAGCAGGCGGGCGGTCTCCCGCACCAGGGGATATCCATACCTGTAAAACCAGGTGTTGGGGCCGGTGTGGACTATAAGCTTTCCCCGCGGCCGCAGGACCCTCTTGATCTCGGCCAGGGTGCTTTCTATCTCGTGAGGATGGAGGTGTTCGTATACGTCCACCATGAAGACTACATCGAAGGACCCGTCGGGGAAGGGAAGCCCTTTGGCATCGGAGGCGACGAACTCCACCCTATCCCGCGGCTCAGGGTCCAGGGTGTCCAGGAGTGCCTGCGCAAGCTCCAGGGCCGCCTGCGAATAATCGATCCCCACGGCGTGGGCGCCGCGGGCAGCCGCCTCACAGGTAAGTTCCCCCCGCCCGCAGCCCAGGTCCAGCACCCACTTGCCCGCCAGGTCCCCCGCGGCCTCCAGGGCCTCCTGGATGCGCTCGGGTATCTCCGCGGTCCCCTCCAGGAAAAGATGATGCCCCTCGCAGTCGGTGGTGAAATACTCGCGGGTGTACAGCTCGGGTGATACCGGTTCGGGAATACCTTGCTCGTTATCTCTATTCGCCATTTAAATCATCCTGTGGGGAGAAGCCAGGGTATGCCGTAGGTGGATGGTATATCATACATATTTCTCGAACCAGGCACGGGTCATCTCCCATACCTCGTTCCGTCCAGCGGGATCGACGACACAGTGGGCCTCATTGGGATAGATCTTGATCTCCACCGTCTTTCCGGCCTGGTTCAGCGCGTCATACATCCAGTGAGCCTGCTCGACGGGGATGAGGGGGTCCTGCTCCCCGTGGATAAGCAGCACCGCCGCCTGGATGGTGTCGGCGTAATTCAGGGCCGAACGCACCTCGTACTCCTGCGGCACCTCCTGCGGCGATCCCCCGATCATGGGAACTATTTCGTTGAATACCTGCTGTACGGAGGGGTCGGTGGAGTCCTTGCCGTTTTCGTAGAGGTCCGCGGCGTCGGTGAAACCCGCCTCCGCCACCACCGCCTTTATCCTGGGGTCGCGCCCGGCGGCTATGAGGGACACGGTGGCACCGTGGCTCTGGCCGTACATCCCGATGCGGTCGTCCTCCACCAGGCCCTGGGATTTGAGGTAATCGATGGCGGCGATGACGTCGTCCACCTCCCCCTTGGCCCCCTCGTGCTGTCCCTGCGACTCCCCGCTTCCCCGCAGGTCGGGATTGAAGACCAGGTAACCCCAGTCGCGGAAGATCAGGGCCACGTCGCTGAAGTCGCCGGCGGTTCCAAAGCCCGCGTGGTTGACGATGATGGTGGGCCAGGGCCCCTCGCCGTCCGGGGGGCGGAAGAGCAGGCCGGAGACGGTCAGCCCGTCCAGGCTCTCGTAATATACCCTCTCCGCCACCTTCTCCAGGTCGTTGAGGGCCTCGTAGGTCTCATCGATGTATTTATTGGCGGTGCCGAAGTCGCTGCGGTTGTAGGCGTCCAGCGCCTGCAGCCATTTGGCCCGCGCCTCGCGGACGTCGTAACCCTCGTTGGCCTTCTGGGTTACCTCGTTTGCCGCCGCCAGGCCGCGTACGGTGACGGCAGCCTGGTCGATGACCTGCTTGAGGGCGCACCCGCATCCTCCGAAGAGGATTCCGGTGGTGAGGATGACCGTCACCACCACCAGGGCCCGCAGCATAACCGAGCGTTTCATCTTTCACCTCTAGGTATCGAATACTTATATACTATTCTACCGTTAACAGGTCGTTCAGTTCATGCAGGCCCTTCCTGGTGATCAGGCGGGCCACCAGGACCATCACTATATATAGAATCGTCAATATCGCCGCGACAATCAAGGCTGCTACAGCAGCCTCCGCGGTAGTGTCCTTGCCCGCCACGAAGACCCATTGCAGCACGAAGGCCACGGCGTAGAGTCCTCCCAGGCACAGCAGAGGTACGCCGGCGAATCTGGCCACATTGACATGGTGTCTGAGCTCTCGCGCCAGTATTCTGAACAGCACGACCAACACCACGAACTCGCTTATACAAACGGTTATGGCGGCCCCCATGTAACCCCACAGGGGGATGGTTATCAAGTCCATGGCCACCTTTAATCCCAATCCTGCTATAACCACCCAGGTTATCATCTTCTGTTTATTGAGCACGATAAAGAAGGGGAAGCTTATGGCGGTCATGAAAGTGAAATTCATGGCGCCCATGGTCAGCCAGGTGGCGGGCCAGGCCTCGATGAACTGGTGTTCCTGAAAGATAAGGAAGGGGCGGGCCAGCACGGGAGCGAGCACCACTAAGGGGATCACCAGGATCCATGCATATCGCACCAGGCGTTCCCATACCTCTCCCAGCCTCTCGGGAAACTTGCCCCCCACCTTGGATACGGCTGGAAGGATGGCCATGTTGATGGCCAGGGTGAAGAAGACCAGGGCCTTGGCGAACATCCCGGCCGCATAATACAATCCCACCTCGGCGTCTCCCTTGATCCATGAGAGGAGTGGTATATCCATGCCGGCGTATATGGTCACAGCCGCCGCCACCACGGCCAGGGGCCAGGCACTGACCAGGAGGTAGCGCCAGAGATCCCTCTCGATCCTGAACGGCCCTATCTTGTGGGTGTCCTCCTCCTTTTGCGGTGGGATCTCTATATCGATCACGGGAGCCGCGGTGGGGAGGAGCGCTGCCTCTGCCTCGATATCCTCTCCTTCCGTGAGCCCGGCGTAGGAGTAGTCGGCCAGCAGCGCCTCGAGCTTGGCGTCGTCCGATACCTCCGGTTTATGGATCACCGCCTCGGCCACGGCCACTTCACGCATGTCGGAGGGTTCCCGCTCCTCCTTGCGCCGGATACGCCGGTATGCCACGTAGAAATGAAAGATGGAATATATGTAGGTGAGTATATATATGAGGATGAGATAGACCAGAACGTGGTTGAACTCGCCCATGATGACGTAGATGGAGAGGACCACCTTGGCGATGCCCATTATCAGATATACGAAGGCCACCAGGACCAGGCGCTCCAGGGCTATGAAGTTCTCCGCCAGGGAGTTGGACAGAGGCTGTTCTATCATCAGCGAGAAGGAGATGGCGAAGACCACCCAGAACTTCTCGGTGGCCAGGGCGCTGTCGGCCTGAAAGGCCAGGGTGGTGAAATTGGTGATCATCAGCAGGGAGAAGGCGATGAGGCCGAGTATCACGCGCATAGATACGATGTTGGTCAGGTAGCGGTGCATCCTCGAGTTCTCCTGGGACACGTCGCGTATGGATATGTTGCCGAGGCCGAAGTCCGGTATGACCATGAAGATGGTGTATAAGACCAGGGCATAGTTATAAACACCCGCCAGCTCCGGCCCCAGGTCGCGGTTGATGATGATGGCCAAGCCGAAGGTCAGGAGGGAGGTGACGATCCTGGCGAACACCAGGGCCGCCGCGTTCTTGGAGACCTGCCCCACTCTCTCCATGGACTTACTTTGATTCTCCGCCATCCTAAGTGACCTCTTTCGCGCCAAGCCGTTATCGATTTATAAAGCTATAGCGCCGCGCTTCCTTGTTTTAGGTCGCCCTCTTCTTCGCCCTGCTGCATAAATATGCTTCGTTAAATAAAGACCAGGCCTTTACACCCCACTGGTTTTGTGACCTTTTCTATTCTAGATAGCACCGGTGCTGGATGTTAAGGCCTGGCCCGGTAGTCTATTCCCAGTCGATCCCGCTCTCCTTTTCAGGCTGCGGTTCTGTTTCCAGTAATTGAGAGGTTTTATCGTCTTTCCCTTCCCCCGCTTTCGCATCCTCCTTTGTCTCCCGCTCGAGCTGCTCTTGCTCCTCTCGGCTCGACTCTTTGTCTGCTTTGGGTTCGGTGGTTGTGATGTTTGACTTGGCCCTATGTTCTCCAGTGCCGGAAGGGCCGGACGATGGGCTTCCTGAGAACTTCGCTCCCGCGTCCACCAGCATCTCCTGCAGGTATTGCTGGGCCTCTTTCTCGTTCATATGGGCGAACTCGCCCTCCCTGCGCATCATCCTTATAATGGATTCGGTTATGAGCCCTATGCTCTCGTCGCTGATGCTGTACCTGCGCAGGAAGGCATTATAATAGGCGGTTATGGCTTTGGTCGCTGACTCCCTGACATCCGCTTTATCGGAGTTCAGTGCTCGCAGCCACTCCTTGGGGATGGGAGCTCCCGTTTTCCCCATACGGCTGAAATCGTCGGCGACGATCTCCTTCATCTGTTTGAGTTCCTCAGCAGGTTTCTTTGGTATTGCGGGCTCCGCTTTCTTTCCCCCCGGCTTCTCTACCGCTTTCTCCACCGTTTTCTTTGGGGTACCTTTCACCGCCGTGGTTTTGCTGGGAGTGAAATAGGGCTTGGGTTCGGGGGCAGCAGCCGCCTTGCGCTTGGCCTCTTCTTTCTTCTTTACGGGGCGCTGGCGCCTCTTTTTCTTGGCCTTCTCAGCCGGAGCGGTGCCTTCCGCCGCTACCGTCGCGGTCGTTACTGACTCCCGTTTCTCTTTTTTCTTGGCCGGGGCGGCCTTGGTGGAAAGCCGGGCGCGCTCTTTTCCTTTGACCTTTACGTTTGCCAGGACCAGGCCCGCCGGCTTTACGTTGACGCGGTCGAAGCCGCTCATGGCTTCCAGGGCCACCTTTCGCGAGGTCTTGTCGACATCGAGGACGAAATAGGTCACGCGCGCTTTAGAGGCCACAACCGGCCCGTCTATGGATATAGCCAGGGGTGGAGCGTAGATGACCACCTTTTTATATTGCGCCTCCAGTCCCTGCAGGATCTCCTCGAAGAGAGGAAGAGACAGGAGCTCGGCCGAGATCCGGGAGGGTTTGCCGGCGGGAAGGAAGGAGAGGTTCTCGAACTCGGTGCCCGTTATCTCATCCCATGCTTCGTCGCCGCGTTCCAGGGCATCGCTCAGCCCCGGCTTGCTCTCCGCATCCATCAGGCGCGAGACGGCCCGCCCTGCCAGGTCGCAGTCAACCAGGAGGGTCTTCCTCCCCGTGTAGGCTATGCTGACGGCCAGGTTGGCGGCGATGCCGGGCCCGGCCTCGAAGGGCATGGCCGATATGGCTAGGATAGACTTGGAGGATTCATCCTCCTGGGAGAGGATAATACTGCCTCGCAATTCGGAATAGGCGAGCCATGTCATGGACCCCTCCCCGAAGGTCGGCAGCAGGGCGGAGGATTTCGTACCCCTCTCCTTGGGCAGCATGCCCAATACCGGAAGCCCCATGGTCTCCTCCGCCTCCTGGGGTGAACGAAAACGAGGATTGAAGTACTCGATGCCTATCACCAGGCAGAGACCCAGTACCAGTCCCAGAAAGGCACCCAACCCCACGTATATCAAGGGCTTGGGCATGGTGGGGCTGTCCGGCACCTGGGCTTCATTGGTGATTACCAAAGTCCCGCCCAGGAGTATGTCTTTAAATTCTTTATCGTATATCGATTCCTCTAATCCTTCTTCCGGACTTATGGTTTTCAGCTCCAGGACCTCGCCCCAGGTATTGGCTATCTCCGCCACACGGGTGGGGCTGCCGTCGGTGAAGGTCAGCGTGATGGAGGTGGAGTTGGCTTCAGGGGTGGCGCTCGCTTTGTCCAGGAGCTCCTCCGGCGGGATGTCGATGCCGCTGGCCTGCAGCCTTACGCTCACCGTCTCCGCCACGCCGATGCTCTCGGTGGCGTTAGCTATGGAAAAGAGGATTCCTCCTACATTGTAAGCTCCGGCTATGGTGGCGTCGGGTAGCTTGGTGGTGGGGTTTTCAGGCGGCTGTGCCGCCATCTTTACCTCCGCCTTGTATACCGGGCTCTGGACCTGGGCGATCACGGCCGCTATCAGGGCCGAGATCAACACCAGGCCTACGATTATCCACCACCTCTTGGATATCGCCGCTCCGATCTCTTGTAATCTCATAACCCTACCTCTCTGGAGTTTTCCGTCCTGCCTTATCCCCTTCTAGGATGTTCATCGTCATATTTTGGTTCATTATAACTCTACCAAGCTATTCCCAGTATTACGACCTCCTGCATGATTTCTCGGTAAACGTCCCTGGATGATTAACACCTGGCACCTTCCGCTTCCCGCAAGATAGTTGAATCTTGGCTTCTCCTGTAGTAGGTTAGTGTCTTGAGCGAGGAAACGGGGTATGTGGGGTACACTGGGCGTTGAGAATGCATTCTATTTATGGAAGGGGACGGGGGAATATGGAATGGAAACATGCCTCTCTCATGGCCAAAGGATACTGGTTTTTTGGCCGCAATCTATTGGCGGGAAAGTTCACCAACAAAGCGCTGGACCTTCTGGCCTTCCTGGATTACCGCCTGCTCATGCTGCTCTCCATGTGGCATCCTGATCATGCCAGCCGTATAAAGCTCCTGCGCAGGCGCGGCGTGAACATCTCAGAGAAAGCCTGGGTGGATATCGGGGTGTTTATCGAGATGACCACCCCCCAGTCGGTGATCATCGAGGACTACGCCAAGCTGGCCTACGGCGTGACGGTATATGCCCATGACGCCTCCTTCAACTCCGCCGGCGACCTGCCCATGCGCGTCCAGGAGACCCGCATCGGCTACAACGCGGCCGTCGGGGCCTGTTCTTTTGTCTTGCCCGGTGTCAATATCGAAGATCATGCCGGCGTGGCTCCGTGCTCGGTGGTCACCAAGGATGTGCCTACAGGCATGATCGTGGCGGGCAATCCCGCCGAGCAACTGGGAACAGTGGAGCAGATCGGGCTGGCCTGGCAGGCCGACCTCGAGGTCCACCCCGAGATATATTACGACCATCCCAATCCCGCCAGGGCCCCTCACCACCCTTTCGAGCACCTCCTCACCTGGCGTGAGAAGGGGGTGAAGATCCAGGCCGCGTCAACCCTTCGCACCGGGACTCCCTTCGATTACATCCTGGACGCGAAGGCCATGAAGGAATAATTGTAGGATATAGTCATTGATTATCGGGGTTTGCAT
>Ga0180434_10005729_pt1 | contig 14529 bp, 10 predicted proteins | sample SS_ome_7_FD_132453 | JGI IMG/M metagenome (GOLD analysis project Ga0180434, IMG submission 132453) | Hypersaline lake sediment archaeal communities from the Salton Sea, California, USA - SS_1_D_2 metaG | ecosystem: Environmental > Aquatic > Non-marine Saline and Alkaline > Hypersaline >... | reverse complement strand
GCTGAGGATGCGTGCCATCATGGTCGGTACGTTTCCTCCTGGTGCTCCGTTGTGCAACGCTGATCGTGGCCCTGCGCGGCCCGTACGGGCCGCGCGGGAAGTAGCGTTGCAGGCTCAGCGCTGCCGTGTGGCGCCGGTCTCGTCTGCGATGGCCATCGCCAGGATATCCTCCTGGCTGGCGTGCGCGACGTCGGTGATTTCTCCCATGGTGCGACCTTCGTGCATGACGATGACGCGGTCGCTCATGCCGAGAATCTCGGGCAGTTCGCTGCTGACCATGATAATGGCCTTGCCCTGGGACGCCAGTTGGTTCATGAGTTGATAGATTTCGTGCTTGGCGCCGACGTCGATGCCGCGCGTCGGTTCATCGATGAGGATGACGTCGGCGTGCCGGGCCAGCCACTTGGCCAGGACCACCTTCTGCTGGTTGCCGCCGGAGAGATTCTCGGCGGGCTGTTCCGGGTCCGCGACCTTGATCCGGAGTCTCTCGATGTAGTCGCCGAACGCGCGGCGTTCCCGCCGCCGGTCGATGAACGGCCCCCACTGGAACCGCTTCAGGTTGGGCAGGCCGAAGTTCTCGCGGGCCGAGTGCTGGAGCACCAGGCCCTCGCCCTTGCGGTCCTCGCTCAGCAGGCAGATGCGGTGGCGCATGGCGTCGCGGGGGCTCCGGATGTGCACCTCGGTCCCGCCGACGAAGATGCGGCCCGCGTCGCGCCGGTCGGCGCCGAAAAGGAGCCGCATCGTCTCGGTCCGGCCGGCGCCCACGAGGCCGGCAAAGCCCAGCACCTCGCCGGACCGCACGCTGAAACTCACGTTGCGGACGGCCTTGCCGCGGCAGAGCCCCTCCACGCGCAGCCGCTCGGGCCCGAGCGTGGCCGACCGCGCGGGAAACTCGGCCTCGAGCGGCCGGCCCACCATCCGTTCGATCAGCGCCTCGCGCGACATGTCCCGCACGGCGCACGTCACCACGGGGGCGCCGTCGCGGAGCACCATGACGCGGTCCGCCACCTCGAACACTTCCTCCAGCCGATGGCTGATGTAAATGACGCCGATGCCCTGGACCTTCAGGTCGTGGATGATCGCAAACAGGTGCTCGACCTCCTGCGACGTGAGGGCGGCCGTCGGCTCGTCCATCACGATGATGCGGGCGCGGACGGCCAGGGCCTTCGTGATCTCCACCGTCTGCTGCTGCGCGACGGTCAGGTCCCGGCACCGGGCGGCCGGCTCGATGGCCATCCCGACCCTGCCGAACAGGCGCTCGGCTTCCCGGCGTTCCTCCGAGGCCCGCACCAGGCCGCACCGGACGTGTTCGCGGCCCAGGAAGATGTTCTCGCGCACCGTCAGGTCCGGGATGAGGTTGAACTCCTGGTAGATGATCGAGACGCCGGCCGCCTGCGCCGCCGTGGGCGACGCCATGGGACGCTCCCGGCCGTCCAGCAGGATCTTGCCGCCGTCCGGCCGGTAGGCGCCGCCCAGGACCTTGATGAGCGTGCTCTTGCCGGCCCCGTTCTCGCCCACCAGGGCCAGCACCTCGCCCGCGTGCAGGTCCAGCGAGACGTTCTTCAGCGCATGCACGCCGGGGAACGACTTGTCGATGCCGCTCATGCGGAGCAGGGGAGGGCGGTCTGCCGGATGCCGGCTCATCACCTTCCCCCTCGGGGAGTCGCGTAGATGGACTTCATTCGCCAGGCCGTGACGCGGGCGGTCGCGTCGCCGCCTTCGGCGAACAGGTGGACGTTCGGGCGCTCGCGGATGTGCCCGTGGGCGACCGCGGCGGCCTGGCGGTCGTTGGCGAAGACCTCGACGAGGTTCTTGTCGATGAAGACGCGCAGCGTCAGGTCTTCGCCCGGCTTCAGTTCGAACGGCGCTTCGATGGCCCCGACCTTGAGCGTCTTGCGCCCGGCGCCGGCGACGATGGCCAGTCCGCCCCGGCCGTCCGCATCGTCGAGCACGCTCAGGCCGCAGGTCTCCGGCACCGGGGATGCGAACGTCGCCTCGATCTCGACGGCGTCTCCGGCGAGGCCGTCGAGGGCCCGCTCGGCGCCGTCGGCGACGCGGATTTGCCCCCAGTCCTTCTCGCCGTAACGCAGCGACGCGAGTTCGCGCAGCGGCCGGATGCGCAGGACGCCGTCGGCTGGCAACTCGAGTTCGCGAGGCAGCGCCTGGACGCCCGTCGGGCGAATGCCCTCGTGCCTCAGCCAGGCCCACATGACGCGGCGGCCGTCGCGCGTTTGCATCGACTCCGGGGCGAAGAACCGGTTGCCGCCGAAACTCATCATGGCGTGGAACTCGGGAAGGTATTGCTCGTCCTTGAAATCGCCGACGAAGTAGCGGCAACCGAGTCTATGGCTGATGCAGACCAGTACCCACTTGTCGCCGAGCTTGAACATATTGGGGCAGGAGATGTCTTCGCCCTTCTTGACGCCAAGCGTTTGCTCGTCGAAGTCCGGATGCAACAGTTCGCCGATGAACGTCCAGTCCTTCAGGTTGTCGGACTTCATGATAGTAGCAGGTTCTCTGCTGCTGCGGCCGTTCACGCCGTAGCACACCTCCTTGCAACTCCATATATCAGGATCGAAGTAACGTTCGTTTTCCATGAGGCGGCCGCTGCGGTCTCTTGGCAGCATCACGTCAGGTTTGCTCCACTTGTCCAGGTTGTCGTCCAAGCCGTATTGGATCCAATTCCTTCCGGAGCCCTGGCCGTGATAGACGATCGCCGGTTGGCCCTTCTTGCTGAAGAACCCCGTGCCGCTGAACATCCCGTGCCCGGTCGTCGGCGGGGCGAGGACCGTCGGGTGCCACGTCCAGCGGACCATGTCGTCGCTGGAGACGTGGGCGAAGACGAAGCCCGTGCGGTTGCGGTAGATGTAGTGGAGGTGGTAGCGGCCCTTGTGGTCAAACGCACAATTGGGGTCGCCGGGCTGGGCGTTGCCCGGTCCGGGATGGGCGAGGTGGAACGTGACCCAATCGGCCGGCGGGTTCGCGGGCCAGGCGGGCGTCTCCGGCACGTAGGGCGGCCCCGGCGCGCGGGCGCTGCCCTCGCGCGTGGCCATCCGCGCGTCGGCCTCGCTGCGGGCGGCAACGAGATAGCCTTTGCCGTCCAGAACAAGCCGCCCGTCCGCGAATTTCACCCCACCTGTCATCGCAATGTGGCCGAACCGGCCGGCACGATCGGTCATTGTATCGCCCTCGAAGTCCCACCACGCCAGCGGCTTAGCGGCGGACGGCTCGTTCGGCTTCAGGGCGGCGACCTGGGCCTGCGTCAGGGCCCGGTCGTAGATGCGGGCGTCGTCGATGGCGCCGGCGAACGGTTTGCCGGTTCCCGCCCCGATGTGTCGCAGCCCGAACACCGCGATGTGGTTGTCGACGCCCAGCAGGTCGATGTTCTTCGTCTTGTATGCGGCGTACGGTTCGGCGTTGCGGTAGATGCGGATGGTGTCGTCGTCGTAGACGATGGCGACCTGCACGAGGGTGTCGGCGTCGGCGGTCTCGGCGGGGTAGCCGCCCTGTTCAGCCTGCGTGCGGCGGAAGAAGTTGCTGCCGGCCATCCACCGGGCGCGCGCCTTCTCGCCGAACACGATCGCGTCGAACCGGTCGCCGCTCTGAATCGTCAGCACGCTTCCGCCCTGCTGGGTGAGGTTGGCGGGCGCGGCCCAGGCCACGAGCGTCTTGTCCGTTCCGGCGGACGCCGCCCCGCACAGCGCCCCGACAAGGGCGAGCACGAGACCGGTCCGAATCATCTTGGCGATCCGATAGGTCATTCCGGTCCTCTGCTGTGCGAGGTTCGCCGGGCGAACGCCTCCGACAGGCCCCATGTGGGCCCAACCCTACCGGCTCAGTCGCCGAAGGTCCACATTTTCAGCACCGCGCCGTCGGGCCGCGCCAGGGTGATCCGGCGCACGTCGATGCGGCCGGGTGCGACGCTCGGGTCCAGGCGAAGGCCCGCGAGCGCACCGGCGGATTCGAAGGTCACCGTGTAGTCGTGCCACTCGCCGTTTGCCTTGGGCGTGAAGTCGCAACGCCGTTCGCGGACGAAACCGGGCGTCTGCACGGATGCCCAGTAGACGATGCCCAGCCGGCCGGCCCGGCCGGTCCGGAGGCGCAGGGTCAGCATCAGCGGGCCTTCGGCCTCGGGGACGGCCGTCGTCTGCATCGACACGCGCCCCTCGGCCGCCTTCATGACGAGGACGCCGTCGATGATCTCGAGCGTGCAGTCGTCCCGGCCGCGCCAGCCGCCGACGGCCGGCGGCGCAGGCCTGTAGGCGGGGTTCGGCTTCGGCACGGCGGCGCCGGTCTCCTGGATGAAACGGTCGATCAGCGCGTTGAGGTGCCGGACCTTTTCCGGCATCTCCTCCGCGAGGTTGGTCGTTTCGCCGAGGTCGTCCTTCAGGTTGTACAGTTCCAGCAGGTCGGGGTAGTCGGGGTGCGGCTCGAACCGGCGGATGAGTTTCCAGTCGCCCTCTCGGACCGAGACGGCCGGGACTAGGTGCGGGAACCAGATGAAGAAGGCGTCGCGCTCCAGTTTCCCCGTTCCGCGCAGGACCGGCAGGAACGACACGCCGTCGATGGTATGACCCGCGGGTCTTTCCAGGCCGAGGGCGTCCAGGATGGTCGGGTACAGGTCGATCGGGCCGACGACCGCGTCGCTGGTGGAACCGGGTTGGATCCTTCCCGGCCAGCGTACGATGAGCGGTACGCGGACGCCGCCTTCGTAGATGCGTCCCTTGCCCTCGCGCAGCGGAGCGTTGTTGGTCGGCGGTTCGCCGCCGGCCCATTGGCGGTAACTCTGGACGGTTTCGTACAGGGGATGACCCGGCTTGACGTTCTTCACCTTCGGGTCGCCCGCGCGCCAACTGTGCACGTTGCCGCCGTTGTCGGAGTAGAAGATGAAGAGCGTATGGTCGGCCAGGCCCAGGCGGTCCAGCGTGTCGAGGATCCGGCCGAGGCTCTCGTCCACGTTTCGCAGCATCGAGGCCATGACCGGATTGCGCTGCTTGCCGCGCGGATCCGTCTTCCCGGCGAACTCGGCGGTGTACGCCTCTTTGTGCTGCCAGGGACCGTGCACGGAATAGTGCCAGAGGTTCAGGTAGAACGGTTCGTTGCGGTGGGTCTCGATGAACCGGATCGCCTCGTCGGTGAGGCGGTCGGCGATGTGTTCGCCTTTCGGCCCGTCGGTGATGTTGCCGACCTTGTGCTTCCCCGAGGGGCGGCCGTCCGGGTGAACGCCGTAGGGCGAGAAGTACTTCGGCGGGCCCGGGTCTGGCGCGCAGTGCCAGGTCGTCTCGAAGCCCTGCTGCTCGGGCCAGTGCTCCGGCATCAGGCCGAGGTGCCACTTCCCGAAGTGCCCGGTGCGGTAACCCGCGTCGCGCAGGACTTCGGCAAGCGTCACCCGTTTCGGGTCCAGGTAGTTCCTGCTCTCGGCGTAGAGGAACCGCCGCCCCGGCGGGGCCTTCTCGGCATACCGCGATGCGTCGACCGGCGCCGGCGGGCGGTGGCCCGTGGCGCTGGTGATGCCATGCCGGGCCGAGTGCTGACCCGTCAGGATGGACGCCCGCGTCGGCGAGCACAGGGGCATGGCGTAGGCGTCTGTGAACCGCATCGCCTGCTCGGCCAGCCGCTGGATGTTCGGCGTCTCGTAGTAGCGCGACCCGTAGGCGGTGCTGTCCATCCAGCCCATGTCGTCGACCAGGAACAGGACGACATTGGGCCGGTCCGCGCGCCGGGCGGCGGGTTTCGTTTCGGCCTGGGCCCGCGGCCGGCTCAAGCAGCCGGCGCAGGCCGCGCCAAGGGCCGCCCGGCCGAGGCCGTCAAGAAACGCACGCCGCGTTGTCGCGGAATTCGCCATGGGGTTCTCCTGCTGTGTCGGACGAAAGGCGCCGACCGTCCGGCCCGTGCCGCGCGACGCACCGGCGTCGCGGCCTGTTGCGGCCACAGAGGCTGCGCCCCGCGCCGCCGACGTGCCCGCGATTTTATCCGGGAACGCCTGCGCCGCAAAGGCTTTGCAGCGACCGTGGGCGGAAGGCCGAAGGTGGCGATCTCCTGCTGACGTGCCCCTGTTTCATGTGCCGGCCGCTTGGGAGCCAGGGCCTCCAGGATTTGGCCGGCCGCGCACCATCGTGGTCCAGTTCATCGAACCAGCATATCAGACCTTCAGTCCCAGGAAGGTCCGCCGCCATCCTTGTCTTCGCGAGGGGAGGGCGTTCCGGTCATACCGGCACGCCGCACCGCTGCCCAATGACGCACCCGGGCATCCTGCTTGACTTGCCGCGTGGGTAGACTGGGAGACCGGATGCACGTGCGGTGAAGGCAAGGAGGCTGCCGTGCAGGGACCGGCGGGTCGGATGAATCCTTGGGGTGGCACAAGGCCGCGTCTCGAGCCGCTTGAGCCAGGACTCCTGCTCGACGCCACGATGGTGTTTTTCCGCTGAAATCAGAGGATCGTGAGTTCGACCGGCTCCGCCTGGTCGCGCACCTCCGGCTCGTAATACTGGTACACGGTGGAGGGCGGCGTCTTCGGCCGGACGGGGAACTTCGCCCGTAGCCGGAAGTCGAACGTCACCGGCGTCTCGCCGGCAATGCGGTCGAAGTACAGAATCACCTGCCGGCCGGGCACCCGACGAACCACCCTCGGGCCGCGCCCGCCCGTTGGCGGTTGATTGTATTCGACAGGAGTATCGTGTACACTCGATACGTGGCCCGGCCCGGCCCGTACGTGGAGAGCCGCCCTGGATGGATACGGTCGCGCTCCGGCCGTTCGACGACGTGAAAGGGGGGCGCTATGATCCCAAGCCGTTGGCGATGGGCGATCGTCCTGGCGGGTGTCTCTCTCGGATCGCTCTTGCCGGCCTGGACGGCCGCCGCCGGCGAGACCGAGATGACGGTCCGTCGGCACGTCTTGCCTCTGCGGGCCGCCGCTGTGTTCTCGGGCGAAGAGGCCGAGGGGCAGTGGTCGCAGTTCGTCCACGGTTTGTCCTGATTCCGCGTGACGGCAGCGTGGCAGACGGGGCGAAGGACAAGGACGGCCGGGTGACGTTGGGAAAAGCGGAGCCGGCGCTCTGCACTGTGACGTACCCGGTGGCGGATCTGCTTGCCGCTCGGACCGCGTGGCGCAAGGACTGGGAGGCGCAGGTCCTGGAGCAGCGCGAGCGCGGCCCGGCGCACGCCGCCGCCGCCGGACACCGCCGCGCCCGAACCCGCGAAGTGACCGTCCGTGGGCGTCTCCATGCGGTGGTACGAGCTCGCCTCTCGCTGCCTCACGCTCGCCCGGCAGCCGCCGTCACCTGTTGCTGCACCGTCGCCTACTCCGTCACCGTCAGGCGGACGGGCGGCGCCTCGGCACGGATGCCCGGCCGATAGTACGCGTAGACCACCGACGCCGGCGTCCGGACGCTAAGTGGATGCCGGGCCAGCAGCGCGTACCGGACCGTGATGGAGCCGCCGGCGGGAACCTCCTTCAGGTAGACGTGCACGTGTCGGCCCGCCGGCGTGAACTTCTCGATCTCGCCGTCGGAGACCGCCCGCTCAAGGGCGTCGGGCACCAGCGTGAAGCCGGGCGGGACGCCCAGTTCCGCCATGACCACCGAGGCGGCCTCCGGGCCCGTGTTCGTGACCGTCGCGGTCACGCCGACGGTGTCGCCGACGACGACCGACCTCCGGTCGAACGCCACGGTTACGCCGAGCGGTCCGCCGGCGGCCGGCGGGGCCGCGTCCCACGGCACGTGATACCGCCCGACGACCTGGTACGGCAGCGCCTGCGCGCCCGACGTCTCCAGGGTGACCGTATTTTGCCCTGGCCGGACGGCGTTCCCAGCGTCCACCGTGTGCAGCAGGCCGCGGGCGTCGGTGTCGCGTCGACGCCTCTCGATGCGTTGGCCATTGACGGAGACCGTGACCTCGGCGTCCTCAGGGGGGGTGGCCAGTGGCTCGGCGGCAAGCAGCGCGCGGAGCGTCTGGACCGTGGCGTGGGTCGAGTACCACAGGCCGCGGCCGTTCTTCTTCTCCAGGAGCCACGCGACGGCCCGCGCGACCACCGGCGCCGCGTCCTCGCGGCCCGCCAGCGCCTGGACGGCCAGCGCCGTCACCGTGACGTCGGCGGCCGGACCGGTGCCGTGGAAGGAGACGGGCGCGGTCGCGGTCCAGAAGAGGGCGTCTCCGTTCTCGTGACGGCGGGCCAGCAGGAGATCCGCCAGCGTCCGGGCCGCCGTGCCTTTCGGGTCGGCGGCCGCGTGTGCGTCGCCGGCCCGTCGAGCCGGCCGGTGTGCGCGACGAGGCACTCCCGCCCGTCGGGAACGACCTCGATGGGCAGGGCGACGGCGTCGTCGGCCATCGTCCCGCGGGCGAAGACCGTCAGCTTGTGGCGTCCCGAGCGCCGGGCGGCGACGCGGAAGTACACGGCCCGCACCTCGGCCGGCCCCAGCGTCACGGTCTGTACCGGCTCGTCCTGCAGGTCGAACCCGTCGGACGGGTCCACGCGGACGCGGACCTCCTGCGGTTCATCGAGATCATTGTGGATGGCCACGGGAAGGCTGATCTCGTCGCCGCGCATCAGGCTGGGCGGCGCGCCGACGTCCACGAAGAAGTCCTGGAACACGCGCAGGCCGGCAGTGGCCGAGCCCAGGGCCCCGCGGCCGGAGGACGCCAGGCACGTCATCCGCCACGTGGTGATCGAGTCGGCCAGCGGCAGGGTGAGCGCGGCCCGGCCGTGGGCGTTGGTGATGACGGCCGGGTGGAAGGCGAGCGTCTCGGGGAACTTCTCGCGGACGCGGACGTCCTCGTCCGGGACGGAGGCGCCCAAGAAACCGCGGCCGAAACCGAGGCTACGACCACCGCCTCCGACGCCGGTGACGCAGAACATGCCTCTCATCGACACATAAATGCTGACCGACACATCGTCCATGGTGGACTTCAGGCCGTCGATGCCGGCCGAGGACAGGGTGATCCTGTCGTACTGGCGCCGCCAGGCGTTCCACCTGCCGGTCATCTCCAGGGGGTGGCCCCACGGGTCCAGGGCGTCTTCGGTCTTGAGATAGCCCAACTCGACCAGGTCGGCCAGGCCGACGGGGCCCCCGCCTTTCCAGGGCGGGTCGCCCGCCGCGATGACTTCGTCGTTGCCCGGAACGTGCCCGCCGCATCGGCGGAGCGCCTCGCCGACGTGTCGGGCGTGCTTCTCGAGCCGGTCGTGCAGTTTCTTCCGGAACGTGTTGATCTTGTTGTCGCGCTGGAATGTGTTGACGCAAAGGGGATACCGGCCGACGCCGTCGACGGAGGCCAGCAGGACCCGCGCGGCTTCGTCGCGATGGCGGTCCCGTTCGTCCGCGCGGGCGAAGACGCTGGCCAGGTCGCGGCCGCCCGCCGTGCCGGCCGCCCCGGTGATCTCCCGTTCCAGGTAGAAGCGGACCTTCTGGTCGCCCGGGCACAGGTCCGTTTTGGCGGCGACGGCCTCGTCGAAGACGATCACGCCCAGCGCCGCCGCCACGCCCTGCCGCTTCGCGTCGGTCACGTGGAAGCGGATTTGGGCCTCGTCGCCGGGGCGATACGCGTCGCGGTCCTTCTCGACGGCCACGTGCAGGGCGTCGGCGGGTTCGACGAGAATGAGCCGGCGGTCCACGGTCATGCCGCCGTCCGCGTCCAGCAGGTAGACGTTGACGCCCACGGGGCCGGTCATCGTCGGCGTGAGGACGAAATCGCCCGACGCCGCGCCGCGGCCCAGGTCCAGCGTCTGCGTCAGGCACGTCTGGTGGTCGGCGATGACGTCGAGATACGCCGGCCCCGCCTGCCGCTCGGCCTGGACCGACACGCGGACCCGGTCGCCGACGCGGTACAGGCTGCGGTCGGTCCGGACGACGAGGCGGTGTCCCCTATCGGTATACGCCGGCGGGAGCCGGACCATGGCCCAGCCGCGCCGGCCCCGGGCGTCGCGGGCCTCCAGCGGCACCGCGGTGGCCTTGCTGCCCGCCGGCGGAATGTGGAACTCGGCGAAACCGCCGGAGTCGGTCGTCACGGTGCGCCACGGCCGGCCGGCCGCGTCGAGCCACGTGATTTCGCACGGGGCGGGCGTGCCGTCGACGTACGTGGCGACCACGTGGACGGATTTCTTGACGCCGACGACCGGGTCGCCCGCCTCTGGAACCGCCGTCAGGACGATCTCGTTGGAGGTGGCCACCAAGTCCCGGCGGGTCGTCTCGACGTGTCCGGCGGGGTCCCTCACGCCGACGGCCAGCCGGACGGCGGTCCGGCCCGTCGGTGCCGGGTCGCCGGGCAGCGTCTCCGGCAGTCCGATGGTGCAGCGGAAGGCGCCGGCGGCGTCGGTCTTTCCGCGGACGGCCCGGATCTCCTTGTCGTCGGGGCCGGCTAGGCAGCGGATCGCCACCCCGGCCCCGGCCACGGGCTTGCCGAAGAAGTAGTTGGCCTGGACGTCGGCCCGGACGGTGTCGCCGGGCCGGCAGGTCGGCCGGTCGGTCCGGCACGTGACCTTGAACGCGGGCGGCACGTAGCGGGCGACGGTGATCTCGCGATGCTCGGTCGTGCCGCCGGCCGTCGCGCGGACCCGCCACGTGCCCAGGTTGAGTTCGTCCGCCAGGGCTACGCGCGCGTGCGACACGCCGAACGCGTCGGTCCGGGCGGCCTGGCGGAAAACCATGTTGCCGCGGCCGTCCTCCGCCTCGTAGACGACCTCGGCATCGGCGAGCGGCGTCATCGCCGGCCGCACCAGCGACAGGCCGCGCAGGTACACCTCCTGGCCGGGCTGATAGAGCGCCCGGTCGGTCACCAGGAACGTCCGGACGCCGCTTCGGACGTCGATGACGGCCTCGACATGGTCGCGGGCGGTCCGCGAGTCGACCTGGACGGCCAGGTGGACGCCGTCGGCCGGCGCCGCAGGAAGGGGTAGGGCGAGGGCGGCCTCGCCGGTGCGGTCGGTGCGGACGGCGGTGCGCCCAATTTCGCCGCCGTCCTGTGTCAGTGTCACCAGGACGGTGGCTCCCGCCACGGGCCAATCCGTCGCGTGGTCGCGGACCAGGACGCGCAGCACCGGCCGCGTGCCGGCGAGGAACGCCTGCTGCCCGACGAGGGTCGTTTCCAGGATCTCGCCCAGCGCTAGGAGGCTGCGCTGATGGTAACCGGCGTCGGGGCAGGACCGCCAGCGGAGGTAGTAGTCGTCGGGGTGCTCCGGCTGGACGTCGGCCGCGACCGCGAGGCGGACGGGCGCACCGCCGTGGGCCCGGGCGGCCCGTCCGATCGGCTCGCCGTCCAGGCGGCACAGGTCCACCTCGACGGCGCCGGGCCGTCCGTCCGGCACGACCTCGACCTCGACGCCGCCGTCGTGGACGGCCAGCAGGGCCAGGTGCGAGCCGTCGGTCGGCGGCAGGTCGGGCCACGGCTCAGGGACCTGGCGTGCGGCGGCGTGCGGTTGGGGCGGGCACGGCGCCGGCGGCACTTCGCGGGACGGCAGCGCGGACGGCAGAATCATGAAGACCAGCGCGCCGGCCAGGTGGACGTTCATGACCCACAACCAGACGTTGCCCCGTTTCACGGCGGTTCCCCTTTCCGCCGGATCGTTCGCCGGCCCGCGCCGTCCCCGCCGCCGGCAGGCGGCAAGGAAACGACATGTGCAGGTGTTCACCCTAGAGGACGGACTCGCGGGCGCGGAGTTTCATCGAAAAGCCGCGGTCGGGGGCCATGGCAGCGCCGCGGATACGAAACGGCTCCCGCGACATTGGGGCGAGGACACAGGGCCGGCTCCGGAACGCCCGGAGCCTGCCCTGAAAGGCGTGGTAGCGGGGGCACGTTCCTGCATTGCCGGGAATCGCCTTGAAGTCCTTGGGCGTGGAGAACTCGATCTCGCGTTCCTCCGCCCCGTCCACGATGCCCTGGGCGATCGGTTCGGCGAGCATCGCCCGGACCTCGGCCGCCACGGCGGCGTCCGCCTCGGGGCCCGTGTTCCACTGCACGGTGAGGCCGGCACGGTCGGCCACGTCGCAGCGGACGGAGGGAAGAAGTGGTTGCGTGCCGACCGGCCGTTCACCCGCGCGAAGAGGCGCGGGGACGTTCCCATCGCATTCTCGGTAAGGCGTTTCGGGTTTCGGTGCGGCGTTTCCCGGCCACGTTCGATCGGGCGCCCCCGGCCCCCGAGTGCGGCCCTCAGTCGCGTTGCGGGGTCACCAGGCGGTCGAGCAGGTCGGCCAGCAGGTCGAGGGACGTTTCGCCAACGACGCAGTACGTGTAGTCGCCCACACGCCTGGCGGCGAGCCGGCACCGGGCGTACGCGCCCGCCAGGACAGACGGTTTGCCCTCCCGCGGAACCGCTCGCAGGCCGAGCGATCTCGGCGTATCGGTCACGGCGATGACCGAGACGACACCTTGCGGAGTCTCCACCACGTAACTCCCGACGATCTCGCCGCGGAAGTGGGCCTTGCAGCACCCGCGGAGTTGAAGGCCCTCTCCAAGATGAGGGAACTCGGGCTGGAAACCCAGATGCGTCGTGAAATAGTCGGCCAATTCGGCGGGGTCGGCCTCGGCATGAAACTCGCCGTGGGCGGAGAGATTCTGCTGGTGAATCGTGACAAGTTCCATCTGGGCGGCCGCCGCCCGCGACGGGCGATACAGGTTGGCGGTCACGAGAACGGCCAGGACCAGGACGGCCGCCGCCGCCAGCACCGGCCAGAGGCGAACAAGCACGGAACGGGAAGCGCGGGGGGCCGGGGATCGCTGCCCGGATTCGTCGTCGGCCTGGCGCAGGTTGGCACGGATCGTCTGCCTCAGCACGTCGCTGCTGTGCATGCCCGCGAAGGCTTCCCGCAGACGCGTCCGGACGGCCCGCTGCGCTTCGAGCCTGCTGCGGCAGAGCGCGCACACCTCCAGATGGGGATGCCCTTTAGCATCGCCCAGCAGGACGGCCTCGAGTTCTTCGTCGGTCAGGTGGGTCATGGTTTGCGTCCCATCCACCCCAGATCCCTGGCGCGGTCGAAGAGGCGCTCCCGCAGGGCGCGTCTGGCGCGGCTGGTCCGGCTCTTGACCGTTCCGACGGCCACGTCCAGCACGTCGGCCACCTCCTCCTGCGTGAGCCCTTCCACATCAAGCAGGAACAGGGCGAGGCGTTGTTCGTCGGGCAGTTCCCGCAGGGCCGCGATGACCTGTTCGTCCGAGAAGTTCTCGAGCACGTCCTCGGCGTTCGACCAGGACGTCTGCGTTCGTCCTGCGTCCTCCGCGGCCAGATCTTGCGGCAGCGGTGCCATCGGCCCGGTGACGCCCTTATGTCGGAGCACGTCAATCCAGCGATTCCGCAGGATCCGGAGCAACCAGGCCCTGCAATTCGTGCCCGGGCGGTACGTGTCGAACCGCTTCCAGGCCCGTAAGAACGTCGCCTGGACCAGATCTTCGGCTTCCGCATGGTTGCCGCACAGAGCGTAGGCCGCCCGGTAAATGGTATCGAGGTGCGGCAGCGCGGCGGCCTCGAAGTGCTCTCTGTCGGCCATTGCGGCGGCCTTCTGTCTGTGTAAACGTCTGGGTGGAGGAATTCGTTCCCTGGCCGGGCCGACCCCCGCGGCCATTCTGCCCATATCGGCGCCGGCCGTCAAGCGAACCGGACCGGCAGGCACATCTTCGCGGGACCGGTGGAACGCCGGCGGGTGCCCGGCCGTCTTCCTTATCGAGGCCCTGCGTATTCCTCAAGAAAGGCCCCCACATGCACAGGGAGCGACACGACAGGCCGGTCAAGAACCCGGTTTGTGGCATGGCCATCAGCAAGCAGGCCTCCGTCACAACGTACGAGTACGGGGGAAGACCTGTTATTCCTGTGCGGACTGCTGCCACGGTGATTTGGCGGCCGGCCCCGAGTGCTACGCTCGCGCACGCCGCCGGAAGGGGCGCCGGCCAGTGCGCTAAGGCGGCGCATTACGGCACTCTCGTGGTACGCTTGACAGACCCGGTCCGTGCGTCGGGCACAGGGCCCCGTGGCTGGTTCTTGGGGCCGTATTGGTTCTGGCCGGCCCAGGCTGCGCGAGGCGGCAGCGCGTAATACGGCCGCGTGCGACTGATGAGCCAAGCGTCATCGCCCGGATTGCCTTCCGAGGCGACGCTCTGCTCACCGCGTTACTACGGCTGCATCACCTCCGGGCGCTGCCTCACGGCATCCCATTCGGATTCATCGAGGGGTTTCGCCGTGTCTGATGGGAACGACGCTCGAGCCCTTCTCCTCTCGCCGGCGCCATCCCCGACGTCACCGGTTCTCCTGCCGTCCTCGAAGCCGCACGAACAGGTCATGCCCTGCGCAGTACATCGCGATGGGCAGGAAGCCGACCAGGGCTGTCGCGATCAGGAACACGCCGATCCACGTCTCCGAAATCCCCGTGTGCCGGTGGAACTCCTTCACGGTGCAGTACAGGACGGGCACGACGAAGATGCTGATCAGGACGACGAGCATGCCGCCGAACGACGGGATGGCCATCGGCACCATGACGTCGGAGCCGCGGCCGGTGCTCGTCAGGACGGGAATGAGGGCCAGGATGGTCGTCGCCGTCGTCATGAGGCACG
>Ga0180434_10005728_pt1 | contig 14532 bp, 16 predicted proteins | sample SS_ome_7_FD_132453 | JGI IMG/M metagenome (GOLD analysis project Ga0180434, IMG submission 132453) | Hypersaline lake sediment archaeal communities from the Salton Sea, California, USA - SS_1_D_2 metaG | ecosystem: Environmental > Aquatic > Non-marine Saline and Alkaline > Hypersaline >... | reverse complement strand
AGGCTTACCTGCGTCTTCTTATCCTGTGGCATCGGGGGCGGACTTACTTTTGTCTTTTCCTGGCTCAAAGGTTGAGCGGTCACAGTAGTCTTCTGACCCTGTACTGTAGTGGGTACAGGAGACTTACCGTGTGCTTCATCCTTTGAGCCTTGTGGAAAATTTCCGGTCGCGCCCCCGCCATTCTCATAATACATTCCACCTCGATCACCTTGTTTGATCGCCGCGCCTTGAGGAGCCTCGCGGGGTGAACTGATATAAGTACGTGCCTTGTTCATGTGATCCGGACGGCGGTTCAAGGGAACAGCCATGGGGGGAGGAGCCGCATGCGCCACCATTTGCGGACGCTGTGGTTCCACCCGTGGAGGCATCGGTGGGGGAATGTGTCTGGGATGACCCGGCGTTATTCTCGGCATTGGGCGCTGTTGACCCGCCGCCCGAACATCATCCGGAACCGTGTGGTGTCCCTCCGCCAATTGCTGGTAGTAATTGGGGGGTTGTCCGTAGGGAGGAGCGTTGCTTGAGATGTGGTTCCTCTCGACAGGAGACACACCATCATGATTCGGATAGTACTGCGCCGGACCTTGCGCCTTACCTACAGCTTGCGCTTGCTGACGAATCCGATCCGCCTCAATTTGCGCCATGTTTCCGCGAGGCAAACCAGTGTGCGGGTCCACCGCATTACCAGAAGGGATAGGTGCAGACGGTGTTGGATCATACACGGGCTGTCCCTGGTGTTGTGTCTTCACCACAAAACCACGCGCTATCGCTTCTCGGTTTCTTGCATCTCGAAAACCTTGCGAGCCATGCGGACGCAAATGCAAAGAAACAGGGGGTGCTTTGCTATTCATTGTTCTTCCTTTCAAGGAAATAAGGACACACGGACAAAAGACGATCAACCAAATGGCATCCCGCCATCATCGCCGCCTTCCATGCCTTCCATGCCTTCCATCCCTTCTGGTTGCTCTTCTTTTCCAGCATTCTCCAGATCCACTTTCGGCTGGAGATAAAGAGGAACTGCAGGCGCTTCGCCGTAATCCGGTTTCAGCACATCATCCGTAGTCAACCAAGGTGCAAGTGTATCTTCGAGAGATTTCTTGTCTTGCTCAGCTTGCCACGCTTGCATGAAGGTCTGATTCAAGATGATATCGCCACCTGGAACCGGCGGGTCACCATTCTCGGCTCGAACCTCATTCACCGTCTTTGTGTGCTGTACCTTCTTCGTTTGTATCTCAAGACGATCCTGTTCTGTAAGCTCATCCAACCCCACAAAATCAAGGTACAAACGAGAGTCCAGTGGATTGATAACATACTTCGTTATCCACTTGGCTACTGATTTAAGTAACGGGCGCAGTCCCTTATCTTTGCTGTGTTTGATCTTCCATTCGTGTTTCGCTTCAAACATCGGTTGACGACCCGCGCCGCCACCCGCGATATCAAAGTTCAACTCCGCTGGATCGATCCCAAAAACAGACGCTGCAATCTTCAAGAGATATTCGATCCATTTCTGGAACTCCATCTCTTTGTTTGTCGATTGCAGATTCTGGTATTCCATGCCATCCGCTTGAATAACCGGGGTTCGCCATGCGTTTTCAACACCACTAACTTGCGCGTACCACATACGCCGAAAAGACTCCAACTCCTCCGGAGAAATGTTGTCACCTTTGATGTTCAAAATACCCTTGGGTGCCGCCCCTTGCTGGAAGAAACGACGGTTGTACTCTTCTCCCCAGAGCATCCCCAGAACGGTGTTGAGACACATTTCGATCTCAGCAAAACCGTACCCGTTAACCCAGATATCTGTTCTGGGATTCCGGATACAAAACGCCATATCGTATTCCGTGAAGACGTTCTCGATCTTGCCATGGAGAACCTGAACCGTAAAAACGGAAGATTTGTCGAGCGCAAAATTATCACCATAGAGCTTATGCCACTTCGGTGTGAACATGCGACTCGGGAAGGTCCCCTTCTGTGACTCTTGCTTCCCTTCAAAAGTAGCCGCCAAACGAATTGTGGAGGCATCTACGGCTCGAAACTCAGAAGGACGACCTTGACGGTCTGGGATGACCTCAAACGCCGCCTGATCAAACGTAAGGCTGTCCCGAACAATCTTCCGCAAAAAGATCTCAAAATCATCTCGCGGATAACCGCTGTACGGGTTCTGTTCAAAACCACACTGGAGAACCATCATCTCCAGTTCACGCAACGCCGCCCGTTCTTCATCACTCGGAATGTACAGGTCATCTTTGTAGTTGATCGCGAAACCAACTTGCTTGTTCTCTCTGTACGGTTGCGCGAAAGCGGCGACCTGTGAAACTCGCGTGTTGATAATCGCACCAATCAAAGCAAGCTGGTACGATACCCGGCGCAGTGTGTCAAAGCTTACGCTGAATCTTCGATCCTTGTACCCTGTCGCGTACATCAGCGCCAAAGGATCATGGAACCTGGCTCGTGGTGCTCTTGTAGGGGCTACGTTCGAAGGAAGCGCTTTATAGGCTTGTGGTCCGCTCCGAAAATCCTCATATGCCCTCATCGAAGTCGATAAGATATCAGGACTCTGATTCATGCCGTCATTCGGAATCGCCGTGCCGGGTGTTCCCTGTTGTTGCGGCGGAGGTGTCACCATGCGCGGTGATCTTGTGGACCGCTTCTCCGAGTCCTCTTGCTTATACCATTCGAGGATGGAACTCATGCTTCTTCATCCTGTTGCACCGGATCATCTGTAGGTTCTTCGCCAGCTTCTCGACCAACAACAGGACTAAAACCAGCATTGGCTACACCCACCGGTCTCCGCGTAAACATGTGTTTATCTTGTATCTGTCGCTCTTGTGGCGTCAACGTCCTCTCACCACCCGTCGTGTCTCCCTTGTTTACAATCGTTCTGAATGCAAACGGCTGACTCTTTCTCACCACGGTACGGAACGGACCAAGACTCTTCATAGAAAACTCCTCTTCTTCCTCCTGACCATTCATTTCAGGAGGTTTGCCGTTTCCGTTGCCGTTGCCGTTAGGTGGAGCACTATCGCCGCCATTACGACCATGCACAAAAGCAAGATCATCTTGAAAGTTCTGATGCTGGTGATCCTTTGCAGAATCCACCAGTTCCTCATCTTTCGCGTACTCTTCAAGTTGCCGGTCCCACAACTTCGTACACACCTCAACAATATCATTGTGCGGCCAGCCATCTTCATGCATTTTTATAAGGATTTCGACATGATCAGGCCAAAGGCGATGAAAAATACCACCAATTGCTTCCAGTTTTTTTGTGAGAGGATGCACTCGGAAGGTAGGACGGGACCAGAAAAAGGACTCTTTCGGGTGTATCCCAAAACCAGGGGGAGGTCCGCCGCCTTCTTTATTTCGACGGATCTGCGGAACGTCTTTCGACTCCCCCATGACTTTATCCAAAGTTTGAATAAGCTCGGCTTGTGTCATCTCGGGAACCCATCTTTTTTTCAAAGCTGTTGACTTGGCTTACAGCGCCGAACACCTAAAAGAAAAACGTTGTTCTATTTCGGAAGAGCATCATCCGCATTTGGCATCTGATGAGGTACGTCACTGCTCGTGAACATATCCACCGATCTATCTTCCATCATTTGACCTACCTGGTCAACCACATCCGGTGTCAGTTCGACGTTAGATCCCTGTTCAAAGACAGGATCACCCGGACCCTTCCGACCACGAAATTGATCAGACTGTGGATGCTCATGGCGCAACATAACGTCATTTCGAGCATGGTCACGCTGTGAGTATCTACGGCGATTCATCGCAGTATTCATGACCTCTTCTTCCAACTGCATCGCCTGATTCGCAACCTCACCTTCAGACAGCGTCTTGGGTGGTTCCACAATCATGTCATTCGGAACAGCGCCAAACCGGTCGCGGCTCTGAGCCTTCACTCGTCGCTTCTCCAGCCGACCCCGATCAGCATCACTGATCCCGAGAGGATTCGGTTCATCAGACGACTCACGCAAACGGGGGGGAAGGATCACACTTTCTTCTGGAACACCACCAAACCGGCTGTAACGTCTCATTTTTGACTTTCTCATGGATACCTCCAAACTCAGGGTTTCTAAAGCTCAATTTATGAATGTTGATTGAGCCTAGCCCAAACAAAAAACAGATAAATTGAATCTAACACACACGAAAGATTTATTCAAAAATTAAAATCTTGACGGGGAGATGTCAAATTTTGGAGGTAAATCAAGAAATGACAGGATTCAGGACATGGGTCAGATATTCCGCGAAAAACGCTTGGCGATTTCGAATCGCATCGATAGGAGGACCAAGCAACTCAAAGGATTCCTCAGACGGTATTCCCGCAGGACTCACCGCACCAGGATCTGTTGATACAGTACCATCTGGGTTCAGCTTGAGGACACGAACCGCCAGCCGCTCCGCGCCGTGCGCCTCCAGATAGTTTGCAACAGCCTCCGTGGGTTGTTCAGAAAGATCGATCACCTGACCATCATCCATCTTGAACACCTGTTTTCGGTACTGCAAGAGAGCGGACCCGTCAGGAAGTAATACAGCCAGCCAGAACTCATTCAGGGGAATGACCTGTGTCTGGGGTTGATTTGGTTGATTAAATGCTGTCATGGGGTGTTTCCTTTTGTTTTAGGCTATGAAACAAGGCGGGAGGGAGCGGAGGGAGAAGAGATCAGGAAGAGGAACCAGAAGCGCTTGGGTCTGGTGTAGCGGGTTCAATCAGGCTCTTCTTCATATCAACATGCTCGATATTGGTCCAGAAGGGTCCGGAGTTGGGCGCGTCCTTGTTCGCGACCCACTCCAGAGCGGTCATGATCCCGTAGTAGTAGTTCTTGATCTCTTCCGGTTGACCAGAAAGAGGGGTGTTCTTGTACGCTTCAAGTTGCTCCGCGACCTCTTTGGCGCTCCGCTTTTTCGCAGTGCTCTCGCGGCTCTTGCCGGTCTTTTTGGTCGCCTTCTTACCCGCTTCCTTGCGCCCTTTGGTTTTGATCGTTTCCTTGATATCCTCGATAGTGCGAAGCTGTTCTTGCGGTTCCCACTTCGAGATCTCCATCGCGTTGGTGTAGGAGAGAATGTTATCCTTCACCGCTTCCTGGAGTTCTGTGACAGCGTTCTTCATGAACTGTTGCGCCACGGTGACCCATGCGGGGGATTTCCCGATAATGTCCGCCATCTCTCCGCGTTTGTGACCGAGTTCTTTCAAGTACGCCAGATACTCGCAAACCTCGATTGGCGAAAGATCTTCGCGCTGTACGTTCTCAATGAAGTTGAGCTTGGCGGCTTCTTGAATGTCACCGCGATAAATCCGAACTGGAACCTTGGTGATTGCTCCCGGCGAAGTCGTGTTGATCCGTGTCACTGCAGCGAACCGGCGGAAACCACTGATGATGAAGTACTGAACCGTCACCGGCTCTTTGCTGTACGCCACTCGTGTCGGCTCACAAGGAACCTCCCAGACGGTAAGCGGTGTCTGGACTCCGTCATTGGTAATGGTGTTGATCAGATCGCTGACGTTTTGGCTCGACTGATGACGGGAGTTCTTGAACTTGTTGTGTTTTTTGATAGCCGCGACAGGGATGAGGTGGTAGTCATCACAGGTCTCAAGGATGGTTGCAACAGGCGCAGTCTCCGGCTCTTCCGCCGCCTCCTTTTTGGGAGTCGCCTTTTTGCCAGCCGCCTTCTTTTTAGTAGTAGGTTCGGCGGTCTCCGTTGTGGTCTCTTCCGTGGTCTCTTCCGTGGTCTCGGTAGTTTCGGGAGTGGTTTCCGGCACAGTCTCTTCGGCGGTCTTCTTTGCGGTCTTCTTCGTGGTTTTCTTTGCGGTTTTTGCGGTCTTGGTGGTCTTTTTCGGTTTTCCAGTTGCCATTTGCTTTGTTCTCCTTGGTTAATCAAACAACGTGCTAACAGAGACACACTTTTTGTCAAAAGCGTACCACTTTTTTTTCGTGCATCTCTCAACTATGCGTTTCACAGGAAAAAATCTGCGAACACAAATTGACGAGGGCAAGACTTTTTTCTGACTGATCAGAAATCTGGGGTTAGGTCCTAACAATCAACATGCAACAAGAGTAGGTGTTGGCGTTGTTCGTGATGGGTTAGGTCCTAACAATTAGACAGGACAACACACAAAGAAAAGGCGAGAAACACCTGTTTTAAAACAAGAACCCCCAGAAAAGCTAGTTACGAAATCGTACCCGCCCCAAGGTCACCATTCGCCTGCATCGCTGTGAACAGAGCCTTTTTAAGGTTGTCCAAGATAGACAGGCTATTGTCAGCCAACGCTCCCAGATACGTGGCAACATCTTCAGTTGACACACGAATCCGCTCGGTGCTGTTCTCGGTGTATTCCTCACCAGAGAGTTCGCCACAAGACACCGTGACAGATGCGTATGGACCGTTCTCATCTTCACAGTTACCAATCGCAACATCCAGGATCTTGTAATGATTTGTTGTTTCGGTTTCAACAACAGGGGTTGTCAAGCTCAGGTCCATGTTCTTGTCTCCTATTTGTCCAACCGATCCATGAATTCTTCCAGGGAAATCGGTTCAGTTTCTTTGCCACGCTCAAACCAGTCCTGAATTTGCGAGGGATTCAGGTCCAGAAGTAGCAATTCACCAGAAAGGGTCTCCTTCGGTGCATAAATCTGGAAATCAATCTCATGCCGGTCGCTGTTCCCGGCTCTCGCTTCTTTGTTGTACATGAAAGCGAGCTTCATGTTGTGTTCCCACTGTTGCGCGAGAATCAGGTCCAATAGACGAAGAGCAAACTTCAACATCGGTTTGATGGATTTGTACTCGTCATACGGGATCTCTGGGATACGCTTCGATCTTTCAATGGGTCCGTTCAAGATGATATCGATCTTGCGGAATCCCGCTTTGATCGCTGTACTGATAGGACCCGGACGAAGAACGCCGCCGTCCGTCAAGAATGCGTCATCTGTCAAAATCGCCGGAAGAGCATAAGGCATCGAGGCGCTACCGTAGACCTCTTTCCAGGTCATGGTGTCCTGGTTGTACTCTTTGTACCCGGTCAGTGTGTCTACGGTGCTCACATACACTTGACGACCCGATTTCCGCATCTTCTCCGCGTCAAAGTGACGCTTAATCAACTCCTGCAGTGGTTTCGGGTTCGCCACACCATTATCAAAGAGAGCTTTGATGTAGCTGTAGAAGTAGAGCTTCCAGAGATCTTCCTTGCGATTCAAGCCATACCACACGTCATACAGGTCTTGAACACCCTGGAAGATATCACCGAAAGGATAGCGACCGAGAAAACATCCATTGACGGACCCCACGGAGTTTCCTCCGATAAATCTCCAATCCCTCTTCGGGGTAAGCGCCAGAATCTGCATCAAGACACCGACCTGATAGATCCCGCGAACACTTCCGCCGCCAAGGATCAACGCACGGTCATCCAGAGACACAGATGGTTTTCCGTCATCACAGACAAAATTTGCGCTCATGGATTCGGCTCCTCTGTCTGTACCTCGATTATGGTCTCACCTTCTGGTGACATCGGCAAATCAACTTCAGCACCAGGAGAAATCCCAAGGGGTTCGTCTGGCTCTTCCGCCTTCACGTACACAACCTTGTCACTCTCATTTCGAAAACGACGACCGCCATTCAGCAAACGAAACCGGTCAAAAGGAATAGGCATTACAAACCTCTATTATTCGTCTATGGATTTACAATAGAAAGTTGCGTTCGCGTATTCACCTTCCCACGGACCATCACCCTCATCAAAAACAACCTCAACTTCCATACCAGCGCTCGACAACAAAGGTTCCGTTGCTGTGTAGGGGAAGGGATTCACAATAGCATCATTGATCATACCACGAAGAACCTGACCCCACTTATGGCTCCCACCCATCGCAGGCACCGGCGGGTAGTTGCCTTTGCTCTCTGTGATGTAATTCCACATCGTTCCATAAATTGTCCGTCTATACTCCACCTTCTCGGGTGGTGGAACCGTACCTGTGGGATCATAACCCTTGATGATAAACACCACGGAACAAGTAAAGTGCATATCCTTGGAACCCTGGATCTCCGCATACTCAATCTTGAGCTTCTTTCCAGGTGTCGGCGCAATCACAAACTTGAATCCGTTCTCTTTGTAGAAAGACGCACGGACCAATTTACCGGCTTGCGAAGCACCAAAGTGAATCTGACCTGTGTCGTACTCCACAAAGTAACCGTCCGCCGGGATCTTTGTCCAGTCATATTCTTCGGTCGCCGGTAACCAACAGTCACTCCACTCCGTGAACTCTGTCCAGGTTGAACCATCATCATCCGACACTTCAACCTTGACCTTGTAGTTATCACGACCTTCAATCACATGTTCATCATGAATGCGATGATGAAACAGATCAATCCAGTTCGTGATGCCACTGGTCCAGAGAAGACCATCACCAGAGTCCGTGAGCGCCTTGTTGACCTCTGCGAGCGAACCATAATACCAGGAACACGGGTCACACATGTTCGGCAAGTAAAAGTTCGGCTGTGAAATGCCAACAAGAACCTCTTGCGCCACCCGCGCCTTGCCTTCAGCATCAACTGCAAATTCGTTGTTGAAGCGCTCAACAATAGCACCGCCACTGACTACGTGTGTGTTGTTGTGGGGACACGTTGTAGGCACCGGATCACCATCTTTTACGTTCCAGAAAACCCACTCCGCCTCCGTGTCACAGTGGAGGCGATAAACATAAAAACCTTGACCTGCCATCGTTATCTCCTAAAAGCCCGGAGGCATCAGACGTTCTGTTCAATAGAAATTTCAGATAATCTAAACGCGGCTGTTCCAGCCGTCCGGTAGAACTGCAACTCAAGAATGGCATGACCAGTCGGCCAAGTCCCTACAACAGGTACAGAAAAGATATAATCCTGATCTGCAGCAAGGGCACCAAAAGAAAAAGTTCCCGTCGCAATCGTAGAAGGAGATGCTGGAGTAGTCACATCAACAAGGCTAACCACACCTGTAACATTCGTATTACCCGCCTGGACCATCGTTTCAACCAAAGTGGGAGTGCCAACATCATTTGTTCCAGGAAACTGCATTTTCAGCGCAACTTCAGGCGTTGCATTGGCCTTGCTCTTATAGGGAGCCGTCGCATCAAAAACAGATCTGCAATCCTGCCAGATAGTTCTTTCACCAAAATCAAGAACTTTCCAAACAGCGGCTCCTGTTGCAGCGTCCACGCAGACATAGATGCGATGCGTTGACGTTCTTACCCACAAAGACCCTATACCATAACCTTGGGTGTTATCATTACTAACCGTTGGGTCTGCCGTTGCAGCAAGATTATCTCTAGTGACACCAAGGTCACCAGAACCATCACTAACAAGATGACCGCCGACAGCGGCTCCTCCTGGCAACCAGCGCAACAAATTCGGCAAACGCAAGCGTGCTGTGCCAACAATTCTTCGAAAGAGACCGCCGCCCTTACCTATCTGAAACGAATCTTCGGTTGTTCCTGTTAATCGTCTAAAGAGGGGCATCTCTGTCTCCTTTCAGAGTCACCACATACGCGGTGTCAGAGGTGTTATTTTGATATTACTTTTTGAGAATAACCAGAACGTAACCAGACCCTTGTGTTGATGCACCGGGAGAAATTGTCAAACGAACCGTTTCTGGACCTGTGAAATTGATATTCTCATCAGAGCCATAATTTCCAAGGTTCTGCGGGTCATTGTCAGCCGCCGGGATAAGTGCGGAAGGACTCGCCACAGTTCCGAGATCAAGAACAGCCGCCACATCATCAAACGGGGTCTCGATTACGATCTCACTGTCAATGACAGCTTCACCATTGACCACAGCCGCAATCGTCAAGGGAGACGCTGTGTTGTACGCAAACGGGATCACAACACCCTTCAGGTTTGCATTCGCAGACGCACCGTCTTGCAGATTGAAGAACACAACCCACGTAGCCCCGTTGTACCGGTAAACATCGCCGGTGTCCCTTTGGACACCTAGTTCACCCGAAACCATTCCGGTCTGCGCAATTCGTGCCGCTGCGTCAGCCCATGCATATTTGATCCCCTCAATAACACTTGCCAGGGGTTGATACACAAAGGTCGTTCCAAGAGCATCCGTAACAACAATGCTATTCGGAACAAGAGGTAACGGAATGAAACTTCCGCCGCCCCCACCTCCGCCGCCGCCATCCCAAATGTCGCCATTGTAAATAATAGGAGGCATCACACACCCCTGTTTTTGAAAAGCGATTTGTTATAGATAATCAGAGACATTCATAACTCCCTTACGATCAAACAATGATGCCTCATCATCCTACAAAGATCAACAAAGAAGAAAAACTTAGAGGTAGATGCGGTGCGGTTGTACCACTGGAATACCAATCATTTCCAGCGTAGCGCCGAACGTCTTCAGTCGTATGATCTCACCTTGTTTGACCAGCGTCTCCACTGCAAAAACAGCCCACGTCCTGTCATTTTCCAGGGACATCAGCATGATTTCCACCCCACGCCGGACAACATAAAGAGCCGATCCCGCTGTTCGAGGAGCCGGTTCGACACCATTGGACACAAAATCAAAAGATTTCAGGATCACATCTTCGGCGTACATCCAGCGACCGCCGTGTGCAGGTCCAGTCACATCTCCCCACTTCCCTTGATCCGATGTGATCGGAACCGTCCCATCGAACTGTGTTCCAGCCGGGACACGTTGCGAGTCATCTCGTGTGTAAAAAGGAGGAACCAGCGGCTGAAACGACTGGTCAAGAACAGGGTTCACATAGTTGTTTTGACGGTAGTCTCGGTAATCATAGCTCGGCATGGCTCTTACTCCTGATTAAATTCTTCTTTATTGTGGACTATTTCACCATCAATTATTTCGCTTTGTTCAAGGTCAAAGGGCTGTTGGTGTGGCATCTGACGAGGTTGTTCCTCTTCCAGACCACCCAAAGAGGTCAAACACGCTTGGGGCGGAGGCGCATCAATAAAGACCGGCTGGCGACCGGACATCTGCAAGACCTCTTCAGGGGGTGCGTCAATGCTCTCAGAGATGAGCATAGCTGTCAGAGCCTCCAGCTTCTCCTCCGAAACATGAACATCCACATGACCCTTCACGGTCAATTCAGCGTCAATCTCCACCTTGTTCGCAACCTTGTCCAACAAGCCAAGGTTCTGACGCATGCCAGTCTCATCAACTCTCAGTTTTGCCAGCAACGTCAAAAAGCGAGCACGGTCCACGGGCTTTTCTGATGACCTGTAGTTTGCCCACGCCTCTTGTCTTAGCTGTTCAAACTCCTGACCCACATCAGCCATGTACTCTTGTGGCTGTGTCTGGAGTTCGATATCCTTCAACTCTTGCTTTCGTGCCTGGAGATCATTCGTGATTGTAGCGGGACTAACCCCCAGAATCTTAGAGATCTCTTTCCCCTGGTAGCCGCGCAACTTCAAGTTGTAAGCCTGTCGGCGGCGCTCTTTGATCAGCAATCTCTCTGTCTGTGCGCGGACAGACAACTGAGAGCTTTCTTCTTTCGTTTTCTTCGTCATGGACCCTACTAATAACAAACACTCTGATCTGGAGAATTAAAGTTTTTGTTTTTCATGAGAAGCTCTCTCCAGAATCAAAGTGTCTATTTTAAGCTGTTGACCTATGAATACCCGCTATCGGAAAAAAGGCTGTTGACTCTTCAATCAAATAGATTTCTCGCCTCTTTCTTCAAACATCATAAAACACACAAGGACCAAAAACAACAGGAATGAATTAGATCCTCTTTAAATGTTAGGTCCTAACCTTTCCAAAGAACAATAAAAAAGTTGCGAAACAACCCCTTGACAAACCGATCAGCCCTGTTATGCTTTTTATATCTGAACTCAATAGCGTCACCAGCTTTGACGAGAAAAAACAATGAGAAAACAAGAAACATCATCCCCCATCATCCCAGATTCGTAGGGCACAACCTCACATCTCCGTTGCCCCCAACAACCTGACTCCCTCGCCCACAGTCCCGAACACCCCCTTGAAGCTCAAAGGCTGAGCGGTCGATCTCTAAAATCGATGGATGCGGGTTCAAATCCCGCCAAGGGGTCTGACAATCCCCCTACCCTATATGTGGTTGTGCGAAAAGATCTCCCCTTCGCACAAATAGCCGTACAAGCGATCCACGCCGCCACGATCTCCATCTCCGAACCTGTACCAGAAAATCTTCACGTTGTCCTTTGTGAGGCGCGAGACGAACGCCACATCCACAAAATCATCAACCGTCTAACCAGGAAAGGAGTGAACATCTATGTCTTTAAGGAACCTGATATCGACAACCAAGTTACAGCTTTCGCTTCTCAAATCGTTACTGATCGGAGAACCTTCAAAAATCTCAGACTTTTGTCAAAGGAGCATTAATATGGCTACCACCACCCAAACCGTCCCCGCAACAATCGTCAGCAACAAACCTTCGCAGTGCTACCAATCCCGTTGGGGATGGCACCCGATCTCTTATGACGCTTTCTGCAAGCTCAAAGAACTCCACAAGCTCACCTGGAACGCCTGGTACGCACACAATGATCTGAAAAAGTGGGCGAGAAAGACCGTCACACGACCCGAAGAGCCACCAAAAACAGACCCCCGCTTTACCAAAGAGCAAAAGGGTATCGGCTACTACGCCTGTATGCTCACACACTACCGAAAGAATCCGGGCGCAGAAGTACATGAAGAGTACCATGTTCCTACAGTCATCTACGGAGAGGACGAACAGAACTACTACTTCGACCCGCTTGCATCTGAAATAATTGAGACAATGAGAATGGCAAGAACACCAGAGGAGAGAGAAGAAGATGTGGAGAACCCCCCACTGTCAGAAGAACGGATTCACGAACTCTTTGACAAGTTTTTCAGTCTTCGGAATCTTGACTCTTAATTTCATCCTTGTTGGGCTGTACATCCACGACCGTCACCGAGATGTTCAAACGAGCTTCGTATGGAATATCACAACAACAGTCGTGACAGTGCGAAGCTTCACGCACCAACTCCCCAGAAATCGGATAAGACAGATGGTCAAAAAACACAGAAACCTCTCTCCCACATTCCGGACACGTAAGTTTCGCCTCCTTCCGAACATTCGAAGGAATATAAAACCGCTTTACTTCCGTCCGATGACCCGGCTCAAACAAGAAGGTCCGTGTTCGCTTCGACGGTCCTTTGATCTCAGGTCCCTCCAACACTGCAAGCTCATCAAGAAACCCGTTCGAGAAACGCGCCGCGAACTCATACCAGGTCTTGCGCCGATTACGCTCTTCAATATCGTCCTGTCCGGGGTTCACACGGAACTCATAAAAGCGGATATATCCATGCCAGTCGAGGAACTTTAACTTCCCCGTTGGCGTGTGAATTGTCGCTTTGCTTCCATCCTCCAGAGTCTTCTTTACAGGCTCTGTGAGCACTTCCGCAAAACGACCATCTTCCGTAATCTCATACGTCACCATGTACTGTTCCGGAGTATCCTTCGTCTGAAACCTTGCATCTTGCATCTCCGGATACGGAAGAGGAAACTTGCAATTGACGTAGTCAAACATCCCCATGTTGCTTGCTCCTCGTACTATCCGCCGAAACGAGAATTGTACTTGCTGGAGTTTGCCAGCGGTAGTTCGCCTTCCCGCATAAACGCGCCAATCCAGTTCCACTCGTCACGAACCCACATCCGAAACTGAGACAGCGAGATCCGAATCTTGTCATCCTCCATCCAAGACAGCATCTCGATGGTCTCGTCATAATCCTTCAGGTGTTGTGTGGGCATATCCACATCTTCGAACGCCTCGCGGTAAACAGACGCATGATCAACCTCGTGCGGCTCCTTCTCTTCCAACTCCGCCGCCAAAAGACGTTGGAACTCGTCATTCGCCTCCGCAACAAGGACCTTGTAACCGAGACACATTTGCTCGTAACGCTCCTTGTGCTTCTTTCTGTTCTCCTCCAGTTTTTTAATCAAGTTTTTCCGATCAACCTGCATGTTCGGCTCACGTTCATGTAACATGTTCTCTTTCCTTTCAGGGACCTTCAGATCCCAAACATCAACAGTTAATTCTTGCGCTGTTCCTTCTGAATCTTGTCATCGATCTCACCAGAGGACAGCGCATCTCCGGGAGTCATATCAGTCTCAAACGGGCGCTGTTTGGCTCCTATCTTCGATTTTCCAGCGGAGCACACCAACCGCTCTCCGAATCCAAAAGGAAGGCTGTAGCCCTCTTCAAAGACCCACAAATGATACTGGTTCGATGTGTCAACCAATCGGGACTCCGCCGGAAAGACCTCCACCGCTTCGCACTCTTCGCCACAAAGCTCATTCTTGATGTATTGCTTGTGTCGCCAGTCAATACAAGCCTTCCGATCATTCCGCCGGAAAGAAAGATGAGTCATCTTTGGAAGGTCCTCCGACCGTGGTTCAAGACTTCGAACCAAAACCGTGTAGAGGTCATTCATATAGACCTTCTCGAATCCAACTTCGTCAGTGTCTACATTCGTGAGACGAGCCGGTTCCAAAGGGGTCCAGACCTCGTTCAAGCGATCCCGCTTCTCTTTCTTTCGTCTACTTGCCT
>Ga0180434_10005726_pt1 | contig 14537 bp, 17 predicted proteins | sample SS_ome_7_FD_132453 | JGI IMG/M metagenome (GOLD analysis project Ga0180434, IMG submission 132453) | Hypersaline lake sediment archaeal communities from the Salton Sea, California, USA - SS_1_D_2 metaG | ecosystem: Environmental > Aquatic > Non-marine Saline and Alkaline > Hypersaline >... | reverse complement strand
GCGGGTGATTGCGCGCTGGGCCGCAGCCTTCGTAATATGACGTCACGCAATCAGTGCCAGAGCGTCCGTGACATCCATCCCCTCCTGGATACCCAGGGCTTTGGCCTTTTCATTGACCTTGGTGACTTTGCGGCCTGTAAACCGCTCCAACGTGCCGATAGGATTATCCGGCGTACTTTCCACAATGGCCGCCGCCACTCCGTATCCCTCGCAGGCCCGCACATCGATTGCCGGACAGGCCAAGAACCCTTTGGCCCCAGCCACCAATAAGATGTTAAACCCTGCCCATTTCGTTTGCACACCTTCCACCAGACCGTTCGGAGTCTGAAATGCTTTTGTATGCACTTCCATTTGCGTCCCTTCAAGAGCGTTTGGGCAAGCAACAGAGTTCGCCTTCTGCTTGTCTCTATGTCACACCGGCTCGCCGAGCATCTCTTTGATGGCGGCCAACTTCTCATCGAGCAGCTCTTTGTTCTTGGCCTCGACGTTCAAACGCAAAAGCGGCTCGGTATTGCTGGGCCGGCAATTGAACCACCACTCTTTGTACCCAACGCTCACCCCGTCCAGATGGTCGATTTGGCCGTCACTGAACCGTTTGGAAAGCTCATCTATCTTGGCTTGCTTATCTTCGACCTGGAAGTTTATCTCACTACTGCTGTGGTATCTCTTCAGCGGCTCGATCAGCTCGCTTATGGGCGCTGCTGCCTCGCTGACAATATTGAACAGGTGCACGAGCGTGATCAGGGCCGAATCCGTGCAAAAGTTGTCACGATAATAGAAATGTCCCGATAGTTCGCCGCCGAATATTGCGTGAGAGTCACGCATGGCTTTTTTCATAAAGGCATGCCCGACCCGTTCTCTGCGAGGTGTGCCCCCGTACTTGATAATCTCTTCGGCCACTACCCGGCTGCTGCGTAAATCATAAACCACCGTCGAATGGGGATGGTTCTCCAAAAAATACGGCACCATCAAAGCGGTTATCAAATCACAACTTATGGTCCGGCCTTTTTCATCGACCATCATCAGCCGGTCTGCGTCTCCATCGAAGCAGATTCCGAAGTCACACTGGTTTTTCCTGACCGATGATTTGACTTGCGACAAGTACTTCTCCACCAAAGGGTTGGGCTGGTGTCTAAACCTGCCGGTCAGTTTGAAGTTGATTTCGATGATCTCTATGGGCAGCTCACCGAAAACCACCGGCAGCACCTTTCCGGCCATGCCGTTGGATGCATCCACTGCGATTTTTAGCTTTTTGACATTCGGCCTTAAGAATTTCAGCACGTGCTTTTTGTATTCCGCGGTCAGGTCTTTCCTTTCCAGCGCGCCGGTCGCCTTTCCTTTCGTATGAATCAGCGCCGCCGCCAGATGCTGTATGTCCTTTAGGCCGGTGTTTTCGCCGATGGGCTTGGCCTCCAGGCCCGATATCTTAAAGCCGTTGTACTTGGCCGGGTTGTGCGAAGCCGTCACCTGGACGCCTCCACACGTGCCCAAATGATTGATAGCAAAGTACATTTGTGGGGTGTCGATCATCCCGATATCGATGGCCCGGACACCCACGGAGCGTATCCCCTCCGAGAGCGCCTTTGCCAGGCCGGCGCTGTGCGTTCGCATGTCACGACCTACACAGATGGACTGCGTGTGACTTTGGCCGCGCTCGAAGCCACGCAGCAGAGACGGCAGGAACCGCGCGGTTGCACAGCCGATCTTCCAGGCATCTTCCTCATCGAGCTGGTCGGGATATGTCCCCCGTATGTCGTACGCTTTGAAAATCGCTGGATCCATCTGCTGACTCCTTCAGCAATATCATCCCAAAGCCATAAAGCGAAGCCAAAAAAGAGAAAAATACGGAACGTAAAGCTCCACAGCTCCTTCTGTTCACGGTGTGCCACTATAACGGCCCTCGTGAAAGCTGTCAACAAAGAATGCACGTGTCCACTCGGCCTGAAGGATACGAGTTCACCGGTAATCGGCGAGTGGTGGGCTCCGCTGCTGAGGCGAATGGCAGCTCGTTCTGACTTACGGGCTGATGTAGATAAGATAGATGCCGGCCAGCAGGACAAGCACACCGCAGACCTTCTTGACAACGACTGCGCCTCTGGACCTTTCGTTCCAGTTCATATAGCGCTGCACGAGTTCTGTGGAGGTCCCGGCCAAAACAATCACCGAGCAATGTCCCACGCCGTAGATTGTCAGCAGAACAATTCCGTAAAACAGATTGGTTGAGCCCAGTTTAAATGTCACTGCCAGCACGGGAGCCATATACGCAAAGGTGCACGGCCCAATCGCGATTCCAAAAACCAGGCCGAGAATAAAGGCCGCCAACATCCCCTTGCGTTTCATACCCACCTGTCCCGGACCGCTCCACGGCATCGGGATAACATCCAGCAGATGCAGCCCGACCACGAAGAAAATCGCGGCTACGAAATAATTCCCATAAGGCCCGACATCACCCAACATTCGCCCGGCTGCAGCAGTAATCGCGCCTACACCAGCGATGGTAATGAGAATGCCCACGGCGAAAAGCGTCGAGATGAGAAAGGCGCGTTTGGTCGAAATCCGCCCCTGCTCGTCGATGAAGCCCACAATCAAAGGGATACTGGCCAGGTGACAGGGACTCAGAAGGATACTCAAGATGCCCCACACAAAGGCTGCGGCCAGGGCAATCGCCGGGGTCCCTTCGACCGCATGGGTCAATGTTGTAAACAGTTGACGTATCACTTCGTTCTCGTAAGTTCGACCCCCAGTTCGGCCCACTTGGCCAGAATGTCGTTTTTTGCCATAAAACCTTCATGCCGAAAAAGCTCTTTACCAGATGCATCAAAGAATATCTGCGTGGGGATCACTCGCACCCGATATTTATCAAGCATGTCGGGATTTTTCTCGATATCGAAAACATCCACCTTCATCGAGTCAGCGTATTCGTTTTTGAGTTCTTCCAGGATGGGGGCCATCATTTTGCAGGGGATACATTTGCCTGCACCGAGGTCCACCAGTCTTGGCAGGGCTTGGCTTTGCTGGACACTACCTTGCCATGAAGCGTCAGACACCTGACCGCTATCTTTCGCTGCTTGCGGCTGAGAAGCAGAATTGATCTGCTTGGCCAAAATTACCAGCCCCACAGCAGCTACCAATACTGCCACAATCAATATTTTTCCGGTCTTGTTCATGGTTGACAAACCATCCTTTCCGGCCGATTTGACTGGGCCGACTTTTCTATCTAAGAACTTTGGGTTAAGCCAACATTTCGGCGGCCTTGTCGACCACTCTGGCGATATTCTCTCGGCTGGCAGCAGATGCTCCCTTTTGCAAACCAAGGTCGGTTAGCCGCAGGTGTTCGAAGTCCACAAAGTCGGCCTGTTGAAGGCAATTCTTCACGCAATCCAGTTCACAGCCGTCGATGGCAAGAATCCTCGAGGCGGCTTTCGTTGCCTTTATAACAGCGTCGATGTTTCCACCCACGCCGGCCAAGCAAAACATCCTGCCGGTGCCGTCCTTAGTCATCTTTCGCGCCGCGCGGTCGGCGATGTCTCCTACATCAGCCGCCCCGGAACAGGCGAATATTAGTTTTTCTCCACCGCTGCATTGACTCTGCTCTTTTTCGGCCATAATTGAACCTCCCGCTGGATAAGTTTTCGGCACGCAGTCACAGGTTCATCCCAGCATTGGTCTGATTTGATCCGGCGACAACACCTTGCCCACTACTTTCACCTGGCCATCCACCGCCAATGCGGGCGTCATCATCACCCCGAACTTCGTAATCTCGTTGATGTCGGTGATCTTCTCGATTTCATATTCAATGCCCAAGTCCTTGGCGGCAGCCTCTGTATTCTCTGCCAGCTTCTTGCACTTGGGACATCCGGGACCGAGAATTTCTATCTTCTTCATAGAACACCTCATTTATTTCGCAGCAGCCGGAACGGCACCGGCGCCGCTGAACCAATGTTGCGTACGCAGACATATTCTGACCAGCATCAGCATCACCGGCACTTCAATAAGCACACCGACGACCGTTGCCAAAGCAGCGCCGGACGATAAACCGAACAGCATGGTGGCGGTGGCGATGGCCACCTCGAAGTGATTGGACGCTCCGATCATGGCGGACGGGGCGGCATCGCGATAGTTAAGCTTCAATAGTCTGGCCAAGCCGTAAGCCAGCCAGAAGATCAAATTCGTTTGGATAAACAAAGGTATGGCAATCCACAAGATAATCAGAGGATTGGAAAGAATTACTTCGCCCTTGAATGAGAACAGCAAAACCAGAGTAATCAGCAGGGCGATTATCGTGACCGGCGTAAGAAAGTGCAGAAACCTCTCTTTGAACCAGGTTTGTCCCTTGGTGGTGATAATCCATTTCCTTGAAAAATACCCCGCTACCAGAGGCAAAGCGACATAGATAGCAATGGACAGAAGCAGCGCCTGCCAGGGAACCGGCAGCCGCCCTACACCGAGCAGGAATCCGCCCAAAGGACCGTAAAGAAACAGCATCGTAAGAGAATTGATTGCCACCATGACCAAGGTGTGGCCGTCATTACCTTTGGCCAAATAGCCCCATACTAAAACCATCGCGGTGCACGGTGCAATTCCCAGGAGAATACAGCCGGCCAAGTAGCTACGCCAGAGCGGCACTTCAAGCATTTTCACGCCGTTTGCTTCAACAACTTTTCCGACGCCGTATGTTGCTCCGACTGGCAAATCCAGGCCGAAAGGCATCTTGACCAAATCAAGTGAGTCCGGCCCAATAAAGCTATAAAACAAGGTGCCTAAGAAAAATAGTGCAATCGCATACATCGTAAAAGGCTTTATCGCCCAATTGACAAAGAGAGTCAGCCCCATCGGCCTGATGCTTTTTCCCGCCCTCAGTACCTCGGCAAAGTCGATCTTGACCATGATCGGGTACATCATAGAAAACAGGCACACCGCTATAGGGATCGATACTACCGGGGCTTTTCCGACGTAGATTGCCAGACTATCAAGGTAGGTAGCAACTCCAGGGGTAAGCTTGCCTAAAACAATTCCACCTACAATACAGAGTGCCACCCAGATTGTCAGATACTTTTCAAAGACACTTAGGCCTTTGCCTTGGTCTTGAGTTGAATTGTCATTTGCCATATATGGTTTCTTCAATGCAGATTTTGTTCTTCACTTGCTCACCTTGCCGGCTATTTTTTTCGTGCTGTTATATCAACGCTAACGATATAGTCGGCCAGTTTTGCCCCCTCAGGCAGACATGCTATTACCTGGCTGCAAAGCGGGTCGTAGGAATCCGCCATCGCATCGATGTCGCATGGCTTTTCAGTAACTTCAATATTCTTCAGACCTGCCTGTTTTGCCATCCTTATCGTCTCATCAATCAGGACCGTACCGGCAACACAGCCGACCAGTGCCGCAGCGGACTTCAAAACACCTTCAGGCAGGGGCTTCTTCAGCGCAAGATCGGAAACGCATGCCTTGCCGGGCCGTTTTAAGACGCGGGCAATCTCCCGCCAGACCTGCCGCTTATCCGGCGAAAGATTAATCACACAGTTTGAGATTGCCACATCAACACTTGCATCAGCCGCGGGCAGATGCTCAATCTCGCCGAGGCGAAACTCCACATTGGAAAGTCCTGTCTTTTCGGCAAATTTGGAAATGTTTGCTCGTGCCTTGCTGGTCATTTCCGGGGTCATATCGACTCCGATGGCCCCACCATCGGGGCCTACCTTTTTCGCAGCGATAAAGACGTCAGATCCGCCGCCACTGCCCAGGTCTAAGACCACCTGGCCGGGTTTGAGATCCGCGATGGCGGTCGGATTGCCACAGGAAAGCCCCATATTGGCCCCTTCAGGCAAAAGCTCAAGGTCTTCGCTCAAGTAACCCATTCGCTCGGCAAGCTTGTCCGGCGATGGTGAACCACAGCAGCCTGCGCTGCCTCGTGCGATGTTCGTGTATCCCTTACGGACAGCTTCTCTGATCTTCTCGTTCGACTCAGACACCATAAAGCACCTCAAACTCTATTTTGATAATCCTTGAACCAGTTCGTCCATTTGCCTGGCAGCACCTTTTCTGACCATTTTCCCCACCTCAATAGCTTGCTGAATTTTGCCCTCGCCAATTCTCATTTCGCGAGCTTTGGCAACGTGGTACTGCAGACAAGGTTGGCAATTCGCAGAGACAGAAGCTCCTATTGCGATCAGTTCTTTGGTCTTTGCATCCAGCATCTCAATGACCCTTTCTGTTTTTCAGCGAAGCAGGCAGGGCCTGCACGAAGGCGCGGATCTGGTCGCGTACGCGGCGATAACAATCGAGGGCCTCATTTTCCCTGCGTGCCGTCTCCGCGAGCTTCGGTGGGTCCTCGAAGCCAACGTGTATTACCGTTGTCTTGCCTGGAAAGACCGGGCAGTTCTCATTGGCATGTCCGCAGACGGTGACGACGTAGTCGAAGTCGGTGTCTTTCAATTCGTTGACGTGTTTTGAGCGATGAGAGCAGATATCCACGCTGGTTTCTGCCATAACCCTTACGGCATTTGGGTCAAGACCGTGTACCTCAATACCTGCTGAATATGCTTCTATGCAATCGCTCTTAAGGTGCCGCGCCCACCCTTCGGCCATCTGGCTTCGGCAGGAATTACCCGTGCAAAGAAAAAGCATCCGCAATTTTTCCCTTTGTGTTTTACTCATTTTCTTTTTTGAGACTGCGGCTGTCTATATTCGTTTGCGCAGCAGGACGTTTTCTTTTCTCGGCAGCTTTCTTTATACGGTTCATTACTGTCTGTATCTTTTCTCGTTGAGTACGTTCCTCGTCACTCTTTGGTTCCATAGACGGTTGGGTGACTTTCCAGGTGATTGTTCCGCTCAATGGCTCTGCAGGATAAGCACCAGAGTCATAAAGCTCGTGTTGTCTGAACGAAGTGGGTTTTTCCTGGTAGCAAGACCGGACTGCTTGGCGAATAACTTCGGGCGAACCTTCGTTAATCAGGTCTATCAGAGTGATTTGCTGGCGAAACCGCTGTACAAATTCGGGCAGCACATTGAAAAGGTACGGCGTCGGTGCCTGGCTTGCGATGATTCGCTTGCGGTCGTCCAGGCCGTTGTTTGCCAACGCCACCAGTGTATCTCCCACCAGGTGGCCCGGCGATTCCGGCCCACAGACAATGAGGTAGCGAATATTCGGATTGGAGACGATATTGCAGATGATTTTTTCTATGCCGATGTTTTCGGTCTGCAAGGTGCCGGCCAGAGCCGCACCGCTCTCGACCGACACGCGGACCAGATTCTCGATCTCCGGCGGCGTTTCCTCTCGCATCCACCGTAGAATCACCGCTACGGCGACCGGCGAGTAGTCATTGCCGCGAAGGTAGCAGCCTTCTTCCGGCGGATACCCAGGCGACGGCTCTACTTTTGTAATATGCATCATTGTCTTTCTATCACCCATTCGTTCAGTTACCTTCTTAGTTTGGGTCTACTTTTGCGCGATGTGAAGTGCTGCCTCTGCGACGCGGATGCCGAGTCTCTTGGCGCTGTCCATCCCAAACTCGTCCTTGGTGATGTCATCGTCGTAGGCGTTCCATAGCGTGGCCCCCTGATGGGCGCTTGGTTTACCGCCGACGAGCATGACCTCGTGACAAAGCATTGCGGCCTGGATTTCGCTGATGATGAGTTCCTGCCCTCCATTGCGATAGGCGCCAACGGCGAGCACCCCCACAGGCTTGTCGGCCAGCAGCAACTTCGGCGAGCGCAGCACGGCGAGTCGCTCAAGGAACGCCTTGCACAGGGCACTCATAGTCCGAAAGTAAACGGGCGAGCCGATTATCAACCCGTCCGGCACACGGTCCCGCAGCTTGGGCAGCAGATACAGATCAAAGTCGTCTTTCGCTAGGTTGGGGTCTGTGGGTTTGGCCCCTCCGACCCAGCCGGAGATCTCCAGACCACCCAAGTCCAGTAGCTCCACCTCGATCCGCGGGCTGACTCTCTTGGCGGCATCCAACGCCGTCTTGACCCCAGTGGCTGTTGTCTTGCCTTCTCGCGGGCTGCACGAGACGCCCACAATTCTGACAGCTTTGGGGTTCTCTGCGTTCGCGGCTCCTGCCCCCAATGAAACAGCAGCTCCCGCAGCCAATCCTGTTGTCAAAAAATTTCTACGATGTATGATTTTTCCTCCCATTTCCATCCTTTTTAACCTCATACAATCTTATTCGGTTGCAGCTTGTCATCCCATTCTCCACTTATCCGGCAATCGCGCCGAACAGTATGCCGACGATGGTGGACATCACGACCACCAGCACGACAAATGCTGCCGTCCTGGAATTTCCTATGACTTTTCGAATGACCAGGATGTTGGGCAGCGACAGAGCCGGACCTGCCAGCAGCAACGCCAATACCGGGCCATTGTGCATGCCCAGCTTCATCAACGCCTGCGTGATGGGAATTTCGGTTAAAGTTGCAAAATACCAGAAAGCACCTATGACGCTGGCGACAAGATTCGACCGCACACTGTTGTCACCAACCCACTGAGCCACCTGCTTCTCCGGCAGCAAAACGCTGATGAAACCGACAATAAACACGCCGGCATATAACAGCGGAACCAGCATCTTGGTGAACTCCCACGTATTTGTCATCCACTGGGCAAGCTCATCTCGCTCGAACCACCGCCAGGCCATCAGAACGACAGCTACCGCGCACAGTCCAGCCAGGTGCCACTTGATGTGATGGATCCGAATCACCCAGGTCTTCTGCTCCTGCATGTCGGCTATCTCAACCTTCTCCAGGGTGATTTTGTCTCCGGCCTTGTTTTCGCCGAGGTACTGTTCAAGCTGGAAGCGAACGGCGTCCTTTGTCTCGTGAATGACCACCGCCTTGAACTCCCGCCCGTCGCTCATCTTGACCACAACATTGCCGGGATTGAACCAGTCACTGAATACCAGGAACAGAACCATGCACGCAAGGAATACGCCCGTCTTGACGATGGACCGCCGCGGCTTTTCAGGCTCCGGCATCTGCATCGCAGTCTTCGCCTTTGCCGTCTCACTTTTTCGAAATAGTGCCGCCATGGCGAGGCCAATCACCACCGCAAAAAGGATCGCGCCCACTGCCCTTCCCGCTCCGATGGAAAAGCCCAGAACGCGAGCGCTTAGAAAGATCGCCAGCACGTTTATCGCCGGCCCTGAATACAGAAACGCAGTGGCAGGTCCAAGGCCGGCCCCCAGCCGATAAATGCCTGCAAACATGGGCAGCACACTGCACGAGCAAACCGCTAGAACGCAGCCGGCCACCGATGCCACCGCATAAGCCGAGACGGGATTTGCGTTCGCACCCAGATAACGAACGACCGAACCCTGTGACAAAAAAGTGATAATGGCGCCGGCAATAAAAAGAGCCGGAATCACACATGCCAGGGTATGATTGCGGGCGTACCACTGCAGCAGCCGAAATGCTTCCTGAATCGCGGCCTGAATCTTGGGATTCTGCAGCGGCAGAAAGTAAATAACAACGAAAATGCCCACCAGCGCAGCAAATATTTTTGCCTCTGTCTTCCAGTTCATAGAAAACCGTCCCCCGGCTTACAGAACTTCGAGCAGCTTCTCGTGCTCTTTAATTTGCTGTTTCAACACCCGCGTCACGCAGGAAAAGAAATTGACGATGCAGGGGGTCTTGAGCTTGTAGATGACCTTGAGCCCTTCTTTGCGATACTGCAGCACGCCGGCAGAAACCATCACCGCGAGATGCCGTGAAACGTTGGACCTTTCCGAGCCGACGTACGCGGCGATGTCGCAAACACACTGCTCACCGTCCTTCAGGAAATCCACGATAGCGATCCGCAGCGGATGGGCTATGGCCTTTGCGATTTCCGCCTGCTTTTCAAATAGCATTTGCTTTTTCTTGTCTAACATTGTACGGCCTCATTTAAAGAACTATGTGATTATATACTCATATACTAACATAAGGGTTCAGAAATAGCAATGATTTTTTCAATTTTCCTGAGTTCTTTTGCTTTCGCTGTGGGCTGCCAATACCGCCGCTCACGATGTAGGTTTGGACTTGGCGCGTGGATGTTGGCGGTCGGGCTGTTCAGCGATACTGTTTCGCCAGCCAGTGTTGTGAGAACAGGGCGTAATCGGCGGCGTCTATCCGGCCAGTCGCGTCCAGGTCGATGGGTTCATAGATGGGGGCAGCTCGGAGCCACCAGGATGTGAGGTAGTGCAGATCGGGCCAATGGACATGCCGGTTGAGGTCGAAGTCGCCGCGGAGGTCGCTATGTGCATCCAGCAGCGCCTGCAGGGCGTAGTAAGGAGGTTTGGGCCGGTACTCGGTGTCGAAGAGGGAGGGGAACTCGTCTGTCTTCCAGCCGTGGGCGTCGGAGATGTGCCATGTGTTCCACGTGACCACGCCATCGTGTCGGTGCTGCAGCAGGACCTCGACGATGTTGCGGTAGGTTCGCGCCTGGGCTTCGAGCGACCGCTGGGATGTGTCGGGAATGTAGACGCTTTGCTCAGTGATGTGAAAGTCCAGCTTGTGGGTGTGGGCCCAGGTGATAAGCTCGGACAGTGCGGCGAGGTTGGCGGTGGTGTCCCAGCCGGCATCCACGTGGGCCTGCCACCCGATGCCGTGAATAGGCAGTCTGCGGCCCATGATTCCGTACACGGTGTTCTTGATCAGGTCCCAGGAGGCCTGTTGGGCGGGCGATTCGTGATGGTTGAGGACCAGCCGAAAGTCGGGCGCATGCGCGGCGGCGATCTGGAAGGCGTAGTGGATGTAAAGCGGCGTCCTCATGGGATTGCTCTCCACGCCTATCTTGTACCAGGGACACTCCCAGCCGGACTCGCCGCGTTTGTCGGTGTGCCATCGGCCGTTGACGACGGTCTCGTTGACGACGTCTATGTACTTGAAGCCGGGCACGCCGTTGTAGCGCCGGCACAGGGCGCTGAAGAATTCGCGCATGTTCTGTTCGAGTTCCGCGGGCGTGCGGCCATCGTTGCGGGCCCACCGCGAGCACTGGGGGCTGATAGGGCCGTGGATTCGCAGGACCTGGCGGTTATCGCGGATGTGCCGGACCCAGGCATCCGCCCTGGACCAGTTCCATTCGCTCGGGGTCGGATGGACGACGCTTTGTTTGAAGTCGTTCTCCGGCGTGACGTAGCTGAATTCGCGGTCCATGACCACGGCCTGGTTCGTGCCGAAGGACCATGAGCCGGTGGTCGCCCCGATAAGGACGTTGCCGTTTGGGTAATTCTCGGCGACTATTTCGCGCAGCCTCGACCCGGTGGGCACCAGCGGCTCGGCCCAGGCCAGCATTGTGAGTAGTGCAACCAGCAATAGTAGAGCGAGTACTCGGTTCATGCACCTATTATAGCAGATTTGGGCGGCGTTTGGGACGGCGCAGCCTGGCGTCACTCGCTATGGTCTTGCAGCCAATGCAAAGCCATGAGCTCAAAGTCGGCGAAATCAACTTTGCAGTCGCCGTTGATGTCGCCGGGCACGACAGCATCGCAGGCTGGGTCGTCGTTCGGCGGCGTCAACCAGTCCGGGGCTTTGCACGGAATATGCACGCCGTCGAGTGCGAGTTGCAAGACCTGCTCACCCAACCGGGTTCCCCGCATGTAGCCGAAGACGAGCCAGCCGTCACTGATCTGCTGGTCGTGCCGTTCGTGGAACGACGATAAGGGGCCCAGATATTCGTTGACCAAGAGTCCTCGGAAGTAGTTGTCCAGAAGGTAGTTACCCACGAGAGGTACGTCCCCGGTAAACTTGGCTGCTTCTCTCAGGATGCCATATATCAATGCAGGCAGGTCTCTATCATAAAAGCCGATCTCCAAGACGAGGCTTGTCGCGTCCAGCCCTTGTCCAACGTCGTGGATGAACACCACTTGAGGGTCTACGGGCAGGGCAAGCGACAAGGATTCAGTCCGGTCTTCGCCCGGGCGCAAGCGGGTGTAGCCACCGCTGGGCGGTTCATTGTACCACCACGCGCTTGGGACATCGAACCGTCGTCTTATCACAAGAGTCGGTTTGCCCTCAGCGAAGTAGGCTTCAAAGTCCGCTTTGGAGATATAGTTGCAAATCCAGATATTGTGGTCAGAATCATTCGTAATCTCGAAACCCAACTCGAGCGTAGTGTCAGATACCTCAAACTTTGTGAGTGTCATCTTTACACCAGGTGCCTCATTCTGGCCGTTTGCGAGGTCGGGGCACTGTGCCTGTGCACACCATGTCAGCAGAAGGCACAACGGCACCGCCAAAACCAAACCTATTGATTTATCCATGTCCAGGCCCTTTCAATTCGCGCAGCAATAGGCAAAGCAAGTAGTTTCTCCCTGATGCAGATTAGCCGCGAAGTCGTCTCGTACCGCAGGTGTAATGGTAATACAGTATACAGCTTGGCCGTATCCCACGCCAGGAGAAAATCATGCAATTGCGGTCAAAACAGCCGCTGAAGCACGGCAATCCGGCTCTGGGTAACAACATACGGCGGACACGCTATTTGTGCTTTACGATTGGTGCCATGGCCGGGTATGATGTGGTAGTTGTAGGTGTTGATTGGAGCGGGCCTGTGTATTCTATAGCAGCTTTGCGTTTTTCGATGAGCCAGCACATTCGGCGAATCTTCATAGTTGCGTGTCTTGCGCTGCTGTGGCCAAGCAGCCGGCAGTGCTATGGGGCTACGTTCGAAATCCACCCGGCCACCGTGGATTCGCAGGAGGAATTCGAAAAGATCGGCAACAACCTCAAGCCGGGTGACGAGCTTATCCTGCACGGCGGCACCTATTCGCAAAACGGTCGGCGGGCCGTTACGGCCAAAGGCACTGCCGCCAAACCCATTGTTATTCGAGCTGCACAAAGGGAAAAACCGGTTCTGACCCGGCCTGCCGACAACATCGACAGGCACAATAACATCGAGTTCGTCGATTGTGCGCATTTGACTATCAAGGGCTTGAAGTTCGAGGGCGGAAGTTCGGGGGTGCGGTTTATCCGCGGCCAGCATGTCACCTTTGAAGATTGCGAGATCTGCCGGACCGGCAACAACGCCCTGACGATGAACAGCGGCGATTGCGACGCGTTCATCATCCGGCGCAACCATATTCACCATACCGGCTTGAGCACCTCCGGTTCTACAGAGGGAGAGGGAATGTATATCGGCTGCCATAACGGCTCCTGCATCACCACGAATACGCTGGTTGAAGGCAATTACATCCATCATCTGCGAGGCACGAGCGTCGGCGGAAACGACGGCATCGAGATAAAATTCGGCTCACACGGCAACATTGTCCGTGATAACGTCGTTCATAACACCACTATCGGCCGGCAGTATCCCGGTATCTTTGTGTATGGCGGAGGGCCGAAGGTCAACATCGTGGAGGCGAATGTCATCTGGAATGCCGGAGAAGGCATCCAGGTGGTTTCGGATGCGATTGTGCGGAACAATATCATCTTTGCCTGCTCTGTGACCGGCGTCACCGCAGCGCCGCACGCGGCAGTAGCTGCGATGCGTAATGTCACCATCGTAAACAATACCATCGTCAATCAACCCACGGGGGTACGTATCCGCTGGGCCAAGGCGACCAATATGGTCTTCAGCAACAACGCAATCTATTGCCCGGAAGGTACAGCAGTAGATGCCGCTGGAATCAAGGGCTGCATCTTCAGCGCCAATTACGTCCAGGGCCGTCTCGCGGGCGTCGAGATTGACCAATCTTGCTTTTGTGACGGCGGTTCTATTTCGAGCGCTTTTACTGATCCGGATAGCAAAGATTTCTGGCCAAAACCGGGCTCAGCGCTAATCGGTAGCGCTGAAGCAGCTTTTGCTGCAAAAACAGATTTCAACGGCAACACCAGAAAGGCTCCTTTCGATGTAGGCGCTTATGAATCGGATGGGCGGGGTCAAAACCCAGGTTGGCCGGTGCGGCCGGGATTCGAAGGCTGCTCGGACTAATCCACGCAAAACAGTTGAAGGAGTGTAGTATGAGCGGCGTTTACACCGCGACGCTGAACAAGCTAATCGAGGAGTTCGGCAAGCTGCCGGACACACGACCCGAAACGGTTAGGCAGCGTCGAATGCGAAGAATTTGTGGATGGTTTCGCGCAAAGAATGGGTGGCAGCCTCAAGCGCAGCACCCGCTGTGGCGGGTATAAGCTTGGGGATGGCCGATTGGACATGCCGTGACCGTATGCTAAATGGCAGAATATATACGAAGCGTTGTCATCGTTGCAATGCCGCAGGAAACGCCCATGAGTTAACATTTAGTTGCTACCACAATAAATCCTTTTTTTCCGCTGAAAGAATCTGCAGATATCTCGTTGATTCCATCATTGCCAGCCGCGAAAAACATCGATTTGACCTGTGGGCTTATGTCTTTATGCCTGACCATGTGCATCTGTTAATATGTCCGAACACGCCGCAATATTCAGTTTCCGATATACTGCTTTCAATCAAACAACCCGTATCACGCAGAGCCATTGATTAGGTAGTGCCTCACGATATTGGTAAAGCCTTTTTGCGTTGGTAGACATCTAAAGGCGATTCCAAGGCGTTATTGCGCTGCTGGGCCCACTCTTGACGCTGTAGG
>Ga0180434_10005725_pt1 | contig 14541 bp, 20 predicted proteins | sample SS_ome_7_FD_132453 | JGI IMG/M metagenome (GOLD analysis project Ga0180434, IMG submission 132453) | Hypersaline lake sediment archaeal communities from the Salton Sea, California, USA - SS_1_D_2 metaG | ecosystem: Environmental > Aquatic > Non-marine Saline and Alkaline > Hypersaline >... | reverse complement strand
GACGGGGTAAATAGAGTTCAATATGGCTCAGGGGGTGCGGGGGCACAAGGACCGCAATTGTTATCAGGGAATCTCGGGGTATCTGGAACGAATGGCTATCGAGACGGTGTATCAGAGATCGTACTGGGTGTTGGTGGTGCTAATCCAGATTCAATATTCATCGGGGGATTGGGGAATGTAGGAGCATTATTGCTACCTATCACCGCTGACATCGAATCTATCGCTATCTACAACGGGGGCGCGGCAGCGGTACAGGCAGAGGCGGCTAGCATAGCGGCGGCTATGGCGCAACTTTGAGGTTTAGGAGGATCAATGGCAAGTCAGCACATCAACATCGAAGGCACGGCATCCAGGCTGGCGGCAGACGTGCGCCGATTTGTGGACCAACTACGTGCTTTGCAGGCATTGGGCATCAAGGTCAAGGACATCTCGGATCAGTACGCGACGGGTGCGGATTGGGCATCACTGGCGGCTGCGTATGGCACAACTGCGGCTGATGCAGAGATCGTCTACAACCTGATCACCAATGTGCAGGACGACTTGGACGCCGCCGATGTCAACGCGCTTATTGACCGGGTGGGATAGGTGAGCTATGAGTGTACCGATCGCTAGAAACACAGCAGGGCAGGAGGTCTACTTTTTCCTGTTCAGCGGTGCGGACATCAACCTGACGCCGACCATTGCCGCTGGTGATTTCCAGATCAGCATCGACGGTGGGGCGTTTGCTAACCTTGCCACGTTGCCGACCGTGACGCCTGCGGCTGGCGGTCAGGTGCGCGTACAGCTATCCCAGGCGGAGACGAACGGCGTCTCTATTTCCATTCGAGCGATCGATCAGGCTGGCGGGGATTGGGACGATGTGTCGCTGACATTCCGCACGACCGTGCGAACCGTCGATGACCTGCTGCATTCCAGCGAGGTGTACGAGGGGACGCTGACGCACAAGGAAATCGTGCGCATTCTGTTAGCAGCACTTGCTGGCCTGTCTACCGGTGGGGGCACAGCGTCGGTGGCATTCCGCGATGTGGGGGACACAAAGGACCGGATCGCCGCAACTGTGACGGTCAATGGCAACCGAACTGTGATCGCCCTGGATGGCTCATAGTGTACTGGCCGCACAGTTCCCCGTACTGGCCGCGGGTGTTTTTCTACTGGCCTCTGCCCTACCGGTGGTGGCCGTGGACCATCTCGATCGGCAAGATCACGATCGGGGACGCGGGGACAGGCGCGGTGGTGGGCGATGTGGGCATCAGTGCGACCATCGGGGACGTATCGGCAGGGACAGCTACAATCGGAGATGACCCATAATGGCGACTCTTTCAGTCAACACATACGACATCGGACAGGCGGTGCGCTGTGATGTAGTGTTCGCAGACACGGCAGGGACGGCGACCGACCCAACTACGGTGACATTCATCATCCGCGATCCATCGGGGAATGAAACGACCTACACGTACCCACCGGCGGGTACCATCGTCAAGGATGGCGTGGGTGACTATCACGCTGATGTCACGCTGGACGAGGCCGGGTTGTGGTACTACCGGTGGGAAGGTACCGGTGCCCTCGTGGCTGCGTCTGAACACGGGTTCTATGCGCGCAAATCGGAGATCGTCTAATGGCAAGTACAGCGGTATACGCGACGGCTCTAGAACTGAGATCGGAGATTGAGAAGGACAAGAATGCCAGCGATGGCGTGCTGGATGTTCTGTTGGGTGCGGCCTCGCGGGCAATAGACGGCTACACCAACCGGATCGAGGACGGCTATGTTGCCCCGGATGCGGCGGTGGCGCGCGCGTATGTGGGCAGTGGCAACCGGTTTCTGATGATAGACGAATGCATCCAGATCGACTCAGTAGCGGTCAAAGAGTCACCGTCTGACACGACCTATACCGCGTGGGCTGCGACTGACTGGAATGCGGCAAGGGGCGCCCCGGACTTCCCCAAGTTCTACGGGACGCCGTACACCTTGCTCGTGGTCACTATCAGCGGGAGTGAGGCAGTATTCACGTCAGGGAGTGGGTCGTCTGCCACTCACCTATGGCCCGACACGCGCTACCACGAACACGATGGACAATACCGGGAACCAACGGTGCAAGTGACCGCCAGGTGGGGCTATGCCGCGGCTGTCCCCGACGCGATCAAGCAGGCGACCATTATGCAGGCCGCCCGCTGGTTCGAGCGGCTAAAGGTGGGGATGGCTGATAGCCTGGCGACAACGGACTTGGGAGAGTTGCGCTTCACGCAGGCATTGGACCCAGATGTGCAATTCATTCTCAGGATGGGGCGGTGGATTCGTCCGCCGATGACCGAATGAGCGAGGTCAAGATCACGACCAAGGGGCTGCGAGAGGTGCAGCGCAAAATGGAGATTGTGGCAAAGGATTTGAGGGGGGATGAGGGGTCCCCGCTGGTGGCTGCGGTCGCAAAGTCTACCCTCGCCGTGGAACGTGTGGCGAAAAAGAAAGCACCACGGGATCGGGGACGACTGCGGGCCAGTATCACGCCGGAGATCCGCACGCTGGCACCAAAGACGATCCAGGGCGTCGTGGGCTCGAATCTGAAATACGCGCCCTATCAGGAATTGGGTACCCGTCCGTTTTGGGCAAAGTGGGGGCCTCTGTTCAGGTGGGCAATGCGTAAGGAAAAGGGCAATGTTCAAGCCGCTGGATTACTTGCCGGGAAAGCACGCAAGGCTATCAGAATAGCGGGCGTCAAGGCAAAGCGTTTCCTCCAAGGCGCACTAGAGGACCGGCGGGAACAGATCAAGCGCATAATGGACCGCGCACTAGACGCGATAGTGAGGAAATAGTGGCAGTCACCATAGCGGAAATCTGCACAGACACTACAACGGCGCTGACGGGCATCACGACGGCGAACGGGCTCACGATCTTGGCAGACAACTATAACGAGATCAAGGAGGGAATGCCCGACTATCCGCTGCTCGAGGTCTACCCGGAGAATTTGGAGGTAGACAGCCGCACAGAGACGGACGCAACCACGCTATCCAAAGGCGTGCGTGTGCATAGCCTGACCGTACACGTTGACGTCTATGTGCATACCCGTAACCAGATCGACGAGAACATGGAGGACGTGGTTGACTGCTGGGATGCAATCGAGGACCGGCTGGAAAGTGGCGCGGCGGGCGGGGCCGGGTGCCCGATTTTTGGCAACGAATTTATCCGTAACATCCACTGGACGGCGGAGCGGGTGATCTTTGACCGCCAGTCGCTTCTCTATTCTGGCATCCGGTTTGTCCTGGTGATGGAGGTATTCTGATGCTCTACTACATCCACAAGAACCTGCAGTATGGGAATGGGTTCATCGGCAAGGGATGCGTCCACCCGCTCGAAGGGCTAAAGCGTGCTAGTCTGGACATCCTCGTGACAAAGGGTGTGATCTCTGTATTCAACGTCCCGCCGATGGACCAGCTCCCCGGCTGGCGTCTACGGTTCAAGCGGTTTGAGGAGCATGGCATCGACGTCCACCGGTTCTTTGCGATGGGCGATGACGAGATAGCAGATGCAATAGGATCACGCCCGCACGTGATCGCAAAGTGGCGGGCAGAGTTGCGTGAATTGTTGGGATTGAACCGGGCCAAAATACGGTCCGGCTGAGCAGGATAGTTTCTACTGGAGGTAGAAATGCAGACGAGTGGCGCAGTTCCAAGGAGTTGTGGAAAGCTAGAGATCAACCTGACGGCGGATTGCTCGGGGTCCTGGGTGGACATTTCGGGCGAAAGTACATCGCTGGCACAGCCGACGCAGGACCGGCTCAACGATGTGATGTACACGCTGGACGGGCAGGGCGCGATCATCGAGGGCGGCAAGCTGCAGCCGATCGATCTGACGTTCGTCATCGTCTATACCGAGGTTGCGCTGGAAGCGTGGGACCAGTTGCACGACAAGTGGGTAGCGGATGAGTGCTCCCCCAAAATCTGCGTGCGGTGGTCACCCAAGGGCGGCGCGGTTGGTGATGAGCAGTACCAGGCGACCGGCGCGCTGATGACGCAGATCGTCTACCCAGAGATGGACGCAGGGACGGGTGGTCCGACGCCAGCAGGGTTCACGGTGCGTGCGGCGCGGCTGTTCCGTTCAACCATCAGCAGCTAGAGATAGCTAGAAAGGCTAGACAATGACAGAGAAAGCGGACGCCCCAAAGGTGGCCCGGCGTTCGACCTTGCAGATCGCAACCCCGGAGATCCAGGGGGATGATTCGTGGGTTGAGGTCGTCGTGTTCACGGTGGGGGAGCGGCTATCATTGCCTGCAAGCATCATCAAGAACGAACTCATCAAAGAGCGCGTGATCGGCTGGAACTGGGTGGACAAGGCAGGCGACCCACTGCCCCAACCGGACGGCACTGACGAGATGATCAACGTGTTGACCACATTTGAGGTGGCCGCGCTCTTTGACGTGGTGATCGGGTTCCCCACCGTTGACGACCTAAAAAACTGAGGCTGCGGGTTCTCAACTTTCTCAATACAGGAGAGAACCCGCCCGAGGACTGGCTGCGCCGGGAGATTCAAAAGATGTACAACTGCACGCCGCTAGAGGCCCTGGCGCAACCGTGGCACCTGGTACGGCGGGACATCGAAGCCGCAAACGCGGAAGCCGAGATGCGCAACCTAGAGCGCAAGCTGCAACCCAAGTGAGGCAGGAATGCCACAGAGACACACGATTGAGGTCGGCATTGTCGTCAAGGATGACGGTAGTGTCGTCGTCGAGAAATTCAACGACCAGCTAGAGCAGACCGAAGACCAGCTCAAAGCGGCTGACGAAACCGGGAAAAAGTTTGGCGCGTCCTTTGACAACTTTGTGCAAGGGGCCTATCAACGTGCTGGGCAGATGGCTACCGAATTTCTGACCCAACTCCCCGCGCAGATCGTGGAACTGGGCAAGCTGGGCGCACAGGCCGAGGCTGCGGAATTGCGCTTTGAGCGGTTCGCCGGTGGTGCGGAGGAAGCCGAGGAGTTCCTACAAGCGTTTGCCACCGCCACCGATGGGACTGTGGACAAGATGGGCGCGATGTCATCGGCTGCCCGCCTGCTACAGATGGGGCTAGTCGAAGATGCCGACGAAATGGAGACCGTCGCGGCACTAGCGACGAAACTGGGCGACCAGACGCAGGGGGCCACGGACAGGATAGCCGACTTTTCGGCGTTGTTGGCAAACCAGTCGATCCCGCGCCTGGACAACTTTGGCATCAGTTCAGGGCGTGTGCGTAATCGCATCGAGGAGCTGCAAGCCGCAACCGCCGACATGTCCCGCGAGGAAGCGTTCAAGATCGCCGTGATGGAAGAGGGCGCAAAGTCCCTTGAGAAATTGGGCGATACGTCCGAGCTGGCCCAGGTCAAGATCGACAAAGTGACGGCGGCGGTTCAGGATGCCAAGGTGGGCATAGGCGAGTTGCTGATTGGGCTCGTGGATACCATCGGCGGGGTGGATGAATTTGCGGCGCGGATCCGGAGGCTGCCTGAGACTATCAGCCAGGTGGCTATGCTTACCAAAGCCTGGTCTGACGCGATGGCGGTATCCAAGGGCAATGTGTTCAACACCCGCGATGCTCTGGACGAATTTGAGAACTCACTCAAGCGGCAGGTGGCAGCACAGACTGACTTTCAGGTAGCATCTGAGGAGGTGCGCTACGGGTTCACATTGGAACAGGAAGCAATCGAGACAACCAGCGCCGCGATGCTATCCTACCAGGAGACGGTTAGAAATGGCATTGTCCCCGCTGGCGATTCGACACTAGCACACAACCAGTACGCGCAAGCGATCGCGTCGGCACAGGCAGCACAGGATGCGGCTATTGCGGCGGCGCCGACATATCTCGAAACGCTGACCGCACAGACAGAAGCGGCAAAAGCAGCAGCGACAGAACAAACAAACCTCCAGCAGAGTCTGATGGGTGCAACAGACGCACAAATAGCATCGGCGGCGATCACTGAGTTGGGTGAGTTGATGGCAGAGGACACGATCACCGCCGAAGATTACGCGACTGCTGTGACAGAAACGCAGATCGCTTTTGGTCTTGCAGACGAGGAAAGCATCCGGCTCTCCTCTAGCATCTTGGAGCTGGTCGGTGATTTTGGCGCTGGCGAGATCGCGGCAACGGACTTTGACGAAGCGCTGCAAGATGTCATTATGAGCGCCAGCACGGGGCAAGATGAGGTTGAGGAATTAGCCACGCTGATCGATGACATACCGGACAAGAAACGGGTTGATATTGAGGTTGTGATCACGGAGCGCGGTACAAGTTCAGCAGTACCACCTACAACCACTGCACGCCCGACAGATACAGGTCTCCAAGAGGGTTTCCAGACCGGGTTCGATGGAATGGTCGGTCCCGGCTTCGGGGGCCCGCGTCGGATGTTGGTCGGTGAGGGTGCAACCCCTGAGCGCGTGATGGTCCAGCCGATCACCAACAACAACTTGACCGTCAACACGAGGGCGACGCAATCCAGCGTCATCCAGGACTTTGACCTGCTGAACTCGATGAACTGACAGAACGGATAGGCAATGAAAAAACTCACTACGCTTTTGCTGGCTCTGTGTTTGGTGGCGTGCGGTGCGGTGGAAGCGCAGGAGACGTACACGGTTTATCTGCCCTTCGCCGCGTGCGATAGAGGAGACTGTTACATGGGCATCTGGTCGATCGTCGTACCGGAAGCGACAGACAATGAGACGCTGAACCCGAGCGGAGAGATCGCGGGCAACTTTGCCGCCGTGGGTGGCGGGACAATGACCCGCGTGACAACCGCGCAGTGGGTCGGTGTCTATTCGTACCGCATCCAGACCGCCGCGAACAATGAGGGCGGATCGGTCACGCTGCAGGCATTGGACAACGCGATCCATTATGTGACGGTGCGCGTGACGGGCACACTCCCTGCAACCTGGGACTGGTCGCTTGACAATGCGACGTACACCACGCCGACGCTGCTCAAGTCCTACGATACAAACTGGAACCTGTTTGGCTTGCAATTCCCCGCTGCGCAGGCGAACGGGTCCACCACACTCTACATCCGACAAAACGGCGCGGGCGCGGGCGACTTTAACATTGACGGTATCCAGGTCGAACAGAAGACCGGCTACTATACCACCTACTGCGACGGCGGACAAGAGGGCTGCGAGTGGAACGGCGCGGAGAATGCCAGCACATCCAGCCGCTCGGCGCTGTCCCGTGCCGGTGGCCGTGTGCGTCCGCTGACAGACTACTACTTTGAGATCGCCCGGATGGATGGCACCGGAATGCCCCCGCAGGAGTTGGGACTGCAAGAGTACGCCATTCTCCCCGGTGGCGAGATGACCAGCGTCCGTGAGGGATCGCTGGCATTCACGCTGACCGGTGCGATCACGGACACGGTGGGCATTGGATTTGACGACCTGGCAGATGTTCACGCGGCACGTGAGGCGCTGATCGCCCTATTCAGGCCGAATGCTTACCCATACGTGGACGGCGACCCACAGCCGGTACGGTTCCGGTACACTGGTGCGGCGACTGAGAAGGAACTGGCGGCGCACTACGAGGCGGGGCTAGAGCTGCGCATCAACGGACGCTTTCCGTGTTGGGAGCGTGTGGCGTTCCGGTTTATCGCCGATGACCCATTCTGGAAGGAGATCGGGAACGAGGCGGCGGTGCTGGATGTGGAGGATTCAGCGACATGGAGGTACATCGCTGGAAGGTTGCGGAGCACGGGACAGTGGGATGATTTGGGGCTGACAGCGAACCCAACCACCGGGGGATGGGTTACGGCAATGCTGTACGCCTCAGATGGTTACTTGTATATTGGAGGGCCGTTTACTGGTTGGGATGGTGTCGCAGGCCGAGACTATGTTGCACGATACAACCCTCAGACAGACACCTGGGAGACGGTAGGGGGAAATGGTGACTTTGCGACGGTTGGAGGTGGAATTGCTGTACTGATTGAGGGCCCAGATGGGACAATCTATGCTGGAGGCAATTTCACTAACGTCGCCGGAGATGCAAACGCTGACTATATTGCACAGTGGGATGGCGCAAACTGGTCTGCGGTGTCTGGTGGTGGAACAGGAATTGTTCGTGACTTGGCATTTGATGCTGATGGTCTTTTGTGGATAGTCGGGAGTTTCACCAACTGGAATGGCATCGCCAATGCAGATGGGGTTGTGACCTGGGATGGGTCGGCTTATGCGGCGCCAGATGTGGGCGTGAGCGGGGGTGGAATTGTATATGAGGTCGCGGTAGCGCCTAATGGCGATGTCTATGTGGTGGGCAGCTTTACCTCTATGGGAGGAGTCGCCCTAACCGATATTGCACGCTGGGACGGTTCAAGCTGGAATGCAGTAGCCGATGATTCGCTGACTGGACAGACATACGCTATCGAGATCGGGTCAGATGGGGTCATTTACATTGGCGGATCGTTCACAAATGCAAGCGGGGATGCAAATGCGGATCGAGTTGCTAAGACACGAGGGGCAATCTGGGAACCATTAGGGACCGGGGCAAATGATATTGTGTATCGGTTGGGCCTCGCGCCTGATGGGGTTCTTTATGCTGCTGGTGCGTTTACGACAATTGGGGGCATTTCCGTTCCAGAACAGACAGCACGGTGGAATGGCTCATCGTGGGTCGGTCTTGATATAAGTCTGCCGGCAGGAATCATATATTTGGAGGAGTTTGAGTTTGGTCCACCGGATCCCGTCATAACCCGTAATTATGATGTGTATCTGGGCCTGGATGCTACCGGCGCCGGAAATCTGGCTGGCACTGTGGATGTAAGCAATGACGGGACTGCGGAGGCTTTTCCAATCTTTACGATAGAAAGATCGGGAGGAACTTCGGCCAAGCTGATACAAATACGCAACGAAACCTTGGGCTTAGAACTCCTATTCGACTATGACCTCCAAGACGGCGAGACGCTAACCATCGACCTCGCACCAGAGAACAAGACAGTCGTGTCCTCGTTCGCTGGCGAGGTGCCCGGCGCGGTTCTCCCAAATTCCGACTTTGGAACGTGGCGACTGAACCCCGGCACCAACCAGGTAACGTGTTTCGTGGACAACACCGGCGCCACCATCACCGCCACGATGGAATGGCGTACACAGTGGGCGGGGTGTGACGACTAATGGCCGGTAACTATGAACTGTGGCTAGCGGACGATCAAGGCAACCGGAAGCTGCTGGTTGATGACTTCCTGTCCGTGACCGCCTCCAAGGTGGACGGCGACCGGGGGATGATCAGCGTCGTGCTCAAGGGCAACTTTGATGACTCGCTGCTCAACAAGGACTGGCAGTGGCATCTATGGCGCGGGCCTGCAGGCGGTACGCTATCCCTGTTTGACGCTTACCTGATCCGTAGGCCGAAATATCAGACAGTGGGCAGCGAGGAAACGATCGTGGTCAAAGGCTACGACGGCAAGGACATCTTGGGCCGTCGCATCGTGGCATACGCGGCGGGGACAGATGAAGCCGCAAAGACAGACGCCAGTGACGATATGATGAAAGAGATCGTCGAGGAGAACTTAGGCGCGACGGCAGGCGGCGACCGGGATATGTCCACGCTATTCACCATCCAGGCCGATGTGTCCGCAGGGCCGACGCTGACCAAGCAGTTCGCCTGGCGCAATGTGCTAGACGTGCTCCAAGACCTGCAAGAGGCCAGCCGGGCGGAAGGGACAGAGGTCTTTTTCGACGTCGTGCCGATCCCGTCCACTACCACGCTATCGTGGGACTTTCGGACGGCGACCGGGCAGCCGGGCGCGGATCTGACAAGCGGGGCTAACCAGGTCGTGTTCGACCAGTACCGCGGCAACATGCGCGACCCGTCCTACATTCAGGACTGGACGGACGAAAAGAACTACATCTACGGCCTGGGGCAAGGCGAGGGAGAGGACCGCGAACAGCAAGAGGTAGAGGATACAACCAGCTCAACCGCTTCATTCTGGGCGCGGGCGGAGGGCTACGCAGATGCCCGGCTTGAGGAGGACGCAGACGGCGTTCGTGAGGAAGCGCGGGCGATGCTTGAGTTGAAGCGGTCGCGGATCTATTTCAGTTCGCAACCGGTGGACACGCGCGGGACGCGGTTTGGCGTGGCGTGGAATTGGGGCGACCGGGTGATCGCCAGGTACAGGGAACTCGAGTTTGAGGCGATCATCAAGGCAGTGCAATTGGACATTGCCCCGAATAGTGGGGAGCGGGTTAGCGTGCGTTTGGAATATGAGGCGCCAGTATGAGCATAGATCGGGTTCTAGTCAAAAAGGTTGCTGGGCTTGAAAAAGAAACGCGGGGATCGCGGCGTGTCGAGGTCCAGAAGTGGAACCAGCACGCATTCAGTCACGCTATATCGACGATGCTAATGATCCCCGTGCTGCGTGGTCTGTGGCCCTGTGGCCCGGCTGGTGTCTCGGGTGAACTCATTGACGTTCAGGGGCTCGGCAATCACCTGACGCTGAACGGAAATCCCCAATTCGACTATGACGGCATCATCCCATACGTTGCCTATGACGGCACTGGAGACTATCACTCGATCACAGACGCGGCAAGCTCTAACGCTTTTGACATCGTAGCTACAGCAGCAGCGGAACCGTGGGTTAATGACAACGGGCTAACATGCTGGGCGTGGTTGTACCCAGAGGAGACATCCACGCTAGAGGATATTATAACCAAGTGGGTGGGGGCTGGAACGCGCTCATACAGACTTCGCATCGATGCGTCTGATCAATTCACGTTTACCATCAGCGATGACGGCACGAACAGCGATACAGCGACGAGCGCGGCGGTGTCGGTAAACAATTGGTACTTTGTTGTCGGGCGGTTCGATCCATCGACCAACGTAGATATTATCGTGAATGGGACAGAGGTTAATCAAGCCACAGCCCGCGCATCAGTGTTTAATAGTACAAGCGCATTCACGATAGGGGCACGTTCTGGCGGTGCAAACCACTACCAGGGGCGCGTCTCTCTCGCTGGTATTGCCGCCGCCTATCTCAGCGATACCCTCTGTGACCTGATGTTCTATCAGACCCGCGCACTGTTTGGAGTGTAGCTATGCCGACAAGTCCGTACCTGCAGGGGTGCCACGAGGCAATGCCCTTTGACGTGATGCCGAAGGGCTGGATCTTGTTTCTGGCTGAAACAGGACATAGCAGCACGCCACATCCCGGCATTGACTTTCGCCCGTGGGCTGACGCTGGATATGGGGTGATCTGTCGCATACAACACGAGTGGGGTGTTGGTGGTGGGTGTATCCCCAAGCCGGAGCACCTGGACGGCTTTATGTACCGCGTCGAGACACTGGCACAGAACAGCCGGGGATGTGACATCTGGACCGTTGCCAACGAACCCAACCACGCGCAGGAATGGCCCGACGTGTGGCCTCTCGAGCCGCCCTATGTGGCGCACGTGTATGACCGCTGCCGGGACGTTATTGACGGTGATGTGCTACTGCCCGCCGTGGCACCCTGGAATATCCAGATCGGCTATGACTGGATCGAGTATTTCGCCAGGCTGATCGAGGCGGTAGAGGACGTGGACGGGTTTGCTTTGCACGTGTACAGCCGAGGCGCAAACCCGGCGTCTATCACCGCGCCCGACAAGATGGACGCGCCATACGGGGCATACTTTAACGGGTTCCAGACGTACCGGGACTGGATGGCGGCAATCCCGCCCCGCTATCGTGACCGGCCTGCATACATCACCGAGACTAACCAGAACGCGGTATGGCTGGACGCCCCTAATACGTGGTGCCAGGAGGCATACCGAGAGATCAACGAGTGGAACCAAGACCCGACGCACCAGACGATCAGGGCGCTAATCCTGTACCGCTGGCCCAAGTACGACAAGTACAGCATCCAAGGCAAAGACCACGTGATCGCCGACTGGCAAAAGGCGCAGTCGGAAGAGTACACCTGGACAGATGAGCCGGAACCGCCAGACCCACCACAGGAGGGGACAGTGATCAACCCGAGTTTTGAGCAGCCGTATGAAAAGCAGGCCGGGACCGCGTTTGTTGCCGCGGGCTGGAAGTTTTGGTTCAACGAGGGCGATCCGCCGGCAGAGCAGAACCAAGGGCCGCTTGCTATGCCTGAGTACAAGGAAGCGCCGATTGCGATCGATCCGCACCGTGTCGCCGAGGGATTGAGCGCCCAATGCTGGTTCATTCAGTACAAGGTGATGGATGGCGGCGTGCGACAGGTCGTGCCGGTCACACAGGGCAAGCGGTACTATTTCACCGTCGAGGGACAGGCGTGGTGCTCGGACAGCGACAATCCGCACACGGCAGACGGGGAGCTGTACGTATCCCTGGGTCTTGACCCGTACGGGCGCGAGGACGCACAAGCCCAGGGGATCGTGTGGTCCCCTTGGCAGCGAGTGACCGCCAACTATGAAACCTACGCCAGTCAAAAGGTAGAGGCGCAGGACGGGGCAATGACCGTCTACATCCGTGCCTGGAACAAGTGGAGGCTGAAACACAACGACATCTATGTAGACGACCTGAAATGGTTCGAGGACGGCACAGATCCCGAGCCGCCCGACCCCCCTGACCCGCCGCCGACAGAGTGTCACGCGCTGACAGAGGAACAGGTACGCGCTATCGTTCGCAGCGAGATCCGCGCCGCGTTTGAGAATGTCACAGGGCATACTAGATTCGAGTTCGACACGTGACCGGAGGCCCATTTTGTCTGACGAGATTGCGGTCCAGATCGTTGAGGATGACCCAGTTGAAAGGCGACTGCTACACCAGATCCTCACGTCAATGCGGTTTACAGTATTTGCCGCTGACTCGCTGGGGATGGCGCTTGAGACCATTGACGAGGCGGACATACTGATCCTGGACCTACACCTGAACGGGGATGGTGCGGTGCTACTGCAGCACTGGGTAGAACAGCGCAAAGGCCCAGCACTGGTGCTATCGGCGTATCTGGATCGGGAACAGATCAACCAACACCTAGCCCACGGTGCGTGGAATGTCCTACAGAAACACGTACCAGGCGACACGATCAGAGCTATTATGCAGAAATACAGAGAGGTGATCATGACCTACCGGGAATGTGCAGAAAACAAGATCGAGATCCAGGCGCTACACAAGCGGGTCTCACGAATCAGGTATCTAGTGGTCGTGCTGGCCATTCTGGCGGCCGGTGCGGGTGTGGGGGGTGAATCCCTGATTGCGATGTTGAAAGGATGGTGGTGACATGACTATCTGGGCAGTGGTTGGACTTTGGCTTCTAGGATGCGCTCTAAGATTCTTTGTGCCGTACATCTTGGAGGGATTCCGGCTCGTGGCACAGGAGAACACCTGGAAGGCGTGGCCGGCGTGGGAGTGGAAGCTGTTGACGGCATTCCTCACGGCGTCGATGGTGTTCGGGCTATCGTTGATCCCCGAGGCGATCCGTGACGTGTGGATGGCGATGTCGGCAGAGGCGATCATTCTCGCGGCGTATGTTGGGGAGGACGTGACACGTCGAGCGGTCAAGGTGGCTGAGAAGTCACCCTAGCCCTTTATGAGGTTCAGCGCGGCGAGGCTATCCCCCCCTAGCTGATGACCCGCGCTGAGCCTCACCTTACGTCGTCAAACGGTAGCTGTTCCGGTTCCGGTACAAACAAGGGTGGTTGTGTGTCACGTACACGGTCGCGGGCTAGTTGTGCCGTGTCGGGGTCGATCTCGAAGGCGAGGTAGCGGCGGCCTAGCATTTTGCAGACAGCGGGGACGGTGCCGCCGCCGGTGAAGGGATCCACGATTATATCGCCAGGTTCCGACCACCGATCTATGTAGTATGCAAAAAACGGAGCCCCCTGACCCCACCGGTGAAACTCTTTTGCATGGGTAAATGCCGTCTTGTCAGATACGAACAGATCATTTGCGAAATTGGCGTACTTATCGAGTGTTCCCCGTCTAAATACTAGGCACGGCTTCCAGGTTGCCCATACTCTTTTTTGAAACATTGCCGCAGTCTTACCGGGTGCTGTGTTTGCTATGATCCAGTCATAAGTGAGTGATATGCCTATTACAGCCAGCACTTCAGGGATCTGATAATGTCCGCACAGAGTCATCAGGCGGCGACCATTCCTCAATGTCTCCCCGAGTATGCGGAGAACAGGCCACACGCCAGCATACTGCTTTGGATATGGTGGATCCGTGAACACAAGATCCACACTCTCATCCGGTATCGCCTTCGCCAGTTCCCGCGCATCGCCCGTGTATATCCCGTTCTCGGGCGTGTCGTTTGGGCCTAGCAGGTACGGACCGAGGTGGTCTATCACCCCATCGCCTCCTTTTCTGTACACCAGTCCTCAAATGCTGTCCAGTTTGCGAGAGCACTGATCCCTGTTTCTGCCTCGTACTCATCACAGAGGGCATTGACCGCCTCGCGTCGTTCCTCCCATTTGCGATGTAGCTCAGGTGAGCACTCTTTGCACAGGCCGCCGATCGTGTATATCAGCTTTCCACAAAGTTGACAATACATATCACCCCTCCAATCTCGCTACAGCGTCGATCAACCTCCCCGCATCCGTCCCCAGTTCTGCCCGTGCGTCTTGTACAATCGCCCCCCAATCACAGCCGAAT
>Ga0180434_10005722_pt1 | contig 14547 bp, 15 predicted proteins | sample SS_ome_7_FD_132453 | JGI IMG/M metagenome (GOLD analysis project Ga0180434, IMG submission 132453) | Hypersaline lake sediment archaeal communities from the Salton Sea, California, USA - SS_1_D_2 metaG | ecosystem: Environmental > Aquatic > Non-marine Saline and Alkaline > Hypersaline >... | reverse complement strand
TCTGTGACCGAGGAGGTCCGATGAAACGTCGTTCATTGATTGCTGGAAACTGGAAGATGCACAAGACGCCTCAGGAGACCGAGGCATTCCTCGATGTGTTTCTCGCCGTGATGCCGCGGATGTCTGCGCTCGACGTTTTGCTGATCCCTCCGTATACGAGTCTCGATCGCGCCGGCCAATCGCTGCAGGGGACGGGGATCTCACTCGGTGCGCAGGACCTGCATTTTGAGCCGTCTGGCGCCTATACCGGTGCGATTTCCGGCACGATGCTCGTTGCCTGCGGTTGTTCGTACGTCCTCGTCGGCCACTCGGAACGCAGGCACACCTTCGGAGACGATGATGCGGCGGTGCGGCGCAAGCTCGAGGCGGCGCTCAACGTGGGACTTTCTCCCATCCTCTGTATTGGAGAGTTGCTGGAAGAGCGGCGCAGCGGGAGGACGGAGGAGGTCCTCGTGCGTCAACTTGGAGGAGGGCTCGATGGCCTCGATGAGGAGAAGGTGGAGCGGGTCGTCGTCGCTTACGAACCGGTGTGGGCAATCGGGACCGGGGAGACGGCGACCCCGCAGATTGCCCAGGAGACGATTGCCACGATCCGGGGTTGGCTCGCCAACAACGTCGGTGAGCGAATGGCAGTTCGAACCCGTGTCCTTTACGGCGGAAGCGTGAAGCCGGAGAACACTCTTTCCCTTCTGGTGCAACCGGACATCGATGGCGCGTTGGTCGGCGGGGCGTCCCTCGAACCGACGGCGTTTTCCCAGATTCTCGATGCGGCGCTTGCCGCAACGGAGGAAGGATGAACGTCTTTCGCACGATTCCGAACCAAATCACGGTGGCACGGATCGCTTTCGTCCCCCTGTTGATGTTCCTCATCCTGTTCGAGTCGGACATTTCCCGAATCGCTGCGATGGCTTTGTTCTTCCTTGCCGCAGTCTCCGATGCGGTCGACGGCTATCTGGCCCGAAGTTTCAACCAGACCTCGCTGTTCGGGAAGTTTGCCGATCCGATCGCCGACAAGCTTCTCATCGCCGGCGCCTTGATCTCCCTGATGCAACTCGACGAGCTCGCGGCGTGGTCGGTGATGATCATCATCGCGCGCGAGTTCTTGGTGACGGGGTTGAGGATCCTGGCGATCTCCGAAGGGGAGGCGATTGGGGCGAGTCTTACCGGGAAGCTGAAGACGATTTCTCACGTTTTCCTCATCCTCGCGATCCTTGCCGACCGAACGTTCGCCCTTGGCCCCGGCGGCGCGACGGCCAAGGCGTGGTGTCTCGGGATCGCGATCGTACTCAGTCTCCTCTCCGGTGCGGAATATTTTTACCGCTCCCGCCGGCTGTTCGCCTGAAGTCCGTTTGTCTTTCGAGGGGGTAACCAAACGCCCCTTCGATCGGTACGATCAACCTCCTTGGAACCGGGCGGGGACCACAATACTTGTTGCTATCATGTGTTCGATCATCCGTCGAGTCGGTTTCGCTGCGGTCTTCCTGGTGACTGCGGCGGGGGTGGCGATTTCCTGTAGCGGCGACGTCAGCGTGGAACTGATTGCTCACCCCATTTCCGCTGTCCGTGGCGAGGCGATCTCGTACACAGTCACCGTCGCCAACGAGGGCGTCGATTCGTTGGAAGACGTGACCCTGTATCTTCCGCTGCCGACCGGGATCGATCAATGGAGTGCCGAGTACCGTGTCGACGCGGGCCCATGGCAGGCCTATCCCCCGAATGGCCTGTTGCCACTTGATCCGATCCCCGCGTCCACCGAGCGAATTCTCGAGGTACAGGCAAGGGTCGAATTGGGGGCACCGGCGTCTCTCTCCGCGACGGCCCAGCTTCGCGATGTCGCGGGGCCGTTGGCATCGGCAAGCGTTACGGTCAATGTCCTTCCCTCGGTCGATGCCGGCCCGGATTTGATTGTCGATTTGGGAGGTTCCACCGTTCTATCTGACGCTTCCGCAGGAGACGGAGGGGGTGGGATTGCCGCGTACGCGTGGACGGACGACGGAGCGGGAGGAGTCTTCGATGATCCAGCGATCCTCCACCCGACGTACATCCCACCGGAAGCGAGCTGCGTGTTGGAGTTGAAACTCACGGTCGTCGATCACGACGGCGGGGAGGCAAGCGATTCCCTCCGACTCCAAATAAACGCCGTGCCGACTGTCCTGGTCGGGGCGGATCTCGTGGCCGAGGAAGGGGATGTCCTGCCCTTGAGCGCACGGGTCAATGATCAAGACGGATGGATCGTCTCCTACGCGTGGAACGACGGTGGGGCGGGAGGCGAGTTTTCCCCGCCGGCGGGCGTGGCCGATCCGACGTACCGTGTCCCGCACATTGCTGGGTGTCATGACGCCGAGATTGAGCTGACGCTGGTCGTGACCGACGACGGAGGGGCCGAAGCGACGGATTCGTTGACGGTCCTCGTCCGCAACCCGAACGAACCGCCGAGGGTCACTGCCGGGAGCGATCGCGAGGTGAGAAGCGGCGAGGAGGTCGTTCTCAGGGGGAGTGTCGCGGACGGCGGAGAAATCGTCTCTGTGAGATGGAGCCAGATCAGCGGTCCAACGGTCGAGCTCGCCGAGGCGGATCGCCTCACGGCATGGTTCACGGCCCCTGATGTCACCGAGGAGGCAGAGACGGTCCTTCGGCTGGCGGCGGTTGACGATTGCGGAGACGAAGCGGCCGACGACGTGAGGATCCGCATCCTCCCTGCCGCGGTGCCGCCCGGAGAGGAGGGACCTACTGAGGGGGCGACGTCCTCGACTTCACGGTTGTCGGTAACGCTCGAGGCGTTCGACGAACGTGGTTTCGCCCTCTCTCCGTTCGATCAGCCAGCCTGGGGCGAGTCGGTCACGTTCCGTGTGACGGTGACCAACACCGGCGACGGGCGTCTTTCGGAGGTCGTCGCGCAAGCGGATGAGATCGGAGGAGTGGCCCTTTCCTCTGATTGGCTCGAACCGTGGGCGAGCGCGAAAGGAGAGTTTCGGCAATCATACCAGGTCGATTCGGGGGCCGGGGGCTTCGCTGTGGGGATCGACGTGAGCGCCGTCGACGAGAGGGGGCGGACGGTGGTCGGCCGGGACGAGTTCGAGTTCTATGGGGATGCATCTACGGGACGACTCGTTCTGGAGAAAAGGGGCGATCGGGAAGAAGTGGGCGTCGGTGAATCCGTCGAGTACACCTATGCGGTCTCCAATTTTGGGGTTGTTCCACTGTACGGTCTGATGCTGACGGACGACCGCTTGGGTCGGATCCCGCTTCCGGTCGACTCCCTGATGCCCGGGGAGACGTTTACGGTTACGTCTACGTACCTCGTGCGAGGAACGGAACCCGCGGGACCGTGGGTCAACGTGGCCGTGCTGTCCGGATTCACGCCCGGCGGCACCCGGGTCACCGCGGAAGACGAAGCATCCGTCGAAATCATCGGACCCGGCGGCGGGGAGGGGGGTGCAGGGGGAGGCGAGGTGGGGCGCCTTGTGCTCAGTGAGATCGCGTGGGCCGGAACTCCGGAGGACCCGGCGGGAGAGTGGATCGAGATTGCCAACCTCGGTCCAGATCCGGTCGATCTCACCGGATGGCGCCTCTGTTGGTACGAGAAGGGGGACCGTGTGCCCGAACCGAGCGAATGGTGCACGATTGAACTCCGTGGCATCATCGATCCGATCGCTCCGTCCGAAGAGAGAGGGACGGTCACCTTTGTCGAGGTCAGCGACGGTCTATGGCGGCTGGTCGATCAGGGAGGGGGGGAGGATGGCGAGGGAGTCAGCGCGCAGGGGTACTACCTCCTCGAACGAGGGCACGACGGCGTCGTTGGCAACATCATGGCCGATCTCGTCTATGAACCGACACCGTCGGAGCCCTACGAGCTTCCCGATGATGGCGCGACAGTGATCCTTATCGATCCGAGCGGACGGATCGTCGACTCGGCCAATACCCAATCTCCCCCCGGGGGAGGGTGGCCCGGCGGCGATATACGGAATGGAGCATCGATGGAACGGATCGATCTGCACCAAGGGGATTACGATGCCAACTGGCAGACAAACACTGGCATTCTGACCTACGGCCGCGGGATCCGTGGGCGCCGCCTGTTCGCCACCGCAGGGAGACCGAATTCCCCTCCGATTGATGAATTGCTCGGTGCCGCCGAGGCGTGGGTCACGCCCGTTCCGATCGAAGCGGGGGGGACAATTGCCTTGCCGGAAGCGCGTCCAGCGGAGGTCCCGTTGATTCGCGTGACGACGTCGGCGAGTCCGCTCGTGGCCGGTGGCGGGGGAGCGACCTTTCCCTCTTTTTCCACCCGGCGGGTTCTCGGTCGCCTGGAGCTCGCTTTCGACCCCCGGCTGCTTCCAGCGGGCGTCTACTATGTGTGGGTCACCTGGCAAGAGGGGGAGGCCTTTTTGCTCCCCTTACGGCGCTGAGTCTTCGGACCCCGATCTCACGAGAGTCGCCGTTGCGTCTCCGGCGATCCCTGATGCGCATCTTGTCCCTCTCTTTCCGGGGGCCGCCTCGCCGTCGGGGGGAGGGGTTCGCTAGAATATTCCGTATGACGTGTGGGCGCGGTTTCCGGATCGACAATACAGTCCTCCATTACTTGGGGATCGTCCTCGTCGCGTTTTCGATTCTTCAGGCGGCCCCCCTCGTGGTGAGCGTGGTGTTCAACGAGACGGTTCGGTTCCCGATGCGGATCTACGTCGTTCCGGCCTTGATCGCATGGGTGGCTGGTCTGGCGTTGGTGACCGTGTTTCGCCCGCGCCGGTTGACCCCGGGGAGTGCGATGGCGATCGGTGCCCTCGGGTGGTTCGCCCTCTCCCTCGTCGGCGCGATTCCGTTTTGGTTGGCGCTGGACATCACGTATCTCGACGCGTTCTTCGAGGCGACAAGCGGCTTCACCACGACCGGAGCGACCGTCTTGCGCGGTCTGGCCCTTCTTCCCAAGAGCCTTCTCCTCTGGCGGGCTCTTTCCGAGTGGATCGGCGGTCTGGGAATTTTTACGCTCTTTTTGTTTGTGATCCGCGAGAGCGGCGGTGTTCGTCATACCCTCCTCGGCGTGGAGGCGCACAAGGCGGCGTCGGAGCGCTTTTCTCCCGGGGTCTTCCACTCGCTGCGCATTCTGTGGACGATCTATCTCGGGCTGACGGTGACGTGCGGCTTGATCCTTTGGAGCGAGGGTCTGAGTCCGTTCGACGCGGCGACCCACGCAATGACCACGCTCGCAACGGGTGGGTTTTCCAATTACGACGAGAGCATCGGGCACTTTGCACGAAGCGGATATCCCTTCGCTATCGGTATCGAGTACACGATCCTGGTTTTCATGTTCTTCGGCGGAACGAGTTTCCTCGTTCACTGGCACCTTCTCCGTCGTCGGTGGAGTGCGGTACGCAGGAATTCGGAGTTGAAGGCCTGGATCGCTCTATTGATCGTCGCCACGGTCGTAATTGCGGTGGCCGACCGCGATCGGGCGGCGTCCATCGGATTCCACGAGCACGTGCGCACCTGTCTCTTTCATGTGGTGTCAATCACGACGACAACGGGGTTCACCACGACGGAGTTCGGCGGTCTCTCTCCCCTGACGCGCCAGATCTTCCTCGTCCTGATGCTCTTCGGCGGCTGTATCGGCTCGACTGCCGGTGGACTGAAGATCCTGCGTGGGATCCTCCTCGGGAAGCTGCTGCGCCGACGGATCCGGGTACTCAGCCGCTCTCACCTGGAGGTCGTCCCGGTCACCCTGAATCGGGGGCTCCTCGAGCGATCCGAGATCGATCGGACGGTGGCCATCGCCATTGCTTGGGCCGGTGCGCTGGGAGTCACATGGATCCTGGGTACGGCCTTCTCGTCATTGAACGGTTGGGAATCGCTTTCCGCCGCGATCTCGGCGGTCAGCAACATCGGGCCAAACTACGTCGATCCCGAGAAATTTGTACAGTTGAGTGCGGGAACGAAGGTGATCTACATCCTGGCAATGGTTGCCGGGCGATTGGAGGTCATTCCGTTTCTGTTGATCTTTTCGCGTAGGATGTGGAAGTAGGGGGTTGATATGCGAATTGTCATCGCCGGAGCCGGGGTCACGGGCCGGCGGCTGGCGGGCAAACTAGCGAGCAGTCGGAACGACGTCGTGTTGATTGACCTCAACCGGGAGCTGTGCGAAGCGATCAGCGCCGAGTACGGGGTCGTCGCGATTTGTGGGAACGCGACCGATATCGTCACACTGGAGGAGGCGGAGGTGGGATCGGCGGACGTCGCTGTCGCGTTGATGCACGGGAGCGCCGATAATCTAGCGTTTTCGCTCCTCGCTCGCGGAGCGGGGGTCGAACGGATCATCGCCCGATTGCCGAATCCAAAATACCGATCGGCGTATGAACAAGCCGGGGTAACGAGCATTCTCGATATGGCCGGTCTGTTCCTCGACCGACTGATCTTCGAGATCGAGCGGCCGCCTGTGCATCAAGTGGCATCGATCGCCGACGGTCAGGGGGCGATCGTATGGGTCACCGTGGCGGACGGAGCGTCCGCCTGCCATCGGTCGCTCGATGAGGTTCGCGCAGATCGTCGTTTCCCGTACGGGTGCACCGTGTCAGCACTGCAGCGCGCCGAAGGGAGTAAGCTCCTTTTCCCGACGGGGCGCGACCGCCTTCTTCCCGGGGATCGTGTCCTCCTGGTGGGGACGATCGAGGGATTGACGCGCGCGACGGACCTGTTCGGCGAGCGGCGGCGACTGGCCGCACTGTTCGGTCGCGATCGCGGAGCCGGGGACGAGGAAGAGGCCCACGCCCGCATTGAAGCGACGCTTGAGCCGGTTGAGGAACCGCCTGGTAGTTCTTCCGTCACGGAGGAATAGTTCCCTCGGATGCCTCGGGGATATGCACGGTCCGGAAAACGAGGTGTAACAGGACCGGAGAGATTCCTCCCCGGGTATCGTCGTAGAGCAGGAGCGTGAACTCGAGTCGGGAAGGGTCGGAAAATCCGGTCTTGTCGCGGAGCAAGGGGCTGAATGTCAGTCCCTGCTGGCGGATCGAGCCGTCGTCCTTGCGCAGTGCATCGGCGAGTGACCAGACTCCGTCTCGTGAAGCCATCACGGACCTCCCAGCGACCGAGATGTCGAATCGCCCCGTGCCGACGAACAGTGCGCGTGTCTCCGGCAGTCGAGGCTCACCGATTCCGCTGTTCCCATGAGCGGTGACGTCGGACTGGACGGCGTCATCGGGGCCGATGATGCAACGGATGAGAATCTCGTCCCCCGGTGCGGCTTCGAATGGGAAGTCGACGTCGGACGGCGCTTCGAGGGTGATCTGAATCGAGCCGACGTCGTCCTTCGCCCTCCACGTAAACGTGAGGGAGCCATCCACCGGGCGGACCCCCGCGCCTCCCGCATAGGCGAAGCGATCCTCATTGCTCCCGAGGATGACGCACGGATCCTCGCCGAAGGCCTTCCACCCGTCGCCCCCGAACGGCCCGCTGAGAGAGTCAAGGAGGAACCAAGCTCCGAGAGCGAGAAACGCAAGGGCGATGAGGAGGATCGATCGGGAACCACTCATCTGGACTCACGGAACGATGGAGAACGGTTCGTCGAATACCACCGACCCATTCAACGTCCCTTGCACCCGGTAACGGCCGGGAGAACGTCTGGTGAGATCCAGTTCGTAGAGCCTCCAATCGCGTTCATTGACGACATCGGCGACCCGCTCGAGCACCGAGCCGTCGGGAGCCAGCCACACCACGTCGAACAGGTCGTGGTTGCGGATGCGGGTGAAGTGGACGATGAGGTGGGCGGTCTCGCCGACCTCGTAACGGCTCGACGTTCCATGGCCAACATATCCGTTCTGTTTCGTCTCGTACTCATGGTAGAGACCGTATCGCAGTTCGCGAGTGTAGGTTGAGACGAGGTTCGAGGCTGCTCTGTCCGCGATCTGAGAAGCCGCAGCGGCGAGGAGGGAGTCGAAGCCTCCGAACGTGCTGCTGGTTGGCGCGGTGGCACTGTCCGAGCCGGTGATGTCGCGCGACTGCTCGATCCGGCCGGTTCGGGCGTCGATCACCTCGATCTGAGCGGAGATCCGAACGCTATAGCGAATTGCGGGGACCGTCTCGGTGCAATTTCCGTTCTTCCAGGCGGTGCACATGGTCGTCTCCTCGGACTGCGTGTCGACAGCGTAGATGGCACCGGTGATCAGTTTGGTCACGCCGGTGAGCCTGCCGATCTCCACCGCCGTGGTCGGATCGATCATCCCACTCGAGCCGAGTGCCTGCTCCATCAACAGAGCGTCGAGTTGTGCACGGGAGAAGACGCTGACGCCGGGGGTGTTGACCAGCTTTGTCTCGATCCTCCCTCGGACTGTCTCTTCGACGTTCGTCCACGTCGAGCTGTTGCGGAAGGCGAGGACCGCCACGTCGAGGCGCTCGGTGGCGACGACTGCACGTTGGGACGGCTCAGGAACGACGAGGAAGAGCAACGTCGCCACGAGGACGACCCCGATGGCGAGGGCAATGAGGATACCGGTCGCGTTGTTCATCCGTTGGCTCCTTCCCCGCCGAAGTTTCGATCAGAGTATGCGCTTTCGGTCGTGCGAATCAAGCGCCGGACGAGGGGAAATCCTTACTGCGCTCCATGAGAAAGGATCGCGCGGCTTCGCATCCGCGGCGGTTGGCGAGCGCGAGGTCTTTCCGCGCCAGCCACGCCGTGACGAACGCCCCGGCGTAGACGTCGCCAGCCCCTGTGCTCTCTATACTCTCGATGGGGGTTGACTTGTAGCGATGTCTCATCCGTCCTTGCCAGGCGAGGGCACCGTCGCTTCCCATCGTGAGAGCGCCGCCTTGGAACCGAGCGGCGAGGGTGTCGACGATCGACGACGGATCGCGGCAGTCGGTCAACAGCGATCCTTCCGCGAGGTTGGGAAAGAGCCAAGAGACCCGAGCAAGTAAATGGAAGAACCGGGGGACACCGAATCTTTCGATGAGATTTGCGGGGGGAGGATCGACGGAGATCGAGGTGCCGTGATCGCGTGCCAGTTCGATCGCGCGCGCGGCGGCCTCCCACTGGGGTGGGGAGAGAAAGGCGTACCCGGAGATGTGTAGATGGTCCGCTTCGGCGAACACCTCGGCGTCAATCTCCTCGGGGGACAAGCCGTCGTTCGCTCCTCGAGAACAGATGATCGAACGATCGTTCCCGCGGTGGAGGACGACGACCGTTCCCGTTGCAACAGAGACCCACTGCAGTCGCGATCGGACTCCGGCCTCGACCAATGAACGTTCGAGTAGTTCACCGGCAAGGTCTCGGCCGACGGCGCCGAAGAAGGTGACTTTGGCTCCCTCGGCCGCGGCGGTCCGGGCGAAGGTTCCGGCTGAACCGCCCGGCGCCGTGTGCACCGGGTTCCGCTCCTCGTCTCCCCGAAGCAAGGCATCGGGACAACGCACGTACACATCGAGATTGAGATCGCCGAGGACGATGATGTGCGTCATTCGTCCGTGCGTAGACTGGCGATTGCTTCGGCCATCGCGCGGACACGTTCCCCATCGACCGGCCCGTCAACCCGGCCGTCCTTCTTCAATACGGTTCCGACGATGAAACCGTCCGCATCGCGATAGGTGGAAACGTTGTCGATCCGAACGCCGCTTCCCACGAGGACGGGAAGGGAAACGGTCTGTTTGGCGACCTGAAGGGCTTCCGGCGGAGTGCGTTTCCCCGTGCCGATCCCCGAGACGATCAGGCCGTCCGGCTCATTCCGCTTGGTGTCGATCGCCGCTTCTTCGAGCGTGTCGAGGTGGGCCGCGTGTTTGACATGGACATCGGCGAGGATCTTCGTCTGCGTTCCCAAATCCCGCCTGAGCCACTGCAGGTCGCGTGCCTGACCCTCGATTGTCCCCTGGTCCGTGAACGCGACGCCGCAGAAGACATTGACGCGGATGAATGACGCACCGCTCGCCGCTGCGATCGCGATCGCGGCAAGGCCGTCGTTGCGCAGAACGCTCACGCCGATCGGAAGACGAGCCCGCTCGGAGAGGACGTGGACGATCACGGACATCATCGCGATCGTCTCGCGGGGAGCATACTTTGCGTACGGAACATCGAAGAAGTTCTCGACGAGAACAGCATCGGCACCGCCGCCTTCGAGCGCATCGAGATCGCGCAACGCCGCTTCGAGGATCGGTTTCGTCCCGGACTTGTCGTACTTCACGCTTCCGGCGAGAGGGAGGAGGTGGAGCATTCCGATCAGGGGTTTTTCGATGTCGAACAGGCTCATGGCGGCACCAACTATAGCACCTTCGTCCGCTGTGAGAAAGCGCCCCTTGCAGGACGCGGAGAATTCTCTATACTCTGCCCGTGTTACGAAACTGCAAGGAGTGTTACGAATGGGGAACCTGGTCCGGTTCAGCGTATCGATCGACGAGGGATTGATCTCGGCGTTCGATGGACTCTGCCGTAAGCGTGGCTACACAACAAGATCAGAGGCCATCCGCGATGCGATCCGCCGTCAGCTGGTCCAGCATGAATGGGAAGCGGGAGATGAAGTCGCCGGGGTGGTCACGCTCCTCTATGATCACCATCGTGCGGGGCTTTCGGAAACGCTCACCGAGATTCAGCACCATGCACTCGGATGCGTAATCTCCACCACCCACGTTCACCTGGATCACGACAACTGTCTCGAGTTCATTGCCGTGAAGGGCGAAGCCCGCGCCATCGAGCAGCTTGCAGATCGGCTGATCAGCCTCAAGGGCGTCAAGCACGGCGAATTAACGGCGACCTCAACGGGTTCGAGGATCACCTAGGACGGAACACCGAAAGGAGTCGAAGAATGAACAAAAGAATCCGAAGGATGGGGAAAACTCTTGTGTTGGCTGGAGGGGTGCTCCTTCTCGCCTCGTGGGGGGCGTGGGGGGCTCCGACGGTCGTGGCGACCCACTCGGTGCTCGGTGAACTCGCCGAGGTCGTCGGCGGAGATCTGATCGACGTGGTGACGATTATCCCCTCAGGATTCTGTCCCGGTCACTACGATCTGTCACCGGGCGACTACGCCGCGCTGATCCACGCGGACCTCGTCCTGTACTCCGGCATCGAACCGTGGGTCGAAGAACTGGGCGACGCGACGAAGGAAGGCGCCCTCGTACGGTTCAGCGGATCCTGGAGTACCCCGGACGCCGCGATGGGACAGGCGACGGCGATTGCTGACCTTCTGTCGGAGCGGATCCCGGAGGGAGCTGGAACGTTCGCCGCGAACCTCGGCGCCTACGTCGCCGAGCTGACGACAGTCGGGGAATCGCTGAGAGAACGTGCCGCGGCGCTCGGTGTCTCCGAGGTTCCGGTGGTCTGCATGCAGTGGCAGGTCGACTTTGTCTCCTGGATCGGGTTCGACATCGCGGTCACCTACGGAATGCCCGAAGGCCTCAGCGTGCGTGATCTGGTCGACCTGGCCGCCGCCGGGGTCGCCGCGAACGCGGTGTTGGTCATCGACAATCTGCAGAGTGGGATCGAATTCGGGGGCAAACTGGCCCGCGAGGTCGGAGCGGTGCACGTCGTCCTCTCCAACTTCCCCGGCGCGCTGCCGAAGACGGCGACGATCATCGATTTGTTCGTCCGAAACGCTGAGGCGCTGTTCACAGCGATCGAACCGATCGAATGAGGCGCCAATGGATAGACTGACGCTCGATCCGAAGACCGCGGACCTGGACGCCTTGATCGACCGGGGGACGCGGCTGCATGGTCACCTCGGTCCGTTTCTCGTTGCCGGAATTCGCATGGGGCTTCTCGCGCTCGATCTGCTGGGGAGTCCCGGATACTTCGGGCTTCACGCCGAGTCGGAGACCGGTTCGATCACCCCCCTTTCGTGCCTGAGCGACGGGATTCAGATTGGATCCGGGTGCACCGCCGGCAAGGGGAACCTGACGATCACCGAAGCGCGCCGTCCTCGTGCCCGGTTTACCGTCGAGGGCGGTGCAGGGGTAGAGATCACCCTTCGTCCAGAGATCGTCAGGGGGTTCCACTCGGCCGAGAGCCGCACCGAAAGCGAGCGGACGAAGACGCGGCCGTTGGAGGAATTGTTCACGTGGAAGATCCTGTCGTCATCCTAGACGCGGTCAGTGCGTCCTACGAAGGGGAGCGCATCGCCACGTTGCACGATGTGACGATGCACGTCCGCGAGGCCGAGCGTGTGGCGATTGTCGGCCCGAACGGTGCCGGGAAGACGACGCTTCTCGAGGTGATCAACGGACTCCTTCCGTTTACCGCAGGCGAGGTCTGCGTCTTCGGGCGACCGGTGGCGCGCGACGGCCATCGCCTCCGTGCCCGCATCGCCTACATGGCACAGGAGTTATTCTTTCCCCCGTCGACGCCGTTTCTCGTCCGCGACGTGGTGATGGCGGCACTGTACGCCCAGATGGGGCCGCTGCGTTGGCCGTCACGCGACGATCGGACCCGAGTCAATGGTGCGATGGCCATGGTGGGGATCTCGATGCTGGCCGGCCGGCCGATCGGCCGGCTGTCGGGGGGACAACAGCGAAAAGTGCTGTTGGCACGAGCACTGGCACAGGGCTCTCGGTTGTTGCTCCTCGACGAACCGACGGCCAACCTCGACCCGGACGCCAAGCTCGAGGTGGCGCGCATCGTACGTGAGGTGGAACGCGAGCTGGCGGCGACCGCCCTCGTGGTCAGCCACGAGGGCGGTCCGCTCCTCGACGACGCTGAACGGCTGGTGCGGATCGAAGCAGGGCGGATCACCCACGACGGGCAGATGGCCGAGCTGCGTGGGGATCTGATCGCGACGGGCGTATAATCGTGTTTGGTCTTCCCTGGCACATTGTCCTTCCGACGCTGCTCGGGAGTCTGCTCGCCGGTGTTCTGTGCAGTGTGATGGGGACGCTGGTCGTGCGCATGAACCTGTCCAGCCTTGGATTCGCGATGTCTCACGCCGCGTTCGCTGGCGCGGCTCTCGGATTGATGCTCTCGTTCGCCGAGCCGCTGTGGTTGGCGATCGCCTTCTCGATCGCCACTGCAGCAGTCCTCGGCCCGCTTGCTGATCTGTCTCGGATGAACACCGACACGGTCGTCGGCGCAATCTTCCCCCTGACGATGGCGCTCGGTCTTGTCTTCCTCAATAAGGCACCGAGCTCTGGCATCGGGAGCGGGGCGCTGGCCCTTCTTTGGGGGAGCGTCCTCGGGATCACCATGGGTCAGGTGACGACCCTGGCCGCGGTCCTCGCGGCCGTAGTCTTGATCCTCATCGCCTTCGGCAAGGAGTTTTTCGCCCTACTGCTCGATCGGAAGCTCGCCCAGGCATCTGGAATCAACACCCGCGCCGTGCTGTACGCGGTCCTGTTCATGGTGGCGGTGGTCGTTGCGGTGTCGATGCGGGTGACCGGCGGGTTATTGATCTACGCCCTGATGATCCTTCCGGCATCGGCGGCGTTTCAGTGGGCATACGACATCAAGAAAATCTTCGTGCTCGCACCGGCGCTTGGGATCGTGGCGTCCCTTGGTGGATTCCTGCTGTCGTTCGGGATGGATCTTCCGATTGGTTCTTCGATCGCGCTTTGCGCCGCGGCGATCTTCCTCCTGTCAACCGCGATTTCTCCCAAGCGGCGTCGCGTCGGCTAGCAGTGCGGCGGACGGCGCGAGAGGCGCGAACGTCCGCTTCTTTCTCTTTCGACGCTTCTTGCCCTGGGGAGCCGGATTCACCGGCCGTGCGAAGCGAATGTCGGCTGGAGGGCAACGATCGTCGGTTGGGAAACGTAAGCCTCGGGGATCTCGCCGATCTTCCATCCGGTGCTCGTCGGTTCGAGGAAACAGTAGATGTCCCCGTCCCATTCGTAGGTCTGAGGGTTCGAACCTTCCGGAGGGAGCACCCGGATCCCCACCGCCATGTGCTGTTCTTCGATGAAGGCGAGGAGAACGACGCCGAATCCCATCCGTTGAAGCAAGGAGGCGATGAGGATGGCCGCGTCCTCGCAATCCTTTTGCGTCTCGACCAACGTCTCCACCGGATAGCGGGGGTACTCCCCGTCCTCTGTCGCGTAGGGGATCGACTGGACAAATGCGATGATGAGGTTGAGTTTTTCCCAGACATTCAACCGGGCATCGGCCGCAAGGGCTTCGAGCTCGATGATCAGGGACTGAAGTTCCTCGTCGTCCCGTGGGTCACAGGCGTAGAGGCCGTAGTTCATGTAATTGAGGGTGCGAGGTAGAGAGGAGAAGAAACGATAGGTAAAGGCCGAGAAGTGATGGGTCAAGGACCACGTCCGCTCGCCGTACTCCCAAACGTATCGACGTTCGATCGTTGTCTGTTGAGAGAAAACCGTCGTTGCACTGCAAAGGACCGCCGCGAAGAAGAGGAAGAACCACCTGCGCATCCCACCACCCGTCCGTTTCACGATGGGCGTCCTCGTCCCGGAGACCGAGCCCGTTGAACCGACGTCGCGACTCTATGCAACGGGGATCGAATGGTGATGAACGAATGGTGAAGAAGCTATGTAGTACCGATGTCCCGAAAGACGGGAACGCAGCGGAAAGGACTGACGGTTCCGGATCGATTTCGCCTTAGCCTTAAAGCCACGGTTCGATCATGTCCTCCCGGAGGA
>Ga0180434_10005721_pt1 | contig 14549 bp, 12 predicted proteins | sample SS_ome_7_FD_132453 | JGI IMG/M metagenome (GOLD analysis project Ga0180434, IMG submission 132453) | Hypersaline lake sediment archaeal communities from the Salton Sea, California, USA - SS_1_D_2 metaG | ecosystem: Environmental > Aquatic > Non-marine Saline and Alkaline > Hypersaline >... | reverse complement strand
TGACGGGGGCGCTCAAGACCCTGTTCGCCGTGGCGGAGAACTACCCGGAGCTCAAGGCCAACCAGAACTTCATGATGCTCCAGGAGGAGCTGGCCGGGACCGAGAGCAAGGTCGCCTATGCGCGGCAGTTCTACAACGACACCGTTCTGAAGTACGACAACAGGCGCGAGAAGTTCCCGTCGAACATCATCGCGAACATGTTCGGCTTCAAGGACCGCGAGTACTTCGAGGTGGCCGAGGCCGACCGCGAGCCGGTCAAGGTCGACTTCAGCCAGTAGCAAAGGCAGCGGGTTGTGTCCCGCGGTCCATCGGGCCGCGGGACGACACCACGCAGTGAGGACGTAAATGGGCAGGACCGTGTTCCAGATCATACTGGCGCTCCTATACCTGTTCGCAGGACTTGGTCTTTTCCTCGGCCGCAGGCGGCTGGCCGAGGAGGGCAAGGCCCCCAACCTGTTGATCCCCGCAGCGCTTCTCATACTCGCGGCGATCACCACGCCGTTCTTCCGGTAGGGACGCCCTATGTGGGAACAGATCTCCAGCAACAAGGCCAAGTCGGTTGTCCTCGTTGTGCTGTTCTTCGCCTTCGTGATCTTCCTGGGATGGGTCTTCGGAGAAACGACGGTGTGGGGGCACTACGCGACCGTTCTGGCCATCATCGTGGCCAGCGTGGGCGCGCTCGTCAGCTGGTACAACAGCGACAAGATGGTGCTGGCGATAAGCCGCGCCCGCCCCGCGAGCCACGACGAGTTCCCGCACCTGTACAACTCCGTGGAGGGACTGGCCATCGCGGCCGGTATCCCCAAACCCAAGCTCTACGTCATAGACGACAGCGCTCCGAACGCCTTCGCGACCGGGAGGAACCCGGAGCACGCGGCGATCGCCGTCACGACCGGGCTTCTCCAGAAGCTCAACCGCGTCGAGCTCGAGGGCGTACTTGCGCACGAGATGTCGCACATCGCCGACTACGACACTCTCCTGATGACGATCACCGTCATTCTGGTGGGAACGGTCGCGCTGGTGAGCGACTGGATGCTGCGCAGCTTCTTCTTCGGGGGGCGCCGCCGGAAGACCTCGGGCGGCGGACAGGCGGGGGCGATCCTGATGATCGTCGCCATCGCGCTGGCGGTGCTGTCTCCACTGATCGCGCAGCTCATTCGGCTGGCGATCTCACGGAAGCGCGAGTTCCTCGCCGACGCGAACGGCGCGCGGCTGACGCGCTATCCCGAGGGACTGGCCAGCGCGCTCGAGAAGATCTCGGGCGACCGCGAGCCGCTCGAGGTCGCCAACAAGGCGACGGCCCACCTCTACATAGAGAACCCGCTCAAGGACGTGAAGGGCGGGATGAACAAGCTCTTCTCGACTCACCCGCCGGTGGAGCAACGCATCGCGGCGCTCAGGGCGATGTAGCGGGTCGAAGGGGTCGGAGGCGGTGGGCGTCGCCGGACGCGGTACGGGCCCACGGAAGCGAGCGCTGAAGAGACCGGGCACGCAGAAACGAAAGCGGGGATGTCACCAGGACATCCCCGCTTTGACATGATGTCAGACCCGTCGCCTCTCCGACAGGACCCGCTACCTGTAGAGCGCCTTGAGCATCCCCCACGAGGAATCCTCAAGAGGGCTCCAGGCGTTGCAGTCCGGCATGGGGCCGAAGTAGTCGCATACCACGCACGTTCCGTCGCTCGCGACGATCACGATCGCGTCGTAGTAGAGCGCCGGGCCGACCGGAACGCCGCTCGAGACGAAACGCAGCGTCGCATCGCCGGCGTATGTCGGGCTGCAGTTGACCGTTATCCCGTCGTTGCGCCAGGTCAGGTGCCTCCACGGCATCCAGCAGTCCGGATCGTCGAAGACGACCTCACTGTCCCAGTGGATCTTGTTCCTGGGAGTCCCATCCGTGTCCACACATCCCGAGTCCGCAGGAGAGAAGCCGCGCCGCGTGATGATGTAGTCCTGCTGCAGCGGGTTCTCAGGGTCGTAGTGGAAGCAGTCGTCGAGGTGCTCGAGCGAGAGATTGAAGCGCTCCGGAACCGCGGCCTCGTTGAAGTCCCACGTGACGGTGACGTAGTAGGTCCACCTGTCGTTGCCGAGCGGCTCCACCGTGCCCGTCGCGGAGCACGCCGTAGCCGCCAGCGTGGGAGCCACCAGCACCGCGCCGAGAAGCACCGCCAAGGCGGCGCCCGTCAAAGCCCACCTGTTCATACTCCGCCCTCCAGGAGATGGTGCACTGAACGAACTCTGTACCTGAGGCGCAAACGCCCCAGTACAAGTATCTTAGCACACGATGGACCAGTTATCAATGTCAATTACTGAGTGACGAGTCATACGGTGGGAATCCGGCTGCCGGCACGCGGCGCGGACGGCTGCCGCCGGCACGTCCGGACTGAATGTGAGCGACTTCGCCTCACCTACCTGCTGCTCAAGTACTTGAGCAGCGCCTTCGAGGTCATCGTGTTGAGGACGTCGGACCTGGTCAGCCACCCGCGCCGAGCCGTACGGACGCCCAGTTCCATGTGCCAGAGCTGGTCCGGGTGATGTGAGTCCGTGCTGATGGCGACCTTGATGCCCATCTCCGCGGCGCGCCTCGAGTTGACGTCGTTGAGGTCCAGGCGCTCGTAGTGCGCGTTGATCTCGAGCGCCGTCCGGTGCTCGGCGGCAGCGCTCATCACGGCCTCCATGTCCACGTCGTACGCGGGGCGTGTTCCGAGAAGCCTCCCGGTCGGATGTCCGATGACGTCGACGTTGTGGTTCTCGATGGCGGAGACGATCCTGCCGGTGATCTTGTCGCGCGACTGTTGGAAGCCACTGTGTATGGACGCGACCACGACGTCCAGTTCCTCGAGGACCTCGTCCGGAAAGTCGAGACTCCCGTCCGACAGGATGTCGACCTCGGTCCCGCGCAGGACTGTGAAGTTCTTGACCTTCTTGTTGACCTCCGAGATCTCCTCGGCCTGCTGCTGCAGCCGCTCGACGGACAGCCCGTGTGCGATGCCGAGCGAGTGACTGTGGTCGCTCATGAGGAGGTAGCCGTAGCCCATCGCCTTCGCGGCGCGCGCCATCTCCTCAATGGTCGCGTGGCCGTCGCTGTAGTCCGAGTGCGAGTGCAGGTCTCCGCGGATGTCCTTGAGTTCGACTAGCTCGGGCAGGTCATGCTCGAGCGCGGCCTCGACCTCTCCCCTGTCCTCGCGCAGCTCCGGCTCGACGTAGTCCATGCCGAGCCGCTTGTAGATGCTCTCCTCGGTGCGCCCGGCAACACGCCGGTCGCCCTTGAACAGTCCGTACTCGCTGAGCTTGAGGCCCTTCTGCTGGGCCAGTCCGCGCAGTGCGACGTTATGAGCCTGGGAGCCAGTGAAGTAGTTGAGGGCGGCGCCGTAGGACGCCGGGGGCACCACGCGCAGGTCGATCTGGAGCCCGTCGGCGACGCGGACGCTCGCCTTGGTCGAGCCTGCAGCGAGCACCTCGGTGACTCTCGGCAGCGTAGTGAACGCCTCGATGACCGGCGCGGGCTTCGCGCTGAGGGCGAGTATGTCGATGTCCCCGATGGTCTCGCGCCACCTGCGGATCGAGCCCGCGACCTCGATGTCGTCGATGCCGGTGGCCTCCTTGAGTTCGCGGACGGTCGCGAGTGCAGCGGGCAGCACGGTGCCGAGTGTCAGCCGGCCGCTTCGCGACTCGTAGACGCGGAGACCCGCCTGGATGTTCTCGACCTTCTTCGGACCAATGCCCGGGAGGTCCAGGATCTTCTTCCCGCGCAGAGCGCGCTTCAGGCTCTTGATGGACTTGACGTCCAGCTCGCGCCACAGGAGCCCGATGGTCTTCGGACCGAGTCCGGGGACGTACAGCAGCTCGGAGAGCCCCTTTGGGATGCTCTTCTTCGCCTCCTCGTACCGGCGCATCGTGCCGGTCTCGAGGTACTCGGCGACGCCGTCGGCGGTGCCCTTGCCGATGCCCTTGATGTCCAGTATCTCGCCCGACTCGACGAGATCGGCCACGTCGGACGACAGGTCCTCTATGATGCGCGCGGCGCGACGGTAGGCGTTGACGCGAAAGACACCCTCGCCCTGGATCTCGAGGATGTCAGCGATCCGCTCGAATACCTCGGCGATCTCTGCGTTCTTCATTCGTCTCCCGGATGCTGTGTCTTGTTCGACCCCTGCGCCGGTCCGTACGCCGTTCCGTTCGCCGGTCGGCGCCGACGCGGTTAGCCGACGCCGTGCACCGGCCGGCGACGGCGGCCCTCCCTGCCTTCTACCCTTTGATGACCCCGAGCGGGCGCAGTCGCACGACCTTGCGGGCGATGCCCGCGCGGTCCATAACGCCCACCACGTCGGACACGTTCTTGTAAGCGGAGGGCATCTCCTCGGCGAGCGTTCCCTTCCCTGTCGCCATCACGAACACGCCCGCTTCCGACAGCTCCTCAACGAGCCGGCGGCCCTTCGCTGCCTTCCGCGCCTTCGCGCGCGACATCACTCTGCCCGCTCCGTGGCACGTGCTCCCGAAGGTCTCTCTCATCGCCGCGTCCGTGCCCACGCAGACGTAGGAGTGCGTCCCCATATCGCCCGGAACGAGAACCGGCTGACCTACGGTCCGGTACGCGTCCGGTACACCATCGCTGCCGGCGGCAAAAGCGCGGGTCGCGCCCTTGCGGTGAACGCAGAGGACCTTTCGCTTGCCTTCTGTCTCGTGGCTCTCGAGCTTCGCTATGTTGTGGCACACATCGTATACGAGCCGCAGACCGAGCGACTGCTCGCTGCCGCCGAGGACATTCGACATTGCGCGCTTCGCCAGCGCCATCATCACCTGCCGGTTGGCCCAAGCGTAGTTGGCCGCGCACGCCATAGCCGCGAGGTACCGCTTACCCTCGTTCGAGTCTACGGGCGCGCAGGCGAGCTGGCGGTCGGGCAGCTCGATGCGGTACTTACGAACGGCGTCCTGCATGACCTCGAGGTAGTCGTCGCAGACCTGGTACCCCAGGCCCCGCGAGCCCGAGTGGATCATGAGGGTAACGCCGTTCTCCCTCAAACCGAACGCCGTGGCCGCGGCCTCGTCGTAGACCTCGTCGACGTAGCCTATCTCCATGAAGTGATTGCCGGAGCCCAGCGTGCCGACCTGATCGAGCCCGCGCTTGACCGCCCGCGGCCCCACCTGCGACGGGTCGGCCGAACTGAGACGCCCGCGCTCCTCGGTGTGGTCGAGGTCGGCCTCCGTGCCGTAGCCCTTGCGGACTGCCCACTCGGCGCCGTCGGCCATGACCTCCGTGAGCTCCCTCTTCGAGAGCTGGCCTATGGCGCCGCTGGAACCCACGCCGCAAGGAACGTCGCGGAAGAGCGCCTTTGTCAGGTCCTCGACCCGGTCGCGCACGTCGGCGTGCTCGAGGCTCGACGAGATCAGCCGGACCCCGCAGTTGATGTCGTAGCCGACGCCGCCAGGCGAGACCACGCCGCCTTCTGACGGGTCCGTCGCGGCGACACCGCCGATGGGGAACCCGTAGCCCCAGTGGATGTCGGGCATGGCGAGCGAGTGGCCCACGATCCCCGTGAGATGTGCGACGTTCGCGACCTGCTGCAGGCTCTGCTCGGAACGGATGTGCGGCATCAGCCGCTCGTCCGCGTAGATGCGCCCGGGAACGCGCATGCCCCCAGAGCGCGGGATCTCCCACACGCAGTCGTCGAGCTGTCTGATGTCGGGGATGGACTTCGTCACGTCTTGCCCTTTGCCGAGTGCGTGCCCCCTGCCATACCCCCGTGCTCAGACACCCTCGCGCTCCGCGCGAGGAACTGCGCGCGGGGGTATGGCGGGGGCACACACCCCTAGGTGTCGAAGATGACCCGGACCAGCCAGCCGGAGTCAGACTGCTCGACGGCGAGGTCGTGGTAGGTCGCGGCCTTGATGTCGGACTTGATGGCGTGGCGCTCCCGGTCGAGCGGCTCTCCCGCCACGACCGCTTCGATGCGTCCGTCCGCCAGCTCGCGAACGTCGAACGCCGACAGCAGCAGCCCCTCGGCCGCGAGCACGTACAGCAGCTCCGACAGCCAACGCACCATCAGGCTCTCGGTGTCGCCTTCGCGCGCAGAAGCGCGCACCGTGCGCTTCACCGTGCCGGCCACGGTGTCCAGGTCGCAGACCAGATCGAACATCGCTGCCGCCGCTAGCTCGAAGGCGGACTCGAGATCAGCGGCCGTCAGCTCGAAGCCGACGTCCGCTGTGTGCTCGATCTCACGGTAGCTGGGACGCTGCGCCAAGTCTCCCTCCGGTCGGGCGGCCGTCTCGGTCGGCCCGTTGTCCCGGGCCAGCGCGGCCGCGGCGCTGCCTAGCCCGCACCTCCCCCGCCGCCGCCTCCTCCGCCGCCGCCACCGCCCGTTCCGCCGCCGCCCGTGCCGCTCGCGGTGCTCATCGAGCTGTTAGCTACCGCGACCATGGAGCTCATTCCCTCTGTCAGACCGGCGATGCTGCTGCCCAGCCCCTCGCTCATCCTCGCCGCCGAGCCGACGTACCAACCCTGCGCGAACGACCGTCCCGCCGCCCGTTCCATGTTCGGGATGTGCGGCTCGAGCGCTTTCAGCACGCGGTCGGCGATGCCGAGCGTCACCGCGTAGACGAGGAAGTGTTCCCACAGGGTCAGCGAGGACGGTGGCGCCTCCTGCAGCTCCGAGAAGTGAAGCAGGTACTGCTTGAGCGCCTTCCACTTCTTGAACTCGAGAGCCGCCTCAGGGGTACGCCGCTTGAGCAGGCTCGAGAGCGGCATGATGAGACCGCCGACCAGTATCCCGACGACCGGCAGCGGCGTCTGGAAGATCGCCGCCATCGCCACGCTCGCCGCCATCAGGACGCCGCCGACGATGAGAGCTATGACCATCGCGGTCGTGCCCGACCTCTCGAAGTCGCCCCGCTCCTTCGCGAGGTCCTTGACGCGCGTCTTCCAGGACTCGAACCAGCGGTGGAACTCCATCGAGTGTTTCTGCGCGTCCTTCTTGAACTCGTAGAGGCTGATGGAATCGACACCGGTCTCGCTGGGTCGCGAGAAGATGAACCGCAGCAGGTCGCGCTCGTAGGACTCGAGCTCCATCAGCTCCTTGTTCGGCACCATCTTGAGTATGTAGTCGTACTCGGGCATGCCGCCCAGCTTCTCGAGCAAGCCCCTCTCGTCGTGGTGGACCTCCTCGATAGTCAGATAGCCCCGGCGCGCCAGGTCCATGATGGTCCCGACCATGTCGCTCGAACCGACCATGCCCGAGCTCATGAGGTAGCCCACGAGCGCCGGCTGGCGTTCGGACGGGAGGTCCCTGAAGTAGTCGCCGTCGAACTGCACCTCGTGCTCGCGTCCGAACCTGAAGAACAGCCCCAGCCACGTCAGGAATGCTGCGACCGCGAGCACGAAGGTCGCGCCGGACGCCTTCTTGGCCCGCGCCGCGTGCGTCGCCAGCCGCTCCTGCGCCTCGATGCGCCGGCGGTTCGCATCCTCGACCCACTCGGTCTCCTCGTCGACCGCCTTCTGGTAGATGGCGCCGGATGCGCGGTTGGTCGAACCCGCGGCCAGCTCCGCCGGGTACAGCAGGCGCATCTCGACGAAGGTCCGCGGCGGCAGGTTGTCGACGCGGAACCGCACCGTTTCGTCCTCTATCCAGTACTCGCTCGTGAGCGTCGTGTGAAGCCACGCCCGAACGCGGTCCTTGTCGGAGCCCTCGGGCAAGTGGATGACGCCGTTGACCACGCCCGCGCGCTTGTCCCAGTTCTCACCTATGAACTTCCAGTAGAGCTGAGCGTAGTCGTCGTACACGGTCACCGCGTCGTGGACGACGTAGGAGATCTCGAACGTGCGCCTCTCGTCGTCGGCGCGGTAGAACCACTTGCCGTAGACGTTGCTGCCCTGGTAGTCGTAGTTGACCCAGTAGGTGCCCTCAGGGCGTGCGTCGTCCAGCTCACGCGGCGTGCCCAGGCGGTACGGGCGACCGTCCTCGCCGACCACGAAGTCCGTGATGTCGACGCGGGCGCCGCCTGCGGTTCGGACCTTCTCGGCCTGATAGAAGGCCCAGGAGAAATCGTCCTCGAAGTCGTAGGTCCTCGCCTCCCGGTATTCGAAGCTGCCGTCGGGCCTGACGGTCACCTCGACCTCGATCTCCGGGAAGTAATAGTCCTTCGCGGCCACCGGAGTCGGAAAGACGACTGCCGCCGCGACAAGGACAAGCACGACCAGAGCGATCCTGCGCATCGTGTCCCCCCGATCTGTGGGAAGTCTGCGAACGAGCCTAAGTTACCACGCCACGGCCCTTCTTCAAGGGGCAGTTTGAATCTTGATTCGGACCTGACGTTGGCCTAAACTGCTGCACATGCCAGATACACGCAGCACAGCCGGGAAATTCGCCGCCGCTGCGCGGAGACGCGCCTGCAGGCTGGCCTGTCGTTGGGGGAAGCGGCCGACACTCGATCGGCCGGTCTTCATAGTTGGGTGCGGGCGCTCAGGAACAACGATCCTCGGGGACACGCTGTCCACTCACCACTCCGTCACGTATCTCAACGAGCAGAGGCACCTGTGGGCGGACGCCTACCCCCAGACGGACGTCTGGTCGCAGCGGGCCCGCCGGCGGGGTGGACGCCTGGAGATGGGGGCCGACGTCTGCACCCCTTCGCGCGACGCAAGGCTAAAGGCCAACTTCCACTGCGAGACCGTGATCTCGGGCGGGCCCAGGCTCGTAGAGAAGCTCCCGATCAACAGCTTCAGGCTGCCGTTCATCACCTCGGTCTTCCCGGACTCGATGTTCATCCACCTCCTCAGGAACGGCCTCGAGGTGGCGCGGTCCGTCGACAGGATGCCCAAGGAGCCAAGCTGGTACGGCCACGACGACTACAAGTGGAAGCTGCTGGCGGAGTTCGCGGAGAGCCACGAGCAGTATCGGGACCTACCGGCGCTCTGCGACACGGCGCGGAAGCGCGGCCTGCTGGAGTGGAGAATGTCGGTGGAGACGGCGATCGCGTACCTCGACGAGATGCCGCCCGAACGCCACTTCAGCGTCACGTACAAGGAACTCCTCGACACGCCCGCCGACGTCATGCGGCGCATCGAGGAGTTCGTCGGTCTGCCACCAAGCGGGGCGATGCACAACTTCGCCACCGCCAATCTCCAGAGGCGTTCGCCCGTCATCGAGGTCACCAGTCTGTCGGACGACGAGGAGCGCCTTGCGGGCGACCTGATGCGGAGGCTGGGATACCTCCCCGCCTGACCCGCGGTCCCGCCCCACCCGTTCGGACTATCTCACTACGACTTCGAGGATATCGACACGTCGCTGAGCACGACGTACGGGTACTCGTGGCTTCCGATGAAGCCCATGAGCCCGGTCCGCACGACCTCCTTCGAGAGCGCGACGAGGTCATCTTTGAACAGTTTGTAGACGTTCCCCGCGATCATCGTGTCCTTGACGCGACCCTTGATCTCGCCGTCCTCGACCTTGAGGCCGTACTCCACGTTGCCGGAGAAGTCGCCCGCGACGAGGTTGCCCATCATGATGCCCATGACGCTGTCGACCATGACACCGTCCCCGACCTCCGAGAGGAGTTCGGCAAAGGGCTTCTCCCCGCCGGCCATCCTCCAGTTCGTTACCTCGGGCGAAGGCATCTGGCCCAGCTCTTTCGTCTGCACCAGGCGCTTGAGCTTGAGCCCGTTGCCGGTGAGCGGCATGTCGAGCCTGGTCCCCGTGCGCAGATCGGTGAGGAAGCTCCTGAGCACTCCGTTCTCGATGATCGGCGTCCTCTGCATCGGCACTCCCTCGTCGTCGAAGAGCGCGGAGCTGTATCCTGTCTCCATACTCCCGTCGTCGAAGAGCGAGATGCGCTCGTCGAAGATGGTCTCCCCTATCCTGCCGGTCAGCGGCGAGACCTTGCGGTCCACCATCGACCCGTTGACGCCGTAAATGAGGGTGAGGAGCACGTCCGAGACCGCGCGCGGCGTCAGGATGACCGTCGTCGGGCCGGTAGAGACCGAAACGTTGGTCCTGCCGTTCCTGATGTCCTCGATGGTCTTGTCGGTGAGCGCGTCGCCGCCGTCGTCCATCGCGGTGCCGGAGTAGACCGAACCGCAGTCGAGCATGTTGTCGCCCTCGATGAGCGACCCGGTGATGTAGAACTGGTAGAGCGTGCGCTCCTGCGTGCCCTCGAAACCCTCTGAAGTGCAGACGCTTACCGTCTGCTGCTTGCGGTTCGTCCCCGAGCTGGCATTGATCTCGCTCTCGTAGTCGAGTACCTTCGCGATCGCGTCCTCCGACCGCTTCATCATGTCCTCGATCGAGAGTTCCGTGACGGACGGGTCGATCGTCGGGACCTCGCGGACGTCGGAGCGCGGCGCGAAGCCGTAGTCGACCGTGTCCCCGGACGCCGCGGTCGCGAGAGCGTCGTCGACCAGCCGGTCCAGTCCTCCGGCCTTCGTCGTCGTCGCGAAGCCCAGCCGCCCGTCCTTGATCAGCCTCAGCGCGTATCCAGTCTGCTCGTTGTTCGCGACGTTCTTGAGCTTCGAGGCTTCGTACTCGACCTCGGTGTTGAGGGAGCTGAAGTAGAAGACCTCGCACTGCCCGGCGCCCTTCGCCTGCGCCTTCTCGATGATCTCCCTCATTCTACTCACCTCCTATGACGACGTTCTGGATGCGAACGTGGGGCGAGCCGTCGCTGACGGGCAGGGGGAACTGCCCCGCCTTCCCACAGCCTCCCGGCCCGTCGTGGATTCCGAGGTCGTCGCCTATCATGTCGATGTCCTTGAGCGTCTGGAACACGTTGCCGGTCAGGGTGACGTCGCGGACCATCTCGGCGAGCTTCCCGTCGCGGATCATGTAGGCGTTGCCGGCCGTGAAGGTGAACATCTCACCGTTGGTCTGACCGCCCGAGGCCATGATCGCGTAGACGCCCAGCTTGGTGCCGGCGACCATGTCGTCGAAGCTCGAGTCACCCGGCTGGATGACCGTGTTCCTCATCCGGCAGACCGGTGGGTAGCGGTAGTCTATGTTCCTCGCGTTGCCGGTCGCCCTCTCTCCCATCTTCCCGGCGGTCTCTCGCGAGTGCAGACGCCCTACCAGCTTCCCCTCCTCGATCAGGTAGGTCTTCTCGGTCGGAACGCCCTCGTCGTCGTAGACCAGGTAGCCTCGCAGCCCCTTGTCCCGCCCCGTGTCGTAGATATTGAGGAACGGCTGCCCGAACTCCCGTCCAAGGACCATCACCTTCTGGAGGTTCTTGTCCTCGTAGACGTTGTCCCCCTCCGAGAGGTGTCCGAACGCCTCGTGAACGAACACGCCGGCGAGCCTGGGGTCCAGCACGACCGTGTACTGCCCGCCCTTGACCTTCGGTACGTCCAGTTTCTCGACCGCGAGCCTGCAGGCCTCGTCGATCGCGTCCTCGTGGCCGTACGCGACGCCGAAGTCGTCGCTCGAGCCGAACGGCACCCAGTGCGTCTGAGTGTCGCCGTCCTTCGCGGCCATCGCCGCGACCATGCCGCCTACGTCTACGCGCTCCTGGTAGACCATCGCGCCCTCGCTGCTGCCGAACCAGCGCTGGTGGTAACGGTCGTAGCAGCGAGTCGACGAGCTCGCTATCAGCTCGTGAGCGCCCAGCACCCGGTCGTTGTAGGCGCGCATCGTCTCGACCTTCTTCTCGAGCGAGACCTCGCGGGGGTCGCTCTTGAGGTCGAGCCCGACGTCGGCTACCACGGGCTCGACCGGAGCCAGCTGGCTCTTGTCTTTACCCGTGAGTACGGCCTGGTCGATCGCGTACTGCGCGAACTCGTCGATACGGTCGACGCTGTTGAACGAGGCGAACCCCCAGCCACCCTTGTTGAGCGCGCGGACGTTGCCGCCGAAGTCGACCTTCTTCCCGAGGTCCGTCAGCTGCGGGCCGGTGAACGTCACCCGCGATTCCTCGGTCTCCTCGAGGTGCACCTCCAGGTAGTCGACCTGAGAGGCGAACTTCTTGAGCACCTGCTCGATCCTGTCCTTCATCTGTTCCCCCTCGCCGCGACGCGGCATGTGTGGGGGCCGCGCGGCCGCTTCTCAGGACGCGCGGCTCTGCTCGATGCGCTATTTCTCGACCAGCGTGATCTTGTTGCTCATCGCGACCTGGTCACGAAGCGACCCGCCGACGGTACAGTACTTGTCCTCCGAGAGCTTGACCGCCCGTTCTACCTTCACCGGATCGAGGTCGCGCCCCTTGATTATGTACTCGACCTCTATGCTCTCGAACTTCGCGGGGTAGCCTTCGGCCTTCTGGGCGCGAACGATGACCTCCATGTCATCGACCTCCTGACGCATCCTCTTCAGGATCTCGATGGAGTCGCTACCGGTGCACCCCGCCAGCCCCCACAGCAGCAGCTCCGCGGGGCGGAACCCGTCGCCGTCGCCGCCGACCTCCTTGCTCCAGTCCATCCGAACCGTGTGCCCCTCGCTGTCACGCCCCTCGAACTTCCAACCGCCGATCCACTTCGCGGAGATCTCCAACAACGTGCCTCCTTCAGGGGTAGTTCCGTGGTGGTGTCTCACAAAGGGGAAGCGGCGGCCGCGCCTTGCGTCGCCGCGTCTTGCTCCGGCTCGCGTGCGGGACCCCTCGCGGCCGGCTACTGCATGTAGCCCAGTGAGCGCAGTCGCTCCTTGGTGTCCTCCGACATGGACTCGACCCCGTCGCTGCGTCTGGGGTACCTCACCTCCGTCTCGTAGGAATCGACGGTGGTGATCGGGTGACCCGCGAGGAACCCGGGGGTCATCGCCTCCGTCAGAACGCGGCCGTCCATGTCGTCGGCCACCGGCAGGCCGAGCGCCGCGAGCGCGGTAGGAGTGATGTCTATGACGCTCGCGCCCTCGAAGCTGCCGCCGACCTCGAACGGCTCACCGACGGCTACGATCAGGCCGTGGACATCGTGCATACCGGAGATGTCCATGTGGCTCATGAACTGAGACACGCGCATCGAGGCCCCGGTTGAGGAGACGATGAGCGGGTCCGCCTCGGCCGCCGACTGAAGCGCGTCGGTCGAAGTGATGAGGACGTAGTCGTCGCCGGTCCCGACCTCGTCGACGCTCTCCACGAAGAAAGCGCGCTCGCCGCTGGTCTCCACGACCATCGAGGAGAACACGTCCTCCAACTGGGCGAGTAGCCGCAGCGACTCGCTCTCGTCCAGCGTGAGCGGCTGCAGGTAGAAGGAGCCGCCCATGTTGATGTAGGTGACGTCGGAGAGCGTGAAACCGAACTCCGTGAGCAGCGTTTCCACCTTGTAGGAGACGGGCACCGAGCGGAGGCTCGCGGACGCGCGGAAGCCGTGGTCCGAGAACGCGAGCATCATCCCGTCCGGCGCAAGATACTGCATCAGCTCGCCGAGTTCCCTGTCGACGAGCCGGTAGGTCTCCTCGATGGTCGCCCCGTGCCGTTCGACCGAAGCCGGGTCGATGCCCGGGAACGCCGACGGCTCGTGGAACCGCCAGTACTTGTGCGACACGGAATCGGTCGACTTGTAGAGCACGGCGAGCATCTCGACACGGCGTTTCCTCAGCTGGAAGCGGGTCGCGTCCGACACGACCCGGACGAGCGCCATCTGCTGGCGACCGTAGAGGTCCAGGTGGGTGCCGCCGCGGCGGCTGAGCGCGATGTCGACGAGCTCCGCCATCGTAGAAATGCTCACGCCGTTCGTGACGGCGCGGTAGGCGAGGCCGATGAACCTCGAGGCCTTCTGCTCCTTGACTACCTTGCCGATGTCCCGAAGCTCACGGACGAACGACAGCTCCGGGGGGATGGTCTCGGTCGTCATCGCGAGCATACCCGGGATGGCGAAGCCGCCGTCGCTCGCCGAGGGCGGCCAGGTCAGATACCACTCCACTACCCCGTAGTCCCAGCCGAGCTGCTCGTTGACGATCTCCCAGATGCGCTTTACGAGGACGTCGTCCGCGCTGGTGTCCGACAAGCCGCGGACGCCGTGCTTCTCCGCGGTCTTCCCGGACGCGATGGTAGTGAATATGCGCGTCGAGTACATCGGGCGCATCGACGCGAGGACACCGGACGCGCCGGCCCGTGTCGCCGCCTCGAGGTTCGGAAGCTCTCCCCGTTCCATCATCTCCGAGGCGATGTCCCACGTGCCGCCGTCTATGCCGACCATCATGAGCTTGACCGGGGGCTCCGACGGACCGCGCTGCGCGGAGGCCGCAACGACGCCTGCAACCACGCAGACGACGAGCGAGACGACGATCGACGTCAGGAGGAAACGGAACGGGTGCGCGCGGCGCACGCGGACGACGAGCCCCACGACGAAGCCGAGCGCAGCGCCCAGCAGTCCCGCAGGAAGTATCGCCAGCAGGAAGGCGAGCTTCACGCTGTCGACGAAGAACGGGTTACGAAGCATGAGGAAGATCAACACGGCTGCGGCGACCAGGGCTCCGGCGCCGGCGCCGAAGAGCACACCGGCGCCCACCGAACCTCCCCGTCCGCGATCTGCTCCTCTGGATGTGCGTCTGGCGCTCATCGAAGCTCCTGTTCACCGACGCGGCGCTCTCTCGCTACCACGCGGGGATCCTGTAGCTCACTCCAAAGCTCACGGC
>Ga0180434_10005720_pt1 | contig 14551 bp, 6 predicted proteins | sample SS_ome_7_FD_132453 | JGI IMG/M metagenome (GOLD analysis project Ga0180434, IMG submission 132453) | Hypersaline lake sediment archaeal communities from the Salton Sea, California, USA - SS_1_D_2 metaG | ecosystem: Environmental > Aquatic > Non-marine Saline and Alkaline > Hypersaline > Sediment... | reverse complement strand
ATACTGATCTACGAAGCACGAACTCCGTTGATCATCTCTGGGCCGGCACACGACGATGTGACACGATATGCCAAGGCCGATCGCATCGCCCGTCAGTTGAAAAAAAATCTGCACTTCGAAGTCAACGAAAAGGAACACTCCTCACATCTTACCGACGTAGGCATTCGTGAGGCAGAAAAGCTGGCGGGTGTTGAAAGTTTCTACACCGCCGGAAATATGGAATGGCCACATCTTATCGACAACTCACTAAAGGCACACAATCTTTACAAACGAGACGTCAACTATGTAATCAAAGATGGCGAAATTGTCATCGTAGACGAATTCACTGGTCGACTAATGCCAGGAAGAAACTGGAGCGATGGCCTACATCAAGCAGTCGAAGCGAAAGAAGGCGTAAGAATCAAGGAAGAGAATCAAACGCTGGCAACCATAACTTTGCAAAACTTCTTCAAGCTCTATGACAAGATCGGTGGAATGACCGGTACGGCGATGACCGAGGCCGGTGAATTCTGGAAAATTTACGAGCTGGACGTCATCGCAATGCCAACCAACAAGCCACTTAAAAGGCTCGGCTATTCAGATGTTATCTATCGGACAGAAAAAGAAAAATATAACGCGATCGTAGACGAAATCGAGCACATTAATAAATGGGATATCATCACTCTAGACAACGGCAACGAAGTACTCGGCACAATCATCAGAGAACACGAAGAGTCGATTGAGTTCCAAACTAAGGGCAGTAAAAACAGACAGACAATCCCCAGCGATAAAATCGCCTCTATCGACCGTAGCGGTCGACCTATCCTGGTCGGCACCATATCGATTGAACGCAGCGAGTTGATCTCCGGCATGCTCGACCGAAAGGGAATCAAGCACGAAGTTCTAAACGCAAAACATCATCAGCGCGAGGCAGAAATTGTTGCACAGGCCGGTCGAAAAAATGCTGTGACAATCGCGACAAACATGGCCGGGCGAGGTACAGACATCATATTAGGCGGAAATCCCGAAAGTATGGCTTGGGGGCAATTGCAAGAAAAATACGAAACCCGACTCGACATACCTCAGGATGAATGGGACTCGCTCGTAAACCAGCTCTCACAGCAGGAAAACTCAAAAGCTGAGGGAAAAGAAGTCACCAAACTCGGTGGATTACACATAATCGGAACCGAGCGACACGAGGCGCGTCGAATCGACCTACAACTTAGAGGGCGATGTGGACGCCAAGGCGACCCCGGCAGCAGCCGATTCTTTCTCTCACTTGAAGACGATCTAATGAGAATCTTCGCCGGGGAATGGGTCAAAAATATGCTCACCAGGCTCGGCATGAAAGAAGGAGAAGCAATCGAAAGCCGGATGGTCTCCAGGCGAGTTGAAGGCGCCCAGAAAAAAGTCGAAGAACGCAACTTCGAGGTTAGAAAAAACCTGCTCGAATACGACGAAGTCATGGACGAGCAACGCAAAAGGGTTTACGGATACCGTCAGGCGATCCTCGACGGAACAAACTGCAAAAAATTAATCCTCGACATGATCGACGAAGAAATCGATCACTACATCGACGAGTTTCTAAACAAAGATTATGGAACCGAGTCCTTTGCCCAGTGGGCCGGCAACATCATGTCGGTAGAGTTCGACCACAGAGATTTCCAGGGCATGGATTTCGATCTGGCCGAATCATATTCCAAAGACCAGGCCGAAAGAATCGCCGAAGGCCAGGTTCTAGATGCAATCGAAGAAAACCTGCCCGATGGAGTCGATCCGAGCGAGTGGAATTGGGAGGCGCTGGCTAAATTCGCCAACACAAACTGGGGATTGAGCCTAAGAGATCGAGAGCTGAAAAAGGCCGGTCGTGATAGGGTCGATGAGCTCCTTATCGAAAAGGCCAAAGATTCCATCAACAAAAACGATCTTACGCAGGGGGCCAAATTTCTTAACAGTGACTTTGGACTACAAACCGCCAGAGCATGGGTGAAGCACAAGTTCGACATAGAACTCGATGTCGACACGCTTAAAGGACTCGAACCCGCAGCGATCAAAGATCTTATCCGAGACCGTGCCGGCAAGGTCTATGACAAGAAAGAGTGCGAGTATCCGGTCATGGCCGGACTCTACCACTTCACTATGCGGGACTCCAGCGGACACCGGCGATACGATCGTGAAAAACTTGTCCAGTGGGCCAGCGACCGATTCGAGGTCAAACTGACTCTGGAAGACCTGCAAAACAAACAGCGAGAAGACATTCGGCGAACACTGGTCGAATATAGTAAAGATTTCTCAAGCAAAGCCGAAGAGTCAATTCTTCAGGCCCACTCTCACCTAGAACGACTATTTGATGTTGAAGACGTCCATAATTCACTTCTAACGGCCCTTGAAAATGGTCAACTGCAGAAACTGTCCGACTGGCTCAAAGAAGCCCTAAACTTCAAACTCTCGCCTGAAAAAATGGCGAAGCTCACACGTGAAGAGTTGGAAAACGAGTTTTCCTTGGCCGTAGAAGAACGGTATCGGCCCGAGATGAAAAGGATGGAACGGTCCCTCCTGCTGCAACTACTCGATACCGCGTGGAAAGACCATCTCTTATCGATGGACCATCTGCGTAACAGCATTGGACTCCGCGGCTATGCTCAAGTCGATCCGAAAGTTGAGTACAAACGCGAGGGCATGAGAACTTTTGAACAAATGTGGCAGTCGGTCGGGCAGCAGGTCACTGACCTAATATTCCGCATGGAACAACTGGATGAAAACTTTGTAGGCACAACCTGGACCGAGTCGGAAGCCATACACGAAACAGCAACCCCAGCGAGCGAAATCACCGAACAACAACAAGCAGCGATCGACGGCACCCAAGCCGACAAAAAAATGGAGCCAATCCGACACCGAGGTGAACGCGTCGGAAGAAACGCCCCTTGTCCCTGCAACAGTGGCAAAAAGTACAAAAACTGCTGCATGCGCAAGGGATAGGCCGCCGGTCTTGTGAGTTTAGTACTTTCAAATCTGCCTGCGGGAGGAAAGGAAGCCCAAATTGCGATTTCTGCTCGACGCCGTTTATCTGTTGCTAATTATCGTCGTCTCACCGTGGCTAATATGGAAATCAATTCGGACAGGCAAGTATCGCACTGGCTACGCTTCCAAACTGGTCGGCCTAACACCGAAACGCGATTCGGACTCCACCTGCATCTGGTTCCACGCAGTAAGTGTCGGTGAGGTTAATCTACTCGCGACGCTCATTGACGAAGTCAAACGTCAAAAGCCCGATTGGGAGTGTGTCATCTCGACGACAACGATTACCGGCATGGAATTGGCTCTGAAGAAGTTTCCTGGCACCACAATTTTTTTCTGCCCGCTTGACTTCAGCTGGGCAACAAGGGCAGCCGTACGTCGAATCCGACCAGACATGCTGGTTCTCATAGAACTGGAACTTTGGCCAAATCTGATCAAGTCTGTCAAAAGTTTTGGCGCCTCGATAGCTGTCGTAAATGGCCGTTTGAGTGAACACAGTTTCGTCGGGTACTGTCGAGTCCGCCCGTTAGTCACTCGGCTGATGCAAAAAATCGACCTGATCGCTGCACAAGATCATATATACGCCGACAGGTTCATGTCGCTTGGTGCCCGGCCCGAATCGGTACAAATCACCGGGTCAATGAAGTACGACGGCGCTGAGACAAACCGAAAAAATCCTACGACTGTCCAGTTGCAACAACTCGCCGGTCTTTTGGAGAGTGATGTTGTTTTTTTAGCCGGCAGCACGCAAGAACCGGAAGAAGAAATCGTATTAGAGGTATTCAAACGTCTGCAGGCCGATTGGCCCGATCTGCGTCTTATCGTCGTACCCCGACATCCTGAACGCTTTGAATCGGTGGCTAAAATGCTAGACGAGTCAGGCGTCGCGTGGCAACGTCGCACCCTTCTGAAACAAGACCGTAAGACGGACGCCCGAGTGCTACTAGTCGATGCAATCGGCGAATTGGGTGCCTGGTGGGGAACCGCTCGGATTGCGTTCGTCGGCGGAAGTTTGGGCAACCGTGGAGGCCAGAACATGATCGAACCGGCCGCGTACGGTGCGGCCGTTTCGTTCGGCCCAAACACTCGCAACTTTAGAGACATTGTTGCTAACATGCTGGATCACGATGCGGCCATCGTCGTAAACAACGGCAGCGACCTGACGGACTTCGCGCGGCGATGCCTAAAGCACCCCGAATACGCCGACCAGCTGGGAAATAACGCGAGGCAACTCGTGGCCAACGGAATCGGAGCAACCGAACGAACCGTCTCGCTAATTGTTAAACTGGCAGATTCAAAACAACCTAAGGCTAATCAGCAAGATGGCTGCCATCGCTAGCCCCCCACCAACGAACAACACAACCATTTTCTTTACTGGTGACCCCGTTACAAACCAAAGCAAGACTCCACACATAAATCCGAGTTTGTAAGTAAATATGTCCCAGACCGACCCCCTGACTGGTCATTCAAACATTAGTAATGACTTGCCAATCCTCGAAGACTATGCCTATAATGCCAGCTTTGAGCTGTAGATCAACATGTCGCGGTTGGCTTTGATGTTGGTTTTATAAACGTCTGGACGCCAGCCGCATAAGGAGGAACTCACTGTGACTGAGGGTAAGTATCTATTCACGAGCGAAGCGGTCAGCATGGGCCATCCGGACAAGCTGGCGGATCAAATTTCCGACGGCATCCTAGACGCTCTCCTCGCACAGGATCCAAAAAGCCGGGTGGCTTGTGAAACGATGATAACGACCGGCATTGCAATAATAGCAGGAGAAATCACGACAAAGGCCGTGGTCAATTATCCCGACGTCGTGCGCCAGGTAATTCGTGAGGCGGGATACACGGATGACGCATTCGGAATCTGTGCCGACACATGCTCTGTTATGGTCTCCCTAGATCGCCAAAGCCCTGACATTGCGATGGGCGTGGACGAAGACACCCATAAGAACAAGGTTATCGGAGCCGGTGACCAAGGTTTGATGTTTGGATACGCTTGCAATGACACACCAGAATTGATGCCGCTACCAATCGCTTTGTCACATCGGATTCTAAACAAACTTACTGCAGCCCGCCAGAAAGGCGAAGTTGGTTGGATACGTCCGGACAGTAAGTGCCAAGTGACCGTAGAATACGATGGGCATAAGCCGGTGCGTATCGACACGGTTGTCGTTTCGACTCAGCATGGCTCGGATGTTTCGCAAGCTGAAATCCGTGACTACCTTCTCGAAAAAATCATCAAAAAGTCTCTTCCCGAAGAGCTCTGCAACGGCAACATTAAATACCACATAAATCCGACTGGTCGATTCGAGGTCGGCGGTCCGCATGGCGATTGCGGCCTGACCGGAAGAAAAATCATTGTGGACACCTACGGGGGCTGGGCCCGACATGGCGGCGGAGCTTTCAGTGGAAAGGATCCAACCAAGGTCGATCGGAGCGCTGCTTACATGGCTCGACACATTGCCAAAAACATCGTTGCCTCTGGACTGGCCGACCGATGTGAGGTCCAATTGGCATACGCCATCGGTGTTGCCGAACCGGTCAGTGTGCTGGTCAACTCTGAAGGCACTGGAAAGCTGAAAGACTCCAGACTATGTGAACTGGTCAGAGAAGTGTTCCCGTTGACGCCTGCTGAGATCATAGAATATCTCGACCTCAGACGCCCTATATATCGTCTGACGGCCGCTGGCGGTCACTTCGGTCGAGACGAGCCAGAACTGACTTGGGAAAAAACAGACAAGGCCAAAGTATTAGCAGAAGCGGCCAAGAAATGATCTAACGATCCGGTTGGCTATGATCTTCCAACGCTCGCTAGAAATTCGTGAAAATGGCACACTGCCTACAGGGGCGGCCGACGACAGCCGGCTCGGTTTCGATGCAGTGCATTGGCTTATCCTAACAATTGCACTTCTTATGGTCGCCGTTGCTGCGGTACTATGTGCACGACGGGTGGTCGGTGCGTTGCAAAGACCGCTGAGCTTGTCGGCCTTGATCGCCGTTGGCCTGCTCCTCGCACTCTCGGTCGTCGCGGTCCGAATGCTATGGCACCGTGGCTTAGCGACGTCGGCCCAAAATCAATCGAAGTGGCTCAACCGACTGGTTGGGTACTGCCCGACGGCAACTATTTTGTGTGTCGGGCTGGCTTTGAGCTTGAACAATACACCCAAGGCCTATCTGGCTGCCTTCTGGGCGATCTTGTTCACCGGGGAGTCCTTGAGCCGCTTTCCGGACGCCTGGCGGGCCACATCAAGCATAAGAAAAATCGCAAAAAAATTCATTTCTCGCGACCGGTCACACTGGACAGCTCCAATGGTTGTGTCGGGGCCATCAGCGACTTACGACGAGCTGGAGCTTAGGGAAGACGTCACACAGCATTTAACCCACTCGCGTGCCGAGGATGGCAGCCAAGCAATTTCGGGCCGGATCCGGGTAGGATTTGAACCCGGTCAAAGAATCGCGAACGTCCACCTTGCCTTCTGTCCGCCGTTCGAAAGAACCCCAACGTTCGACGTCAGCCAGCTCTCCGGTCCTAGAGGCCGAACCAAGACCGTCCAACTCCTACCTTACGGAGTCAGGTTTGACCTGAAGCTGTCGGAAATTTATCCCGACCCGACCGAGGTCACATTGGAATTCATTTCTAGCTCTCAACGCCCAGTCGATTGAGCAGTTGATCAATTCCCTTGTGGACTGGAGCCATGCCAGCTCGATGTGACCGAATCCTTATCTGCGGCAGCGTTGAGCCTATCACTCTGGCGAATGACCTGGACATAGTCAGCAGCGATGTTCATTGCCTCATCGAGATAAAAATCTTCCTTAATCCTGGGCCGATCGGGATCATCAAGCTCCTTCTTGCGTTGCTTCTCGTCCTTCAGTCCGGCCCTCTCTTCCATAAATTTTTTCTCGTTAAGAGTAACGTATTTCTGCTCTTTTTGTTTCTTGTACTTATTGATTTTTTCAACTACTTTTTGAAAGTCTTCCGACTCAGCACACCTTCTTTTAGACATCTCGTTCAATTGCCTTCGGAAGGAATCCGTCATCTGGCCAAGCTTGTCAAACTGCTGTGGCTTAACCCGATCGAATGCAACCGGATAATCCAAATCGGACTCACCTACGTCCAAATGTGAAGTCATAGATGGCCACTCAACATCGGCCAATACGCCACGATTCTGTGTGCTGGCACCATTTGGACGATAGAACTGCTGCATCGTTACCTTCAACGCGCCCATCTTTGGTGCGTTCGGTATCCGAAATAGCTGATTACCCAAATCTAAAAGGCTCTGCACGGTTCCCTTGCCATGTGTCGCGCGATCCCCGACAATCAATCCGCGTCCATAATCTTTAATGGCTCCAGCCAGAATCTCGCTAGCGCTGGCACTGAACTTGCTCGTTAACACAACCAGCGGCCCGCTCCATGCAACGCCACGGTCCAAGTCGTGATAAGGGTGGATACGCCCGTCCGAATCTTTGACCTGTACAACCAAGCCTTCATCGATGAAAAGCCCTGTCAGGTTTATTGCCTCCGTCAACGAGCCCCCACCGTTGGCCCTTAAATCCAAGACCACCGCATCTACACCACTTTCATTGAATTCCTCAAGAATCCGCCTAACGTCGCGTGTTGTGCTCTTGTAATCCTGTAGTCCTCGCCGAGCGCCAGCCATATCCATATAGAAACTCGGTAAATCAATCACGCCTATTTTGTATAATTCACCGTCAGGCTTTTCTTCCAACCCCACAATCTGCCCTTCCGGACTTTTTCGATGACTGTAAATCTTTCCGAACGCCTCTCTGTCGGACAACTCGATCCTCGCCCGAGTTATCTCTATGGTTTCAGTTTTCTTGCTATCGACCGGCTCTATCTTTAGTCGAACAACCGTTCCCCGCTTACCCCGGATCTTTTTGACGACATCCGACAGCCTCATATCCAAGATGTCAATCATCTCACCAGTCTTCCCCTGTCCAACCGCAATGATCTTATCACCGACATGCAAACGCCCATCCTTGTCAGCCGCCCCACCCCGAACTACCTTATGTACAACTACATAACCGTCCTCCGACTTCAAAGACGCGCCGATCCCCTCCAACTCCAAACGCATCGCAATCTCAAAATTCTCCAACGTACTCGGGGACATGTAAGTGGTGTGCGGATCGAACGCTGTGGTCAAAGAAGTGAGGTACATCTCCAATAAGTCCTCACTGTTGGTTTGGTGCATCCGTTTTGCAAAGCTATTATACCTTTTCCTGAGTTTTTCAACGGCCTCTTTCGGGTCTGTATCATCAACCTTCAGCACAAGCAAATCATACTTGACTCGCTTTCGCCACCTCTCCTTAGCATCTTCGGGTGTTTTAGGGTACGTGGCCTCGTCCCAATCGGTCACCATCGCCTCATCAATAGTAAAATCGTGATCACCCGACAACAGCCCATCGACCAGCATCAATCGCTCATCAACCCGTTGCAGAAAAGTTCGGAAAACGTCGTAGGCGAAATTTACATCGCCTCGCTTGACTAAATCGTCTAGCTCGTTGCGGTAAGCCATAAACCGATCTACGTCGGACTGATAGAAGTAGAGCTTCATAGGATCGAGCATTTCAAGGAACGCCTTTGAACAGCGCTGCGAAATCTCGTCGTCAATTCGATGCCCGGAAAGATGGTCACGATGCAACAGAGCAGAGACAGCCAAGGTGACCTGGCGATGACTTGCGCTAGGGGCAGTCGGATCCGATTGAGCTGCTACCGGCAGAAATATCAAGTACGCCCACAAAAGCATGGCCAAAGCTCTAACACGCTTAAAATAGAAGCCCGAAAAAGTCATACGTATTTTCCCTCAAAAACTACTTTTCTAATACAAATCACCCAACCCGCCTAACCGAAACACGCTTTCGTAATACTATCCGTTAGATACGCTTGAAACAAGATCGGCCAACTGGCGACTGGGGCAAGCCCAATTATCGAACTGCCGTAATAGTCCGGATTTTCCTACGTTACAACTCGACAACAAGTTCGCTTTTGTTGAAATGTGCCCTCAGTATTGACACAAAAGCCACTTGCGAGGTGAGTGGACATTTTTTGGCCGGACGTAGCTTTCACGGGGGGCCTGATAGCGAACCCAATGGGCGAATGGGAAAAGTAAAGAGCGGTCTGATCGCCGAAAGGCTACCCGGTGATCTCGGAAATTTCGTCAATTGGCGATTGGAGCCCACAGTTTGCGACCCCACCATTATCTGACGCCCCCTGATGGTCGGAGCCGCCTATAACGACTGGTTGGTGCAAATCCCCATTGTTGAGATTTACGCAATTTCGCCCAGCTCGCTTCGACCTGTATAGTGCTTCGTCGGCTCGCTTCATTAGTGACGATAAGTTATCTCCCTCCTGCACAACAGAGACCCCAACGCTGATCGTCGCTTTCAGCGCAGCTCCACCAAAATGGGCCTGATTTTTTTCGACCACATCTCTAACACGTTCTGCCGCCTGTATCGCCTCGGTTGCATTTGTTCCCGGCAAAACAGCAGCAAACTCATCACCTCCCACCCGGGCAACAAGATCCATCACCCTCAATGTCCTCTCGATGACGTTTGCAATTTCGCAAAGGAAGCGGTCGCCGACCTGATGGCCGTTGATATCGTTTATCGCCTTGAAATGATCGACGTCAACCATAAGCAGACTTATTGACTTACCCGTTCTTCTCCATTCGGCCAATCGGCGATTCAACCCTTTATCGAAGGCTCTTCGATTCGGCAAACCGGTAAGCGGATCGGTTCGGGCCTCTTTCAGGTGCGAAGCTATTTGTCTTTTTTGCAACTCCAGCCTGTTCTCAGCGGTGCTGAGCTCGTTTTGTAGACGCTCATTAACCGCCATGATTTTTGCAGCCGACTTGAGCACATAGTCGATCAAATCCGCTTTACTAACTTTTTCGTCGGTATCAAGCGATCTAATCTCCTGGTTCAGCAACTCGATGAGTTGACGATGGACCCCAACGTCGCTGACAACACTCAACACCGTTTTGTGCAGGCGATGCGCCATGTTATTCAGTTCGCCTGCATCGATCCTATCGGCAGTCTTTAGCTTCCCCCTGGTCAATATCCGTCCGACGACAACTCCCAGGGCCAGCTGCAACAACCCCATCAGAACTATCAGCAATATGAACCACGAAAGGATCATCTAAAATCTCCGCTAAATCGACCTAGCTGATCTAACCTAGACGTGCTGAGAGACCCGGGAAGCCCCATAACACAAACGCATACCATCCTAAAGGATAGGTCACGGAAATGGTCGAGACGGAGCTAATAATGGAAGTCAAATGCCCTTCCCGAAAACGCTTCACCAAAGTTTTTTGGGAACAAGTTCCTTTAATCGGTCGACCACCGTCGACGGTTTCCTCTGCCTCGTTGCAACCGTCTTTTCCGTTTTGGAGCGTTGCGCAACAGTGTGCCTCAACGGCACATTTTCCTCGAGAAATCGGGGCCAATACCCCTCAAGAAATCGGATACAATCGCTAACCTGGCCGTCACGCCGCTTCTTGTCAGCCAGTGTAACCATCTTTGACAGCTCCATGACTTCCTGGCTTGTGAACATAAGATGGTAGACCTGCACCTGATCGATCCAAACCTGCCCCTTGCCCATAAGGTCGAATCTCACACATAGCTGTTCGAGCCCTTTAAGTGGCAGATCGTCGACTTGAAATACGTACTGTGCCCACTCTGTCCCGATATTCTTAGCCGACATGTTCGGATAAGTTCCCAAGCCAAGGGAGGCAAAGCGGTAGTATTCGCAACCATTAAGTTTTCCACTTACCGCCAACCGCAATGGAACCTGCTTGCCAACATCTTCGACTCGCAACCATACTCCAACAGCAAGACGACCGGTCGGGAGGATAGCGAACGGCTCACTAACCAAACTTACAACAGATCCCTTGCTGGTCAATTTTGCGGACTGATCGCCGCTAAACTTCTCGCTCTTGTCTAGCTCTACCACCGCATTGCCAGACGTTTCTACAACCCACCCCGGCATCTTACCATCGTCACCAATTGCCCCTTCGAAATCGCTGTTGCCTGGCACTTGTAGTTTTGGAGGGTTCCTCAACGCGGCAACCCTCGCCCCAAGATCGTCGATCCTATTGCCCAACGCCTTGAGAACGTCACCCGACACCGACGCCTCAGGCGCAAAGAATGTAACCTCTGAACTCGATAGCCGAACAGCGACCAAATCGTAAGGTTTCAACTCGACATTCCAGAAATCACCGCTCGAATCTCGTCCTAATGGCTCAATGGCTCTCTTGCCGGTCAGCTCGTCCATTAGACAGCCCGGCGGGACGACCATCCGTAACTTAGCAGTAGTCGACAGTGGTGAATCGTTAACAACATACAGGTAAGTGCTTCCCTTGTACGTTGCATATCTTGCGACGACCGGCTGGAATTCCAACTTTTGGCCGGAGGTGGACAAACGCGAGAAACGCACATCCGGCAGCTTGTTGAAAACGCCTACCAGCTCACGAATCGCATCTTCCTGGCCCAACGACAAAAGCCAACCGCCGTCAAATATAGCCTGCGAGTCTAGTGTTGCTAGACTGTGTACAAATCGACGTCGGTTCATATGGCCCGACGGCACCGGATGCGAAACCAACCATGTATAACTTGGCTGGTAGGGGCTCTTCTGATCAAAAGATGTCAGTCGAACTTTCTGAGGTCTGTGGAAAAACAAGCTTCCCGAATTTGGCAATCCTCGGAAAGTCTGGTCCCAATCCGACATCTGCTTCAATTCCAATCTCAACGCGTCATCTGACGGCTTCGATCTAGGCTCAACACTTTCCGGACGGAGTAGTATGATCTTTTCCTGACTTTGGTAACGTGCAACTTCAATTCCAACGTACAGCATCGCCTCTGCAACGGTCATGCGCCTAGGCAGCATCGGCCGCAACTGATATTCAAGATTTTCGCTATCAAACATCTTTGCCCCGGCCAGGTACAACCGCCCACACGGCCTGAAAGCCGCTAACTCGGCCTGGACTTTGGCATAGAATCGACCAAGCTCGGCCGCCCGCCACTCCAACCATCGCTGCCTGTTCGGATTTTCCGCGAAAAACTCAGATCGAATGGCAAACCGATCGGCCCCATCGCCCGGAACTTTGATTTTTGTGTCTCGCTCAAATCTCTTAATGGTATCGTCGTCCAAACCCCAATCCGGTCCCGGCAACTGAGCATATCCGTCAGCCGAGAGCTGAATCGCTAAACCGGTGAAGGACTCGTGCTCCGAATACTCGCCTGCTAACTCACGAACAACCGCTAGCATCGCTTCCTGTACGCGTGAGTTGAGCACATTGTAATGCGGAGCTAGTCCGCGCCTGGATCCGTGTGTCTGCTTCCAAGTCCGGCCATCGGGCCCAACCAATTCAATACCCTCAGTCTCTGAATCACCCCGACGCAACATAGACTCGAGCTGGGGTAACGGGGTGCTGAACTCAATCGCTGGCACTAGCTGCAACTTCTCTCGGTCAAACAGACGAAAAAGCATCTCTAGAATGTCTTTCCGAACGGGGTCTTGGCCAGAGGCGAAGAACACGCCCTTGTCGAACCTAGGAGTCGGCTCCAAAATATCGCTAGGATATACTGTGCTCCCATCGGCCAACACCGATATCATCGCTCCCCCGAATCCGATATAGTTCAGATACTCTGCCAGCCGATTGCCGCCCTCATAAAATGTTCTCCAATCGTCCAGACTTCGTTTACTCCACTCGTCTATCGATTCGCTACCGGAGAACGTCTCGGCAAATAGGGGCCGATCCAAGTACACGCCAAACAGACGCCCTGGACGCGATTGATCTTCTGGAAAAGCTCTCGGCAAATGCTCCCAACCGGCCAACACACGAATCTTTCCGAAAATGGCCGGGGCATCCTCTTGGTGATTTGTGATCAGAACGATCGGTGTTTGAGTGCGTGGCCAGAAGATCAATCGGTGGCGCATCCATCGAGGCTTCTCCCCCTGTGTCTGACCAACGACTTCTTTCGAAACGTCAACACCCGAGTCCAGGCCAATCGGCATCAATGCACCTGCAGCGTCTGGCTCTATGATGCTAATCCCCATCGTCTGCGAAATATCGCTCGGATAATTCACCTCGAGGATGTGTGGCACTCCGGTCCGCTCGATTGGGAGTGAATACGCCTCCCAACCGATCTGCCCATCTTTGCCGTTGGGCAACAGTTCGACCAAATCACCAAGAGGATGTTTCCGTATTCGCTTCCTTTCGCTACCCAGTGGCCCGTTCCAGAACCGTGTAAGTCGCGACAGCTTGGCAAATCCCTCCCACCATTTGTTATTGGCCGGATCTATCTGCACCACCTCTTTCAATACCGTCTGATCCGCCTCCGATGAAGGTGTCGGTTCGGCCCCAACAACCACAACTTGAATCTTTCTGGAAGCGAACGTTTTCTTCCAACCCAATGGCACTCGTCCGGTTTTCAGGAAACGGATACTCCCGGAATGTCTGGCCGAAAAAACTAGGTCGTACACACCATCCTCGCTCGGCATCTTTACACTAAATGGTACAGCTTCAGAGCTGCCGGTTTTGATCGTCGATGTCGACTCCCACAAAACATTAGAGCCCCGACCAACGACCAGTTTTGCTCGAACTTCAACCTCCGTATCATCCCCGACAGGCAGCCCATACGGAACCACCTCACACCTGAACGTTTCACCCGGCAGAAAAACCAACGACCTACGAGCCAGCTTTACGCGAAGGCTGTCGCCTGGGCTCCGACGGATCAAGAACTTGTTGCCCTGATCATCCATGTCGGCATTTGCAAAGTCGTTTAGCAGGTCAGCAATCGGTACTTCGATTTTCCTCTTCGACTTCTCTCCGTCTTCTGACATAAAGTCGATCAACAGTTTTGATTCTAGCGGCGCATCAACCGTCAAATCGACTCCATCGTACGAACGACCACTGCGCTGTCTGACAATGATTTTGCCGTCCTCGGCCCACATCGAGCCCGGCTCATCAGCCTCGATCCCTAGTGGCACCGGGTCGCTGAGTGTGCCGTTGTTGACTGCGATCGTCCCGTGCCAAATGCGCTCGGAACCGCCTCCCCAAGCAACTCGCAAACGCAAAGGTTCGGAGGCCGATAGAATCGACTGGAAACAGCAGAGCTGAAGCAGCAAGAGCGCAAGCGTACTCGCACGACCAGACGCCTTGCAGACGCATCCGAAAAAGCCCAATATCGATGTCCTCGGACTTCCTTGTCCGACCATCGGAAACCTAACCAAAATAAAAGAACCTGAGGAAAACTATCGCATCCGTGCAATAAGGAGCGGGATTATAGCCAAAAATGGTCAAAAATACCCAGCCCGGATCACCCCAGTTTGGAACAATTAGGCGTCTCTGAAAGAGCAAAAGTGGCAACACAGACAACAACACCAGCAATATAGGCAATTTAGGAAAGATCTCGGCTATTCCAAACCGCTGACCAACACGTCTCTAAGTGGATCTAAGCTGTCGAAGTTGGAAGACCGGAGGCAATGATCGTATTGCGATGCAGCCTCCCTCAATTGCTCAACTATGTCTCT
>Ga0180434_10005718_pt1 | contig 14553 bp, 8 predicted proteins | sample SS_ome_7_FD_132453 | JGI IMG/M metagenome (GOLD analysis project Ga0180434, IMG submission 132453) | Hypersaline lake sediment archaeal communities from the Salton Sea, California, USA - SS_1_D_2 metaG | ecosystem: Environmental > Aquatic > Non-marine Saline and Alkaline > Hypersaline > Sediment... | reverse complement strand
GATGCTTCTGGTCGCCGGAACTTCGGCCTGGGGCGCGGTGACGGGGGTGATCAACGGGACAGTGAGCGATGCGGACAGCGGAGTCGCACTCACGGGAGCCAATGTCTCGGTTGAGGGGACGGAGCTTGCCACTGTGAGTGACGCTCGAGGGCGGTTCGTCATTACGAACGTGCCGCCCGGGAACTACACACTGAAGGTGAGTCTGATTGGATATCGAGATACGAGGCTTCTCGATATCGTTGTGGTTCAGGGACAGTCAGCCTCTCTCGAAGTTGAGCTGGCGCCGACGGTCGTTGAGGCGGTCGGCGCTGAGGCGATGGTTGTCGCGCCTCGCGTATCCCTGCAGCCGGAGGTGACGTCGACGGTATACGTCGTGACGGCGGAGGACGAACAGTTGACGCTTTCGCAGCCCAACGACCGCTATCAGTTTCCGGGCCTGGTTTTTGCGCAGCCGGGGGCGGTCCCGGACAGTACGTTCTATCCGCACATCCGCGGAGCGCGCGCGAACCAGGTTGGGTATTTCATCGACGGAGTCCCGGTGACGGACCCTAACTCGAACGTCTTCGGGACGAACATCGTGTCGATCGGGCTCGACCGACTCGAACTTTATACGGGCGGGTATCCGGCCGAGTATGGCGGATGGACGGGCGGAATTATCAACCAGGTGGTGAAGCGTGGAGATCAGATGCGCGGGAGCCTGGTGGATGTCGGCGCTGGAAGCCCCTACAATTTCGGCGGTTTGATCCTCGAATCGGGCGATGTCGAGGATCGGTTCAATTGGTATTACGGGCAGTATAACTGGAAGACGGAGTTCCCGGAGAACCTGTTCACGTCAGAGGCGCCGGTGGTCTCGGACCACATTGCCAAGGTCATCTACGATGCGGGCGAGCGGGACAGCGTGGCGTTGTTGGCGAGCCACGGCTATGCGCGGTATCTGCTGCCGTTCGAGCGGATGTTCACGTTCGACCCGGTCAGCACCGACTGGTCGGCGGTCGATCCCGACGATACTTTCGGACGGCAAGGACACGATATCGTTTCTCTTTCGCTGAACCATACGCTAAGCCCACAGTCGTACTGGACGTTGCGGCTCTCGCGACTGAGCCACTTCTTCCAGCTCGAGCTGGGGGATCTCGACAATATGTTCTGGCAAGATCGGAACGAGCGGATGTTCACAGGGCAGTTCGACTATGAGGCCCAGCTCGGCGCGCATCGTCTGAGAGCCGGCCTATGGCAGATAAACAGCGACAACAATTCGCAGTACAGCGTGATGATGTTCCCGACGTCTTTCGTCTCCAACAATGACACGAAGAACAATCAGGCCTATGTACAGGACACGTGGGCGTTGGGCGATCGACTCGTGTTGACGCTGGGCGGCCGGTTCGATCAGATGACATATGACCGGCCAGCGGCCGGGGACTTGGAACTGGAAGAGACGAGTGCCAGGGCCGGTCTGACGTATCAGTTATCGGACGATTTGCTGCTGAGGGGGACGTACGGTCAGTATGTGGAGTTCCCGCGGGCGAATCTGATTGCGTATGAGGTCAACGGCCTGGATATTGGATGGTCGGATTTTCTCGCCCTGGATTTTCCGGCGAAGGCGCAGTTGGATCGCGGGCGGGATGTCGGCGTCGAGTGGAAGCTGGACAACCGAACGCTCGTGAACGCCATGTGGTTCCAGCGGGATAGCCGGCAGATGACTCAGCGCTGGCAGGGCGTTCTACACGACGATGGTAACTGGGTGTTGGATGGCGAGGGGAATCCCATCCTGTCCGATGCACTTGAGGACTTCGATCCGCTTGCACCGGCTTGGTTTGCCGGCAACGGAACGGGAACGAGCCGCGGTTTGGAGTTGAAGGTGGATCGAAAGATGAGCGACAGCACGCGGGGATGGGTTTCGTACACGTATCTCGATGCGGAGGCAACGAGCCCGCGGGACAACATATATCCGTTCGGGTATGGATTCCTCGATGGGACGACTCCGGAAGAGTTGGCGCTCGAGTTTCCGCTGGAGTGGAGTCAGAAGCATACCGCGATACTGGCATTTCAGTATAAGACCGGGAAGCTGAAGATCAACCCTTGGGTTACGTACGGAAGTGGATTTCCGTATGGTCAGAGCGGGCTGGACGCCGGCGGCAGCGATCCGGCGCACGTGCCCAATCCGAACTACGATCCTGGCGATCCGGCAAGCCCGACTGAGCTGACGATCCCGGAGAACTATCTGGATCCGGCCGATCCTTCGCAGGGTTTCATCACTCCGGGTCTACTGGAAACAGGCAAGAATCTCACCGTGAGCTTGAATCTCAGCTATGAGATCGGGCCGGGGCGCGATGCTTACCTTCAGATCTACAATATCTTCGACCGGGAAGATGTTACGAGTTACGTTTTCTACCATCCGCAAACCGGCGCGGTCATCGGCGACATTCAGGGGGATGAGGTCTACTACGTTCCGTTCTCCCGGACGCCGCCGAGGTTCTTCGCCTTTGGGATTCGGCAGGAGTTCTGAGCTGAGCCCGACTCTCCGCGAAGCGCGAAGCTGAGACAAACGATGAAGGGGACTCCGAATCGCGGAGTCCCCTTCGGTTTTTTTCGATAGGATGCGGTCAGGGGGCGGAGTGCCGTAGTTGGGGGAGTCGCCGGCGTGCCGGCGCAAGGGCATTGGCCCCCTCTCTTTCGCCCTTCTCCCGCACCTCGAATGATGGAACTCCTATGCTCGAACGAACGGAGCCATCGAGATAGAGCACGAGATTGCCGGTTGTGTGACGGGGCGGAACGGGCCAGCCTTCACCTGTACCTGACGGGCTGTCACCATGAATGGTGGATTCGTAGAGCAGCGGTGTTGTGCTCGGGTTGGCGATCCGACCTCGTTTCTTGCCCGCGAGGTTCCGATTCATGGCGTAGCTGATCCCCTCGACTGGATCGGCCGGGCATTGAAGGGATGCGGTGTCGGGGAGGAATGCCCGTATTTTCCGAACCCACCGTTCGGGGTCGGGGAGTGTGTCTGCTGAGGCCACGGCGTACATCTGGAAAGCTGTGGCCAGCCGTTGCAACTGCTCCTCACAGGCGGTTTGCTGGGCTGTGTTTCTTGCTTCCTCGAGTGGATCGGAACTCGTGGGATCTGTGCTCACAACCGGCCGCGAAAGATCGACCATCCACCCGGGACCACTTCGCACTGCGCGCAGGACGACGTTGACGGGGATATCTGAGGCGAGTGTGACGGTGGCCCGTTCGTTCTCAATTTCGGCGTCGAGAATGCGGTAGCGTTCTACGCGGGGGGCAAGAATGGCTCGGAGCATCGGAAGGCTGGTGGTTGCGGTGCGCGCTCGTCGAGGAGGCGCAGGCGTGTCGGACTCGGCTCGGATGGCTTCGAGGAAAGTGTCTGCGGCAATCCTGCTGTTGACTTCATCCGAGGCCGTGAGGTCCACGGCCCACTCTTCACCTTCCTTGACGAGGACTAGTTTCTGAGTGATCTGAACGGTGGCGCTGACGTGAATAAGCGCCTCGTCTGATTGAACGAGGACGCCGGCGATTGTCGGAGGGGTATCGGCGGTGGCGAGGGCCCTGAGGATGATCGTCCCAGACGGGGATCGAGGGGAAGGCCGGGAGCGAAATGCCCCTTCCCATGCGAGGGCATCCATTTTCGAGCGAGATTCTTGGGAAAGAAGCTGCCAAGAGGCAGTGCGGTCGTTCTCGATGAGCGCGCCGGCATACTGAAGGGCGGGATCGGCGATGGCCGGAGGCACTGCATCGCCAGGGATCTGCTCGCTCGCGGCAAGTGGCGTCACAGCAGCAACTGCGCAAAGGGTTGCGATGATAATGAACGAGGTGCGTTTTTTCATCTTTGAATCTCCTGATGGTAAATCGGTGGATCGAACCGGTATTGACAAGGTCGTGTGCGCTTTCGGGACGTTCGGAATCCTAAGTGGATTCGTCGGAAAGCAAGGCGTCGCGCGCCGCGTCTTGTTCGGCTTGTTTCTTGCTTTTCCCGGTCCCCGAACCAAGGACTTTCTCGCCGATTCTCACTTCGGCGACGAAGGTGCGGTCGTGATCCGGGCCGCTTTGTGAGATGACGCAGTAGGTTGGGGGGGCGCGATGAATTCCCTGTATCCTCTCCTGGAGGATGGTCTTGTAGTCTGGCTCGTATTCTTGTCGCTCGATGGCTTCGAGCCGCCCCATCAGAAGCCTCAGAATGAGTTCTCGGACTATGCGATAGCCGCGGTCGAGGTAGACGGCGGCGAAGATCGCCTCCATCGCGTCGGCAAGAATGGAGTTGCGGTGGCGTCCACCAGTCTGCTCTTCGCCTCGGGCGAGGATGAGGAATCGACCGATATCCAGTTCTCGAGCGACGTCGGCGAGGACGGTTTCGGAGACGGCTACGGCTTTGAGTTTAGTGAGTTCGCCTTCTCGTTGGTCGGGATGAGAGCGATACAGGTGTTCGGCCAGGACGAGATCGAGCACGGAATCGCCCAAGAATTCGAGTCTCTCGTTCGGCGGGAGATTGAGTTCTTGTTCGGCTGATTTATGGGTGAGGGACTGCTTGAGGAATTTCGGGCGTTTCGGCTCGATGCCGAGCTTTGCGGCAAGGGCATTTACATCGCCGGGGCGAGGCGCGAGCCGCCTGCTTTGAGCGGACTTTGCCCTGCGGGTAGGGCGCTTTGTCCCCTTGGACTTAGTCCTCTTCGGCATGAGGCTCCTCTCTGTTGGGTTTTTCCGGGGGCAGCGTGACGGCGAGGTGGAGTTCCTGGAGCAGTTCTGAAGGGACCTCGGCAGGGGCGCCGGTGAGAGGATCTACGGCGGTTGCGGTCTTCGGGAACGCGATGACGTCGCGGATGCTGTCTTCGCCGGAAGCCATCGCGACCATGCGGTCGAACCCGAAGGCGATTCCGCCATGCGGGGGAGCTCCGTACTGGAACGCCTCGAGCAAGAAGCCGAAGCGTTTGTCGGCCTCTTCTGCTGACATTGCGATAAGCGATAACACCTTTTCTTGGAGGGCGCGCTGGTGAATTCGGATGCTCCCGGAGGCAAGTTCTACGCCATTGAGAACGAGGTCATATGCTTGCGCGCGCACTTTCAGTGGTTCGGTCTCGAGCAGTCCCAGGTCGTCGGGGTGAGGCGATGTGAAGGGGTGGTGCATGGGCTCTATGCACCGCGCTTCCTCATTGTAGGCCACCAGGGGAAAGTCGACGACGCGGAGCCCGCACCATTTGGAGGTATCGATAAGGTCGAGGCGGCGGCCGAGGTCGAGACGGAGACGACCGAGCACTTCGCAGGCGAGTGGGAACATGGCCGCGACGAGCAGGATGAGGTCGCCTGGCTGTGCAGAGGTCTGCTCTCTAAGGGCCGCGTGCTCGTCTTCGGAGAGGAACTTGGCGATGGGGCCTTTGAGTTTATCGGGCGTGACTTGGAACCAGGCAAGGCCTTTGGCGCCATATTGTCGGGCCGTCGCTTCGAGTTCGTCGATTTCTCGCCGGGAGAAGGTGTCGGCTCCGTTCGGCAGGCGCAGGCCGCGCACGGTGCCCCCGTCTTTGAGGACTCCGGCGAAGGCCCGGAATTCGGTTTGTGTAAAGACCGAGTCGAGCACGCAGAGTTCGAGGTCGAAACGCGTATCGGGTTTGTCGGAGCCATATCGAGTCATCGCCTCTCGATAGGTGAGGATGGGCCAGGGGCCGGGAATTTCGACGCCGCCGGCGGCGAAGACGTGTCGGGCGAGTTCTTCGCTGAGGTCGAGCACGTCGTTCTGATCGACGAAGGACATTTCGAGGTCGATCTGGGTGAATTCGGGTTGGCGATCGGCGCGAAGGTCCTCGTCGCGAAGGCAGCGGGCGAGCTGGTAGTAGCGTTCGATGCACGAGGCCATGAGGAGTTGTTTGATTAGTTGTGGCGATTGCGGAAGGGCGTAAAAGCTGCCGGGATGGGTGCGGGCGGGGACGACGTAGTCGCGAGCACCCTCAGGGGTGGATCGCATGAGCAAGGGCGTTTCGATTTCGATGAACTGCCTTCGGTCGAGGAATTCACGGGCGGCCTTTGCCATGGCGTGCCGCCGACGGAGGTTGTCGAGCATGCGGCGCGAGCGGAGATCGAGGTAGCGATATTTCAGCCGGAGATTCTCGTCGACTCGGTCGTCATCTATTTCGAAGGGAGGCGTCTTGGCCGGGTTGAGGACATCGATTTCGGCGACTCTGACTTCGACGTCTCCGGTCGGAATGTTGGGGTTGGCGGAGGTGGCCGGCCGCGGGGTGACTTCGCCGGTGACGGCTATGACGAATTCGGCGCGGAGCTTTTTCGCCTCTGCATGGGCGGCTGGGGTTTGGCCGGGGTCGAATACGATCTGGGCGATGCCATCGCGGTCTCGCAGGTCGATGAAGATGAGTCCGCCGTGGTCGCGGGTCGAGGCGACCCAGCCGGCGAGCGTTACCGTCTGGGTGATATGATCGCGGCGGAGCGCGCCGCAGGCGTGGGTTCGTTTCATGGTGTGGCCTCGTCTTCGGAATTCGTTTCGGCTGCGAGTTTCTGTCGAATAGAGTCGGCGGCTTGCGAAAGAGCAACCCTTTCCTGTTCCCCGGTCTTCATATCGCGGACTGTGACTGCGCTTGCGGCGAGTTCGTCGTCTCCAAGTATGATGGCATGGCGGGCGCCGAGGCGGTTGGCGTCTTTCATCTGGGCTTTGAGACTGCGCTCGGTGTAGTCGATCTCGGCGGAAATGCCGCGGCGGCGGAGTTCGATGGCGAGGGAAAAGGCGGGCTGGCGAGCCCCAGGCGTGACAGCTACGATGTAAGTATGGGGTGCAGGCGCGGAGTTCTCGTCGCCAAGGGCGAGGATGAGGCGCTCGATGCCGGAGCCGAATCCGATGCCGGGAGTCGGCGGCCCCCCCAGCATCTCGGCGAGGCCGTCGTATCGGCCGCCCCCCATGATGACGTCTTTGGCGCCGAGGCCGGGGTGGATGACTTCGAAGGCCGTGCGGGTATAGTAGTCGAGACCTCGGACGATAGTCGGGTCGATCTCGTAGGGGACGGCGAGCGCGTCGAGGTGGGCGCGAACTCCGGCGAAGTGCTCGCGGCACGCGCTGCAGAGGTGGTCGAGCGCGCTGGGCGCACCCTCTCGGGCCGCTACGTCGGCGGGGATTTTGCAGTCGAGGATGCGGAGCGGGTTGGTCTCATAACGCGCCCGGCAGAAGTCACAGAGCTCATCGAGCTTGGGCGCGAAAAACTCTCTCAGCGCCGCGGAAAGTGCGGGACGGCATTCGGGACAGCCGATGCTGGAGATGTGGGTGACGGCATCTTGAAGGCCGATCCGGCCGAGGAAGTCGTGGTAGAGGGCGATGACTTCGGCGTCGATGTCGGGGCCTGGCGCGCCGATGGCTTCGACGCCCAGTTGGGTGTGCTGGCGATAGCGGCCGGCCTGGGGGCGCTCGTAGCGGAAGATGGGCGCGATGTAGGAGAGTTTCTTGACTTGGCCCTGGGCGGTGAGGTTGTGTTCGAGGACGGCGCGGACGACGGGGGCGGTGCCCTCGGCGCGGAGGGTCAGGCTGCGGCCGCCGCGGTCTTCGAAGGTGTACATCTGCTTGGTGACGATTTCGGTGCCTTCGCCGACGCCGCGGATGAATAGGTCGGTTTCTTCGAAGAGGGGGGTGCGGATCTCGGCATAGCCATAGCAGCGGCAGACGCCGCGAAAGGCGGCCTCGACGCGCTGCCAACGCCACGAGACTTCGGGGAGAATGTCTTGGGTGCCGCGTGGGGCTTTGTATTTGGACGCCATGGCTGAGCCCTGCCGGAATAGGGAGGGATTCGTCGCTGGGGGCCGTGTGTCCTGCTTGTTGGGGCGGGTCTGCCGTCGATTTGGGGGTCTCTTGCATGGTAAGCCCTTCACCAGAGAGACATCGCTATATGATGGGTGTATTGCTGTAGTTGGTGGGGAATCGTCGCTCTGGTACAATCATCCGGCGGTCTGCGCGTCGAAATACTCGACTGTAGTTGGTGGGGAATCGTCGCTCTGGTACAATCAGGCCCGGCGTTGTAGGCCGCTAGGGCCAACTGTAGTTGGTGGGGAATCGTCGCTCTGGTACAATATGAGCTCAGCCAGCTCGTCTTCGGTGGCCACTGTAGTTGGTGGGGAATCGTCGCTCTGGTACAATCTCTGGACAAAAGGCGTCGAGGACGCAAACACTGTAGTTGGTGGGGAATCGTCGCTCTGGTACAATAGAGGCCCCCTGGAATCGCTTCCACGGGGGCTTCTGACGTCTCCTGGGGGTTAGAGCAGGAGGAGTTGTTTGGGTTTTTTCTCCGGCTGTCCGCGAGATCTGGCGACAAAAACTTCCATTTTGCCGAACTGGCGGTCGGTGACGGAGAGGAGGCGGACGTTTCCTTTGGGGGGAATGGCGGCGCGGACGCGGCGCCGACCGGCCCTGCTGGCCTCTTCGCTGGGATAATAGCGGGCGTAGATGGAGTACTGGAGCATGGAGAATCCCTGGGCGAGGAGACGGCTGCGGAAGCGCGCGTAGTTGCGGCGCTCTTTGGTTTCGACGACCGGCAAATCGAACATCACGAATAGCCACATACCCCTATACCCCGATAGATTGCGGCGAGGCACGGCTATATCTCTGGCAGGAGAAGGGTTTTGCGCTCGCCTGCGAAGACGGCTGTGAGGCTGGTCGCGGTGCGGTGGGAGATGTCGAAGAGAGAGCGTTTTTGTCTGCCGATTTTGAAGCGTCCCATGAGCGCGCCGATGAGGGCTGCTTTGGCCTGTTTGTCCACAGGCGGGGTGGGGCCGTGTTCGTCGCAATAGAGGGCCACGGATCGGTCGACGGCGGGCCGGAAGGGCTCGATGAGATCGTCGACGAGCCGAAAGGCGTCGTACCGATTGTGGTGGTGGAGGCCGAGGGAGGGGTGGAGGCCGGCGGCGCAGACGGCGCGGGCGACGATGGCGCGAAGGACGGCATAGCCGTAGTTGAGGAGGCGGTTGGGCCCGCCGCCGTAGCGGTCGCGGCGGAAGCGGCGGTCGAGGAAGAGGGCCGGCCAGTAGCGGCGGGCGGCCTCGGCCTCGACGTTGGCGGGGTCGCCGGAGCGGACTTTGGGGAGAAGACCTGATAGGCCCCTCTCGTGCCCCCTCAAATCGTAAAGAAGCCGAGCCTGGGCGGCGATTTTGGCCCTCACTATGGTCTGCCAGAGGCGTTTGCGAAGGGGGAGCGAGGCCTGGGCCTGGAGGGCGAAGCGCTCGCCCTGGGTGACGTGTGCTTCGAGGGGGAGGAGCATGGCCGCGGGCATGCGCTTTGCATCGCAGATGAGTACAATGCCGCCGGCCGCGGCGAGGCCGGCCAAGACCGGCTGTGTCAGGGATATCCGGGGGTTTGTGAGAACCAGCACCGCGACCTCGTCGAGCGGGGTGGTGGTGTCTCGCCCTCCGGCTTGACCGATGACGAGGCAGGCGTGTTTTATGTTGAGCCAGGCGGGCTCTTCGGCGAGATCGATGATGCGATCAGTCATTCGCCCGACGAATTTCTCCCGATGGCGTCACGAGCATCTTCCGACAGCCCCGTCTGCGGAGGGGGTCAATGTCGGAGCGACCCCAATCGCCAGCTTTTCTGATGTCGTCTTTCTTCCTGGCGTCGTTGATGTGAGCGAAGTCTACGGTTACGCGTCCCGAATTTGTGATCGAGATCGTTCGAATCACGTAAAGCGCTCGTCCGCGATCTTTGCTCGTGCCGGGTTTTTCTTTCTTAGTTTCTTCCTTAGTTTCTGTTGAATTCAGCTCGATAATTTCGCCGCCGGCGAGGGAGAACTTAAACTCTTCATCGGGTCCGTGGTCGCGTTCGACGATGGCCTGGCGGGCGCGGAGGCGACGAGCGGCCTCGAGGGTGCTGACGACCTCGCCCCGCCATCGCTTGCGTCCTTTCTTGTCGGTGGTCTCGATGATCTCGACGTGGTGGTTGGAGCCGAGCTTGACGTTGCGGGCGCGGGCGCCGTCGCCGCCGATGCGTTTGGTGGTCTCGGATTTGCGGATGCGGACCTTGTGGATTGGGATTTCGCGGCCGTCTTTTGCGCGAAGGGTTGGATGGTTCCCGCGATCGGTGAATGCTTTCTTGGGCGCGGTATGGCCGAGCTCGGCGAGCTTGTCTCTGACGCATTCGCGAACGGCGGGGTCCACGATGGCATCTATGTCTTTGGGGGATAGGTCTTGGAGGGGTTTGCGGATGTGGACGCATTCTTTGCCGTTTTCGTCGGGGTGGCGCTTGCTGTAGATGGTCTGCTCGTGGAGGGCGGCGGCGACTTTGCGGGAGACGCGGTGGGAGACGGTTGTATCGTGGATGGCGGCGCGGACGTCGTCGAGGAATCCCTCCCATGGCGGGGGCATTTCCGCGAAGAGGGCGTTTTTTTCGAGGGGGGCTTTTTGGGCGGCGTCGCTGAGCCTTTTGATGGTGGCGGGGTCGGTGAGCGCGGTGATGACGGCGTCGATGGCGTGCTGGCGGTGGTCGTCACGGGTTTTTTGGCCGGCGCCGAGGATGGAATTGAGTCCCCAGCGGCCGCGCAGGAAGGAGGTCAACGCACCGCGGCCGGCATGGACGCGGCGGCGGCCCTCGGCATCGACGCCGCTGGCGCCAGCGCCGTAGAGAAGCCCGATATATTCGATGGCGAGGCGGGAGGCGTAGCGGGTGTCGTTGAGCTGCTGGGTGGTGAAGTCGTCGAGGGCGGCGAGGTCTTCCATCTGGAATTTCTGGAGCTTCACGCGGCCGCTGTGCCCTGGGAATTTTTTGACGCGGTCGAGGATTTCTTGCCAGCGCTCCGGTCGGTTGCCGTAGGCTTCCCGGGGGGTGTTGTTGTGTTTGTGGGAGCGGTTTTCCTCGGCATCGCAGAGGGTCTTGTTCATGAAGGAGTTGTCGAGGGAGCGGCTGAACGGGATGATGTGTTCGATGTCGAACTGGGGGTGGTCGCCGAAGAGGGCGTCCCAACTGATGGTTTTGCCGGTGTAGGGGCAGGCCCATCCGCATTCTTCTGCCAGGAGGAGTTTGAGCTCGTCATTTCGGGTTGGGTTTGCGATGCCGATTTCGCGCTGGATCTCTTGGGCGGCGCTCTCTCGGGCTTCGCGATTGGCGGTGTTGTTCGCGTGGATGCGCTTGCGGTCTTTGCGGTTCTTTTTCATCTCGCGGGCGAGTTCGATGCGGACTTCGTCGGGGCGACCGTGCTGTCGCAGGATGGCGTTGACCACTTTTCGAAGTTCGGTGAGTGCCCGCTGAACGGTGGGGTTGCGGACGTCGAGAACGGTGTCGAGGCGGGGGAGGTCGGGACGGATTTGGGGGCCGGGCTCGTCGCCGTAGATTTCCTTGCGGGCGGAGGCGTAGGGCATGCTTTCTTCCATAAGTGGGAGGAGTTTGGCGAGGGCCTTTCGGGATAGGTTGGAGTAGCCCTCCTCGAGGGGGACTTCGGAGAGTTTCTGGGCCGCTTCGTCGTCCAGGTTCCACAGCATGGCGGCGCGACGCTTGAGGGCGTCTCGATTATGGATGCTGCGCATTTCGTCGACGACTCGACTGCGTTCTTTTTCGGGGAATTCGGTCCAGCGTTGGTCTCCGAAGACGGCGGCGAGCTTGGATGCCGTGCGGTTTCCGATGAGTCCTTTCTCGCCCTCGGTCTCGAAGTTGAAGTGGCAATTCTTCTTGGGGAGTTGGAGGAGGGAGCGGATTTTGGAGAATTTGAGGTCCCCCTGTCGTTCGAGCGCGTCGATGAGCTTGGCGCGCTCTTCGGGGGTGAGCTTGCGGACCCGGCCATCGGGCAGGGAGATTTTGAGGTCGTTCACTTTTTGGAGGAGGCGAAAGCGCTGGGCGACGAGGCTGGCAAGGGGGGCGCGGCGGGCGCGCTTTTCGTGGTCGCAGGCACCGATGAGATGGCGCTGGGATTTGAGGGGGCGCTGGAAGAATATGGCTTCTCGTGCGGCGTCTCGAAGACTGTCGGTGAGGATGTCGGGGTGGTGAGCGACCTGGGCGGTCCAGATTTTTTCGAATTCGTCGATGAGCATCTGGCGGCCGAGGTAGCGGTTGCGAACGCGCTTATCCTCAGGATCGAGCTTCGACAGGTACTCGCCAAGGCTGCGCGCGCCGGATTCCTGCATTTTCTGCGCGAGCTCGCCGATGGCGGTTTTGACCTTGCCTTCTTCTTTTTCTTCGTCTGTCTGGGGAGCGCCGGCCGGCTTGGGCTTGACTTTTCGATTGGAGAGGAAGCCGCGACGCTGGGCGAGATGGTAGAGGGCGCGGCCGAATTCGTGGGGGGTGAGCCTTTCGTCCAGTGCGCGCGCTCGCAAGGCGTAAGGGAGTAGGTGGGGCTCGGCGCGTCGGGCATCTTGCGAGAACAGCTCGCGGTCGAGCTCGATGAAATAGGCCATTAGGTCATCGCCCGATTCGATTTGCCCCGGCGGGAGCAGTCCTGCTTCTTGCAGGATGTGGGTGAGCTTCGTGAGCCGGTGTCGACGGCGCGCGAGCTGTCGCCGACGCAGGCGGGCTTCGCGGCGTGGAACGGCGGGCGAGGAGTCTCGCCCTGCACGGATGGCGGTGATGTCTTCGCTGACGCCGGGGGAGAATGCCCGGACGCCAAGGGTGCGCAGTTTGTCGGGTTTCCCATCGGTTCGTTCGACGAGGGCCCAGCCGATGGAGGCGGCGCCGATGTCGAGGCCGAGTATGAGGTGGCGTCTTGCGCTTCGCGGTGCGGTGATTTCATGAAATCCCCCCTTGACAGGTGTTAGCCGATATGGTATACAACGCTTACTCAATTGTACCAGAGCGACGATTGTCCCTGCTAATTTCAGCAATGGAGGACTTTCGTCCGCAGGCAACGCTCTAAGGAGCGACCGGCGCCTCCCTCGCGGGGCGCCCTTTTTTGTTGGTGGGAGTGGCGGCTCCGATGCGATACTGCTGTATCGCAGGGATTGTTGTAGTCGGTGGGGAATCGTCGCTCTGTTACAATGGGATCGACCTGCCATGAAACGATTATGGCTGTTACTGCTTCTGGCTCTCGTTTTCTTGATCTATATATTGGCCAAGGCTACGCCGCGCAGCCCCAACCTCGTTATCGTGGTGCTCGACGCGATGCGGGCAGACCATGTGGGTTGCTACGGCTATCCTCGCGATACCACCCCCAATATCGACCGAATCGCAGAAGGCGCTTGCGTGTTTCGGTCCCACTATACGCCCGTACCGTTCACTCTGCCCTCGACGGTGAGTCTATTTTCGGGGCAGTATCCCGATACCCATGGATTGTTCTACCCAGGCCCGGGAAGGGCCGAGCCGGAGGAGAACCTGGCTACATTGATGAACAAGGTGGGCTTTGCGACAGCTTTGTTCTCTTCGACTCCTTGTGCATCGCCGGCCATGGGCGCGGGTGCGGCTTTCACCGACGCGTACTACCGCACCGAATTTCCTGGAATGAGCGCCGAGGCCGCCCTAAAGGCCGTAGACGGCTGGCTCGATGAGCACGCCGACAGCCCCTTCTGTGCCTACATCCATCTGCTACCACCACACGAACCCTACGAAACGCCGGCCGAGTTCGTGCGGATGTTTAAGGGGAAGGTTCCTCCCGGCTACGATCCCGATGCCTACACACTGTGGCAGTTCCCCTGGCCGATCTACCCCAACGGGCTGCCCAACTACAAGGAACCGCCGCCTATGCCTGACTGGCCCAACCTCTACGACGCACACCTCCGCTACGGAGATTGGGCCGTTGGCCGCATCTACGAGATGCTGGAGACGCGGAGGCTGCTGGACAATACCGTGTTCATCGTCACGGCCGACCATGGGGAGGCATTTGGCGAGCACGGCTACCCTTGGCACGCGATGGCGATACACGGAGAGGCGACGCACATTCCTCTCATCATTCGCATCCCAAGGGAGGCACCGATAGCGGTCACGACGCTCACGCAGAGCGTGGACGTTTTCCCGACGCTCTGTGACATGTTCGACTTCCCTATTCCCAAGGGGGTGCAAGGGCGGTCGCTCGCACCACTGCTGGCAGGGGAAACGCTGGAGGATGGCTACTCTGTTGCTGTGAGTCACCGACCGATTAAATACTGTATTCGGGATGTGGAGTGCTCTCTCGTGCTCTACGAGGAGCCGACTTGGCGTGAACTCTATGCAGACCCGAGTCGGGAGCGGCTCAACGTGCTAGCCGAACGACCAGAGGACCATGCACGGCTGGAGAGCGCCTTCGCCGCATGGATGCAGACGCAACCCAAAGAAGCACAGGCATTTCTCGCCGGCCGGGCGGCACCGGTGGCGGGGGAGTACAAGGGACTTGATGAGGGAGTACGAGAGCAGTTGCGCCACCTGGGGTATTTGCGCTAGGCTTGCCTTCTTCGCGTCCTCATCTGTTCACTTACCGCCCAAACTTCCGCAGTGCATCCTTCGGGCGCTGCTGCTACATGACTACGCTGAGGATTTCAGCATTATCGGACCCAACGGCGGGCACACCGGATATTCACCGATTCCAGGATGATCCGCCCGCCCCGCGAGAGGGTGCTCGTCTTTCGGTTTCAATCCTCACCCGACTCTAAGGTCGACTCAACAACAAATACTCACGGCCG
>Ga0180434_10005716_pt1 | contig 14556 bp, 19 predicted proteins | sample SS_ome_7_FD_132453 | JGI IMG/M metagenome (GOLD analysis project Ga0180434, IMG submission 132453) | Hypersaline lake sediment archaeal communities from the Salton Sea, California, USA - SS_1_D_2 metaG | ecosystem: Environmental > Aquatic > Non-marine Saline and Alkaline > Hypersaline >... | reverse complement strand
TACTGGACCAACTGGTGACCAAGGTGACACCGGACCACAAGGAAATGATGGATCTACTGGACCAACTGGTGACCAAGGAACCACTGGCCCGACTGGTGTAGCAGAAACTGGCCCACAAGGTATCCAAGGAAATGATGGATCTACTGGACCAACTGGTGACCAAGGTGACACCGGACCACAAGGTGTCCAAGGAAACATAGGACCAACAGGACCACAAGGTGTCCAAGGTATTCAAGGAATCCAAGGTGTAACTGGTCCGACAGGAGAGGGTGACACTGGTCCGACAGGACCAGCCAGCACCATAACTGGACCAACTGGATCTCAAGGTGACACTGGTCCAACAGGAGCCGTTGATGAATTTGGGATAATCTTTTCATTACTTGGAAAGGTAACATCTGGTGGGCAGAGATGGTGCGCAATAAGCACTAATCCTAATAGTGCTGTTGGTGTGCCAATGGTAGCAACGAAAATTACGGATATTAGGGTAGAGGTAGATGTTTCAGACGGAAGCCGTAATTATATTATCGAGGTCTTTAAGGATCCTGCTGGAACACCAACTTTATTAACAGGAGCTACATTAACATTATCTTCAGGATCAACCACAGCGCAGGCATCAGTAAATGTAACAATACCTGCTAGCACAAGTATCGGAGTAAGATTCAGAAGAACTTCTGGAAGCGGTACTAGCAATTTCCAATATGGTCAGGTATCGATAGGACTTGAATAATGGCGACAAGAGCAGAAATTGAAAATCTAACTAGTAGTGATTTAACTATCGCGAGGTTAGGAGTAGTTATTCCAGGACCAAGTGGAACAAAAGAAGATATCTCTGACCTTGAATTTGCTGAGGTAGTCTATGCGCATGAAGAAATCTCTGATAGGATAACAGTTGGAAATATCAACTTCAAAGATAGCAATGGTAGTAATGTTGCAGCAGCCGATGTTTATAACTACATTGTTACTACTTGGTTATTTCAAGGTGATATAACCTTAACAGCCGATATCACAAATGAAGGTGATGTAACTCATGATGGTAATGTAACATTCAATAATGGAATTACTGGATTAGCTGTAGTTAGCACTAATGATCCGACAGTAAATGATGATTCTGATGATGGGTATGAAGAGGGACGTCATTGGATAAATACAACAACAGATACAGCTTTTGTATTAGTTGATAGCACTGTTGGAGAAGCGCTTTGGGTAAAGGTGGGACCGGATACTCAGCATAATGGTGATACATCTGACCCAACAAGTTCGAATGATTCAACTGAAGGATATTCTTTAGGGTCCCATTGGGTTAATACTGCTACTGGAGAAATCTTTATTCTCGTTGATGATACTGAAGATGATGCGGTTTGGGAAAGTATTGGGCCTGATAAGAAAGATAATGTAACACCAACAGGACCTTCAGTAACAAACGATGTAACAGAAGGTTATACGGAAGGATCTCAGTGGATAAATACATCAACTAACGAGATCTTTATCCTTGTAGATTCTGCTACTGGAGCTGCTGATTGGGAAAAAATAGGACCTGGAGTCACTGGACCACAAGGAAATGATGGAGCCACCGGACCAACTGGTGATCAGGGTGACCAAGGACTTCAAGGTGATGATGGACCCACAGGGCCGACAGGGGACCAAGGTCCGACAGGACAGGGAGATACCGGACCAACTGGTGATGTTGGAGCAACTGGCCCAGCAGGTGGAGGTTATGGTGATAATTATCAGTATGAAGAAGATTTATATGAAAGTTGTACTACGAGTACCTACTATCAGACAAAACTGACATTAACAACACCATCACTGACAGGAACGTATCTTATTAGTTGTTATTTCCTTGCTGAAACAGCTAATAATTGTACTTCTAAGTTCAGGCTCCGAAATACTACGAATAGTGATACTATAGGTGGGGTGACAACATATACCGGAGAAGAAGCTGATGATACATTACCCGTAAACATAAGCCAGGAGGTTGAATTTACAGGGTCAGCGAAATCGTTTGAGATACAATATAGAACTGTTTCAAGTTATGGTTTTGCTAAGGTTTCTGGTGCATGTATTTGGATCAGAAAAGTAGGTTAATGGAAAAGAATAGAAATGGCAACTAAATACGATTATTCAATTGCTGACGATACACTTAATGGTGTAGCAGACTTACCAGCCTTAACAGTCGAGATAGAGGACAGTTCTATTTCTGGAACATTATCTCATATAAATATAACCAATGACGATCTGAAAATTTGGTTTGACAGTGATTTGTCTGGACCAGATCAGACAACATTGACATCGGTAGTAGCTGCCCATACAGGAGACCCACTCCCGAGGGAGACGGGCCAAGAACGAACAGACACAGTATCAACCACTTCAACTTCTTTTATACTTATCCCTGGTATGACAGAGACACTAACTGATGCAGGGTTTTATTGTATACAATTCTCAGGCATAGCATATTCTGATAAGTATACTGGAACAATAAAAGTTAAGATTTTTATTGATAGTGTAGAAGTGGCCCATACATACAGAGAGAAAAAAGGGTTTGATGAGGGAGTCATACATACACAGATGATGTATGAAGTTGGGGAAGGGGATGATCCTGTTATAGAGGTAAAATATGCCTCAACTAGCCCTCGAACAGCGGAAATCAAAAATAGAAGTCTTATTTGTTTTAAGGTGAAATAACATGGCAGAAACAACTTATTCTTACTCACTGACAGATGACTTTCCTGGTGGAGAGATTAATTCAGTGAATTTGACTGCTGAGATTCAAGAATCCAGTATAGTCACCGCGTTGGAAAGAATTGATGTAGCTGGTGATGATGTTGGCATTGTCTTCAAAGCTGCTTTATCTGCTGGTGACGAGACCACTCTTGACGGTATTGTAGGTGCACACGATGCAACACAATTAGATGAACCTCAAAATGTAGTTATACAGGATACTGAGGGGAATCAGGTAGAGATTTCAGATAATAAATTACCAGTTACACCTGAACCAAGAGTAGGCACAGAAGCAATATATGTAACTCCTAATCTTTGTGATGAGTGCACTTGGTATGAGGGGTCCACTAGAGTTACTGATGAAGAAGCAACAGATTCTGGTGATGGGTTAACATGGAATTTAACAGCAGATGCTCTTATTGACATGTATCATGGACGAGTTCATGATGAAGATGGCTATGTGCAGGATCAGAAAGATGACAATCCAGGAAGCCCCCATGGATACAAAATAGTAGTAAAAGTAGATACTGTTGAGAAGACAGAAAGAACACCTTTTGCTGATAGCGGTGGAGATTATGTAGTTGATTATGACAATGCAACGATAACATTTTCTTCGAGTCAGGCAGGGAACACAGTAGAGGTTAGCTACAGTAAGCCAAATGGGTTTATATACACAATAGCTCCAGATAATGGATACTACATAGATATAGAAAAATCAGAAGTTCAGTTCTCGAAGAATGTAGAAATGAATGATACGATATTATTTGAAATTTGGGCATATAACCCAGAGGACCTTCCAAATAAGATGAAGGTTAAGGAGCAGATTTATAAGAAAACTCGCGACTTTATAGATGAAGCTGAGGGTACTTTTCCAGTAGTTCCTGCTTTTGGTGGTGCAGCCAGAGGACACAGTCAAGAAATCTATGGATTTCCATTTCACTATGGAACAGTTAAAAGGCTTTGTAGCTCTCAAGGAGCCGAAATACGCGTAAAAATAGAAAATGATATAGTATTTGGTGGTGAATTAGCAACAGCGACGTTCTATCTAACTGCAAAGGCTGAATAATATGAATGGTTTAGTTCTATCTGGTGGTGGTAGTAAAGGCTCTTTTCAAGTAGGGGTCTTAAAATACATTGCTGGAAATAACCACATAAAAGGTGGGTTTAGGGTCATTTCTGGAAGTTCTGTAGGATCAATCAACGCGGGTGCATTATCTATGTATGCACCTGAAAGATTTAATAATGCGGTTGAGAATCTAGAAGCTCTCTGGAAAAAAAGAGTAAATGGCACTTCCAGTATTTGGAAAAAAAGATGGCCTCTCGGATTACCAGCTCTTTGGAAGCCCTCTATTGGGAAAGCAGATGGGTTAAAAAAGATTCTTAAGCAGGAATTAGATCCTGAGGCTATAAGAGCTAGCGGTGTTAGACTAAGAATTCCAGCTGTGGATTTATTAACAGGTAAATTGGAATACTTCACAGAGAAGTCTGAGGATTTAATCAAGGTAATTTTAGCCTCAGCTAGTTATCCTGCTATGTTTGAACCGACTCAAATGGAGGACGGGTGGTATTCTGATGGTGGTTTGAGAGAAGTCACCCCCCTATCACCAGTGATTCAAGCTGGAGCAAGGTACATACTTATCATATCTGCAGAACCTCTTGATGGGCTAAAAGCAGTAGAAAAGAAGTCTCTTTCAAATACTTTGAAAATTGGATCCAGAATGGTCGATGTCATTATGAATGAGATCATTCTTAATGATATAAAGGTCTGTCAGAGTATTAATAATAAGCTTCGAAAGAAAGAGAACGAAGTTTTAGACAAGAAATACGTTAGTATAAAGATAGTGTATCCAGAGAAGCCGTTGCACAATTCTTTGGATTTCAACAAAAAGATCATGTCCAAGCAAATTGAACTGGGCTATGAAAGAGCTAGAGAATTGATTGGACAATAGAAGGTATATACATAACCTTATAGGAGAATAGAAAATGCCAACAATTGATGATACCTTAGCTGCAGGAGACGCAGCGCTAGAAGCAGCTCAAACAAATGACCACAAATTTGCCAAGCAAGCAAAAACAATCTCTCGTTTGATTATTAGTTTAAGCAACCAAGCCAATAACTCTCAGGAGCCTGATGATTCAGGACTTGTAACTCTGCGTTCATCACTCATTACAAAATTAGACGAGATCAAAGCTCTTTTAGAAGCTTAATAGATTTTAAGATAGTATAAGAAATACAGCATTTGAGTAAGTATTAATGCTGTATTTCTTTGTTCGTGCATAAGGACTCTTATGAAAGATCATTTATTGATAGACTATGACGGCACTCTAACAGACCATAAAGAAATAAGACCTCGTGTTATTGACAAGATTGTTGAACTAAATAGATCTGGTAGGATTAAGTCTGTAGTGGTAGTTTCAAATGTCGTAGGAGATTGTGATTTAAAACACGGGCAAATCATAGAAGACCTAGGAAAAAGTGGATTCCTTAAAAGATACAGAGGTGAGTTTGGAGTACTACCTTTACAGAATGAATTTTTAAAGCCTTCTACCAGAATAAAACCTTGGTTAAAAGTAGATCTATCAAGAGCATTTATGGTTGGCGACACCAAAGATGATGTATTATTCGCAAGAAACCTAGGAATTAAGTTTCTAAGCATTTATAAGTTCGCAAAAATTTCTCAGTTATGCCTTCTGCATGGATATGATATAACTCAAAGAAGATATTGTATGCAACAGTTTTATTCAAAAGAATTGGGGTTTAAGGTAGGAATGAGTGGACGAGGAGCAATTTGTCGAGCTATTTTTATAGATCATGGAAATATAGGCAAATTTGCTTTTAGTAAAGTGAAACAACTGACAGAAAAGTTGAAGTATAACCATTGTGAGAAGTTTGCTTTAGGGACTCATAGTTTAGATGTTACAGAGCTTAAAGCTAGGATTGGGGAAATACAATCCGTTTCGGATTGGAAGTTTGTGATAGAGCCCTCATTGGATAAGCCGTGGGGAGGCACATTTAGATATGGATGACGAGAAAAAGAAAGATAGCAGAGAAAGGATTATACAAAAACCTGTATTAATTGATGAAGTCATCTATGAGGATAAATCGATAGCCCTACATATTGCGGGACAGGTAGTACAATTAGTAGACTTTTCCTATAGACTAAGAATACACCTACGAACAACAAAAACCCTTTTACCATATGCAGCTGGATTCATAACAAAAGGGTATAATACTAGACTCGAAATTCCTGAGCTAATAATACCTCTAGTCACATCTTCTAGAGAGTCAATCAATAAAATTGAAGAAGTTCTTTGGATGTTACTTCTTCGAGATGAAAAAATACACATACCATTATCATTAGAGTTAGATCAAGGCTCTGAGAGCATTAGAGCCGATCTTGTTTATGACTCTGATTTAAATGAACTAATATTTACAATGCAGGGGTGGACAAAGGTCAATCCGATACCTAAGTATAATATGTTGCTGATATTCAGAAAGTGCATAGAGACTCTAGGATACAGAGATCCTGATATAAAGATTTCAGAGATAGGCTATCATTACAGCCTAGATGAAAAATACGACGAGAGTTGGTTTGAAGATTTCAGGGATTTACTTCTAGAATTGATTGAGACTTGTCCTTCAAGGGACATTTCTGAACTCTCAAGAAGACATATAGTTTGTTTAGAATGGTTTTCAATGCCCCAGGTTAGTTTTAGATGGGCAAGAAATATCTTGACAGAAGATGGGGTTGATGAGGTTTTTGAGCTATCTGATAAGAGTAACTGTGTCCGTATTAACGATTACTTAGAAGAACTCTAATGTCTTTTGAAAGATTTACCGGAATCTCTAAAAATCTATTTCAGGCTATTAATCAGTTTCGGAGCAGAAAAACTGCTTCTAAAGTGATAGCCCAAGAAATAGCGAGGCTCCTTGACGTTAAAGATATTTTACAGGGAGTGCAATACGCTGCTGTTGGTGGTATAGCATCACAAGAATATGGGTCTTCTCGTGAGACTCATGATATAGACATTTTGATCAGGAATAAGGACTCCGATTTAGTCCAATCTCGTTTGACTCAAAATGGGTTTAATAAGATTGGGCCTATTACCTTAGACATGGGTTCAGGGACATCTTACGAAGATGGCTCTGGATTGAATATTGATGTGATTGAATTATCTGATGCATGGGTACATGATGCTTTACAAAGAGTGCATATTGGAAATCAAGGATTGCCAATAGTCCCCATAGATACTTATGTTTTTATGAAGTTACTTATTGGGCGAGGTAAGGATTTAGTAGATGTTTTAGATGCTATTAGGGTAATGGGGAAAGATAAGGCCACACAAATAAGTGACAAGGTCGTAGAACTCTTAAAGAACCAAGGTTACGATGATGCAGTTATGGATTGGTATACAGCTATAGCTGAGGTAACTGGGGATTGGAGTTTATTTCAAGAAGCAATTCAGATGCCATAGATAGACTAGATATCGGATAGTCAAAGCTTTTCGTGGCAGAACTTTCGTAAATAATTTCGTATCACGTATCAAAGTATGATTTTGATATTGAGTTTAGATGGAATGTAAATAATAGTAAGGAGTTATTGATAATGGACATTCCGAGGTACGCGATTTTTATTGATGGAAATACAATTTTTCAAGGAGCTAAGATTCATGGGTGTAAAATAGATTACGAGAAGCTAACAGACTGGGAGGACATTTTAGACCAAGAAAATCAATATTTAGTTAGAAAGAGCTTTTATTCATCGAGAGCTGGGGAAGAGACTCATGGGAAGTTGGATTTTTTACACTTTATGAAAAGAAATGACTTCCGTGTAATTGAAAGAAGAATTGCCCCTAGAGGGGATGGACGGTACAGTGATATTCAAGTTTGCATAGCTTGCGATTTACTCACTTTTGGAAAGCAACTAGACGAATTAATGATTATTGGCCCATCCCTTGCATTAGAAACTCCGATAACAAGACTTCAGCAAATTTGTCCAGTCAGGATTAGAGTAGCAGGTTTTAAGTCATCAACCCACCCTAAGATTATCGATTTAGCTGATGAATTTATTGAATTTCATGATGGCAAGACTACTTCTGATGGTACAGTAATAGAACCAAGTAATGTTAAGTACTGGGCAAAAGGGGGATCCACTTGGTCGGATAGAGTCGAATATGATAGAAGATATGAATATTCGGAGGAGGAAGATGTAGAGGTATAAGAAATTAATACTACCAGCGAAATTCTCGCTGGTAGTATTTTGTTATCTTTGTACGTAGTGAATAGATATGGAAGATATTCAGTCAGCAATTATTGATGACCCGCAACCTGGATTAGATTCAGAGGTTTGGGAAGATGATGGTTTGCACCCATCACATAGTGCTCAAATATTATCCATGTTATTCGATTTCCTTGAAGAAATGGGTGCATCAGGCTTTTCTTGGATAGAAGATATTTACATTATAGGATCTATTACCACGAACCAATATAGGCCTGATACAGATATTGATGTTCATATTCTCGTTGATTTAGATAAAGCGGTGGAGATTTTTAATCTTGATCCTGAGGTGATAGATCACATTCTTAATGAAAAATGGCGAAAAATAATAAATGAACGAAAAGAGCTATTAGGAAAGACAAAGCACCCTTTAGAGTTTTACTTTGAGACCGGATTATCTGAGGCAACTCACAGTCAAGGAGTCTATAGTCTATTAAGCCAAAAGTGGCTACAGCCGCCAGTTATGACTCCCTTAGATTTTGATCCCGAAACAGAGTTTACAGAAGAATTTGAAGAGGCTGATGCGATTGAAGAAATTTTGAATAGATATTTAATACGCATTCAAGATATCTTAAATAGTGTATGGGAAAAAAGGCGTGAGGAGTTTGCGCAGGACTCTCCAGCTAATGTTGTTTTTAAGAAAATCCAGAAAGATGGATACTTTGATATAGGGTCTAAAATTGATGATTTTTTAGAAACTAAAAAACGTAAGGAGATCGAAGAATTAGAACAAGTCTAACGTAAATAGGTCAACACAGTAGATTTTTATAAGGAGTCTTCGATGTCTGATGAGAAAAAAATGATAATCAACCGTAGTGCGGTTAAAGAGTATGTTAAGAGCAAGAAAAGTAACGATAAAACTGTGCAGTCTGGCCAAGATTTTATTGATGAGTTGAATGCCAAGATTTATGAACTCATTGATGGTGCAATTGGTCGTGCATCGTGTAATAAGAGAGCAACTCTCCGAAGCTACGATATCTAAGAGCAAATTTTTAGGGGTTAGAATAGACTTTATTCTACCCCTTTTCTGTTTATGAGGATAGATTGGTGAAAGAATTTGAAACAGCTTTCGTAGTGACTCAGGATATTGCTAAGCTGTTAGTGGAAGAGTATTGGGATGGAGCCCCCGGAGTTACGATTGAGGATTATTATATAGATAAAGATCATAGAGTCAGAGACTCTAAGAATTCAATAATCCTCACTCACAAACAGGGTGATAAAAGAGACGGAGTCAGAGATGAAGACGAGATAGCTGTAGGAAATAGCAAAACCCGTCAAAAAGTCCGGGAATTTTTTAAATCGACAGCAAAGCTGACTATAAGAAAGGCTAGATATAAATTAAAGAGCAAAGGAATCAGCAACAAGATAGTCTTGGATATGGTCGAGAGTCCTTTGAGGATAGCAGTCATTGAATTTGAATTTTCGGGTGAAGAAAACTTAACTAAAGCTCGAAAGATAATTAAAGAAGCACAAGCCCGAGAATGCCCTTTAAGTACATGGAGTTACCATAGAAGGCGTATTGGAATTGCAGGTGGTCCAAGCTCTGGAAAGACTTCTGTAGCAAAGGCGATTTCATTAGAATTAAACCATGAGTTTGGATCTAATTCATCGGATGTGGTAGAGTACGCAACATCTTTTATTCAGAAAATGGGACGACACCCCACTTTCGCTGATCAGCTATTAGTTTGGGTAAAACAGTACGAAAGAGAACTAGCAGTAGCTACAACAGCAAATATTGTTCTTAGTGACTGCCCTGTATTTTTACCCTATATCTATGCTCTTAGGGCAATGAGAGATCTTGAATGGACACAGCAGACTGATTTCGCTCTCTCATCTATATACAAGAGATCATTAAGAGCTCTTGAAGAATATGACCAAATATTTGTATTAAACTTACTATGGTATCGAGAAAACAACATTAGGTATCATGATCGAGAGCAATCCGAGGAAATAACAGAAGAAATAAAGAAATTTTTGAAAGATCATGGAAGAAATTTTTCGACATATGTTTGTACAGATATTCCAAAGATATTAACTGATATCCTTTATTTGACAGATTTGGATAAAATTCAGGCTTTAATAAGAGGGCTTTATGTCGAAGATAGTTCTAATTGATGGTTTAAACTTTGGTAACCGTGCTTATTATCAAGCGACGAACAGTCCAGCTCTTGACATGGCTTCTGTGGAGCTTGATGGTGAAACAGTAAGAACTGGAGCACTTACTGTTTGTCTAAAAATGATCCAATCAGTACGCAAGATCTATCCAGATGCTTTTATGATTCTATGTTGGGATGCTGGGAGAGGTGGAAGAGTAGAAGCTTCTGGTGGGACTTACAAATCCAATAGAGAAGGCTCAGGTAAAGAGCATCTTTATTATCAGCTTGATATTTTTAAAGAGTTTATGATCTCATCTGGAGTTGCTTCTGCAATAGCTTATGGATACGAAGCTGATGATGTAATAGCATGCTTCATCGAGAAACTTAAATCTGATGTAGAAGCAGTTATTTATAGCACAGACAAGGATTTTTACCAGCTATTAGGTAGGCCGAAAACAACAGTTCACAGACCAGTGCCCGGAAAAAAGGATGATAAACTGGTCACTCTAGATAATCTAGAAGAAGAGTTTGGATGCACTTGTGAGCATGTCTTATTGACAAAGGTCTTAGTTGGCGATCCTTCAGATAAAATTGCTGGGATACCATCAACTGGTAAAAAGAAAATTGATATGAAGCCAGCGTACGCGAAATCTTTAGCAAAACAATTTTCGACTGTTGATGAATTGTATGAGGCCTTGGATGGTAATACTATAGAGGCTACAGATATTCAGAAGAAGGCTTTAGAGGAATTTAGGGAGCAGGCAAAGATAAATGAGGATCTTGTAAGTTTCAGACGTGGTGTAACCATAGACTATGTTGAGCCTCAAATAGACATGAAGAAAGTACAGGATCTCGCACATAGATATAAGATGGGAAAAACCACTGTAAATATGGAGAAATGGGCCGCCATTTTTAGTTAAGAATATGGATGTATTTTAGACTTAGCTATATTGGAGGTTGAAGTGGAAAAGAGAGACCCACGAGAGATTTTAGAGCCAGCGGAGAGACGTACCCAGCCAGAATCCCCTTCTGGTGTAAGTGAAGATTCTACAGGCGGAGTAATGGGTCCAATATATGTCGAGAGATACGCAGGGTTATTAATATCGGAGATTGAGAATCATGGAGATTAGTGAAGTTTGTGCATATGTGGCTTATTTCTTTTTATTTATAGGTTGGGTGCCCCAGATTCTTAAATTATATAAGACAAAGAGTTCTGAAGGGGTAGCACTAGGCACCCCTTTTATTCTGTTACTTGCGGCTATCTTGCTGACAATCTATGGATTTTTAAAACAATTAGATGAGATTGCTTATACAAATTCTGTTGTCGGACTCACTGTGGTTTATGTAATCTGCTTGATTATCTATTACCGAAAGAAATAAAGATATATAGATATTATTGCGGAGATGATATTGAGGAGTCAATTATGGCAGATAAAGAAAAAGTAGAAGAATTTCCATCAGGTCACGAATACGAAGTTCTGGACTTCCGCCACATTGGTGAAGCCATGGTTGTGGTAAATCAGTTGAGGAAGAAAGGATTTCGAGTAATACCTTTACTGAATAACAAGCTACTAGTAGCTGAAAAAGACGCAGCTGAAGTAAAGAAAATACTAAAGGATGTGGATTACGACTGGGATGAAACCGATATTAAGATGGGTAAGGTCAAGGTAGCAGAAGCTGGTAAAGTTCCTGGATGGGATTATGACCGGTGGGAAAACGAAGTAGACACTGGTGTTTATACTAATGATAGATTTATTACTACTGAAAAAGAATCAGCATGTGATGAAGATAAAGTAGTTCGGGCATTTCTTGCTAGTGGTGGAAGACCCTCTTTAGAAACATACGTGAAAGAAGGACCACCGAAGACTAGAACCTACACTAAGAGAGAAAAACACGAAGACTACTAAGGTATAACTTAATTAGAAACTCGGTAGCTTACTGAGTTTCTTTTTGTTTGAGTAGTATGATACTGGTGAAGGAGGAAGATATGTTAAAATTTACAGGAATAATTGAGAGTACTGTTTTAATCGGCTTAATCATACTATTTTCAATTATTGTACTTACCGCAGATATAATTTACGGGGAACAGATAATCAAGTGGCCTGACACCCCCTCTGGCATAGATTACACCTATAAGGCTAAAATTACTAAAATTGTAGACGGAGACACTATTTACATGGATGTAGACCTTGGATTTGGGGTTTACTACGATGCTAAAGTACGCTTGCTTCAAATTGATGCTTGGGAAATACGTGGGGAAGAAAAAGAAAGAGGGATTAAAGCGAAAGAGTTTGTGGAGAAGAACTATCCTGTAGGGTCTGAGGTATTACTACAATCATCAAAACAGGGAAAATATGGTAGATGGTTAGGGACTGTGTGGAACATTGGAGATACGAAGTCTTTAAATCAGCTTTTAGTGGAGAATGAACACGCTGAGATTTATCAGGAGGAATAAAAATGGAAGACAAGATTTTAGCAGAAATTCCAGCAGGTAGAGATGTTGTTAGGTTAGTTTGTAGTGAGTTTAAAGGGAAGCCAAACATTAGTCTTAGAAGGTATTATTTGAAGGATGATGATTGGGCACCCACACAAAAGGGTATAACCATCCATGACAAAGACCACCTTGACACAATTAGAGACGCCTTCTTAGAGAACTATGAAACTATGGTGACACATTTACTTGATGGGTAGTTTGGATTGGTAGTGGGAAAAAGTCAGACAACGCCTGGCTTTTTCTTTGATACTCTAGTTATTTTTCGATCGAGATACGTTAAGGAAATAGCTATGAGAGAAATTGAGCTTGTAGTACGTCGATTTTTAGCTCTCAGGAAGAGAGATAAAGAAAAAGATCTATTGCAATATGTTGTGTCTGATGTAAATGAAAAAGACCTAGAGAAGAAATTACAAAGAGATGTTGACTTTGTAAAGAGAAAAGTACAACAGCCTGGACAGTATGATACTGGTGGGCAAGGAGCAGGTGACTTTTCTGGTGCTCCTGCTGGGGCATCCTCTGGTGGGGGTGGCTTTAGTGGCTTTTCGGCTAGCTTGGATGTCAAATCAGCGGTAGCGATAGTTATTAATAATAACGGAGAGATATTGTTAGGGAAGTATCTATTACCTAGTGATAGACAAGGTAAATGGTGTTTTCCAGGCGGCACTCTAGAGCCAGGAGAAACCACAAAGTTAGCAGCGGCTAGAGAGTGCCTAGAGGAAACAGGAGTTCATGCAATCCCCTTAAGTAGCTTAGGCACGACAGATCAAGCAGAATTCATTCTTTGTCAAGAAGTGGATTCTAATGATATGCAACCTAATGAAGAATTTTCGGACTTAGAATGGTTCACACCAGAAGAAGTTATCACAAGAGAAGATGTCTACCAACAAAATAGAGATCTTGTGGTAGAATATTTCAATCCGGAAGTAAATCCTACTGAAGTATCTGATCCTGATATCAATTTTGTCGAAGACCTCTACGATGTTCAGTCGAGAACAGCATATTTATTTACTGAGCAGGATTGTCGAGAAAGAGCTCGACAAGAATTAGACGAGCACGATCAGGTTCTAGATCAATATTTAAGCACTCTTGTAGCACCAGACATGGTTGTGGATTCATTGACTTCAATTCCATCAAGTGATACATGGGATGAAGTCCAAGGTACAGAGTTTAGGTAGTCGTTATGGATGAAATTTATCAAGGAATTCCAGTAGAGCAGCTTCAGGCTACAAATAGAGAAAATGAACCAGAAGCACTCAATCTACTCCAGACCCTTCACGCTATGCTGGGGGTATTATACTTAAACTATTGGGTTTCTCACTGGCAGGCATCGGGAGACACCTCTTATGGTGATCATCTTCTATTTGAGCGTCTCTATGAAGACATACAAGACCAAATTGATGGTCTTGCAGAGAAAATAGTTGCAAAATACGGTGTTGAAGCGGTTGAATTGCCTGTTTTAGGGACTATTGCAAAAACTTTTGTATATCGTTGGAATCAAGTGCCATGTATATATGAAAGAGGTATTTTGGCCGAAAAAGAATACCTTGAAGCTTCAAAGAGGGCTTACGAGGCCTTAAAAGAGATGGATGCCTTATCTTTAGGTATGGATGACTTTATAATGGCAACGGCAAGTGACCACGAAGAATATCTTTACCTTCTCCAAGCGAAAAAACAAAAACACACACATTAAGTAAATTACTTAATAGATTTATCGAAAGAAATACGGGTAAAATCCCGTATTTTTCGTGAATAATAGTTTAAAAAGAGAGGTATGATTACGATAAAGTCTATAAGAGGTGATAAATGAGACATACGAATAAAGACCAAGAGCACTTAATTGAGGTATACGAGCAAATTACTTCTGCATTGCTACCTGATCGTCCGAATTACATATCAGAGGATATGATTGTTGAAAGTACATTAAGAATTCCGGAGTTGGTTGACTATTGGAACGAGTTCGCCGATAACC
>Ga0180434_10005714_pt1 | contig 14560 bp, 8 predicted proteins | sample SS_ome_7_FD_132453 | JGI IMG/M metagenome (GOLD analysis project Ga0180434, IMG submission 132453) | Hypersaline lake sediment archaeal communities from the Salton Sea, California, USA - SS_1_D_2 metaG | ecosystem: Environmental > Aquatic > Non-marine Saline and Alkaline > Hypersaline > Sediment... | reverse complement strand
GTCCCGCGGCATTGGCAATCGTCACCGGACGTTCGCATAGCCAGGCGGGATGGTAGGAGAACCAGTCCCAGGTATTCGAACTCCTTACACCCCAGTACGGCGGGCCAGTTTCACCCGGCAGCGGCTTGCGTAGCCCGCGCATACTCTTCTCGTATTCGAGCTCGGTTATCGGGCGCAACCCGGCCCAAGCGGCCCATGCGGCCCCGTCCGCCCAGGAGAACCCGCGCGGGCCGGACTTGTCGATGATCTTCGGTAAATAGGTGAACCGCGGCGCTTCTCCCGAACGGCTGCCCACTTGCTCACTGAACCGCTTCTCCGCCTCCTCCGGCGGCAGCGTATTCAGGAAATCGGCGTACTGCCTGAACGTGATCTCTGACTTCATGCAATAGAAAGCCGTATAGCCGTTGGGAAAGGCCGCCGGAATCTCGCCGCCGTCCACGGGCTGGGAGTCGCTCTCTATGAACGGCCCGGCACTAGAGGCCCAAAGCCGCCCCGGCTGCCGGCCGGTGCGAATCGCGCCGGCGCTCGTCACGTGATATGGCGGGAAGTCCTGGCCGCCGTCCGTATACATATAGAAACCGTGCGCTTCCGTCCCGCCCGAACCGAGGTAGAAAGGCCCCTCTGGCACGTAGACCATGATGACGCCAAACGCCCGTATCTCCACCGTGTCGGGTGTCGGCTCTCGGATGCCGCGTGCGGCTGTCAGATCCCAGACGACCGTGACGCCGTGTGCCGCTATGTTCCTCCGCCTGCCGTAGTTTGTCTGCCGCACGAACGCGCCGGTGAACCCGTCGTGGCCGCGGGGCACGATGAACTCCAACGGCGTGGCCGTCCGCGACTCGCGCTCCCCCGTGGCGGGCAGGTCGCCTTCGGCCTGGCTGTAGCCCGTCGGGTTCAGCACTCTGTCTGCGGCGAGCCGGACGTGCCGCCACTGTGTGGAGTCTTTGGCTCTCGCCTTGAAGAACACCCAAACCGCGTCGTGATTGACGTCGTGTCGCCATGACGCTTGCCAGGCTATGTCGAACGTGATCAGCGCGGTCTTCGCATCGTGCGGCCGCACCGCCACGTTCTCGATCGTTGCCTCCCGCCAGGACTGGTCCTGGGCCTGAGCCCCACCCGCAATCAGGAGCAGGACGCCGACAAGCAGACTTGTTTGTTGTTTCATTTCATTCGCCTTTTTGTTTGTCAAGCGATCCGAACGGTCAGACGGATCCGACCGATCTCGTTGATCCTCTTTCTACTCTCCCAACACAAACCGCGGATACAGTTCGGGCCCGGTCGGATGCGTCATGGCCGGTGCTACCAGCAGATACTGGCGCATGCCGCCCGGGTCATCGCCGTCAAGTACCATCGCGTTGAAGGCGAACTCCGCGCCTGGCTTGAGGCCGATGGTGCTCAGCGGCAGGCGCATGCCGTAGCGGGTGATTCTCGCCTCGTCGTCGCGTCCGACCGAACAATCCACGGTCTTCACCAGCGTGTCGTTGTTGGTGCCTTCGACCTGCAGCAAGGCGGGGCCTTTGGTGGTCAGTGCCAGCACGATGTTCCACGCAGCACCGTCCTCAACGGCGAGAGAGATTTGTAGCGCATCTCCATTGGCGATGTTGCCGAGGGTCTGTGTGTTCACGTGCCGATCGTCGGTCACCTCGGCGCCTACGCAGAGGGCTTCGCCGTCCCAGGCCAGGTAGATTTTGGCGTTAAGATCCTTGGGCCCTTGCCAAGGCATCTTGTCTCCTGACGGGACGAAGCGTCGATCGACCGGATAGAGGTCCTCCGGCCCGCTCAGAACCGTCAAGGGCTCGCCCCACCTGTCCGGGCCGCCTTTGAAGGGGAATGTTCCCTGCAATCGCGGCGTCTGCGAGTTGAGGGTACGATTGGCGATCGGTTTCATGGACGAATCGCCGGACGGCGCCGAGCGCGCGGCGCGCCAGGCCGCGAACGGATGGAGACGCCGATCCGCAAAAACGCTGCCCGGTTCCTGGCGTCCCGACGTGCAAAGGTGATCGCCAATAACCGGCTGATTGCGAAGGATTGCCCCACTGATATCGACCGGCCAATCCTCGGGCGGTGTCGGCCTGCCCGCACCATGCGTCCCCTTGAAGGCGCGGCCCACGGCTTTACTGACCGAGACCGGGCGCTCGTAGTGCCCACCCAAGTTGACTTGCTCTGCGCCGAAGTAGGAAAGCTGCGCATCCGAGCCTGAAGGTGGTATTCGGGGGCCGCGGATCATCTTTTCATACTCCAGTTCCGTCATCGGGCGCAGCCCGGCCCAGGCCGCCAGCGCCGCATTGTCGGCCCACGACAGCCACGGGCACGGCGAGTCGGGACTCGCAGCCGAATAGACGTAGTCCGGGGCCTTCCCCGAGCGTTCGATCTCGGGGCCATGCCCGAACTGGTGATAGCGCGCCTTCACCTGCTCTTCGGTCAGCGTGCTTAGAAATGCCGCGTAGAGGCCTCGTGTGAAGCAGTGGCTTTTCATGCAGTAGAAGGCGGCATAGCCGTTGGGGAACGAGGCCGGAATGTCCTCGCCGTCTTCCGCCTCGAGGCCGAGAGCGTACAGCATGCCGCTGTTGCGACCGATGGGGATCGCGCCCGGACCCGTCACGTGATAGGGCGGCCCATAGTGGTTGGTGATCACGTCCTGTGCGAACAGTTCCGCGTACGGCTGTTCATCCTCGCACATGGACGTGTGAAACTCGCTGGTTTTCACTGCGTCGCCGCCCTTGCCGAGGTAGAACGGTCCTTCGGACACGTACACCATCTCAATACCGAAGGCGCGGATTTCCGTGTTCCGTGATTGTGGTTCGCACGGAAGCGCGACGCCCTTTGCCGTTACCGCGCCGGCCCCGTCTTCGGCCCGGCGCACGAACAGGCCGGTGAAGCCGTCTTCTCCATCGGGCACGACGAACTCCAGCGGGATTCCCTCTTTTCTCTGGCCATAGCCGGTCGGATCGACCACCTTGTCCGCGACCAGCCGGACATGCCGCCACGGGGCCTTCTCCCCGGCCCGCGCCTTGAAGAACACCCAGGCCGCGTCGTGGAAGCTTCCATGCCGCCAGGAGTTGGTCCAGGAAATGTCGAACTCCACTGCGGCACTCTTCGTGTCGCGCTGGGCGAGCTTGACGTTTTCGATCTTCAGGTCGCCTGCAGGCAACGCCGTCGCCGCGAGCAGCAGCAGTCCGCAGGCGATTGGAGCGTAGCGCGTGGGGCGCGTAGCGTGTCGTGTCATGGTTTCTCCTTCGTTGTGCCGAGAGCCGGCGGCGGCCGTTGACCGCAACCGGCGGCGGTCCGCGTTGTATTGGTTCGTAGTCATCGTTCGGTTTCCGGAGCCGTGCGCACGGCGCGAAACGCGCAGCCTCCCCAATAAGGAAATTTGCCGCCGAAACCGCGATCCGAGACGGCCAGGGTTGCATGGAGATCGCCCCGGCCGCCATAGTTCCCGCCGCGGGAAATGACGTTCTGGAGACTCCAGACGGGCCAGTCCGGGGGTTGGGCCGGCGTGCCGTCGCCGTGTGTTCCCTGAAAACGACGTCCGGGCAACTTGCCGACGGTCACGGTGTTCTCCATCAGATTGCCGCTCAACTCCATGATCCCCCAGTAGGAGGCGCCCGCCCCGGCGCGGTCGCTCTCCGGTGTGGCGAAGAGCCCCGCACGCAGCGGCCCGCCGATATGATGCGCGGGATGGGAATCTCTGCCTTGAAAGACGGTGCCGTTCCAGGCCGCGTTGCCGCGCGTCTCGCCGGGTCCGTTTTCCCCCACCCAGGTGACATTCTCGTCAGGGCGACCGGCGTTTTGGATCGCGTACCCGTCGCGCGGCCCTTCCCCGGAGTTCGTGCCGGCGATCGCAGCCGTGCCCCAGGCATATTCGGCCGGAACCGGCTTGAGAGGCCCGCGGCAGGCCTTTTCATACTCCAGTTCCGTCATCGGCCGCAGGCCGGCCCAGGCAAGGTACGCCCCGTTCTGGCGCAAGCCGAGCCCGCAGCACGGCACGTGGGGTGAATCGGTCTCATACGTCGCCGACGCGGCAGCCTTTCGAAAGAACCGGGACACGCCGTCGCGCGTGGAGACTTCCTCCACGGGATACTCCCTGCCGGGCGCCGCAATGTTGATCGAGGTCCGCGCAGCGCCAAGGACCTTTACGCCGGCCTGGGCATTCGGATTCCCGCCGACCATCTCTTTCTGTTGCGCGCTGTCGAGCGTATTGAGAAAGGCGACGTACTCGCCCTGCGTGATCTCGTGCTTCATGCAGTAAAATGCCCGGTACCCCTTCGGGAAAGCCGCCGGGAGCGTTCGCGTCTTGTACCCGGTGAAGTCTTCGGCCCTGTGCATCCCGATGGATTCGCGGTTGCCCAGGTTCTTTCTGCTTTCGCCGCCCAGCGTGATCGCGCCTTCGCCTGTGACCCGGAAAGGATCCATGGTGCGCCCGGCCGAGAACCGGCTCGCCAAGCTCTCAAGCGCACCACCTGATCCACTGTGGTGCGACGACTCCGGGGCCGGGCTGTTCGTCGCACCGTCACCCGCCCAGAACTCGCATGCGGGTATGTAGACCATCGCAGTAGCCAGGATCTTGACGTCCTTGACCGCGCCGGGATCATCAACGCCGTCGGAGCCGTGCAGCCAGTGCAGACGCAAGCCTTTCCACTTGTTCGGGCCGCTCCCCGGGCCATTGCGGTAGACGAACACGCCGAGGCCGCGCTTGCCGTCATCGGAGGCTCCGACGTCGAGCGCCGCGCCCTCGGGGACCCGGTGATCGCCGGCTCTTGTCGAAAGGGTCGCGTGGGAGTAACCGGGATCGCCCGAGCTGCGAAACTTCGCGAACACCCAGGCGGCGTCCCAGCTCTCGAGCTTCAGCTTGCCTTGGCCGCCATGCTGCTGGGCGCTCACCTCCCAAGCCGCTCGCCAGGAATGATCCCAGGCGAGATCGAACACGACCGTACTCGCGCCTTCGCCGGCAGGTTTGACGCTTACGTTTTCGATCCGGATCGGATCCGCCCTGCCAGTGCCCCGGAAGCGGGCGTCGGGATCGTTGTCGGCCGAGACCGCCGAGGCGGCTAGCAGGAAAGCCAGGCCGAGTGTTGCCATCGTTGTGGCCGTCTGTTTGTTCATCGTTTGTTCTCCTCATTTACTGCTGATTGCTCACGAGCTTCTCGCGGTGCAGTTCGTACGCCGCGCCAGACGTAATAGCGCTCGGGGTACATGGTGGCCGCGGCCAGGCGGCACGAGGGGTTGCGATATTCCCAGCCCCCGCGCGTGCCGGCCCCGACGGCGTCCTCCTGGGGCCAGTCCGCGGGTAGTTGCGGCACGCCGCGGCCGTGTGTGCCCTTGAAGCTCCGCCCCTCGGCGTTGGCGACCGTTACCGGATGTTCATTACCGGTCTTCCAACCGTTGAATTCCTGCATGCCCCAGTACGAGTTGTGTTGTAGGGAAAACCCCATTTCCCATCCCGGTCCTCTCGGTCCGCGCGAGGCCTTCTCGTACTCCAGTTCGGTCATCGGCCGTAGCCCGGCCCAGGCCGCCCACGTGGCGGCGTCCGCCCAGGAGAGATTGCTGATGAAGTGAAGCCCTGCTGAGTACGTGCGATGGGGCGGCTGCCCTTCACGTTTCACAAAACTGCCGTTCGCCCGGCTGAACGTGCTGTTGGGTCTTCCCTCGGCGGGTCGCGGCCCCGGTTTGAGCTCGGGATAGCGCGCTTCCGCCATGGCCGGGGGAAGTGTGTTCAGGAAGCCGGCGTACTCTACCCCCTTCATGACTCGCTTCATGCAATAGAAGGCGCAGTAACCGTTGGGAAAGGTGGCGGGGATCTCGCCGCCGTCCTCTGGCTGGACACGCTTGCCGCCCGACCAGAGCCTGCCCGCCTGCCGGCCCGTCGGGATCGCGCCGGGACCCGTCACCCGGTACGGCTGCCTGTCACCGACGCCGCCCGCGTACCGGTAGAACGCACCCGCGTCCACACCGTCGAGCCCCAGGTAGAACGGTCCTTCGGGCACATACACCATCTCGATTGCGAAACCGCGAAACTCCGCCCCCACGTCCTGCTTGACGCCCGGTTTGGCCGTCAAGTCCCACAACGCCGTGACGTTTGTCGCCGTCACGTCGCCCTGACCCGGCTCCGCCCGTCTCACGAACATGCCGACAAATCCGTCCGGGCCACGGGGTACGATGAAGTCCAACGGCGTCCCGCTCGCCTGGTCATAGCCCGCGGGGTTGAGTACTTGGTCCGCCACGAGCCGGACCGGCTGCCACTGGGCCGCGCCGGCGGACTTCACTTTGAAGAAGACCCAGGCCGCATCGTGGTTGACCTCCTGGCGCCAGGAAGCCTTCCAGGAAATGTCGAAGGACACCGTCGCGGTCTTCGCATCGCGCGCGGCGGCTCTCACGTTCTCGATCCGCACGGTCGTGGGTCCGTCGTACGCGGCGTTCGCCGCCGAAGCGGCCAAGACCAGACAACAAGCGGTCGCGATCGCAGACATACTTGCGTTTCGGAAGACCGATCCGCGAGTTTGCCTCGGGGCGTCGGGTGGTTGTGTTTTCATAGTTCGCTCTCCTTACTGTTTACGGCCCCACTTCCGGCGGCGCTGTACGCACGCCGCGCCATTTCTGGTGGGGTGCCCGTTCGGGGGACAATGTTGCTGCCGCGGCGCGGTTCGAGGGATGCCGGTGCGTCCAACCCCCGCGCGTGCCGGCGCCGACGGCGTCCTCCTGCGGCCAGTCTTTGGGCAAATTCGTCGTGCCGCGGCCGTGCGTGCCCTTGAAACGGCGCCCCGCGGCATTGGCGACCGTCACCGGATGAATACAATCGGTCTTCCAGCCATTGAAGTCTTTTATGTCCCAGTAGGAGTTGTATTGCAGGCTGTGCCCGGTCTCCCATCCCGGCTCGATCGGTCCGCGTGAGGCCTTCTCGTACTCCAGTTCAGTGATGGGGCGCAAACCCGCCCAGGCCCCGAATTCCGCCCCGTCCGCCCAGGAAAGACCGCCGGTTGTATGATCCGGAGCGTTTTCGCACCTATAGGTATAGGGAGGATTGTTGGAGCGGATAATCCGCGACCGCTCGATGTAGTGCTTTGCCGCCTCCTCCTCGGGCAACGTATCAAGAAAACCGGCGTACTCACCTGCCCTGATATAGGATCTCATGCAATAGAAGGCCGAGTACCCGTTCGGGAAGGTCGCGGGGATCTCGCCGCCGTCTTCCGGCGCGGCGCCTTTGCCCGACCAGAGCTTGCCGTTTTGCCGGCCGGTCGGAATCGCGCCGGGACCCGTCACCCGGTACGGCGTGTCGTTGTGAACTCCGTCGGTGTACATGAAGAAAGTGTTGATCTCCGCACTATATTCGCCACGGGGTTCGCATTGGCTGGTGGACGAGCCGGTTGGCCTGTTCGTCCCCGACGATTTCTTCCCTGTCGGGGTCGTAGCGGATCTTCCGTCCGCAACGGATCGCGATGTTCGCCAGGTGCACAATCGTCGCGCTGCGGTGCGACGCCTCGGCGTGGCCGCCGGCGCGACGGCGCGTGCGGATCGCGTCGGCAAAGGTCACCAGCGGCTCGGGGTCGGGCATATCGCGCAGCCGCGCGCGGGCTGCCTCGGTGAGGTCGTCCTCGCTGACGTCCCGCGGACCGCGGCGTTCGTAGCGCTGGGGTCCTTCGCCGCTGTCCAGGACGAAGGTCAGTCCGTCGGCGTAGCGCAGTTCGACCCAACCCCACAGGCCGCATGCCTCCGGGTGCTGGGGCGGCGCATGGGCCTCGATCTCGACAGGGCTGGTGAAGTCCTTGGCATAAGTGTACTGGAGGGGGTCGAACGCGTGCTGGCCGTGGTCGCCGATCCCGCCGCCCTCATAGTCCCAGTAATTGCGGTGCGAGGCGCCGAAGCGATGCCGGTGGTACGGCCGCAGCGGCGCCGGGCCGCAGTACATGTCCCAGTCGAGGTTGTGCGGGACCTGACCCACGTCGTATTGGACCATGCCGCAGTGGAGTCTGGCGTGGAACCCGCGGCGAATGACCACCGCGTTGCAGTAATCGAGCAGTCCGCTGGCCATCAGCTTGTGCGTCTGGCGGTCGGCGGTGAAGCGTCCGAAGGTGCCGATCTGGAAGATGCGCCCGTAGCGATTTTCGGCGTCGACGACCGCGCGCCCCTCCGCAATGAACTTCGTCATCGGCTTTTCGCACATGACGTCCTTTCCCGCCGCCATCGCCGCCGCCGAGATCAGTGCGTGCCAGTGGGGCGGCGTGGCGATCGCCACCACATGGACGTCGTCGCGCTCGAGCACCCGGCGATAGTCGGTATAGATCGTCTTGTTGTCGGCGCGGCCGAGGAACTTCACGTCACATTGGGCCACCAGGCGGATGCCCGGCCCCATCATCTTGAACGTGGTCCCGCCGCGGCCGCCGGCCCCGATAAGCGCCCCGCCGAACTCCTCGCTGGGCGGCGTTTGGCCCTGTCCCAAGACGTTGCGCGGCACGATCGTCGCGGCTGCCGCGCCGGCCGCTGCCTTCTGGAGAAAACTCCGGCGGTTCATTCCAGATTTGGAGCGATTCATTCCGGCGGCCTCCTGGTTTTCTACTTTCTCACGTACCTACGGATGCCTTGACGTCTTACGGCCGCGCCGGCACGGAAACGCGGAAGTCGCGGTAGCGGGCGCCGCGGGTATACATGTGTCGCAGGCCGATGCGGCCCTCGACGATCGGGGGAAACGCTTCGCCGCGGAAGTGACAGAGCCGCTCCCGCCCGTCGCCCTGGATTTGCATGAACAGTTCCCGCCCCTTCTTGATCACCGTAATCCGGTACGGCACGCCGGTCTTGAACAGGCCGGTCCGCGCATACTCGTTCTCCAGTTCCGTCCCCGAAAGGCCCTTTCCGGCGTCGGGCATGTAGCGGCGCCCGCGGATGTAATCCTCCTCGGAATCGTCGTTTTTCTGTCTGAAGGCGGCGTAGCTGATGTGGTAGGTATTCATGTGGTTGAAATAGAGCCTCATGGAAGGCACAGTCCGCAGGTCCGACCACGCGGCGATGTCCTTGGGGTGCTCGGCGTCGCCGCTGCCGGTGGCCTGGATGTAGAGGATAGTTACCTGGCGGTTTGTGGTATCGGTCTTCGTGTATTTGTATTCGATCTTGAGGTCGCCTTTGAAGCTTTCCTTTGTCCAGAGCACTGCATGGCAGGAGTCGTCCCAGGCCGTTGGACCGGCTGTGAACGTCATGCCGTCGCTCCCGTTGGTCACCGTGGCCTTCAGGCCGTCAAGCAGCCAGGCGTCCTGCCATTTGCCCGTGCAGGGATCGTGAAATACTTGTCGCCACTGGGCCTCGGCCAGTTCCCGGAATCGGGGCGTCGCATCGGTCCCTTTCGTGACCTCTTCCGCGCCACACGTGCCAGGGCATCCCAGCGCCCAGACAATGCAGAGCGCTGTTGCGCTGAGTCGCTTCATGGTCTCCCCTCCCTTTGCGAATCGGATGGCCATTCTCCTACTCCAAAACTGGGGTTACAGGTCAGCCCACGCGTCAAAAGTCAGCGCGCTCGCTGACGTTCTGTACCACCTCGGCAAGATCGATCTTCATTGTGTTGTCCCTTTCGCGACCCAAGTTTCATTTGCTGTGCCCCCTTCCAGCCCCGGCGTTTTCGGCGGCGCCGGCAACACGAGGGCGAAAAACGCGCCTGCGCACGACTACAGCACCCACGGCTCGCGCCGGGCGCGGTCCACCAGGCGGTTGGCCTCGTCGTCGCCGGGAAACTCCCGGTTTGCCGGATCCCACTTCAACGACCGCTTCAATTGGTAGGCGATAATCCCCAGGTGGCAGACGGCCATGGTGTTGATCGCCAGCTCGATATCGCGGAACGGCTTTTCCCGCATTTTAACACAGTGCAGGAAATCGCCCAGGATGCCGCCCTTGCCCTTGTAGACTGGCACTTCCTTCGCCGGTTTCGGATCGCCGGAGTAAACCACGTGTAGGAGCTTCTGGTCGGGGTAGCCGTGATGCAGCAGAACCCCGTTGCGATAACGGTAGGTTAAGAACTCGTGGCCCTCTTCGTCGTTGTAGATGACTTCCACGGGTTGCAGTTCGCGGATGTCGACGGCGAACGTCGCCGCGCCGAACAGGTGCGCGCCAATGTCGGTCATTACGCCGCCCGAGTAGTCGCGCCACGGTCGGAAGTTCAGACGCCCTCGGTTGAACGGCGCCCATGGGGCCGGGCCAAGCCACATTTCCCAGTCGACGCCCGCCGGGATCTCTTGGGCCGGCAGGTTGCACGGTTGCGAGAGTGGTAGGGCCCTGACGTTGATCGACTTGACCGCGCCTTTTGTCCCGCTCCAGCAGGCATCGACCACGCGTCGGTGGTCTTCCAGCACACGCTGGCTCCCGCCGGAGACCACGCGCCCGTACCGCCGCGCGGCATTGACCATCAGCCAGCCTTCGCGGAGGGTGAGCGTCTCGGGCTTCTGGCAGAACACGTCCTTACCGCTGCGGCAGGCCTCGATGATCATAATCGCGTGCCAGTGGTCGGGCGTGGCGATGTGGACGGCATCAATGTCGTTGCGGCCGGTGATCTCGCGAAAGTCGTTGTAGGCCATGCAGTCCTTGTTGCCGTACCAGGAGTCCACCCGCCCCTTGGCGCGTTTGCGAGCCGATTCCCGCGCATCGCATACGGCGACGTACTGCACGTCGTCGCGTCCCAGGCAGGTCTTCATATCGAAGCCTCCCCGTCCGCCGATGCCGATGCCGCCCACGACGATCCGCTCGCTGGCCGGCGCGCGATCCGCCGTGCCCAGCGCCGCGGAGGTGACGATACACGGGCAGGCCACCGCCGTCGCCGCGGCGGCCTTGAGAAACTCCCGCCGATTGGCAGCCCGAATACGGCTTCTCATGAAACACCTTTCAATGGTTGTGGTTCTATTGCTCGTGCTCATGACGCAACTGCGGCGGCCGGTTTCGCTCGACGCCCAGGGGATTGTCCGGATCGACTTCCAAGGGATGCCACACGGCCTTGCCCTCGCGTTGGGCCTGCTGATCGAACCAGGTGCCGTACTCCGGCGAGGCGCAGTCGAGCCAAACCACCACGCGGCGAAACTCCTCGGGCGTGAGGCGATCGAGGTGCGTCTTGAGCAGCGCCTGGCCCATCTTCGAACCGTGCGCGCCGATCTTGTACGGCTCGCTCCGCGTCGTCGGATCCCCGTTGGGGTTGCGGTTGCCAACGGTCCAAATCGCTTTCGTTCTTCGCTCGGCCAGCGCGGCATACGAGAAGTCCTGGAGCCCCTTGCCCTCTTTCCGGTGGCAGGGCAGGCACTTGCCCTCGAAGACGGGCTTCATCAGGCGGTAGTAGCTCAGCGGATTCGAGCCGTCCGGCTCCGGCGCAATCGGCGAGGGGGCCCGTCGCATGGCCAGCGATTCGTAGCGTGTCTTCGGCGCCCGCCATTTATCCTCGTGGCAGCCGATGCAGGAGAGCTGCTCGCCGGGGTGGACGTACGTCCCGCTGCGCATGCTCATGATCGCCATCCCCCGCGCGTCAATCGCTTGGAAGTAGATCAACTTGCCCACCGGTGCCTCGAAGTAGGCCGAGCCGTCTTGCTCCACCGGCACCGTCCCTAGGACGGTACGGGCTTCCTGTCTCCCGGCTCCACCGACGGGAGAGATGGCCGCCCCCTGCGCATTCTTCTCCGCTCCCTTCAAGTAGGGATCAGTATGGTCAACCGGCAGGGGAAGAAATTGAATGATGCGCAATGCCTTGATCCGCCGCTGTTCCACCACTCCTTCCGGCCACCCGAGGTCGTACTCGTAAACGTCCTGCACGGCGATCGTGGCGCGGCGGTGGTCGGGGCGGCCGAAACGCGCGCCCTGCCAAGTGGCCGTCGGGACGGCCGGCGGCCGCGCCGTGGCCCGCAACGGCCGGGGACTGCACGCCGCGCCGCCGCCCGTCCAGTGACACAACAACACGGTGTTGCCGTAGCGGTCCAAGAGCAGCAAATTGTTGGCATTGTCGCTGATCAGATGGAAATCGCGGCTGAGCGGCCAGGGCGTGAAGTAGTTGAAACCCGATAGGGCGTTCCGCGAATGAGGGAACGACCCGGCTTTGACATATTCGCCCGGCTTGCCCTTCCTGTAGGGAGAACCGCCGCCTTCATTTGGGAGTGGGTGGCCAACAAGTATCCGCACCTGGGCCATCATTGCGTCGTCGCGGCCCTTTAGACTGATCAATATGGGTACACCCGGCAACATGTTATGGTGCGTGGCGGCAATCGCCACGTACTCGCCGGGCGCGCCGGGAATCGGCCGGATGTGCAACTCGGACCACGGCGTCAGCCAGTATCCTTTGAAGGTGCCGCCGGGAAAGAAGGGGTATCGATAGTTGGCGTGCGCCGCCCGCGGGTCGCGGCCGTCGGGGAAGCAGCGCCAGAAGCACTGGGCGGCATCCCAATTGCGGTCTACGTAGTCCCAGCGGGTGTAGACCAGTGCGCCGTCGAAGTCCACCACCGGGTGGTACTCCGGGCTCTCGTGCCAACTGATCGGGTAGGAGTCGCTGCCGTCCGCCTTCATCGAATGGAGCGTGGCGGTGGCGCCCTCGCAACGATCACCCTTGGCGGCGCGCTCGCTGCAGTAGACAATCCGCCCGTCGGGAAGCCAGCAGGGATAGCCGTTGCCGGGGAATATCCTTTTGCTCTGGCCCTCCCTGTCCGGCTCGTAGCCGGGGTCCCATTCGGTCCGGGTCAGTTGGTCAACCTGCGCACCGCCGAGTTCGTACTTAAATATATTGAATCCGCTTTCGTTTCCTCTGGCCGCGACGAACAAGAGGGTCTTGCCGCCGAAGGAGAGGTCGTAGTTGATGTGAAAGTCCACCGCCTGCTTTGTCAGGTCCACGGCCTGGCCGTCCATCTGGAAGCGGTCGGGCAGCACGCTGCGAACCTTGGGGGCCATGGTCTTGAAGTCCGAGACGATGTGCGGCCCTCGAGAGCCTGTTTCGCCCGATATGAGAAGCCAACCCATTCTGCCGCGAGGGGACCTGCTGTTCCCCGCCATGAACAGGATCTCATCAAAATCCAAGAGCGGGTTCTGTAGGGCGGTCCGCCGCCGCAGGGCACAGGCCTGCAGGAACAACTCCTTGCGTTGCGGACTTGCCAGCGGCGCGACCTTGGCCTTCGCTTCCAACTCCGCGAGCGCCGATGCCTCGTTGCCGAGTTGCAGTTCGAACTTTTGCCGCAGACCTTCCAGCAGGGCGCGCGTGCGCCGTAGGATCACGTCCAGCGCATCGCGATCAGTCTCCCAAATCAGGCAATGATGGTCGTGGAAGGCTTTGTCGACATCGACCTTGTCTCTCGGCCAAGGCACGTCAGGTTTCCCGTCGACCAGCATCGCAGGTTTCAGCATGTTGACCGGCAATCTGGCCCAAGCGACGTGACCGCCGAGCAGAGACCATTGCTGTTCCCAGTACCTCGCGAAATCTGGGGAACTGAGCGTTTCCGCTTCTTCCTGCAAACGTTCTCCGGGCTCCGCGGTTACAGTTTCCGCCAACAGCGGGGACGTCCCCAGAAGCAGTCCGACGAATGCCAGGGATGAAAGCGATTTCACAACGGGCTCCTTCGAGGACGTCTGTTCAACATGAACACCTTTGTCATTCCGGTATCGCTCCCTCGATCTTGAGCGCGACCGCGTACGAGGTCGGCAGCTTGTTGGGCAGAGTGACGGCCAGGCCGTCCGCGGACTGCTCGAAGGGGATCTCCGCGCGGTGCCCCAGCATGTCCACGCGGCGGACGCGGCCCGGTTCGGTGTCGGCATCCAATCCCAGCGGGCGGATCAGCAACCGGCCCGGCCGGGGATTCAAGACGATGGCATACAACGACCGGCCGCGCGTCGTGAAACGGACTTCCTCGGGCGCGTAGGGCGGGCTGTCCACGGTCCGCTCGTTGAAATGGCCGGAGCCCGGCGTGGGTTTGCCGTTGCGGGAAACCTGTCCAAAGACCTTCCACGGCCGGGTCTCGTAGATGGCCTCGCCGTGGGTCCGCAGCCAGGCGCCGATGTCCTCGAGGATGGCAAGCTGCGGCGCCGGAACCGAACCGTCGGGGTATAGCTCGACGTTCATCAGCAGGCCGCCGTTCTTGCTGACGGCGTCCGCGAGTATCTCGATGACGGTCCGCGCGTTGTGGACCAGCGGACGGTCTTCCTTGTAGAACCAATCCGAGCCGAGAGTGGTGTCGGTTATCCAGGCCTTGGGCTCGAGCTTGTCGCTGCTTCCTCGCTCGAAATCCTGCACCCAGCCGGGACGGCGGTCGCTCTTGATCAGGCAGACCGCCTGCAGGCTGCCGTGCCGGCGGAGGCTGTTGTTGTACAGCCGCTCCACGACCCGCTTGCCGTGCTCGCCGTATGCGCCGGGCATGCCGTGGAAGTCGTAGCCGTCGAAGTACAGGATGTCCGGTTGATATTTCTCGACGAGTTCGAGGTGCCGCAGTTCCCAATTCTCTTCCATCTTCCGCTGGAGTTCCGGCGTACGTTTTTCGGGCGGCGGGCCGTAGAGGTCGGCGGGGTCGTAGCCTTCCCACCATTTGCCCTTGCCGTCGGCCTTGGTCAGCCGGCCGTCGTAGGGCACGCCCTT
>Ga0180434_10005713_pt1 | contig 14560 bp, 22 predicted proteins | sample SS_ome_7_FD_132453 | JGI IMG/M metagenome (GOLD analysis project Ga0180434, IMG submission 132453) | Hypersaline lake sediment archaeal communities from the Salton Sea, California, USA - SS_1_D_2 metaG | ecosystem: Environmental > Aquatic > Non-marine Saline and Alkaline > Hypersaline >... | reverse complement strand
TAGATAAGTTCGATTTAAAAAAGTTTGAATCCTTTGTTGGTGTGGATAAGCTAACAGCTGAAATGAAAAACTATATGGAGGGATTAAGTGAATTCGTGGCGCGCCGTCAAGATAAGGAATCTAAGGAGGGGCGGGCATGATTAAATTAGCATATTATACGTTCAATGAGAATGTGCGCGGGACGTCGCTACCAGTTTATGTAGACGTTTACAAAGTTAATGATTTCGTAATTGCGTTTGTTGACCATCAAAATGATGAAGTTTGGTTTTGCATGGAGACGGGCTATGATTTGTGCTGCGGTTACGGTTGGATATTTAGCCAGTATGATATGTCTAGCGACTCATCAAGGCCGGATTGGAAACTGACTCATGCGTTTGCAGCGCCACCACGATTGATAGATTTATATAATCACATTCAGTCGAAAATTGACGGCGAAGAGTTGTCAGTATTAGAAACGCATAATACTAAAAATAACCTAGATCATTGGGAATTAAAAACGCCGTTTGGAAGTGTATATATACATGAAACTTGTGTGGAGGTAGACCACAAACACTCAAAAGTAGAAATTGCATTCTTTATCGATGAGATGTTATTGCCAAATAATTTTATAAAGCAGCTGGATAGAGCTATGAGAGATGGTGTCGTTTTTGTGTTAAAAAAACATAAAGGCTTGTTTGCGGGTACTGTGTTGCATGTTGTTTTTAGCGAATGTCACTTCACGGCAAGCCCTTCCAAACACATCACTTACAGAGGAGGTTTCATAGTTAAAACAGGAGGATTGACAGAATGAGTATAGATTTTTTAAATTGTTTAATAGTTTTGATAACCATACTGGCTTTACTATTTATAATATTATGGAAGTTAAAGCATGTATTAGAGAAACTACGCATTCTAATTATTAAGTCACCACTTGAAAGTCATCAATGTTTTACGTGTAAACGTCATGTAAATATAGTTTATGCTGTTTTTTATAAGGGGCTTTTACAGTGGTTATGCCCAGCGTGTCACGGTCACTATTGGGTCGAAACGCACCGACATAAAAAAACACCTGATGAAGCAATAAGCTATTTAAGCAGTGTTTATAAAGAAGTTAGGAAAAAATGATAATGAAAAAAGAACTTGCAATTTTGCGGTTAAGCTCGCAAGAAATAACAATCTTAAAAGGGGCCTTGCATAATTACCAGCACGCCTTATCGGGTGCGCAGTGGCAAACCACTTTTGCATCATTGCTGGAAAAGGTTAGGAAGGGTGAAAAGCACATTAAATATAAGCAGCACTCTAACGATAGGCATTATCAAATGGAGAGGTCGATAAATGGGAACTACTAAGAAAAGGTTGGGTTTTGGACAGCCAAAACCGTCAGAAACAATGAAAGAAACGTTAAAACAAAATCCAGTAAAAACACTTATTGATGATGCGATTGCTTTAAAAAAAGAGTCGAGAAACAAAAAGAGGCAAAATAACATGTCAAATAGAAAACAACCGTATAAATGCCCTCATTGTGGTAAAAATATAACTCAGGAATTTATAAATAAGTGTATGCAAAAATACAATAAAAATTTTATACCTATAAAACCGGATAGAACTTGTGGATTGGGAAGACGTTTATTAGTAGGAATCAGATATAAATTCTATAAATTTAAGAAAAAAGGCGCAAAAAGCGCTTCTTTAACGTTAGTGCTAAGGATTACAAAAAGTCTATGTGAACACATGTGCATGGCTGATAAGGATAGGTGGTATGTGGCTTATCATAAAAACAATCCTTTTTGCATTTATTTAACAACCGTATCTGGAAATGAAGACGGCTATAAAATCGGTCGTTATTGCTCAACAATCAATACTTATGCTTTAAAATTTGAATGGACTATTTGCGAAATACCAAAGGGGTTGTTGAAACAAAAGACGCAGTTTGTAGCCAGCTTTGAAAAAGTAAAAGATGGTTTTTATATTCAATTATTGACATCTAAATGGCTGAAAGCTGAGAAACTTGTAAGCCACAAATCACAAAAAAGTGAGTTAATGTTGGGAGACAAAGAATGAAAAAAATTACTGATGATTGGGGAATTGTTAAGTCTAAATACTGTGACGGTTTAGAACAAAAATTAGAAATACATACGTGGTATCATTGTTTTAAAGTTTTTTATGGGAATGGCGACGAAGGTTATGGTTATGACATTGACATAGAAGGTAAAAATTTACTAAAAGAATTACCATTAACAACGGTAATATATAGGTTTGGTAGCTGTCTAACTGATGAAAAAGGCATAGTAATAACTTCTGGTGCATAGGGAGACAAAGGAGACAGATGAAGTGGTTGTAAGCCATCTGCCACAAAAAAAGTGAGCTTGTTCGGAAAATGAATGCATACCAACTTTAGATGTTGTATACATTGAGGTTGTGAATGTATACTAACTTTGATTTCTAAAGAAACTTTAGTGGGAATTGGGAGCGTGACAACAGAAATACACTTAAAATGGGACGCCATGACGCAGTCTGACATACAACGGCAGAAAAAGCCACGAGATATTTCTATCGGTCGTTACGGGTATATATGCTGTCCTGACGTATTATGGGCGCTTGAGCGTAGCTTTTTAAAGGCCGTTTTTGATGCAGATTTAACAGTTTTCTATAGCGGCAACAGTTATTTGTTTTCTTTGGCACGCAGCAAGTGGGAAGATGAGATTGAAAGATACATTAAATCGTTGAATATTCGGGAGCTGCATCATTCTGGGCACTTGTTGTCCCACCAACTAACGTGGTTGAAATCGATTGTAGAGTTTTATAAGTTAGGAGTCGATCTTGAGATCATGGGCAAAAATCCCGAAGTAAGTATTTATTGGTAAGGACTGTTAAACACTAAGAAGGAGTTTTATTTATGTTTAAAGATTACGGTACGTTATTACGACAAAAATTTTTACGCCGGTGCCAACGTAAAAACACGATGTTTAAAGTATACCACTTGTTGGTGTGTTTAGGCATCTTATATTTATTGTATATTAGTTTGAGTTTTAGTACATGTTACGCTTTGAGCGTGTTAAAATAATAAATTTTTACAGGAGGTATTTAATATGTATACGAGTGTGAGTGAAGCGTTAACGCGTAAGATAGCACTTTTTCAAACAGCGACAAATGTTTTTAATGATTTGAATGGTTTGTGGGCGCACACGCAGTCTCAAGAGAGTGCGCATGTTGCACTAGATTCAGAAAATATGCGCGAGTTGGTTGAACGTAACGTGTTAAAGCGAATTGTAAATTATTATACGATTTGTGGAAAAACAGGTGAAACAGTTTTAGAGCAAGCCATGTCTGATGGGCTATTAGTTCGCGAAAATATTAAAGGTTTAAGTACACGTACAATCATCAATAAAGCGGAAAATTTTTTAAGTGACTTAAAAAGGAGATCTGTTTTTGATGATGTGTTTACGTATTTACACATGGGGTAGAGTTGAAATGAAGAAGGAAGAACTAAAAAAGTACATTATTGCTGATATCATTTTTATAATCGCAGCTGTTATATTGATACTCGTATGTAAGTATGGGCCGCGTAATATGATTAGTTATGTTAGTAGTGCTTTTTGTTTATTTTTTATGGTGGTAACAGCCATTTATTTAGTAGCGATAGATATTAAACTGCATCGCAGAAAGAGGAAAAAATAATGTTGAGTTTGACGAGAAATGTTGGTGAAAAAGTAGTTATTGGCGATAATGAAGTTGAAATAACGATCGTTGGAGTTAGAGGAAAGCAAGTACGTTTGGGATTTGTAGCAGCAAAAGATAAAATGATACATAGAAAAGAAATATACAAACGATGGAAGGACGACCAGGATGCCAACAAAAAAGAAGAAGCTAACGACTGAAAAAGACGTTAAAACGGCTATACGTAAGCTGCTAGACGATTTTGACGTGTGGTATTACATGCCGGCAGCTAGTGTTTATGGTAAACGTGGCATACCGGACTTTATATGTTGTGTGAACGGCCGCATGGTAGCTATTGAAGCAAAACGACCTGGCGTTGGCATTAAAGGGTTATCACCTTATCAAGTGATGCATAACCGCAAAATTGTAAAAAATAAAGGTGAGTATATTGTTGTATGGAACGAGGAGACATTAGCACAGCTAAAAGATGCGTTAGAGCTTATATTTTTAATTAATAAGAGTTGATTACATGCAAAAAAGGTTGCGGATTTAAAATGATTTTATTCAAAAACAAATACTTGTTAATTCCAGGGAAATTAAAAAAGCCCATTGGACGTCAAGTAGTTGTTAAGGGGAAAGAATTAACGGCTTTACCCTGGAATTTACATACATATTTAATCTGTAAAAGTATGGGATTGAAACGGTTACCATCTCCACTTGCTACATATGATTTTACACGAACACCGTACTTACCATACAAACACCAAAAAGCAACATCTGAATTTTTAGTGCAGCATTTAAAATGTTTTTGTTGGAATGAGGCTGGAACAGGAAAAACGGCTAGTTGTATTTGGGCGTATGATTTTTTAAGACAGCAAAAAGTGGTGGATAAGTTATTGGTGATTTGCCCTTTGTCGACAACTCAGAATGTTTGGGGTAACGAACTGTTTAAAATGATGATGCGAGAGTTAGCTGGAGTGTTGACTGGCGCAAGAGCAAAACGCTTGGAATTATTGGAGAATGACTTTAGTATTTACGTAATAAATCACGACGGTATTAAAATCATGCTTGATGAGTTGCTTAAGTGGCAACCAGATTTAATAATTATTGATGAGCATACAGCGTTTAAAAATCAACGAACTGAACGGTTTAGAGCTTTAATGAAATTAGCAAAAAAAGCAAAGGGTATATGGATGTTAAGCGGCACGCCAGCACCACAAGCGCCGACTGATGTTTTTGCTCCAGGGCGCATAGTTTGTCCCGACAAAGTTGGTAGGAGCTTTGTGCGCTTTAGAGACAAAACAATGTATCAGGTTTCACAGTATCGTTGGTTACCACGTTCTAATTTTGAAGAGATAATTAAGGAATGTGTGGGGCCGGTTATACGATTTGCGCGTGATGAATGTTTAGACTTACCGGATAAAGTAGTTCAAACTTTTGAGGTGCCCCTCTCAATAAAACAGAGAGATGTTTTTAATGAGTTAAAGCGCGATGCTATTATTCAGATGAGTCCCAAAAAAATAAATGGCAAGTGGGTAAAGCCTAAGATTACAGCCGCCAATGAAGGTGTGATGCGTAACAAATTATTACAATGTTGTAGTGGGTATGTCTACGACACTGAAAAAAACGTAATTGACTTAAACCCTAAGTATAGGTTAGAAGCAATAAGGGATATAATTACAGAATCAAAGCGTGGCGTTTTAGTTTTTATGAGTTTTAAAAGCTCCATTGCAGCGACAGCAAAGTATTTAAGTAAGTATTTTAAAGTTAAAACAATAACGGGTGCGACCTCAGTAAGAAAAAGAACAAAATATTTTGGTGACTTTCAAGAGGGTAAAATAAAAGTAATAATTGCGCACCCAAAAACAACCGGTCACGGTGTGACATTAACGGAAGCTGATACAGTAATATGGGGACTTATCTTATCAGATAACGAACTGTACGAACAAGCTAACGCAAGAATTCAACGTATAGGTCAAGCGCATAAAATGCGCATTATACGTCTAATTAGTACGCCACTTGAGAGACAAATACTAATTAGATTGGAGGAAAAAAGGTCGATGCAAGGAGTGCTTTTAGAGGTTCTAGGTAAACATTTAAAAAACAGGAGTAAGGTATGAAACATTTAGTTAAAATCATAATTTTAATGCTGGTGGTAGGTAATGCAGACGCAGTATTTACTAAAACTTACGATCAAGTAATGGATGGGGTAGCTCCATTCATTGCGATGCAGACAACATGCGGTGACGATGTTTTTTCCGGTGTCGTAAAGTATGGCGAAACGATAAACAATGTAATTAGCATAACTGTCACAGTAAAAGATGATAAAGTTAAGCAAGTTAGTTTGTTACTACAAGAAAAAACAGGAGCTACTAGCAGTGAAGAAGCAACTCGCGTTTCTGCTGTAACAAATCGGTTGTACGATACTTTGATGCGTAATATATTTGGCAAAGACTCACAATATAAAGTAGGCCCATCTTATTGGCTACTTACAAAAAGAAGCGCGCTTTTAAAATGTGGAACGCCGGATGATACGGTATATACAAAGACATTCAAAAACAAATCGGTACGGATAGAAAAGATATTCATACCACAATTAAGGCAAGGTTATAATCTTATAACTATAATATAAACGAAATTTCTAGGAGGTTATTATGAGTTCTGCATTACTAACTATATAAATCGTTTAGGGAGTAAAAAACAATGACTGAAAAATTTTATACAAGTAATCGAGTGTCTGGGACAGGACGTCCTCTTTATATGACTGAAGACGGTAGGAAGCTTGAAGAAATTAAACGTATTGCTACGGAGTTATACTTACGTGGCTACCACGCGATGAACTACAACTTCGACCATTATTGGAGCGAGGCTATAAAATGGGTAAATCGTATGGAAGAAGCGGAAGATGATTTTTGGGAAGAGTGGCGCGAAAAAAGAGGTCTAGACACTGAAGACGTTGAAACAAGTGTTGAACAAATAGTACCGGAGGTTGTAGCATGAACTTAGTGTCATTTGATATTGAAACTTGGGGACTGCATCCAGGGCGCACATTGCAGCCGTGGCATGTTAGAGATAAAGAATCGGGTATTTTAACGATCGCTTTAGCTAACGCGGCTACTAAGAAAACCGTTGTAGGACGATATCCAACTAGTGGAGAGTTAAAACGTTATTTCGCTTTGGATAAAAAAACAATTTTTTGTGGTTGGAACATCAAGTTTGATTTGGCGTTCTTAATTGCTAAAGGGCTGCTTTACCCACTCCAAAAGTATCGTTATTTAGATGGGATGTTATTGCTTAAACGGATGGGTTATGACTTTTCTACTTACGCACTAAAACCCACACTGCGACGGTTTCAAAAGCATTTAAAAAATGTTGATGTGGACTACAGTCAAGACATTAAGTTTAAAACAGGTGACCCACATGTAGTATATAGTGACGAAGAAATAGATAGAATGGCGGAGTATAACTCGCGTGATGCTGAATATACGTTAAAGTTAATCACGTATCTTGCTAAGAAAGCGCCAAAACGTATTTTAATGCAGGCTATCAGAGAAAGTACGGCATCATTACAGTTTGCTGATGCGTGGCAACGAGGTATTTTACTAGATGAGTTAGAATTAAAAAAATACAGTAAAAAACTAAATAAAAAAATTACTTATCTAGAGCCTCTTTTAACTAAAGTAAATCTCACGCCACAAATAATAGCATCACCTCAACAATTAAAGGACTATTTGGTAGATGAACTTAAAGTAACACTTACGGAAAAAACTGAAAACGGCAACTATTCAGTAAGTAAGGATGTGCTTAACAAACTATATTATGCAACAATCGGACATCAACACCAGATTGTTAGGTTGATTAGAGAGTATAAAAAGCTTAAGACAGAAATCGATAAGTTTGTTACTTCAGCGAATGAATGTTTAGTTACCGGCGATAAAGTTTATCCTGAACCCATGTTAAGCGGCACGTATACAGGCAGGCTTACATACAGCATTTATACGAACGCAATGGAAGTAAAAAAGTATAAAAACGGTGCTGTAAAAAACATTAAACGTAAGCTGCGTATAGGCGTTCCAATGCATCAAATTAAAAAAGAAGGTGGTATTCGGAAGCTTTTTGTCGCGCCTAAAGACCATTCCATTGTTGAGCTGGACTTTAGTAATCAAGAAATGAGGCTCATTGCGTGTGTTGCCGACGAAACCACGATGATTGACCTATTTAACGATGAAAAAGATCTGCACGCATATACGGGCGCTGGGATTGCCGGCGTGAATTATGACGACTTTTTAGCTATGAAGAAGTCAAATCCCGACTTTTACAACGAGCGTCGCAAATTGGGCAAGCTAACTAATTTAGCACTGCAATACAGATTAAGCGCTACGGGCCTTTATAAGCAATGGCATGATACTTATGGTTTGGTGGATAAAACCGAACAAGACGCATACAATGCGCGTATGACCTATCTTCGGCTGTACAGCGGGATACCCTCATACTGGATGTCAAGCCCATTTAAAGCTCAGAGATGTGGTTTTGTAGAAAGTATGGGCGGAAGGCGGTGTTCATTAACACGGTGGGATACGTTAAATCGTTATAGATCATCACAAACGGCTATTAACTTCCCTATTCAAGCGACAGGGGCCGACCAAAAGATTTTAGCGCTTTATTGCTTGCGCGATTTCATGCAGCGCAACGGAATACAGTTAGCATGGGATTTACACGATGGCTTGTTCTTTTATGTCCCTGACTGTATGATGCAAGTAGACTTGGTGCTAGAGATGGTAGAAATATTAAACAATTTACCGTACAAAAAAGCGTGGGACTGGCAACCACAAGTTGATTTTCCAGTCGAAGCTAAAATAGGTAAATGTTGGGGCAAGCTAAAGGAGATAAATGTATGAAAACAGTTGTTGAGATAACAAATGCTTATGAATGTTGCGGTTGGAGTACAGGTGTTACTTTAGCTAATGAAAGAAAAGCTTATATAGATGAAATAAGAACATATAAGGTGTGTGTTACTCTGTTTGATTGGTTTGATTTTCTTTTTTTAAAGATGTGTAACTGGAAGAGCAATATACAATTACAGGAGATAAATGTATGAGTTGGGGAGAACGTAGTTGCAAAAACCATATGTCGTGCATCGAAAATCCCATAATGTGTGGATGTGATGTGAAATGTCCTTTTTATACGTGGGACGGAGAGACAGAGCCTGATAGTGTATCATTAAAAGAGGAAATGGAGGTAGATGATGTATGAACCTGTGAAAAAATATAGAAAGAAACCAATTGTTGTAGAAGCTATGCAGATATCTAAAAATACACTATGTAGCTTATTTACATTTATCGGTGAAAGTAAAAACTACCCAGCGTGTAAGGTAGGAGGTATGGACCCAAACGATGGTAAATTTAAGTTAATAACTTTAGAAGGCGTGTTGACGGTTGAACCTGGCGATTGGATTATTAAAGGGATAAATGGTGAATTTTATCCTTGTAAACCAGATATTTTTAAAAAAACTTACGAGGCAATAGAGGAGGATTCAGAACCGAAGAGAAGGATGTTTGACGACGATGATTTAAATAAACTTTATAATATGAAAATTCACGAAATGATGGAACTACCAACAAACTTTCACATTATGGTTTATCGCGTACCTGGCGGTTGGCTTTACGTTTTTTTTGGTTCTGATGGTAAATTTACAACGACTTTCGTACCTTTTTGTCAGTATGAAGTGTCTGAAATGCACAAATATTATGAAAAGCAGTTAGCCAATATAAGTAACGAATTAAGGGAGTTGCAAAAATGAATATAGCAGATTTAACTAGAGACTACATAGAGTTACGCACTAAAAAAAACCAGGTTGAAAAACTCGTTAAAGAAAAAGTCGACTTGATAAAAGCTAAGATGCGTTTTTTAGAAGGTAAAATATTAGCTTTTTTACAACAGAGCGGGCAAGAATCAGCAAAAACAAAATTTGGCACGCCATACATAACTAAAAAAGTAGGGTTTAACATTGCAAACGCAGACGAATTTTTTAACTACGTAATCGAAAACGACGCTGTGGATTTACTTACAAAAAAAGTAAACTCCACTGCTGCAAAAGCGTATTTAGAGGACGAAGTTAAGATACCAGGGGTAAAAATATACACCGAACTAAAAGTAGGTGTTAAAAAATCTTAAATAAAGAGGACTAGACTATGAACGATTTGACTATTTTTAAAAAAGGGAATGTACCTACTTATGACGAAGCAGATTGCAATTTAGTATCTGTAAGTGATGGGATGGCAAGCGGTGTAAAATTTATCCGTCTTGATGGTAAAGAATTTGTTATGGTAGACGGAGGTGTGAAAACACCGATTGGCAAAACAATAAGCGGTGTTATCATTGCTGCGGGCCCTCTATCTAAACGCTTTTATGAAGAAGCATTTACTGGGACAAATACGCACGCTCCAGATTGTGCATCAGCTGATGGAGAAAAACCTGATGCTGCTATTATCGAACCTATTTGTACTAGTTGTGAAACATGTCCGAAAAATGCTTGGGGCAGTCGTGCTGGCTATACGGGTAAACAAGCTAAAGCATGTCAAGAGTATAGGCGTTTGGTTTTTTGTGTAACTGACCGAGCTAATAACCACATGTTATATCGATTAGATGTTCCAGCCGCATCTTTAAATAATTTACGTGCGTATGGATCAAAACTTTCAATGCATAGAGTCCCTTTGGCAGCAGTTGTTACTGAAATTAGTTTTGATTCTACAGCAAATTATCAAAAGCTTGCTTTTGACGCTTTATCACCGTTCACTAAAGAGGTTTTTGAAGTTTATAAAGAGCTGGGTAAATCCGCTGAAGCACAAAATATCATCACAATGCAGGCAAGTGCTGAGATTAATATAGAAGATGAAGGTGTTGAGGAAGAAGAGGTTGAACCTCCAAAGCCAAAACGCAAAAAAGTTGTTAAGAGTAAAAAAACTTCAAAAACTTCAAAAACCATTATGACTCAAGTGCCAGAAAAACCAAAAAAACCAAAACGTAAAAAGGTTGTTGAGGCTTATGATGACGATGACGAAGTTGAAGAACAAGCATCAGAAGAAACTGAAGATCAGGAAGAGCCTATTAAAGTGGAAAGTATTGATGATCTTGAAGACGAATTAGATGCTTTGATCGACATGGATGACGATGACGAGGTTGATGTATAAATGACGGACTATCATGTAAAGCACATTTTGAAGAAACTCACTAGAGTACAACGTTCAACGGCCATATTAGGTTGCGACTTAGCTTTTTTACTTGGTATTACAGAAAGCTATGTATCAAATATGCGTCGTTGGGCGTATGTATCTCCCAACATGGCTAAACGTATAACTATAGTATTGGATATTCTAGAAACAGAACAGAAAAAACATAAACTGCCTATGTTTGAACAGTTATGGCATGAAAGAGGAAGTGACTATAAAATACGACGACGTAAATTAGTTGAGAGATTTAAAAAGCTTTATGTGCCTCACATATAAAAATGAAGGCTACTCATGTTTGAGCAAATTGCAAAATTCTATAAGGCTTTGTGGGGAGATTCCGCACAATACAGGTCGATATGGTATGGTAAAAAAGGGTCACCACCTATTAAGCAAAAGTGGTTTACTGACACACAAAAAGCATTAAAATTTGCAACTTCAATATCAACATCACAACAATACAATGTATACCATGCGTGTTCTTTATTCGATACCAAAAAAAGACAGCAAAAACATGCATCTGAAATACGAGCTTTTTGGTTAGATCTGGATATTAAAGATACTGAATGCAAAACAATTAAAGAAATGGCCAAACTTTATTTACCCAAGCTTAAGGATTTTTATTTGGGAACTAACTTTTGGATAATATTCACGGGTCATGGGATACAGCTTTATTGGTTTTTAGATGAGCCTTTAAATCATGAAGAGTGGCTTTATCACGCGCTTAATCTACGCGAATATTGCCGCGAAAACGAAATACCCATAGATAACTCCAGAACTAAAGATAGCGCATCACAAATGCGGTCTCTGGGAAGTTGGAACCTTAAAAAAGATAAAATAAAAAAAGTTAAGGTTATACGTGAGGGAGGGACGCTCTCTAAGAAAGCGCTCCCAAAAATAAAATCTACAGTGTTAACTACGTCAAAAGATGAGTTTAACAAAGAAGATTTTAATCTCAACATGGCTGTATCATTGAATTTTGCGGAAAGTGATGCTCATGAAATTGCAAAAAAATGTAAACTCATAAAAGAATTTAAAGAAACAGGTTTAGATGATAGTGAGCCGCTTTGGCACCAAGCACTAAGTGTTGTAGTACGATGTACTGACGGAGTTGATTTAGCGCATGAATTTAGCTCTAAGTCACCACGCTACAATAAAGATGAAACTACTCAAAAAATCGAGAGGTTACTTTCTCTTGATATCGGCCCTTGTTTGTGTAGTACGTTTGAAAGCTTAGACGATACTTATTGCAAGACATGTCCTCTTAAGCAAAAGCTAAAAAGTTGTATCCAGCTTGGTGCCACCTGTACGCCGATTAAAGATGATCTGAACGATATAGTATCTAAAAAACAAAAAAAACGAGCTGAAGCATTTATGAAATGTCAGCCAACTGACGCCTGGCAAGTCGGTGATGAAGGTGTTTATAGGTATGTCGATGAAGTGCCTGTCATAGTATCTCGCACACCGTTTTATGTGATAGATAAATTCAGCGAAGATGTTAATGATGAAACTATCATAACAGCGTTGATACGTGCTAAAACAGATATTGGCATGATAACTTTTAAGTTACCATTAAAATGGATAGCGGAAGATAGGAAACTACTTGGAGAGTTCAACTCAAGAGGGATATTCCCATATAACAAAAAACATTTCAAAGAGTACTTAACTACTTATTTACAAAATATCAGCCATATCAAACCGGTCACGGCAGTCAATTCTTTAGGTTGGCAAAAAGACGATTCTTTTGTTTATGGCGCTCAAGGAGAAACATATACTAAGAAAGCAAATTCTGTTACTAAGATCATAGATAGTAAAGCGAATGGGTATTTAAAAGGTTTCGAGTCTAAAGGAAGTATTACAAAATGGGGTGAAGCGGTTGATATGCTAAATGATGACGACCGTTTTATGCCTCATCTATTCAGCGTTTTATGCGCACTCGGCAGTCCGTTTTTACCAATGACTTGCGCAGCCGGCATCGTATTATCTCTTCAAGGGGTGTCTGGTAGCGGCAAAACACTGGCACATAGATTAGCAATGAGTTCCTGGGGTAATCCACAACTTGCTGGCAGCATCGGTACAAAAGACTCTCCCATATCGATTTTAGCGAGGCTAGCGGCTGTAAAGAATCTTCCAGTAAGACTAGACGAAGCTACCACTCTTCCCGTCCATGTGCTATCCAATTTAATATATGAGCTGGTCAACGGACGAGGAAGGGCTAGAGCAACTATTGACGGTTCGTTATCCAACACGGGTTTTGAATGGCAAACACTAACTCTAATAACTACCAACAAACCTCTTTTAGAGCATTCTATAATAGAAATTACTGAAGCAGAACGATATCGTATACTTGAGTTGGCGGTGGAAATGCCGGAAGGGATTGGAGAGTTGGGCCAGAAAATCTTTAATATTGCAGATGAAAATTATGGGCTAGCAGGCAAGAAAATAATTGAGTTTATGATGCACAATAAAGATTACGTTAACAAAACTATAAATTATTATATAAAAACTTTTAGAAAGCATGTCGATGATTCCAAACGTTTTTGGGTTAGTTGCTATGCAGCAGCATTTACCGCCGCTACCATAGTAAAAAAATTAGATTTATTTACAGTAGATATGCCTAAACTGTTTAAGTGGGCATTGAATATATTAAAAAACCAAACGACTGTAAACAATGATTATGTTAAAGAGGTTCGTGGTTTTGACACTAAAGAAGAACTGATAAGCTCATTATACGATAGTTTAGCAGGCCATATAGAGTGTCTTGACGCAAATAACACTGTTACAGACGCGCCACATAAAGACATCAAAGCACGTCTTAAACATATAAGCGCTGACAAAAGTATTTTTTATGTTCGTGTTACCGCAGTGCGTGAGTTTATACAAACAAATTTTAATGACAGCATTCAAAAAGTTAAACAGGACTTGGGAATTGATGAGCCTAAAACTATTCGGCTTGGAAAAACTACAGCTCGTATGTATGTATTTAATATGGAAGTGAATAAAGATGAGACGATTATCTAACGAGCCTTATACGCTAAAAAATAGCTACACAATCCAATGACCTTGTAATCCCATACCAATTAAAATTAAAACGGCAGAAGAGACGATACGAAAAAAGAAATCTATAAAACGTTTTTTCATATCATTGGATGTTGTTGTTAAAGCGCTATACTCTCTTTCCAATTGACCAATGCGTTCTTTGTGTTGTATGAGTATTTTCTCGATACCAAGATTAGCGTTAATTAATGAATGCACTCTTTTCTGTGCGTATTGATTTAGTTTTTCGACACTATCCGTGAGTATAGTTAAGCTAGCTTTGAAATTAGCCACAGATTTATACATAGTTTTCAACTCAAAGTTTACTGATTTTTCAAGCTCGTTAACTTTGTCGGTTAATGCCATTGTTTATCCTTTACTGTATTTTCTTTGCATATCGCTAAGGTTATCCAAATATTTTAAAAGTACATTTTTAACAAGAATAGGCAAAGACACAAGCGGTTCTTTCGGATTTGTAAACTCTATCGCTTGTCGAACTATTTTGAGATCTTCGTGATCGATTTCAATTTTGCCTTTTTTATAAATATCTCTTGCTAAGTCACCTCTTTTTGTAGGACTACCTATCATAAAATAAGGATCTATCAATGCATTTGCAATACGCTCCAAAATATCGGGGTATTTTTCACCTTTTAAATCTGTAC
>Ga0180434_10005711_pt1 | contig 14562 bp, 12 predicted proteins | sample SS_ome_7_FD_132453 | JGI IMG/M metagenome (GOLD analysis project Ga0180434, IMG submission 132453) | Hypersaline lake sediment archaeal communities from the Salton Sea, California, USA - SS_1_D_2 metaG | ecosystem: Environmental > Aquatic > Non-marine Saline and Alkaline > Hypersaline >... | reverse complement strand
GGTAACCTCATCGATCGGGTCTGGTCCGGCGAGCGCTTGTTCCAGGGTGCCGTGACGGACTTTCTCGATTTCTCCATTCTTGGCCATCACTGGCCTCCGTTCAACATAGCAGATTCGGCAATAACCATCGGTGTTGGTCTGTTTTTGTTAAGCGCTTTTCTGCTGTCACGGCGGGAGGTGGCACGTGCATCCGATCATTGTTAAACTCTTCGGACCCATTAAGATCCACTCTTACGGGTTAATGCTTGCGCTCGCCTTCCTAACGGCGATCTGGCTGACTCAACGCGCCGCGAAGCGCAAGGAAATCGATCCGGAAGTCGTCGGCGACGTCGCGATATGGTTGTTGGTATCAGGTGTCCTTGGAGCGCGGCTGATGTTTGTCATGCTCAACCCATCGCTCTTTTCTCTGAGACACCCCCTAAGCATTCTCAAGATCTGGGAAGGCGGCCTGGTATTTTACGGTGGCGTCCTCGCAGCGCTTCTTGTCGGAGTGTTCATCTTGAGGCGGAAGCAGGTTGACGTGTGGCACTTCGCTGATGTTGCGGCTCCGTATATCGCGTTCGCGCATGCCATCGGCAGAATCGGGTGTTTCCTGAACGGCTGTTGTTTCGGCAAACCGTCGGACGTGCCATGGGCGGTATCGTTCCCGAAGTTCGTGGACGAAACCGGGGCAATTGTGGGGAGTCCCGTGTACGAACACCAGTTGTACTTCTGCGACCCGCCGCTGATAACCGCAAACGCCGCTCGCTCATTGCCTGTGCATCCTACACAGCTGTATTCGGCACTTGGACTGACGATCATTGGGTGTCTGCTGTTGCTCTTGTGGAAACGACGGCTATTCAGAGGCCAGATTTTCTGGTCGTACGTCCTTCTCTACTCAGTTTTCAGATTCTGCGTCGAGATATTTCGCGGCGATAACCCTGAGATTCTATGGGGGTTGACCATCTCCCAGATAGTCGGTATTTTCCTGTTTCTGATCGCGACTGTCATTCTCGTTCGCGGACTGATGGTCAGTCGGGCCCCTATAGGACATACAGATGATGCAATTAGCGCAAAAAGGGGTGCGGAATAGCTGCAATTCTTGGTGGACTAGGGAGCATGAGCGCGGCTCAAGGTAGTGCATTAGAGTCCGCGCTAAGAAGGGGCTCGGGCAGATAGCTTTGAACGTGTCAAGCCGAGGTGCTCCGCCTAGTCCGTGATAAACAAGTGCCATACTTGCCGGCCTTGAACCTCGCTGATGTCTCACGCTGAGGCGGCCGGAATGGCAAACGTAAACCGGTACGCCACTCGAGCGGGAAGAGCTTTGTGGCAAGGCGACCGGCGACATCGCGGTCTTACGTCACCCGCGAACGACATCCGCACGAACATCCCGAATGACGGTGAGCAACCTGACTCGACCGACTAGGGTTCATGCCCGAGTTGCCGATAGGTGGCGTGGGCACCGTACAAGCATCGAGTCGGTGGTATAGGAAACCATGGATCGCGTCCACATTGCTTCGTTAAATGCCGGTACGACGCTACAGGCTCCCATGCACGATGGAAGCGGCAGGTTGCTGCTTGCAAAGGGCAAAGAGCTGACAGCTCATATGCTGCTTTCACTCCTGCGCGCTGGCATCGATCACGTATACCTCGGCGAGTGGGATCCGAGTGAGGTGCTCAGCCTCGACACGCGTATCCACCTCGCCGATTACAGAGGAGTAGCCGACCGTATGGCGCTTCTGCTTCAATCGGCGGTAGAGGAAAGGCTTAAACATGAAACTACGCTCGAGGTCGGGCCGGAAGGTGAATCCCTGGAAGCTGCCGTGGATCAATCCCTTCAGAGAAGCAGGCCGGAGAAAAGGATCCGCGAGTGGAAGACCGCACACAACGACGGTGTGGCTTTCACCCAAGACCTTGTGGAAGGACGGCTTCCGAACGAGAAAGTTGCCGCCGCCGCCGCGAAAGTCGCAGGCGGGCTTATAGACGCGCTGGTCGCCGACAAGAGCTTTTTGCTCAACTTGGTCTCGCTCAAGAGCAAAGCCCAATATCTCTATTCTCACTCGTTGAACGTGTCGGTGTTGGCGATCAATATCGCCAGCACGATGGCGCTTAGTAGAAACCAGGTCATGGAGGTCGGTGTGGATGCGCTGCTTCACGATCTGGGTATGGCGATGGTACCCGAAGAGATCGTCAACGCGCCGCGCAGCCTCACGGAAGCCGAGCGTCTCGACGTCCAGAAACACTCGCTTCACGTGCTCTATGCGATTGAACGGGTGCCCGGATTGCGGTGGAGCGCACGCTACGTCAGCTACCAGAACCACGAGCGGTGCGACGGCAGCGGTTATCCTCGTATGAAACGCAAGAGTCTTATCCACCCGTACGCACGCATTGCAGCAGTCGCCGACGTTTATGACGCTATGACCTCGGACCGTCCCTGGCGGAAAGCGTACCATCCCTATCGAGCAATGGAGCATATCATCAAGCAGGTTCCACAGGGAGTCTTTGACGGCGATGTCGTACGTGCGTTGCTGCAATGTTTGTCCCTGTTTCCTCTGGGGAGCCTTGTGCGGCTGAATACGGGCGAGATCGCCAAGGTTGTGCACAGCAACGGCGATGTGTTTGACCGGCCTGTGGTAAGTATCCTATTCGACGCAGACGAGCAGGCCTGCACGCCGCCGGAGATCGTGGACCTGCTCGAAGAAGACTACCTCCGTATAGAGTCGTTGGTCGAGGAGAACCCCGGCGTGACATTCGAAGTGGGGTTCTGATCGCAATCGCGCTTACTCAAGAACCTATTGGCGAGCCGGGGTAGCATTACCGCGTTAGGTATCCCCGGCCGTCCCCGAGCCGCGCGGCACCTCGAGCGTTTCCACATCACCAAAAGCTGAAAGCGGTTCATCGAAGTTGGCAGCGTCCCCGACCACCAAAATGACCAGCTTGTCGGGATGAAGATGCTCGTTCGCAACCCGATGCACGTCCTCGCCCGTCACCGCCATAATGTTTGTCTCATACGTATCGAGGTAGTCGGACGGATAACCGTAAAACTCCAAAGCCGCACGCTGCCGGACAATCTGAGCGCTGGATCCAAAATTGAAAACGAATCGGTTGAGCTTCGATTCTTTGGCCAGCGCGAGTTCAGTGGGGCTCGGAGGCGCTTTCCTCATGCCCGCTATGACGTCGCGAATCACGGTTATTGCCTCACAGGTAGTTTGCGCGCTGGTCTGACAGCCGGCCTCGAAAATGCCGCGTTGCATACCACTTCCCATCACCCCGTACACATGGTACGCAAGCCCTCTATCAGACCTGACCTCTTTCCACAACCGGCTGGTGAAACCGCCCCAACCCAGCACATAGTTCATGATCTCTATGGCGAACTGGTCAGGGTGGTGCCGACGAACGCCGAGGTGGCCCAGCCGGATGTTCGACTGGTTCATCTCTTTGTGAATGTAGTTAACAGAAGCAGCTTGTACAGGTTCGAGCGGTGGTATCTGCGGGAACGATACATTAGTCGACGGCCGGTCACCGAGGAGCGTTTCCAGGCGCGCTGTCAGATCGCTCGTGTCGAAGTCGCCCGCTATACCTAGAATCATGTTGTTCGGGGCAAAGTACTGTTCGTGGAAACGCACGAGGTCATCACGCGAGATGTTGCCGATCGTCTTCTCGGTGGGCAACCGTGCCCAGACACTATCCTCGCCGTAAATGAGTTTTGGAAATTCGGCCTCGATAATGGAACCTGGTGTGTCGTACCGACGTCGTATCTCCTCAATTGCCCGTTTCTTCGCGAGATCGAGCTTGTCCTCATCGAACACGGGGTTACGCAGTATGTCTGCGAGAAGCTCCAGCCCACGCGTCATGTCTTTCGCGAGCGCGCTCAGTGAAACTATGGCAGCCTCCCGATCGACCTCGACCTCGATGGACGCCGCCATGAACTCGAGAGCTTCGTCAATTGCGTCCCCGGTTATCGAGGTTGTGCCGCCGGTGCGCATGACGGTGCCGGTAAGACCGGCCAGCCCGACCTTGTCCGCGGGCTCGTAGATGGACCCCGCTCGGCAGTAGGCGGTCACGTCAAACAACGGCAGGGCGTGGTCCTCCAACAAGTACGCCACCATACCGTTGCTCAGGACTATTCGTTCGGCCGACGGTGGACTGAACCTAAGCGGTTGAATTTCGATTTCATCGGGGTGGCGGGGTACGCGATCGGTAATGCATCCAGCAGACAGCAGCATCAGGAGCATACATAGGATTGACCGAATACACGACCTGTTGCAGATCATCCGTCCTCCTCCGCAACTTTCGGGGACCTGTTGGTGATAGTGGCTACCGTTCGGTTCTCTTTCACCAGATATGTGGAAGCCACCCTCTGCACATCTTGAGCAGACACCGTGTCGATCTCGCGTATCGCTTGAAGAATGTACCGCCAATCGCCTGCAACCGCCTGGAAGTATGCCAACTGTGCCGCCATGCCGAAGTTGGAGTCAAGCTCGCGAATGAAATCGGCCTGGATCTGGTTGCGCACTTTCTGTAGCTCACGTGCCGCAACGGGCTCCGTCTCCAACCGTTCGATCTCAGCATATACGGCTGCTTCGACCTCGGCCGTAGTATGAGGGTTCCGAGGGACAGCGTCTATGACGAAGAGGTTGTCGTATCTTGCGCCGGGAGCGCCCTGCCACGTATCGACGGAGGTGGCTATTCGCAATTCTTTCACCAGCTTCGTATACAGACGCGACGTTCGCCCCCTAGATAGTATCGAATCTATGACGTCAAAGACGAAATCGTCCCGGTGCCGTAAGGTAGGTTTATGATATCCGATCAGAAGTTGCGGTTCGGCATCCCACTCGATTGCGACGCGGCGTTCTCCGTTCTGATCCGGCTCACGCGTCACAAGGCGATCCGGGACTTTTGCCGCTCGCAATCGACCGAAATAGCGTTCTGCAAGCACAACGCCGTCGGCCACGTCTATGTCGCCGACGACAGCAGCCACTGAGTTGGCGGGAACGTAGTACCGGTGGTAAAAAGCTCGTGCGTCGTCCGCCACAAACCCCACTATGTCCGACGACCAGCCGATAACCGGTCTCCGATAGGGATGCGCGATGAACGCTGCGGCGAAGAATGCTTCGTGCAGTGCGCCGTACGGATTCGTCTCGACGCGTAACCGTCGCTCCTCAGCCACCACATCGCGTTCCGAATAAAACTCGCGAAATACGAGATTCGCCATGCGATCCGATTCGATCATGGCCCACAACGCGATGCCGTTCGATGGCAAGCTGACGTAGTACCTTGTGATATCGTTACTGGTTGAAGCATTTAGTCGCGCCGCACCGTGTCTCGAATACAGTGATCCAATCTCATCATCCACCTGGAACCGGGCAGCTTCCGTCTGAAGAACCCTGAGCTCCTCCCGGATGGCTTTGACGCGCTGCTCGTCGGCATTCTCGCCTTTGCGCAACTCTTCGGACAGCTCAACGCCGACCCGGTCTATCTTTTCGAGGATTCGTCGCTCAGCATCATAATCGCGGGTGCCTAAGACTTCTGTCCCCTTGAACAGCATGTGTTCCAGCATGTGGGCAAGGCCCGCCTTGCCGGCAGGTTCGTCAACCGCCCCGGCTTTCACAACTATCATGGCCGTGAAGACCGGCGCTTGATGCCGCTCCATGAAAAGGAAGGTCATACCGTTTTCCAGAGTATGCTCGACAATGCGGTCTTCCACGTTCTGCGCGTCAACAACGGTCGGAGTGAGCCATAAGAGTAGAAGAACAGTGAGAAGTTTCAAGGCTCTTGATCGAAATCGCATAGAGCTCTCCATATTTCGCCGCATGTGGTCGCGAAAGAAAGCTTTCGCCCGGCACCGGACGAAAGCAGCCCAATTTCGTAATGCGGAAACATGGTACCAACGGCAGTGCGGAGAGTCAAATCCTCGCGCGAAACCGCGCTTTGCGAAAGTCCCTGTCAGCACCCCGGCGTTTTTCAAGAGCTGTTATCCTCACGGTCTTGTTCCGTACGAGGTGCCTGGTTGCGTTGTCCGGTCGGAAGTTATACCCCTCCTCAGCGCGGCAATATCTCGAATATGCCAGATATATCCGTCACGGTCTGAGCACCACTTGCGATAAGTTTTCGGAAACAATCTGTCGCTTCCCCTGAACAGAAATCCTGGTTCTCGAAGGAGTCGAACACAACAGTTCTCACTCCTGCCGATGACGCTTCGATCGCGGCTTCAAGATTTCTCAGGTTCCCTTGACCTATGGGTACCCGGCTGACCACCACGACGTCCGCAGCCCGCGCGAGCTCAAGGTTTCTGGCATGGGCGCTGTCACTGACCGGCGAAAACGGTGCAGCCGTAACGACTTCGGTCGCCAGCGAGGTCGCGACACGATGGTCGGAATCCCCCTCGTTGAGTACGCCGGCGGTGACCGCGTATCCTTCTATGACGAGCCGGCGAATGAGATCGGAAGCCGTTCCCCCACCGCATATCACATGTACTTTGATACCCGTGCGTTGAGCAGCCGCGGGCGCCACTCGAGGTACCAGAGCAATATGAGGAGCACCGGTCTTGGGATTCTTGCTTACGACGGCATCCGCGCCATATACCGTCTTGATCGCTGCGTCCGTTATCACCCGGGACGGGCTGCCTTCCATGACGATCCTCCCCTCGCTCATCAGCAGCAATCTGCCACAATATTCTGCGGCGAGGTTCAGGTCATGCGTCACGGACAGGACGGTCAAGTTTCGCTCTCTATGAAGCGTCCGGATCAAATCCATGATTTCAATTTGGTGGTTGATATCAAGGTGTGTCGTCGGCTCGTCGAGCAACAGAAGTTCAGGTTCCTGCGCCAGAGCGCGTGCGAGAAACACGCGTTGTCTTTCGCCGCCACTCATCTCCTCGATGTAGCGGTCGCTCAGGTGTATCGTGTCCGTGAATGCCATAGCCCGACGGGCTATTTCCACGTCCCGCTGCGTCTCGAACCCGAACCGGCCGATGTGCGGATATCTCCCCGCCAACACCGTCTCGATCCCGGTGAACGAGAAAGCAACCGTCATATCCTGCGATACCACAGCGACGTGCCGAGCGAGCTCCACCGACGGTATTCGCGCTGTGGTGCGTCCCCGGAACTGCACCTCCCCTCGGGTCGGCTTAAGCACCTTACTCAATACCTTTATAAGCGTGCTCTTGCCGGAGCCGTTCGGACCGATAAGCCCGACCATTACCCCTGGTTCGAGCTGGAAGGAAATGCCCCGCAGGACAGTGTGCGAATCGTACGAAAAGTGGACGTCGTTTACGCTTAGCAGAGCCGCCATACTACGTTCAACATCCTCCTTGGCAGAGTTCCACATGACAGATCCCCCGCTGTCACGCATTCATCATCCTTTTTCTCGTACGCAACAGATAGGCGAAAAACGGACACCCTACCAGGGCGGTGACCGCACCGACCGGTACCGTGACGACGCGAGCGATGGTGTCCGCCAATATCAAGAAGGAAGCGCCTGCGACAGCCGCTGTGGGTATAAGTGACCTATGGTCGGCGCCCACCACCATCCTTACTGAGTGAGGTACTACCAGTCCAACAAACCCTATCATGCCGCTCATTGCCACGACTGCCCCGGTGATGAGGGATGCGGAAACAAACAGGATCCTCTTGACCGCCTCCGCGTTCATACCGAGCTGTACCGCCGACTCCTCGCCAAAAGCCAGGACGTTGAGATCCCGACAGTGTAGCCCGATGGCAAAGAATCCTACAACGACCATGGGCACGACAAACCGCGCCAACATCTCCGCGCCCGCGCCTGGCTCAAGGTTGCCCATCAGCCAGAACATTATTCCATGTAATTGTGGACCGGCTCGTGACACAATAAACATAACTACCGCAGAAAAGAATGCGTTCACCACAACACCTGCCAGAATGAGCGTATGAACCGGTACGGTTCGGCCCAACTTCGCCAATCGGTACGTGGCAGTCATCGCCACGAGCGCGCCGAGAAACGCCGCCGCAGGAATGAACGCGAAGCCGCCTGCGACCGCGCCCAGCCCTGCAAGCATCGCAGTGGTTGCACCCACCGCGGCGCCGGACGATACGCCCAAAATGTACGGTTCGGCCAGCGGATTGCGCAACAACCCCTGGAACACCGCCCCGGCTACCGCGAGAGTAGCCCCCACGAGAGATGCCATGAGAATGCGCGGTAAACGCACCCTGAAAATGATCGTCTCATGAACTTCCGAGATCTCATCACCGCTCGATATCCACGGTAAACGAGAGCACAGGATGGAGACACACTCACCGAACGGGATTCTCGCGGGTCCTATCATCGCGCTCAGCAACGCGACAACTGCCCAGAGGAGCAGTAGGAGCGCTAAAGACCAAAAGGTCTTGCTCATACGCCTGCTCGACGGACTTCTCATTGTGGCTGCTCCATGAACAGCTCCGGATAGAATCTATCGGCCAGCTCACGTACCGTGTGCACCGCCCGGACGCTCGGTCGCAGCAACAGGTCCGGATCAATGTCGTCGAAAACCCTTCCTGAGACCACCGCTGAAACCGTGTGCCAGGTCTCGCGGTGCAGTATCATCTGCCTCGCCGACACCCCTTCTTCCATGTAAGCTGCGAGTATGATGTCCGGGTTCGCGTCGAGAACGTGTTCCTGACTGATCTCGAAATAGTGGGCCCCGACGGACGCCGCTATGTTAGTCGCTCCAGCAGTTTCTGTCAGATCATTCACGAATGATCCTTTGCCGGCCGTCAGCAGCGGGTCGTGCCAGATTTCCACGAATACCTTGACCTTGGCAATGTCCTTCACCTGCGCGACGCGAGAGCGGACTGCCTGAACGTCTGCTCTAAGAGAGGTCGTGAGCGCGTTCGCCGCTTCTTGCCGTTTCACGACGGCCCCGATTGACTCGATCATCGCGAGGAGCTCGTCGATCGTTACAGGATTAAACGATAACACCGGCACTCCAAGATCGCGGAGACGGGCGAGCACCGGATGAAGCGTCCCGCATCCGATAACGAGATCCGGCTCACGAGCGATGATCTTCTCCATGCTCGGGTTCACGAAATTGCCGATCTTCGGTTTCAGCTTCGCATCAGGAGGGAAATCGCATTGTTCGGTGACACCGACAAGACCCTCGTCCGCGCCAAGCGCGAACATGATCTCCGTAACGTTCGGTGCAACCGATACGATTCGTGCAGGCGCTTCTCGGAACTCAACCGTGTATCCCGTATCGTCTGTTACCGCAATGCGGCCAGTCTCGCGGACATCACGGTCAGTGGTCGCGCGCTCGCATCCCAATAATGCGACTATAACCGCGACGGAAATCGCAGACAGCCTGACCATACGCCGGAAACGCATATGTCGAGTTGCGCAGCACCGCGCCGCGGGTGCGCCTTGCCAAACGGGTCGCATAATCATAAAAAAACCCTCAAGGAATTCTGAAGCCTTGAGGATTGCGCCCATCTTCTTCACCTCTCTCGTCCTCGAAGAAACCGGTGAAGCCACAGCGATGCCGGCAGGTTTTCTGGCTCCCGGGTCGTCCTACTTTCTGCGCCTTCCCACCCCGTCTACGGGCAGTGGCCTCGTGCAGATTTCGTAACCGGTTACAGCGGCGGGACCACGATGGGCTCTCACCATCTTCCCTCTTGTGTCCGTTCGCGGACCACCGACACCGACCTATCTCACGTTGTTACCACCTTGGCCGATTTGACATACACTTCACATCATATTGTCTACCGCTTTCCTCCGTATTGTCAAGAGAAAGATAAGCATGCGAGATAGAGGCTCGCGAAGAGCTTCACCAAACCGCCATGAAATGCGAGGAAGTTAAATAGCGCGAACCGCATGACCATCTAAGCGGTGATAATGGGCGTGCGCGCAGACGACGATGACGATTCCTTACCGACGAGCTTCTCGTCGCTCTTCAACAGTCTCTCGGCTTCGTCTCTCGCCAGCTCAAGCAGTTTGATGTCGCGAACGAGGTCGGCGATTCTCAGGTCCGACACACCGCTCTGCCGGATCCCTTGAATCTCGCCCGGTCCGCGTATGTTCATATCCTCCTCCGCGATGACGAACCCGTCGCAGGTCTTCTGCATGATTTCGATCCGCCTCTTCGCGTCCGCAGTGCGAGGTTTGCCAGTGAGGAAACAGTACGCGTTGTCCGGCCCCCTCCCTACCCTGCCGCGCAACTGGTGCAACTGTGCTAGGCCGAACCGGTGCGCGTCGTGAATAACCATGACGGTAGCGTTGGGCACGTCTATACCGACTTCGACAACCGTTGTCGAGAAGAGAATGTCTATCTCGCCCCCGTTGAACCTTCGCATTATGTCTTCTTTATCCTCGGTTTTCATTCGACCGTGAATAAGGTCGGTTCTTAGGCCTTTGAATGTTGTCTCGGCGTGTTGTTCGTGCGCGGAGAGCAACGCTTTGACGTCGAGCTTCTTCGACTCCTCAATCAGCGGATAGATGAGGAACACCTGCTTCCCTTGATCCACCTCTTTACGCAGGAAGTCGCGCATTTGCTGCTCTTTCCCGCGGGGAACATGGTTCGTCTTGACAGGTTTGCGACCGGGCGGCATCTCGTCTATCACGCTGATATCCATGGCACCGTACAACGTCAGCGCCAGCGTTCTCGGTATCGGTGTCGCCGTCATCAGCAACAAGTGCGGGTTGAGACCTTTCGCCTTGAGCGTCGCACGCTGCATCACGCCGAACCTGTGCTGTTCATCAACGATGGCAATGCCCAGATGCGCGAACGACACCGACTCCTGTATCAGCGCGTGCGTCCCGACCACTATCCGTATGTCGCCCGATGCCAGCTTCCTTCTTACCTTGTTTGCGTCCCGTGATTTCATCCCCCCGATGAGAAGCGCCGGTTTGACGCCGAGCGGCTCCAGCATCCGTTTCAAACCGATATAATGTTGCTCCGCTAAAATCTCGGTCGGCGCCATGAACGCTGTCTGGTAACCGCTGTCGAGCACAGCAGCGATCGCGTGCAGGGCCACAACCGTCTTGCCGCACCCGACATCGCCCTGCAGCAACCTGTGCATCACGGTGTCCGATGCGAGGTCCGTAAGGATACGCTCGACCGCGCGTTTCTGTGCGTGGGTAAGCTCGAACGGAAGCGTGTTTTTCAGTTTTCCGAGCATCGGTCCGTCAGCGCGCATGCGGAACCGGTTCGTCTCCCCTTTGATTAGCCGTTTGTTCGAGAGGATTTTGAGCTGAATCTGGAGGAGTTCTTCAAAGGCAAATCTTCGTCGCGCAACCTTGTGATCCTCGACTTTTTCTGGAAAATGGACGTCGCCTATCGCGACGCGCACCGGCGGAAAACCGTGACGCTCGCGCAGTTCCGCGGCAAGCGTTTCAGGCAGTTGGTCGCCATACTTCTGCAGAGTCTCCCATAATATGGTGCGAAGCTGCCGTTGCGAGAGTCCCTCGGTCACCCGGTATACCGGCACGATCCGGCCGGTGTGGATGGTATCCTTGTCCTCGTCCGGGATGAACTCGTACTCAGGATTACGGAGTTGTAGCCCGCCGTACTTGATAACCTCTCCTGTGAAAAACGCCGATAGTCCTTGCCGCATGACCCGGGTCATGTATGGTTGGTTGAACCACCCCGCCCAGATGGTGCCGGACGTGTCTCTGAGGAGCGCCTGAGCGAGACACATCCTGCGTCTCAGGTAGGTTATCTTCGTGGAAACCACCTCGGCACGAATCGTGGCACCCTGCCCTGGTTTGAGATCGGCGATCCGGCTGATATTTCTTCTGTCGTGGTAGGATCGAGGAAAGTGCTTGAGGAGCTCTTCAATCGAGCAGATACCCAGATTCGCCAGCAAGTCAGCGCGCCGACTTCCCACGCCTTTAACGGCGGTCACGGGGAGATCGGACAACAAAGGTTGTTCTTGAGAACGTTTCTGAGGTGGCATTTAGCCTCTGATAACTGTTATGATGAAAATGCCCAGCATGATGACTGCCGCGCTTACGCGAACGAGCGAGCCTGCGAGAAATCCGACGAGAGTGCCGACCCCTGTCGTCGCGGATTCGCGCAACTTTCGGCCGCGAACGAGTTCTCCTACTACCGCCCCGATAAGTGTGCCGAGAATCAGACCTGGTAAGCTAAACACGATTGTTCCGACAATACCGCCTACTATCGCTCCGATGATACCTTCCCGTCCGCCGCCGAATCTCTTTGCACCCCACGCTCCCGCAAGGTAATCGCTTACCTGAACTACCGCCGCAATGATCCCGAGCGCTATGAGCGGTCCTGCTGCTACCCGCGCAAAACCCGTCAGGAGACCGTACAGAAGCGCCGCACCGAATATCAGCGCGCAACCCGGCATCATCGGCATGACCGTTCCCACAAGACCAACCAGCATGATGAGAATTGTCCCGCCGAGGATGACCCCGTGCACTACAGGATGCATCTTCGTGTCCTCCGGATGTTCAATGGCCCGATGCAGTTTCTTCCCCGCGCTTCGTGCACCGTTATAGTATACTGCGACAGTGCCATATTCTGTCAAACATTCTCTATTTGGTGCACGCATTTCTGCTTTTGATTGAGATGTTCCGCGTCGATTAGTCGCGAAAGTGTTTACCATTTTCGTCGCGTGCGTTATACTCACCGAAAGGCTGACATCAGGCTCGGCGCAGCCCGGGACGTAACAGCATATCGAGACGTAAGGAGGGAGGTCATGAAAGGGCTGAGAGAAACGGTAGGCGATACGAGTTGGTTCATGCACGATCGGTTCGGTCTGTTCATCCATTGGGGTCTCTATGCGCTGCCGGCCCGTCACGAGTGGGTCAAACACCTTGAGGAAATTCCTGACGACACATACGACAGGTATTTCAAACACTTTGACCCAGACCTATACGATCCCGAGCTATGGGCGGAGGCAGCGGCAAGGGCCGGCATGAAATACTTCGTGGTCACGACGAAACACCACGAAGGCTTCTGTCTGTGGGACTCAAAGCTCACCGATTACAAGGCGCCGAATACACCGGCGGGGCGGGACTTGTTGCAACCGATGGTCGAGGCGTTTCGTCGTCATAACATGCGTGTGGGCTTTTACCATTCGCTCATCGACTGGCACCACCCCCATTTCGTGATCGACGATGTCCACTCGATGCGGAACCATCGCGATCGCGAGAAGTTGAACAAGTCGCGTAACCAGGCAGAGTACACCAAGTATTTGCACGGTCAGGCGCGTGAACTGCTCACGCAGTTCGGCCGGGTCGATGTGATGTTCTACGATTTCAGCTATCCGGCGGGCAAGGATGGGCGCGACCAAACGTGGGTCGGCAAGGGCCGAGATGATTGGGATAGCGAGAAGCTGCTGAAGCTCACGCGCGAGCTTCAACCGAAGATCGTCGTCAACGACCGGCTCGATCTCGACGAGGGGTGGGACTACAAGACGCCCGAGCAGGTCGTGTCGCGCGAGTGGGTCAAGGTCGACGGGCGACCGGTGGTGTGGGAAACGGGCCAGACGTTTTCGGGCTCGTGGAGATACCACCGCGACGAGGCCACCTGGAAGAGCGTCGATCAGCTCGTCCGTATGCTCATTGACACGGTGAGCAAAGGCGGCAACCTGCTCCTGAACGTCGGTCCGACCGCCCGGGGCGAGTTCGACGAACGGGCGATGTCGCGGCTGTCGGGAATCGGCGGGTGGATGAAGCGGCACAGCCGGTCGATCTATGGCTGCACGCAAGCGCCTGAGGAGTTCGAGACACCACAGGACTGTCGGCTGACGTATAACCCGGAGACGCGGCGGCTATACGTGCACGTCTTCGCCTGGCCGTTCAAGTATTTGAACCTGGACGGGTACAGAGGCAAGGTCGAGTATGCTCAGCTGCTCAACGATGCGTCCGAGGTGAAGATGATCGATGCGAAGCCTGAATCGGGAGACCAAGAGAAAGGGCTCTTGACCATCGAACTTCCCGTGCAGAAGCCCAATGTCACCGTGCCTGTGGTCGAACTGTTCTTGAAAGAATGAATCGGTTAGGGAAGCGTTTGAGAAGACATAAGAGGCAAGCAACGGCAGCACGAAACGATGGAGGAAGTAAAATGAAAGGCGTTGCTCTTGTCGCAGGACTTTGTTTCTGCGTTGTCACCGCTGCCGCGTCCGGTTGTTCAGCGCGACAATACGCTGCTGCCGCGCAAACGCTGGAATCCCGCGGAGAAAGCCATCGCCTTGCTAGCATGAGGAGTGCATCGCCGGAGCATCGCGAGGTCAGTGTCTCGGCCGAGAAGGGCGCGTATGAGCCGAACTGGGACTCGCTGGACAGTCGACCGTGCCCGGCCTGGTTCGATGAGGCCAAGTTCGGGATATTCATCCACTGGGGGGTATACTCGGTGCCCGCCTGGGGTCCAAAGGGGAAATACTCTGAATGGTACTGGCACGACATGCAGAACAAGAAGGGGCCAACCTGGAAATTCCACGCTCGGACGTACGGCGAGAGTTTCAGGTACCAGGACTTCGCCGGGATGTTCAAGGCGGAGATGTTCGACCCCGACCAGTGGGCGGACCTCGTCGCGCGCTCGGGCGCGCGTTACGTCGTGCTGACCTCAAACCACCACGACGGGTTCTGCCTGTGGCCGAGCGCTGAAAG
>Ga0180434_10005709_pt1 | contig 14563 bp, 7 predicted proteins | sample SS_ome_7_FD_132453 | JGI IMG/M metagenome (GOLD analysis project Ga0180434, IMG submission 132453) | Hypersaline lake sediment archaeal communities from the Salton Sea, California, USA - SS_1_D_2 metaG | ecosystem: Environmental > Aquatic > Non-marine Saline and Alkaline > Hypersaline > Sediment... | reverse complement strand
GGCATTTGGTTGGAATGTTGGCAGTTGCCCAGACGTATAACCTCGATACGTCCCGCATGTAGTTTGAGGATGGATGATCGGTATGCTGTATACGGGTACATATCCTGGCCCACAGGAATTGTCGTATTCAGATTGCCATTGGGGCTTCTCACATTAGTGAGAAATATGCATAAAATGAATGGCGTTCATTATACGTGGTTCTTGTGCCTTTCTGGAGATGACAATCTTCCAAGGCGGAGCTGTATAGCTATCGATCCTCTGGTCATTACCGCGAATCCCTCCATCGTCAACTCCAAGCAAAAACTGATGAGCTTGAAATACCCTGAAATTCATGTATCGGCTCTCTCGCTCACTTGCTTTTGATTTGCCGCAGCCTTACACTAGTAAAGAATAATAGTCATGTTTACACGCAAAGAGGGAAGTATGATCAAAACACTCGTCTACATTGGTGTCGTCGTTCTGGTGGTGTTTAGCTCCGTCAAGCTCTCCTATAACTCTGGCAAGAGCGTAGGTAGAGGCGAGATGAAGGCTGAGATAGAGAATGCTACACCATTGGTCGTCGAGGAGCAACGAACAAACGTTCGAATCTCCGTCTTGAAGCCACAGCCGATCTCTGAGATTATTGCATTGCCATGCTCGGTCGAACCGTATCAGGATATTCAGCTAGCAAGTGAGCTGAGCGGTAGTATTTCAGCAATTGGGGCCGAGGAGGGTGATTCTCTCAAGAAGGGACAGATGATACTCACTTGTGACGTGCGAACACTTGAGGCTCGACTCGCTGACGCAGCAGCAAGCAAACGCCTTGCCGAGCTTTCTCTCCAACGATTGGAAGAACTGAAGGATAATGGCTTTGTGCCCGAAGAAGACTTGGACAGGGCAACGACCGAACTCCAAACAAAGGAGGCTGCCCTGCGTCTGGCTGAGATTGAACTGGAAAAAGCCGTAATCCACTCCCCCATCGACGGGATCCTCGACCTTAGGCCCGTTGATGCTGGTGAGTATGTTCTTCCGGGTCAAACAGTAGCTCGTCTCGTTGACATCTCCAAGGTAAAGGCTGTGGTCAAGGTTCCGGAATTACACGTGGCGTTCCTTCGTCCAGGCCTGAAGATACAGGTCATGTTTCCTCATCTTAACGGCTCCGTGCTTCCTCAAGTTGGGCCTGTCAAGTACCTATCGACTGTGGCAGAAGAAGCCTCTCGCACGTTCAGAATGGAAATTGAGCTGAAGAATCCGGACCTTAATATTCGCCCCGGCATGATAGGTAAGGTCTACATCGAACGCCGCAAGGTAGCGGACGCCATAAAGGTACCGATCTTCGCTGTAGTTGCGCAAGACTCCCGTCGTTACTGCCTTGTTGAAGTGGATGGTGTTGCGAGGACACAAGAAGTCACTCTTGGCATCACTGATGGCAAAATGATCCAGGTAACATCCGGCCTTGAGGCTGGTGATCGACTGATTGTCGTGGGACACCGGGAGCTTGAGGATGGCGATCTTGTTCAGGTGATGAGCCAATAGCAAAGGTGTTCCTATGATCATCAGCAAAGTAGCAATCCAACGCACTGCGACCGTATGGGCATTCGTCATAATGATCGTCCTGTTCGGCGCTTTCGCATACTACACTCTCCCAAGAGAAGCGGCCCCGGACGTTGAAATCCCCTTTGTTTTTGTCACAACGACCTATGAGGGTGTTGCTCCTGAAGACATGGAGAGTGGTATTACCGTTATCCTTGAGAAGAAGCTCAAGGGCATCAGCGATGTCAAGGAGATTACCTCGCAGTCCAGGGAAGGTGTCTCCATGATCTCGGTCGAGTTCGAACCGACCCTCGAGATTGAAGATGCTCTCCAGAAGGTCCGCGACAAGATTGACCAGGCGAAGCCTGACTTGCCAGATGCTGCGGACGAACCTTTTATCACTGAACTTAATATTGCCGAGTTCCCGATCATGTTCATCAATGTCTCCGGGGACGTCGGATTGGTCAGATTGAAGTCAATAGCTGACGATCTCAAGGACCGTATTGAAGCAGTAAACGGTGTTCTCAAAGCGGAAGTTATCGGCGGTTTGGAAAGGGAGGTGAGGATTGAGTTCGACCCCGACCGCCTCGCTTCCTATCAAATACCACTTCCCGATCTATTGTCTTTGGTGGCAGAAGAAAATGCAAACGTATCTGGCGGCAGAGTTGACATTGCCGACAGCAGATATCAGATACGCGTTCCAGCGGAGTTCGAAGATCCTCTCGAGATCATGTCCTTATCCTTGAAACCCAATGGGGCAGAACAGATTTACCTCACGGATGTCGCCTCTATCATAGATACTCACAAAGACGTTGAATCCTATGCACGATTTAACGGTGAAGAGACAGTAACGGTCAGCGTTCAGAAACGCGTCGGTGAGAACATTGTGGAAATCGCCGACGAGATCAAGCAGATCCTCGCCGAAGAGAATGAAGGATTCCCCGCGGGTGTAACCGCAACCGTTACACTCGACCAGTCGCAGTTTATCCGAGATACCGTCTCAGATCTTGAGAATAACATTATGACTGCCCTGATCCTGGTGGTCGGCGTGATATTCTTCTTCATGGGCGGGCGAAATGCTGTTTTCGTCGCACTTGCAGTGCCCTTGTCGATGCTCATCACCTTTGCCACTCTTCAAATGATTGGCGTCACGCTCAATATGGTCGTTCTGTTGAGCCTGATACTGGCCCTTGGAATGCTTGTCGACAATGCCATTGTGATTGTCGAAAACATATACCGACATATGCAACAGGGAGCCAACCGGAAAGATGCCTCCCTGACAGGATCTTCGGAGGTCGCATGGCCGATCATTACTTCAACGTTTACAACTGTTGCAGCCTTCACGCCATTGCTTTTCTGGCCTGGCCTTATGGGCGAATTCATGGCCTACTTGCCAATGACCGTCATAATAGTCTAGCTTGCGTCACTTCTTGTAGCGATGGCAGTAAACCCGACAATATGCTCCAAGTTCATGAGGGTCTTTCCGAAGAGAAGTTCTGATGAGGATAACCCGAAAAAGGCCAACCCGATAATACGCGGTTACGCTGCGATTCTTCATCTGGCACTTAGACACCCTTTCCCAGCCATTGTTCTCCCTATACTCTGTCTCGCGCTTGTCATTGCGGGTTACATATCATCAGATCTCGGAACCGAGCTGTTTCCCGATGTCGAGCCGCGAAGTGCTCAGGTTCTCATCAAGGCCCCTGAGGGCACGAACATAGAAGCGACCAATGAGATGGCTCTGCAAATCGAGGAGGTCATCAAAGAGCTTCCGGATATCAAATACTGTGTGGCAAATGTTGGTTCCGGCGGCGGCGGTGGATTCGGTTTCGACTCGGCCGGTCCAAATCTTGCGACTGTCTCAATCGAGTTTGTGGATAGACGTGACCGATCCCAAAAGTCCAACCTCACAATTGACCAACTCAGGGAGAAGCTCAAGAGCTTTCTGGGTGCTGACATCCAGGTCAAGGAGGAGGAACACGGCCCTCCGGTAGGCGCCCCCATCAGTGTTGAGATCTCGGGTGAGAATTTCGACGTGCTGTCCCGGCTATCCCGCGATGTCAAGCAGGTCATCCTGCAAGTGCCAGGAATCGTGGATTTGAGAGATGATTTCGTTGCTGCCCGACCTGAATTGCAGTTTCACGTTGACAGAGACAGAGCCACCCTGCTCGGACTCAGTACACGCTATATCGGAGATTTCGTTACAATGGCGGTGCAGGGGCGAGAGGTCGATACGTTCTGGGAGGGAAATGAGGAATACGACATCACACTTAGACTTGCCGAGCCGTTTAGAAGTGATCCAGTGAAAATCGGCCAACTCCTGATTCCCGATCGAAATGGAAACCAGATTCCCCTTTCTTCAGTTGCTCAGTTCGAGTTTGGCGGTGGTCTTGGGGCCATCAGCCGAATAGACCAGGACCGAGTTATTACGATTACGTCAAACGTGTCCGAAGGTTTCCAGTCACACCGTGTACTTCAGGAAGTCCGGGAACACCTAGACAACTTTCCGCTGCCAAGAGGTTATGAGATATCCTACTCAGGCGAAAACGAGGACACAGAAGAGGCACAAGCCTTTCTTGCCAAGGCCTTCGTAGCAGCGGTCATGCTCGTTCTTCTTATCCTGGTGTCCCAGTTCAACTCATTCTCTGTGCCGATAATCGTGATGTTCACGGTCATCCTCTCGATAACCGGAGTGCTTCTAGGATTGACTGTTACAAGAACGCCGTTTGGCATAATCATGACCGGAATCGGCGTGATAAGTCTCGCCGGAGTGGTTGTCAACAACGGCATTGTCCTTACAGATTATATCGAAAAGCTTCTTCGTAGAGGTCAAGACATAGAGACGGCGCTTGTGAATGCTGGCAAGACACGTTTACGGCCTGTTATGTTGACCGCTATCACAACGATCCTCGGACTCATGCCGATGGCTATCGGTATGAGCATCGATTTCAAAGCCATACCCGCACATCTCTCGACTCTTTTCGGCTCGGAAGTCGCCGTGCATAGACCTATCCTGGACTTCGCCAGTGAGAACGCCCAGTGGTGGGGGCCGATGGCTGTAGCCGTCGTATTTGGTCTGGCCTTCGCCACGATTCTGACGCTGGTAGTTGTCCCGACACTTTATTACCTGTTCTACCGACTCCGCAAGAGATTTGGCACCGAAGTGAAAGCAACTCCAAGTAAGGCGGTCTAATACTTGACACACGTGGACTTGACATTCTACCCCTTTCGGTCTTAGATTTTCCCTACGCTTTCACAAAGAATAGCGTATGCTTTTCAGTCACTATCAGCATTGTCACAGGAGGTCAGATGCAATATCGACCGTTGGGACCATCCGGCATCGAAGCGTCTGTCGTGGGAGTAGGCACTTGGGCCACTGGCGGCTGGATGTGGGGAGGCACAGATGAAAAAGCAGCAACAGAGGCCATTAGCGCCGCCATTGACGCCGGAATTACACTCATAGACACCGCACCCATCTACGGATTTGGCAGGGCCGAAGAAATCGTCGGAGAAGTCATCGCCGGCAGACGCGACAAGGTGATACTCGCAACGAAGTGCGCCTTCGTCTGGAATAAAGACGAAGGCACTTTCATTTACTACGCACACAAGAACGGGGTTACGCAGGAACCCACTGATACACAGGTCAACTACTCGCTTCGCCCAGAGTCAATCCGTTGGGAGGTGGAGCAGAGTCTCAAGCGCCTGAACACCGACTACATAGACCTACTCCAAGCTCATTACCCAGACGATAAGACGCCAGTTTCAGATACAATGGCCACCCTTCTCGACCTCAAAAAGGAAGGCAAAATCCGCGCTATCGGGATCAGCAACGCAAATGTTGATCACCTGAAACAATACTGCGAGGCCGGACAACTCGATGCCGACCAGGAAAAGTACAGCATGTTGGACCGCCAGCTTGATACCGAGCAACTGCCGTACTCTGATGAGCACAACGTATCAATGCTAGCATACTCCCCATTGGCGCTTGGTGTCCTGACCGGTAAGATCACTCAGGAACGTGAATTCCCTGAAGGCGACCTGAGAAAGAAGCATCGGCGCTTCAAGCCAGATAACTTGAAGAAGATCAATGCAATGCTCGATGAGTTCAAACCCATCGCTGATAGAAATGATTTCACAATCGCACAACTCGTCATCGCGTGGACAATCATGCAACGAGGAGTTACTCATGCTCTCGTTGGGGCGCGAAATCCCAAACATGCAGTCGAAAACGCTGGCGCTGGAAGACACTTCCTGGGTGAAGACGATGTGACAGCAATGAATCAGATTCTGGAGAGGCACACAGCGGACATCGAATAACACCCTGCCATTACAGCGTCCACACAAGAGAGGAGAAATATCAATGCAATTCCGTCCCTTAGGAGCTGCCGGTATTCAAGCATCCGTGGTCGGACTCGGCACTTGGGCCATTGGCGGCTGGAACTGGGGAATCACCGATGAAAACGAAGCCATTAAGGCCATTCACGCCGCCATCGACGCAGGCATCACCCTGATCGACACCGCCCCCGTATACGGCTTCGGCCTTTCTGAGGAAATCGTTGGCAAGGCTCTCGCAGGAAGGCGCGATAAGGTCGTTCTTGCGAACAAATGCGGTGTCGTCTGGCACTGCAAAAAGGGTGAGTACCATTTCCTCACCCACTGGTCACCTGATGGAAAGAATGACAAGCCAATCGAAACCTACCAATACCTGGCACCCGAGTCGATCCGGTATGAACTCGAACAAAGCCTATCTAGACTCAAGACGGACTACATCGACCTCTACCAGACGCACTGGCAGGACCCGACCACCCCTATTGCAGAAACCATGGGCGCCCTTCTTGATCTCAAGAAGGAAGGCAAGATTCGCGCCATCGGTGTCAGCAACGCCTCGGTTGAGCAGATGGACGAATACCGCAAGTTCGGCGACATCGACTCAGACCAAGAAAAGTTCAACATGATAGACCGCAAGGCCGAGCCCAACAACCTCCCCTATTGTCACCAGCACAACATTGCTGTCCTTAGCTACTCAACCTTGGAATTTGGACTCCTGACCGGAAAGATCAGTCCCGACCGCGAATTTCCGAAGGGAGACTTGCGCCGCGGTAATGAGAAGTTCAAACCCGAAAACCTCGCCAAGATCTCCGCAATGCTGGACGAGATGAAGCCAATCGCGGAAAAGAACAGCCTTACAATGACACAGCTCATGATCGCGTGGACAATTGCTCAGACGGGCTTGACACACGCCCTCGTGGGTGCAAGAACACCAGCGTACGCCATCGAAAATGCTGCAGCGGGGAACCAACCCTTGAGCGCTGAGGACGTCGCTGACGTCGATAGAATCTTCGGCAAGCACGCGTCGAATCTCCCGTAGGGCTCTGCAGGACGCCATATCTTCTGAAAGATTTTTCTTGACACGCATATATTACCGTGGTAGTATTACCGCGTTAATACATGAGCATTGTCCCCTGTGCCAGGAGGTCTGCCTTATGGAGACGCCAAAGCTCTTCCGAGTTGCCGAAGTCCAGCTAGACATCCTCAAGGTCCTTTGGAAATCAGGCGAGGGCACTGTCGCCCAAGTCCGAAGCTCTCTCAAACCCACCCGCCCCCTTGCATACTCCACTATCCTCACACTCCTCAGGAAGATGGAGAACAGGGGGATAGTCGCTCACAGAACTGAGGGACGCACATTTGTCTATCGGCCACTGGTGAACCGACAGAACGTCAGAACTTCGGCCGTAAGCAACCTCCTACAAAAGGTCTTTGGCGGCTCCGCAGAGGCGCTCGTCGCAAGTCTGCTTGAATCAAACGAAATCGCCCCCGACGAAATGGAAAGAATCCAGAAGCTCATCCACGAAAAGGAGAAGGGCGATGCAACCCGGCGCAAATCATAGCTACCAGCTCTGCCTGTTTCTCGCCAACTTCCTTCTCCAGTCAACCATGATTGGCGTGTCTGCGTGGTTGACGGTTCGGCTGTTCAGGCCCCAAAGGGCAAAGCTGCGACAGCTCGTCTGGATCACTGCCATAGGAGCAATGATCATCACTACACCCGCCTCACTGCTGCTCCGCCACGCCGGGCTTCCATCCATCGCTGTCGTCCTGCCGAGCTTCAGCAATGAGAGCCAACCGCTACTTCCACCAGTAGAGGAAGTGTCAATAGAGCCAGCAAAGACAGAGCATCCTATTGAGAACATCCCAGTTGCCGCTCCTCTCTCTGTCGAAACAGCTGCGACGGAAGAACCTCTCGATTCACAACACGACATAGAAATCGCGACAGTATCAGCACCAACAGCAAAGGGAAGCCTTGACCAACTGTACACGGGCATCGCTCTCTTGTGGACGGTAGGGATCGCTCTGCTCATACTGCGACTCGCGGTTGGGCACGCGGCTATCCGATGTCTGCTACTATCTGCCCACACCGTTGAAGACACCACCACTCTCTCACTACTTGCCCGTCTTTCCCAACAAATGCAGTTGCACCGTGCTCCACGACTCGTCGTGTCAGACCAGATACAATCTCCAATGCTAGTCGGACTCTTTCGACACGTTGTTCTTCTGCCTGACAATATGAGCGAAGACCTTTCGCCTGCAATCGCGCACGAACTCGCACATATCAAGCACAATGACCTGGCCGTGCGATTCTCAATGGAAGTCACCTCATCCATTTTCTGGTTGCAGCCGTTGATGTGGTGGTTATCACGGCAGATGCGAGCCGAAAGTGAATTCATCTGCGACGAATGGGCAGCCAGCGTCTGTTCCGACCGAACAGCTTATGCCCAGTTCCTATCTCAAATCGGAGCACAAGTTGCACGAGCTCGTCTGATTGAGCTTGCGGGAGCAGGAGTTGGTGAATTCCGCTCACGCCTCGGCCAAAGAGTTCAGAGCGTGCTCAATAGCACAGGCCGCCTCGCCGCCCGCCTCCCCAAATGGGCGGTCGCAGTCGCCGCTACCTGTGTGATCATCCTCGCAACAATCGCTGGATCCTTCACATTCAGTGCCGAAGAAGAGGCCGAGAAGGCCGCTGTCGCTCGTCGCGTGAGGGAACTTGCGGGTGAGTATCTAATGTGTGCTGAACAATGGCCCCTTCACACGAAGGACATTAGCCTTTTGACTGATGTTGAAAAGGCACGTTTCATTCTTTCGTACAGACACTCAAAGTCTTTCTTGGAAATCGAATCCCCAAGTTGGGAAGAAGCAGCCCAGATAGTCGCTGAGGCTAAGAAAGACTCAACAACATGGCAAGCCATCTGGGATTCCAGGAGTGCAAGGGCAAATGAAGTGCTGGAGACATTCTGGAAACGTGAGGAGCTACTCATTGCCGAGGCGGTCACACTGGGCCCAACTGCGATTCCTGAACTCCTCAGAATCATGGAGACTGCGGAAGGCGAGATTGACGATATAGGTTCTCGGTTTGCGGTTCAGTCGTGGGCGATAAGTATCATTGCGAAGCATCCTGGAACTAAAAACCACCTCACGCGTTTCAGCCGAAGCCGAGAGGAAGCGCTAAGAGCAGCGGTAGCGCATGCCGTCACGAGCAAGGACGATGCACACAGCCTGAATATGGTTACAGAACTTCTAGAGGACACTTCCCCCGCGGTCCGAATCGCAGCAGCCATATGCATATCTGCTCTGCCAAAGTCCTATGACCCGCCCGACGATTTGAAGCCGCGACTTGTACCAGCTCTTCAAAAGGCTGCTCAAGACAAGTACGATACGCTTCGGAACAATGCTGTTATTGCTCTCGGCAGGTACGGAAACGAAGATTCTCTGCCCGTTCTGCGAAAGATTGCAGAAACCGACAACCACTCAGACAGGCTTCAAATCCAAACATGTGCAAAGAATGCGCTTCTTCGCATTCGCCTCAGAACAGAAGAAGTGCCCGAGCGAGAGGAAGGGGTGAAATCGTCCCCGCCTTTTCCTCTGTTCAGCCTTCACAGCGTCAGGAAGCGAGGTTGGCAGTCTGACACGGGGCAACCTGCAGTCGAAGCTCACATGAAGGGGTCTGATGACATTCTCTGGATTGATCCACTACCTATTCTCACGGTCAGGTCAGTCGAGTCAGCCACAGTTGAAACCAACGCTGATGGACATTCTATGCTCGTATTGAAGCTGACAGACGATGCCAACATGATCTTTGGACGATGCACAAAAGAACACATTGACAAACGCCTGGCATTAATCTTCAATGGCGAAGTCCTCTCCGCTCCTGTAGTCAAGTCCCAGATTCTGGATGGCTCTATTCATATCCCGGGCGACTTCACACAGGAAGAAGCGGAGGAGATGGCTGCCACGCTCAACAAAGCAGTAGAGGGAAGAGCAAAGGAAGGCTCCGATAGCGATAACAGTACGGAGTCCGATAGCACAGTGAAGTCGGATGATGACCTCTCGGCAGAGCCTCAACTGCGCTTTCTTGCGTGGCAAGATCAGATGATTAACCAGAATGACCTAGCCGCGTGGTATTCGGACGGCGAATTAGTGGAGAGTGAGGATGATTTTCGCTTGATGCGGCGCCATGGGCCTACGCGATTGAAATCAACCTCGAAGCCGCAGCGCCAGTATTTGTATTTGTGGTTTTCTCATGCTTCAATTGACAATCTGACCGCACACACAACGGCCCTGCGAGACGCCACCGGACATCTGATTGAGAAGCCAATGAGTGGTGCTGGTGTGCACCCGAGTAAGCCCGGACATGGCGATACTGGCTGGATTATTGTCTCACATGCACTGGAAGTCAAGGAAAGCGTGCCCACAACCGTTGACATAGAATTGAGATATTCCTTGGGGCCCTGGACATCTAACCAAGAACAAATAGTCTCCCCAAGCTATCGTGGCAGCATGGACCTGGACACTTACGTATACCTTGGCAGCACCGGTCAGACAGATGAAGGCAAAGCGTTTGTGAGTCTTGTTCGCGATAAAACTGCAACCGCCGATACACAGTACAACTTCATCGCCATCACTAAAGACGGGAACGAGCTGGAAAGTCACACTCGGCGCTCAGGCGGGAGCGCCTCCTTACATCAGGAGAGCTTCGAATTCGATGTGCCGCTTGCCGAGGTTAGCGCATTTCGTGCGCGCAGCCGACCGATTCGCACAGCGATCTATCGCAACGTTGTGCTACGTTCGGCAGCCTCGGACAGATCGGACGGAAGTTCACCGACTCCCTGACAAGAAGCAGTGGTGAAGCTCGCACTATTGCTTCACAGCTTACCCGCAGCGCGGCATTCTTCGCCCAATTTCTTGATGTAGTAGCAGTAGTTTTCCCAAGAGATGTCGGGAGGGCAGCTATGGTCGACCCAGGGAAGGTATCCCCCTTCTTCAATCAGTGGACGGACGCGGTCGAATTCGGCGTCGATACGCGCTGGGCCGTCGGCAATGGCTTTCTTGTCGATATTGCCCCACATCCGGAGTTCCTTGCCAAACTCCTTGCGGAACTTGACACAGTCCATCCCCGCCTGGACCTCGAACGGATAGATCAGGTTAATACCGGCATCGAGCCACACAGGAACGAGGGATGTGATGTCGCCATCGCTGTCCAATGAGAAGTACTTGACGCCACGCGAACTCAAGTAGTCAACAACCTTGCGGTAGCGCGGCAGCATATACTTACGTACCATGTCTGGACCGATCAGCGGCGCCGTTTTGTATGCCATGTCTTCCCAGAATCCGAAGACATCAATATCCGTGTGGTCGAGGACCTGCCGCATCATTTCAATCTGGTATTCTGCAAAGTAGTCCATCATCTCTTCGACGAACGCGGGATCGTCGTGGAGCATCATGCACAGATTCTCGACACCAACGAGATTGCGAATCGACCCAAAGAAGCCGCCCCAGCGATCAGCAACAACGAAAAGTGGTGCCGTACGCTCACGCCACTGGCGAAAGGTATCTTCTGCGTCAGGTCCCATTCGCTCCATCAGATTTGGCTGGAGACGTTCTTTCGCGAATTTACGGAAATCTTCCCGCGATTCAACCGGGAAGCGTACGAACTGAGGCATCGAAGAGTATCGGTGATCCTTGAGCACCTTCATAACAATGCCTTCTTCGTTGACGAATACGCGAGTGTGATCGTCTTCTTCCAATGTCTTTTCTTCAAACGGGGGATTGGGCCAGAAGAGATCGCCAGACCACAACATATGATCGCTGCCGAAAACATCTTCAAGCGGTGTCCCATCCCATCCTTCTTTTCGCCAGCGTTCTTCAGTTTCCGGCCAGCCACCACTTGTGAGAAAGTAGACCTGATCGGCTGGTTGGTATTCCATCGTAGCTATGAAGCGTTCTCGGGAGTTCATCAGCAAACCTTCCACTAAAGGCAAATCTTCAGACAATGAAGAAAGTGATTATACAAACTCTATCCGTGTTTGTCCCGTGAGGCCATACGGCACTGTGACATATTCAGGCGTATACTCGTTTGTTTCTGATCGGAACTTGTCGCAATCAATCCACCCAGGTTCGCTATCGGCATAATGGAGAGGTCCGAGCAGGTTTCGAGGTGATCCAGCCACTTCTATCGATATTGTGTTTCTTCCGGCTTTCACGCACTTGGAAATATCGATGCCGTCGGCTGCTTTCCAAGGCACATCGCCAGCGTGTTTGCCGTTCACAGTTATGCTGACTGTTGTCCCTGCGAAAGCGCCAACTGTAAGAATTACGTTCTTGACGTTGCTTTTTCTCACCTGGAAATCTGTCGTGTAAACGATGCCACCAGCATAGAATGGGTATCCCTGATATCGCCAGTCTCCAGTGCGAATATTCTTTCTTTCCTTCACGATCCCGTGAGTCGCAGCATCTACCCCGAAGTCACCGATGAGATAGCAGTCCTCGATTTCCATTTCGTTTTTGTAATGGCAGCGGAGGACGAGAGTGTTCTCACCCTCGGTGAGCTTTGGCAATTTGACCTTGTGGAAAGCTCGGTCCAGCCACCAACCGCTATTCTTCTTCTGAACTGCTTTGCCGTTGAGTTGTATGGTGAAATGCTCACTTCCTTCGAGTACCAGATACACGGACTTGGAAGGAATATCCTTCACACTGAAAGCAAAGTGCATTTCTACATCTGCGCGCCCAATGTCCTTTTTCTTCTTTAGCCAGACCCACCTCTGTTGGATACCGTTCATATATACAGGTTGCAGTCCGAATGTTTCGCGGATTGTCCTTTGGGCTTTCCACACCGGCATCGGCTGTGACAACTTGCTGCCATTGAGGCTGAATCGACAGACGTCGAGTGGCAATGCGTTCGGTTCTGTGCGTGAAACACGCCACGTCGGCCCAAGATACACTGTATCAGATGCTGTCAGTTCGACTGTCGCGGCTCTTCTCTTGCGAGGACTCTGTTTTGAGTTAAGCACGTAAAGCTTTGAATCGGTCGGCTTGAATTGTGCGTCGAAGACTGCGAATTTTCCAATACGATTGTATGGTACCTCCTTGACATCGTTGCTCAAGAGATCCCACTCTTCCAGTCTTCCTTTGCCACTCAGCCACACGCGAGCCTGGTATGCGCATTCACGATCAGTATTGGCAAGGAAGAAGATCGATCTATCGCTTGCTTCACGCATCTGGTAGATGATCGGAGTGATTTCCTGACCGGATTCGTTTTGTATCTTGATCCTCGGCGGTTCAATATCATCAAGAGAGGTCGCCAGTTCTCTGTGGTCGTCGATCAGTGCCACGTTCTTATGCTTCAACAATCTGTCAATGTCTTTCGATAAACAACCGTCAACGAGCGTTGGAAGCGGTTTGATGGCCACCAGTCTCCCGCCTTTCGCGAGATAAGTCTGGAGTAGCGCAACCGTCGAGCTTCTCAGGTTGAGTGCGGGAGGCAGTACAACAACGTTGTATGTCGCCTTGTTGATCTTTATCCTTCCGGAAAGGGCCTTGCCGTACTTCTCCATCAGAATCTCATCGCCATAGTCGAAGTCACGATGAAGGCCAAGAAGCGCCTTGGAGGTATCATTCAGATAATGAAACCACTCTTGGACGGCGGGGTCTATCTCTCGACCTGATTTGTGAGCTGTCCAGCCACTTGAGATATTGTGAATTAGCAGCACATCTCTCACGGGGGTACCAGTACTGAGCACAAGACTGGCGCGAGCAAAATAGTCTTCGATGACCTTGTTATGCTTCCACCAAGTTGTGTTGTAATTGAATGAAGGTGGGTAATCTCGTTTCCGACATCCCTTTATCGAATATAGCGCGAGGTGTTGGCAGCGCTCGTTGATTCCCAAGGCATATTGCCAGTCGCCGATCCATTTCATTCCTTCAAAAGTGAAATCCCATCCTGTACATCCGTATAACTCTGAGAGCACCTTGTCACGTCCAAATTGTCTGGCGACACTGGTGCACTGCTTTACTGTGAGCACCTCTTCAATTCGTTCGCGCAGGAGGTCGATACCAGGCATTTGCTGGTACTCGTACTGGGGCATGACAGCGCCAGAGAAACCGATTTGCATTGCAAAGTCGTGTTCGGCCAAGTAGTGGCCAGTCAAAGCAACATTGTGCTTCTCACACCACTCCCCGATTTGGCGCGAGTATGAGTCGGCAAACAGTTCGGTCAGTGTGAGCCAATAGTCATGTCGCACTGACGCGGTGTCTCTTCCTTCAAGAAAGAAATGGGGAAGCTTATCCAGAATGTCGTAGCCTCGGCGCTTCTGAAAGAATCCAGGAAAGATAGCTGTCCACGGGACTCTATGCCCCGGCGCCAGGATCATGTCCTCCTGGAAGTGTGGTTCGTCAGTGAAGACAGCAGGCACAGTTCTGCCAAACTCTCGGCCTATCTCCCTGTAATAGGCTTCATATGTTATATCAATGAATGCACGAACTGATTCCGGATTGAGGTTATCTGCGTAGGGATATCCGTTGTACCAATCCGATGGTGCGGCTGTTTCCATCACGAAGCAGACTGTCTTCTCATCTTTTCGGGGCTTTGGAGTCGGAGCTTCCAGGTCGAGTCGGGTGGCGGAGACGAGGTTTCCGCGATTCATTTTAGCTCTGAATGCGCAAACAGTTTTCGGCGGGATCTTCTGGCCGGGCTTAAGCCTCTTCATCACGAGGGTCTTCTTCT
>Ga0180434_10005705_pt1 | contig 14571 bp, 11 predicted proteins | sample SS_ome_7_FD_132453 | JGI IMG/M metagenome (GOLD analysis project Ga0180434, IMG submission 132453) | Hypersaline lake sediment archaeal communities from the Salton Sea, California, USA - SS_1_D_2 metaG | ecosystem: Environmental > Aquatic > Non-marine Saline and Alkaline > Hypersaline >... | reverse complement strand
TAGATTACGGTAACTGAAAAAGGGATGTTGAGAGCAAAAAACGATGACTATCATCAGGTGGTGAACAAGACAAAACCTCTAAAAAAACAAATCTATGAAACATGCAAGGACCTTTTTCAGCAACAGATTGGAAATCCTGGCAGAAAAATTCAGCTCTGTCATAAGCACCCCTCTTTTATCTCCTATGGACGAGGAGATCGTCATTGTTCAAAGCGCAGGCATGGCCCGCTGGATATCAATGACGTTTGCAAGGCGCCATGGAGTCTGCACAAACTTCACGTTTTATTTCCCAAATGCCTTTGCCCAGGAAATATTCTCCAAGGTCATACCAGGTATTCAGGACCCTTCGCCCTTTCAACCCAAAATAATGACCTGGAAAATAATGAAGCTGCTCCCGTCCTTCAAACAGAAAAACGGATTTGAGAGTATCGACCTCTACCTTGGAGAAAACAGGGATAATCTTAAATGTTATCAACTCGCGGAACGGATTGCAGACACCTTTGACCAATATCAGCTATTTCGCCCTGAAATGATTATTGATTGGCAGAACAATAACGAGAATCAATGGCAGGCAACTCTATGGCGAGAGCTGACCAGGGGCATTGAAAAACAGCATCGCACTGCATTGGGGATGGCATTTATGAACGAGACCGAAAAATTTCCAGAAGATATAGACTATTTTCCCTCGAGAATCTCAATTTTTGGTATCTCATCCCTCCCAGGATTTTATCTGCAATTTTTTTATGCCATATCAAGGTTCACCGACGTAAACCTCTTTCTCATGAACCCAAGTAAGGAGTATTGGGGTGACATTATAACTGAGTCCGCTGCGGAAAAAGGCCTCTCAGCCATAGGCGAAGAAGATATTGAGAACCTTTATCTTGAAAAAGGAAATGGCATTCTCGCATCTATGGGCAGCCTGGGGAGGGATTTTTTTGATTCTGTAAGCGAGTTTGATGCAGAGGAACATGCATTATTCCAGGAACCCGGGCAGGATAGCCTTTTGTCTTGCATACAGTCAGATATCTTGAATTTGGTAGACAGAAAAAAAGAAAAGTACAGGGGCCATTTCATTGAAGATGCCGACAGCTCGATAACAATTAATTCGTGCCACAGCCCGATGAGAGAGATTGAGGTTTTGCACGATTGGCTTCTCACTATGTTCGAAAAGAACAAGGATCTTATGCCGGAGGATATCCTTGTAATGGCGCCAGACATCGAGTCTTACGCACCTTATATACAGGCAGTCTTCGACATGAGAACTGACAACCCGGCAAAAGTTCCCTTTACCATTGCAGACCGAGGTCTTAGAGATAGAGGGAATATGATAAATACCTTTCTTGCAATTCTTGATCTTGTCAAGAGCCGCTTCACCGCGCCAGAGGTCCTCTCAATACTTGAGTCGCAGCCAATTTACCGAACATTCGAATTATCAGAGGCAGATTTGGGCCAGATTCGAAACTGGGTAAGAGATACAAGAATACGATGGGGAATAGACGGACAGGACAAAGAAAGAGAAGGACTGCCCCCATTCGTAGAAAACACGTGGAGGGCCGGCATTGACAGGCTGATCCTGGGATACGCATTACCGGGTAAAGGCGAAAATTTGTTTAGCGGCATGCTTCCCTATGATAACATTGAAGGTCAGAATTCTATTACCCTTGGAAGGCTTATCGAATTCACCAATCGTTTGTTCAAACGTGTTTTATCCCTTGAAAATGTTCGAACACTCAATGAGTGGTCTGAGATTCTCTTAGCCCTCCTCAATGACCTTTTTACCCCCGATCCAGACATGGAAATGGAGATGCAGAACCTGAGGCAGAGCATACTTGATTTGCCCCAACAGCAGGATATATCGGGCTTCAATGAAAGCATAGGTATAGACATAATTAAATGGCATATAGAGCACTCTTTAATTCAAAAGGGCTATGGAACTGGATTTATGAATGGAGGAGTTACCTTCTGCGCCATGTTACCCATGAGAAGCATACCCTTTAAAATAATAGGTATTATAGGCATGAACAACGACGCGTACCCACGTCAAAATAACCCCGTAGGATTTGACCTCATAGCCAAAAACCCTAAACCTGGTGACCGATCGAGAAGGAATGACGATAGATATCTTTTCCTTGAAGCCCTCCTTTCCGCCAGAAAGTCATTCTATATAAGCTATATTGGCCAAAATATTAAGGATAACAGTGTAAGGCCTCCTTCAGTGCTGGTTAATGAGCTTATAGATTATATCGAACAGGGCTTCAGCATGAAAGACAGGGATGTAATAGATCATGTTTTCACCAGGCACCGGCTCCAGGCATTTAACCCAGCGTATTTCATGGATAATGATAAATTATTTAGCTACTCTGAAGACAATTATAAGGCTGCCCAAAACCTTCTAAAAAAGGTCATTGCCCCTGTTCCGTTTATATCCCGGGAACTAAGCGAGGTGGGGGAAGAATGGCGGGTTATCGACATTGACGACCTTTGCGCCTTTTTCGGAAATCCGGCTAAGTTCTTTCTTAGTAATAGATTAGGTATAAAATTCCCAGAGGAGGAGTTTCCCTTAGAGGACATTGAAACCTTTGACATTAACAAACTGGATAAATATTTGATCGAGCAAGACTTCCTAAAGCACAGAATACAAGGGAAAGATAGGAATGAGTTTTTTAATGTACTCAGGGCATCTGGGAGGATCCCCCACGGAAAGATAGGGGAGTGCGTGGTTGAGGAAATAGGCGAAGAGATAGATGCCTTTTTAAATAGAATTTATCCTTACACATCAAAAATCCTGCTCGAACCCCTTAAAGTTGATCTGAATATTTCCGGTTTCAATCTTACTGGCCAAATCAACAGTATTCACCAGGATCGGCTCATTCAATATCGTTACGCAAAGATAAGACCAAAGGACATTTTAAAAGTATGGATCTACCATTTAGCAATGAACCTTATGAAAGCTGAGGGGTATCCCCTTAAAAGCATGCTTGCAGGTCTTTCTGCGAAATCCTCTAACAAAGTATGGGAGTCATTCGAATATGATCCGGTAGGAAACAGCGAAGTGATAATGAAAGCACTATTAGAAAAGTACTGGGAAGGTTTAAGAAAACCCATACATTTCTTTCCAAATTCTTCATGGACGTATGCCTCATGCCTTTTGAAAAACAAGCCCAGGGATTATTGCATTAATAAGGCATCCGATAAGTGGTTAGGGGGAACAATGATACGCGGTGAGGCAGAGGATCCTTATAACACTCTTTGCTTCTCAACCAATAATCCGCTTGATACGGATTTCGAGCAAATTTCTACAGAGATCTTCGAACCCTTATTAACAAATCAAAAAAATATTTAGAAATGGGAAGATTTACTAAATTTGACATGTTAAAAAGCCCTTTAGAGGGAACAAACCTTATAGAGGCAAGTGCCGGCACTGGGAAGACCTATACAATAGCCGGCCTCTTTCTCCGGCTAATACTTGAAAAATGGCTTTCTGTAGATGAAATCCTGGTAGTTACCTTTACGGAAAGTGCGACGGAAGAGCTTAAAGAAAGGATCCTGAATAAGCTCAGGGAGGCAGTGAAGGTTTTCACCGGGGAGAGCACTGAGGACTCCTTCCTGGCAAATCTATTCATAAAGCATAAGGATCATAAGAAGGCATTAGGACACATAATGAATTCTATCAGATCGTTTGATCTGGCATCCATATTTACCATACACGGCTTTTGCATGAGGGTATTGAATGAAAACACATTTGAAAGCGGCGGTCTTTTTGACACCCAATTAATAACGGACCAGGGGGAGCTTAAAAGGGAGGTTGCAACTGACTTTTGGCGCACGAAATTTTACCATGAATCACCCGCCTTTATTAGATATCTGATGTATAAGAAATTTTCCCTTGAAACCCTCATATCTCTCTTTTCCACCAAGTCTTCACAGTTAGATATGAAGATTATCCCAAGGCCTGATTACAGTAATATTATTTCCCCGGAAGAGGACTACAAGCTGTCTTTCTCGAATTTTAGTCAAAGCTGGGGGACAGTTAAGGAAGATATCCGTGATATCATACTGAATAGTGGGAGCCTAAACAGGAAGAAGTACCCTGAAAGCAGCCTTAACACATGGATTGAAAAAATCGATAGTATCATTAAACTTGGGCCAGACACGCCCGTACTCCCCGATGAGCTTAGGAGATTTACCACCACAAAACTCAAAGAGGCAACTAAGCTCAATTGCGCTGCGCCAATTCACCCATTTTTTGACCTCTGTGAAGATCTTTTTGAAAAAAGAACACGCCTGGATCAGTTCTTTGATAAACGTATTATCGCCTTAAAAGAAGAGTTTCTTCGCTATGCTGAAGATAAACTCAAAGAAAAAAAGAGCAGAAGAAACCTCCAATTTTTCGATGATCTTTTGAGCAGGCTTTACTATGCGTTAGAACAGAAAGGCGGAGAAAAGCTTGCCCACTCTCTCAGGCTAAAATTCAAGGCAGCCCTTATCGATGAATTTCAGGATACCGACCCGGTTCAATATGCCATATTCAAAGAGATATTTAGCAAGGAAAAAAGCAGCCTTTTTCTCATAGGTGATCCCAAACAGGCAATATATGGATTCCGCGGTGCCGATATATTTACGTATATACATGCCTCCCGGGACGTCAACACCCGTTACACGCTGTTAGAAAACTGGCGGGCGGATGCCCCACTCATTACTGCAATAAACACGATCTTCTCCGGCGTTGAAAGCCCTTTTATCTATAATGAAATTCCCTTCCAGAAAATCTCGGCGCCAGACATACATAAGCCGCATGGTTTTACCCTCAGGGGAAAAGAACAGCCTCCTTTTACACTATGGTATGTAAAATCCGGCGACGATACAACATCAGAAAAACGAATTCCCAAAACACGGGCAAGGGGCATAATCTCAAAGGCTATTGCCGCTGAAATCTCCTCCCTGATCCATCTGGGGAAAAAGGGGGAGGCCCTGATAAAAGGCAAGCCAGTGGAGTCAGGCGATATTGCCGTGCTCGTGAGAAAAAATAATGAGGCCCGACTTTTACAACAATCCCTTTCTGAACTTCATATACCAAGCGCTATTCACAGCTCTGGAAATATCTTTGACACCCACGAGGCAATCGAAATGAAAAGGCTCTTAGATGCTATTGCACAGCCTAATGATTTAAGGCTTCTGAGGCCTGCGCTCGCAACTGATTTAATAGGCGTGGAAGCGGAAAAGCTGGATTTAATGATAGACAATGGGCCAGGATGGGAAAAATGGCTCATTACATTCAAGGAGTACCACGAGATTTGGCAAAAAAAGGGCTTCGTACAGATGTTCAGATATCTCTTGGGAAAAGAAAACGTGCTCATGCGGCTTATGTCCTTTTCCGATGGGGAGCGGAGAAACACCAACACTCTTCATCTCTCTGAAATCCTGCAATGTGTATCTTTAGAAAAAAAACTCACCACGGAAGGCCTCCTGCAATGGCTTTCCGAACAAATAGCATCACAGGACCCCGGATTAGAGGAACATCAATTACGTTTAGAGAGTGACGAAAATGCGGTAAAGCTAATAACCATACATAAAAGCAAGGGGCTTGAGTACCCCATTGTCTTTTGCCCATATATGTGGGACGGCTCCAGAATAAAAAACCCAAAGGGGCCTATTATATTTCACGACGAAGAAGAAGGCATGAAGCCAACCCTTGATCTTGGCTCTCAGGAAATAGATAGAAACAGGGCACTTGCCGAGAAAGAACAGCTTGCCGAAAACCTTAGACTTTTTTATGTAGCCTTAACAAGGGCGAAAAACCTTTGTTACACAATATGGGGCTGTTTTAATGAGGCTGATACCTCTGCACCTGCTTACCTCTTTCACCTGGGCGGATCACCCAAGGAGGAAAATATCACAGAGTACATAGAGAAAAGGTTTAAGGGCCTGGATGACAATGACATATTTAACGATCTGAAAAACATCGCACAAAGGTCCAGCGGCACCATAGTGATTTCTGAGCCCCCTTCAGCATCAGGGGAAAAACTTTCTCCAATACCTGAAGAGGCAAAAAGCCTTATATTCAGGGCATTTTCGGGCAATATAGATAGAAGTTACCGCATTGCAAGCTTCTCATCCCTCATATCAAATCAGAGCCGGGAAGAAGAATATAAAGACCATGACGTTAAAGCCACTTCACATTTAAATACCTATATGAATCCTGAGGAATCAGGGCTCGACGAAAATGTTTTTGATATATTCTCATTTCCAAAAGGCGCAAGGTCAGGGCTATTTTTTCATGATTTACTGGAGCATACAGACTTTACAGAAAGCGATCATCAGGTAGTAAAAGATAAAATAAGAGAAAAGCTTGAAGAATATGGAATTGAACTATCATGGGAAGATATTGTTTACGACATGCTTACAAAGCTCATATCCACCCCATTATTAGACCCGGGGAATAACATTGATCTTCGGTTAGAATACATCGGGGAAAAAGACAGATTAAATGAATTGCAGTTCTATTTTCCCTTAAAAGAGATTTCACCCATGAGACTTAAAGATGTATTTTACAAATACTCAGGCGTTAACCTCCCCGAAGAGTTTCCTCAATCCATCGATCGCCTGCAGTTTTCACCGGTCAGGGGTTTTATGACTGGCTTTATTGATATGGTATTTCGTTTTAGGGAAAGGTTTTACCTGGTAGATTGGAAATCAAACCTGCTTGGTACATCCATTGGGGACTATAACCAGACTGCACTGGCTAAGGTAATGGAAGAGGAATACTATACCCTGCAATATCAAATCTACACGGTTGCCCTCAACCAATACCTATCCCTGCGTCTCCCGGATTATGACTATGAAAGGCATTTCGGGGGTATATTTTATATATTTTTGAGGGGTGTAGATCCAAAAATTGGGAGTGAATTTGGAATATACAGAAAAAGGCCGCCTGAAGACTTTATCAGGGCCTTAAGTGAGCACCTCATAGATAAAAGTGGGATACGTTAGAATTGAAAAAACAAGATTTATACCGGCTCAAGGATAAGGGGCAGTTGTCTCTGCTTGATATCCATTTCTCACAATTTATTGAAAGCATCGAGGGAAAAGATAATACGGAACTGCTTCTTGCAGCAGCGCTTGTGAGCAGCGCCACAAGACAGGGCAATGTCTGCCTAAAACTATCAAATGTAGCAGAAAATACCCTTTTAGATGCAGCTGATGGGGGCAAGGCTGTTATTTGCCCGAAATTCGATGATTGGATTGAATCGCTCAGGGGGTGCAATACAGTGGGCAGGCCTGGCGAATATAAGCCGCTTATTCTTGATGACAGCTACAGGCTATATCTGTACCGCTACTGGGAGTATCAGCATACACTGGCAAGCTTCATAAAGGAGTGCATAAAAGACGACGAATTACCTGTGGACATCCCGCTTTTACAAAGGAGACTGGACAGCCTCTTTCCCGAAGAAAATGCAGGGGAGATAAACTGGCAAAGAATCGCAGCCTTTGCTGCCCTAAAAAATCGCTTTTGCGTTATATCAGGGGGACCTGGAACAGGAAAAACTACCGCGGTTGTAAAAATCCTCTGCCTTATTCAGGAGCTGGAATATCCCCATAAAAAACGCATAGCCATTGCTACACCCACTGGTAAAGCCGCCGCTCGGCTCCAGGAGATAATAAAATACTCACGAGAAACTATTGATTGCCCTGAAACCATTAAGAAAGCAATCCCTGAAAAGGCCTTAACTATACACCGGCTTCTGCACTCAATTCCAAACTCCCCCTATTTTAAATACACCCAGGGAAATCCCCTCCCTGTTGATGTCCTCATTGTCGACGAGGCCTCCATGGTCGATATGCCCTTAATGGCCAAGCTTGCCCTGGCCCTTCCGCAGCATGCCAAATTGATATTACTGGGGGACAAAGATCAGCTCGCATCAGTTGAGGCAGGCGCAGTCCTTGGTGATATATGCAATACAGCGGCAATAGATAATTTTTCAAAAGAATTCTCTGAAACCCTTAAAGATGCCACAGGCTATGATATGAAAACCAGTGAAGGGACAAAAGATAAATCCGATATCAGCGATTCTATTATCCAGTTGAAAAAAAACTACAGGTTCGGTCTACAGAGCGGCATATATAGATTGAGCGAAGCCGTAAATAACGGCGATGGCGATGAGGCATTAAGGTTGTTGAAATCAGGAAAATTTGATGATATATCATGGCAAAAACTGCCTGAACCAAATGCTCTATCCAATACTATGAAGAGGAATATCATGGAGGGTTATAGCAGTTACCTGGGGTCTGAAGATACCTTGAACGCCCTTCATATGTTTGATAACTTCAGAGTTCTCTGCGCATTGAGAAATGGGTATTTTGGGGTTAGGGCTATAAATCTGCTCGTTGAAAAGGCCCTTGAAGAGAAAGGCCATATAAAGCCAAATGACTGCTGGTATGTAAGGCAGCCTATCATGATTACAAGAAATGATTATAGTTTGAGGCTGTTCAATGGTGATATTGGAATAATTCTGCCGGACCCCGATAAAAATGGAGAGCTGAGGGTTTTCTTTCAAGGGGAAGACGGTGTTTTAAAAAAATTTTTCCATCTCAGTCTGCCCGAGCACGAGACGGTATTTGCAATGACCGTACATAAAAGCCAGGGATCAGAATTTGAAAGAGTCATCCTGATTTTACCTGACGTTGAATCCCCTGTACTAACAAGGGAACTCATCTATACTGCCGTCACCAGGGCAAAAAAAGGTATTGAGATTTGGGGAAATGAAAGTGTTTTTCGGAGCGCGGTTTCACGGTGCATTGATCGCTCATCCGGGCTTCGGGATGAACTCTTATTACCTTAGCAAAAGAAACCTTACATGGAAAAGGAGGTGTTTTCAATGAGATCAATTATAAGCCTGCCAAAGAATAAGGTAGTGACAGCAGCAATTTTTCTTCTTTTGATATCGGTTTGTATGCCAGGACCAACTCAAGGTTCACAGGGAGAAAACATCTTAGGCCCTCAATCAAAACATGCCTTAGGCGAGCAGAACGTCCTTGTGCTTGCCGTTAGTTTTCCAGATGTGGATCCACGTTTCCCAATAGAGCGAGTTCGAAAAAAGGTCGTCAAGGGCCTTAACAAATACGTAAAAGAGCAATCCTATGGAATGACATGGGTAAAGGCCGACTTTAGAGCACAGATAATGCTTCCAGACCCTATTGGAAAATATAAGGTGAGCCCTTACAACTTTAAAGTTGACAGAACAAGGGTTAAAAAGCTTATCCAGGACTCCATGACAGCCGTTGAGAATGATGTGGATTTTTCCAGGTACCAGCATTTGATTGTCATACCCAGGGCCTTTACTACCCCTGGAAAGGGCTATGGCATGATGTGTTATTGTGCCAACCCGGGAATGCTTTCAGGTGTTCGAAAAAACATCGGATATGTTCCCCTGAAGTCAAAAGGCGGTAAGGCATTCGGTGGCGGCGTGTGCGTCGGGACCGAAAATGCCCATCTGGGGATGTTTGCACATGATTTTTTTCACGCCCTCGGAGGGATATACAAGGATAGAAGGCTTGTTCCCTGACTGTATGACTTTGAGCGTCAGTCTGACGCTTCCAAACTTCCAAGCTTCATAAACCATGCAATATATATGGGGCCGTGGGACATCATGTCTCAACATTTTATAGAAAGAGAACAGCCTCCAGAGGGCATATCTTCTTTCACGAAAATTCGATTGGGCTGGATATCCGAGGACCAGGTTCTTTTAGTAAATCCCGGCGACACCAAACACGCCTTTCTATCTCCCCTTTCCAAAATGGGCGAAACTCTGGCCGTTAAAATACCCTTGGGGCAGCAATCGAGTGACAGCAAGGGTGATTATTACCTCATAGAAAACCGCCAGCCCATAGGCTATGACACGATCTTGCCGGACAGCGGCATGCTTATACTTAGGGTGAATGAGGATGCCATGGAGGGCTCCGGTACGGTAAAGGTCATGGATGCTGACCCGGATTCCCAACATTTCTCACATGCAACGTTCCACCTAGATAAAAATAAGAGAAACACCTTTGTTGATGAAAAAAACGGCGTGGCCATAATCCCTCTCTGGTCTGAAAACGGCAAAAACGGTGTTTTAATCACCACCCCTGCTCGATTCCCCGATGCATTGAAGGCGGCCTTAATGATTCAGGAGCTAATAAAACGCTTTCCTGAACCAAGGGGTGAAAAAGAAAAAAACGTAGTAGAAGAGATCATTTCATATTTTAAAAAATCAGATTTTAAAACATGCTATGAAATATCCAAGCAGGCGCTTCAGGGAACAGAATAGCAGCATTGGTGCTGTCAGATTTCTCGACAGGCCTAAATAAATCCCAAAATATCTACCGGTGATATCAGGGGTATTCCAAAATAGAGAAGTTGCAAAAATTGTCTATTACTGCGTTAAAGAAGATCTATGCAAAACTATGTAAATTTGCTCCGACCCTGAGCCGGAGCATGAGATCCAATTAAGCATGAGTATCGTTTCGATGGAAGAGATCACTATTTCCAACTATATACCTGGAGCAATCGGTAGAATTGCCGAGTTACATGGGAATTATTACAATGAGCATTGGAATTTTGGCTTATTTTTTGAGGCAAAGGTTGCCACAGAACTATCCAGACTGCTGCTGGAAGGTGACTTATCCCGGAATGGTTTCTGGGTTGCATCTGTTAAAAACAAAATTGTAGGCAGCATTGCAATTGACGGAAATCAAAGTGAGAAAGACAGGGCGCGCCTGCGTTTTTTTATCATATCACCCGAATATCAGGGCTTAGGCATTGGCAATCTATTAATGGAGAAGGCTATACATTTTTGCAAGGATTCAGGATTTAAGGAGGTATACCTTACCACCTTCGCAGGATTAGACCCGGCAAAACATTTATATGAAAAATGGGGCTTTAAGCTTGTAGAGGGAAAGGAAGACAATACCTGGGGTGTCGTTGTAAAAGAGCAATTTTTCATTCTTAACATAGAATAAGCGGCGTTTGCGGGTATGCATTACTATAAGATACCAGTTTCCTTTTCAGGCTTTTTATTATTTTCTCCCCGGGAGAGGAAATAGGCTGGACTATGATAGCAGCGTTTGACGTTCAATACATGGAACATAGATGTGCCGCGGCGGCTGTGCTTTTCAGCAGCTATAGAGATCCGAGGCCATCGTTGGTTTGTACCAAATTGCTGCCAGTGGCGGCAGACTATATCCCGGGTGAGTTTTTCAGGCGGGAGCTTCCGTGCATTTTAGGCGTATATAAGGCAATCAGGCAAGGCCTGGATGAGATAATTGTTGACGGTTATGTAATGCTGGGAGACAAACCCGGCCTTGGTAGATATCTCTTTGAATCTCTTGATTGCAAAATCCCCGTGATTGGAGTTGCAAAGAGCACGTTTAAAAACTCATCAGGCAAAGAGGTCTATCGCGGAAAAAGCAAGCGCCCGCTCTACATCACATCAGCGGGCATTGACCTTGAAGAAGCGGCCGATAGAATCCTCTCTATGCATGGCGCCTACCGGATCCCCACCCTTCTTAAACAGGTAGACATCCTTGCGCGAAACGAGGCCCGGCAAGCCCTGTAGAAAACGGGAATTAAGTAATAAATTTGCTTTTTGGCATTCTCTACAATCTTAAGGAAAAACATGAAAATAATTGATTTAACTCATACGATTTCGCAAAGAATGCCTGTATATCCAGGCACAGAGCCCCCTGTATTTATTGATGGATGTACCATCGATAATGATGGTTTTGTTGAAAAGAAGATGACAATGTATTCACATACGGGCACACATATGGACGCCCCAGCCCATATCATTAAGGGGGCAAAGACCCTTGATGAGCTCCCAGCTGATCATTTTTTCGGCAGGGCCCTTGTCTTGGATCTGGCTGGAACAGACAGGGAATATATACAAACTGATGAATTAAAACCCTATCAGGATTTCATAGAAGCCAGTGACTTTATCTTATTAAAGACCGGCTGGAGCCAATCCTGGGACTCTGAGAAATACTTCAATAACTACCCTATCCTGTCTTTAGAGGCGGCATCATGGCTCAGTAGTTTTGATTTAAAAGGGATTGGATCTGACACCATTTCCCCGGATGAATTAGAAACATCTGATTTTCCAATACATAAGATGTTCCTGACCCGCAATATCATCATTATCGAAAACCTTACAAATCTGGACGCACTGCCTTTAAACCAATTCACCTTATCGTGCTTTCCCTTAAAGATACAAAAAGCAGATGGTTCACCGATTCGAGCGGTTGCTATTGTCAATTAACATTACGCCAAGGCATTGAAACAGCGCCAGACTGCCCTAAAAATATACGGAAAAGGTTAAAGGCCTTCCAGCATTACGATAAATAAGCGAACAGGTCCTGCCTGGGAATATATTTCCAGGTTACTATTTCTTGAGTTTTTCGATCATTTCCTCGACCTCCTCGTAGCCTTCCCTGTAGAATTTCTCTTCATCAGGCTCTAACTCTCTGAGAAGGCGAAGAAACTCCCCGGCGTGCTCTTTTTCCTCGTCAGCAATGTCTAAAAGGACCTCTTTTGCAAGCTTGTTGTCTGTACTTTCCGCTGTCTGCTGGTAAAGCTGCACCGCTTCGTACTCTGCGGCAATCATGAAACGGATTGCGCGGACCAGTTCATCATGTGTAAGCTTCCTATCATTTTTCAGTAATGCAAATGGACTGCTGAATTCCGGCATTGTCTACCTCCTGTTTTTTAAAGATTATCTGACCTGCATTGCCTATCCCTAAAGCCAAAAAACGTTCATTATTTAATGCACGGCCTGCTATAAGGCAACAAGTTTCATGCTTGGCAGCTTAAATGTGCCGCTTTTTCTGCTCATATATAACCCTAACACCCCTTACTCGATAATAATATTTACCACAGATAGGGGTTTATAAACAACTTTTTTTGAATAGTAACAACCAATTCATATCGTTAAAAATTTATATTGATATTTATGCCTATAGGTGTAATATTAAAATAAATTGTTGAATAATATTTGTTAGGCAAAATAAATCGTTTGACTTAGGGCATCCTGCCAATGGAACCAAAACTAGTTACAAGAATAAGAAAAATTTGCAGAGAATGATGTCACGCCTTTTGCCTATAATCATTGGAGATGTTAGTGAAAATAACTCATCAAGAGATTGTCATTTCGTTTGAAATAGACAAATCAATAGTTCTCACATGCGGTCAAGCTATCAAAAACGCACAAAAGAAACTTGGAGGACAAATTTTATATATAAATGCTCCAGACAATGCCCCGCCATCTATGCCAAGAGTTTTGCTCAAGCTAAAAGATACTATGTTGAATATTGGACTAGATCGTATTCAATTAACTATGATTCCGCCGTCTCATGTTTCTGACAACATAGAAAAAACATCAAAATATACTATTCAGAGAATTGGTCCATTTCTCTCAGAACTCCTGCCTACTATTCCAAAATATTTCTGGTCAGGGGTAATCACTGAAATTGAATTTCACGAAAAACCTGTTAAAAGCAATTCAGCCAATGAAGCAGCAGTTCCAATTTTTGATAAGCTAATTAACATTGACAGAAAAGAAAAAGAATTAAGCGCATTTCAACTACAGTATGGTATCAAGGATGATCAGCATTTTGTCACATATACGCTTAATGCCTTTGAAGATCGTCAAATAGAGTTTAAATTTCCATCTAAACAAGGTTTTTTTCTTCTAAAGCCAAGCGAATATCCTCTGTTGGAGGTTGGTATAAGAATTTTGCTTGATGTTAATAACAAGCCCAACGAGCACAACGAAGACCCAGTTGGGGATATACAAGATATTTTATCCAAACAAAACTCTTTAGTCTTAAGCATAGCTGAAGATACAAATCTGCAGGGAGTACTGTCATGAGAAATTACTTTGGCCAGCAAGGATCCTCTAAGTCAGCTGAAATTATACCATTTCCCTCAGCAAATTCTTTATCAAGCTCTGGCACGAACATTGAAGCATCGTTGATCGATATTTTTACCGATCCAACTATAAAAACTCACTTGAAAACCATTATTGAGGGAGCCATTATGGATATATTGGTAAAGTCTTATGTCGCCAATTTTGAGGTATCTGATAACCCTTTTGATGCAATTTATATTTCTGAATTGAAAGCAGATCATATCACTTGTCATGATGTAGAAAAAATTGCTAACTATTTAAATATTATTGATCTTTCAAACACTATATCTTTCGATGACGAGTGGGAAGATTGATATGTTTTTGAATGAAGAATTTGTAGAAAGACATACCTTACGCCAAGGTGACATTGTAAAAAATGTCCATTTAGTTGGTGCCATAAATCTTAATGGGTTATATTATTCATCCCCAGCAGGAAACCCTAAGGAATTAGCAAGCTGGAACGTTCCCAATAAACCAATTTCTGGCGATGCAATGATTGTGTCCCACAGTTGTGAGATCGCACGTGAAAATATGGTAAAAGTTACTAGCATCATACTTGCCCCTCTTAGGGATATACACAAAGCTACGGCCAAAGAGAGGATAGATGAACTTATTAAGAGCAATTTAATTG
>Ga0180434_10005704_pt1 | contig 14571 bp, 13 predicted proteins | sample SS_ome_7_FD_132453 | JGI IMG/M metagenome (GOLD analysis project Ga0180434, IMG submission 132453) | Hypersaline lake sediment archaeal communities from the Salton Sea, California, USA - SS_1_D_2 metaG | ecosystem: Environmental > Aquatic > Non-marine Saline and Alkaline > Hypersaline >... | reverse complement strand
CTCTACCAGAGCATTACCTCGCGGCCTTTGAGGCGATCTCCGCCGATGCGAACAACGAGCTTATCGTCGCGGAGATGAACGACGAGATAGTCGGAACTCTGCAACTGACGTTCATTCCGGGCCTTTCGTACGAAGGCGGCGTGCGAGTGCACGTAGAAGGCGTCGTGGTGTCATCGAAGCATCGAAACCGCGGGATTGGCACCCAACTCATGAAGCACGTCATCTCAGACGCCAGACAGAGAGGTTGTTGCCTCGTGCAACTTATGGCGCCCAAATGGCGCAGCGAGGTCCATCGTTTCTACCAAAAGTTGGGCTTTTCCCTGACGCACGAGGGGGCCAAGCTCGAATTGCAGTAATGAAATGAATATTTGGAGGTAAACTAATGTTTCTTCGCCAACAGCTAAACCGCGTTCACGATATCTATGACGAATACTCTCGCCAGTTCTGGCTTCTCGTCTTGAGCCGATTCATCGACCAGCTTGGTGGAGCGCTCATATTCCCCTTTCTCACACTCTACATCACGCAAAAATTCGGTGTGGGCATGACGGAGGTCGGCGTCATCTTTGGGATCGTGGCGGTCGCGGGCTTTGTGGGCAACGTGATCGGCGGCGCGTTGACCGACCGCCTGGGACGCAAGGGCATGGTGATCTTTGGACTGCTCACCAGCGCGTTCGTCAATTTGCTGCTGGCGTTCGTGAGCGACATCAGGGTGATCTATGTTGGAGCGCTGTTCATCGGGCTTTTCGGCAACGCGGGCGGTCCGGCAGCCCAGGCGATGGTCGCCGACCTGTTGCCAGAGCAGAAACGCGCCCAGGGGTTTGGCATTCTTCGAGTGATCTTTAACCTTGCTGTGACTATCGGCCCAGCCATTGGAGGCTTCCTGGCCACCCGGTCATACCTACTCCTGTTCATCTGCGACGCAGTGAGCAGCACGATCACGGCCATCATCGTGGCCCTGGCGATCCGGGAGACCAAGCCCGAATTGGCCGAGGGCGAGGCCGAAGAGACAATGGCCCAGACCTTTGGCGGTTATGCTGACGTATTGCGTAACGTTCCATTTATTCTCTTTGTCGGCGCCTACATCCTGCTGACGTTCGTCTACATGCAGATGAACACCACGCTGGGGGTCTATCTGCGAGATACGCACGGCGTGCCCGAACAGGGCTTTGGCTACATCCTGAGCCTGAACGCGGCGATGGTCGTCCTGTTCCAATTCGCCATCACGCGCCGGATTGCCAAATACCGGCCCTTGATTATAATGGCGGTGGGCACGCTACTGTACGCCATTGGATTCGGCATGTACGGTTTCGTCTCGACCTACTCGCTCTTTGTGGCGGCGATGGTCGTCATCACCATCGGAGAGATGCTCGTCGCACCAGTCTCCCAGGCGTTGGCGGCCAAGTTTGCGCCCGAGGATATGCGAGGACGATACATGGCGATCTTTGGCATCAGCGGAGCGATTCCGTTTGCCGTCGGCCCGTTACTGGCCGGAATGATCATGGACAACGTCGACCCGCGCTGGCTTTGGTATGCCGCCGGGCTGGTGGGATTGGTCGCGGCCACGGCTTTTGCTCTGCTGCAACGTCGGGTTGGGCGGGATACCGAACAGACGATCCAGGCGACTAAGGCGGCCACTTCTGTCTGACAAGGAGAACGTGATGTCGTTTCAACCTCTGGATCGTGTACGCACTGTTTACGACGAGTACCCTCGGCAGTTCTGGGTGCTCATCGGCGCCTTGTTCATCGACCGGTTGGGCGGGGCGTTCATATTCCCCTTCTTTTCGCTCTATATCACGAAACGGTTTGGCGTGGGCATGACCCAGGTCGGTCTGCTCTTTGGCCTCTTTTCCATTGCGAGCGTAGCGGGCAGTATGCTCGGCGGCGCGCTGACCGACCGCCTGGGCCGCAAGGGCATGGTGATCTTTGGGCTGGTCGTCAGCGGCTTGACCAGCCTGTTGATGGGCGTGGTGGGATCCATCGAGCTTTTCTTCGGCGCCGTGCTGATCCTGGGAACCTTTGCCAACATCGGAGGACCCGCCCAACAGGCGATGGTCGCCGACCTGTTGCCAGAGAAGAAGCGTGCCCAGGGATTTGGCGTCCTTCGCGTCGTGGCGAATCTCGCCGTCGCCATCGGCCCGGCGATCGGAGGCTTTCTGGCCGGTCGATCGTACCTACTTCTGTTCATCTGCGACGCGGTAGCCAGCGTGATCACCGCCGGCATCGTCTACCTGGCGATGCAAGAGACCCGGCCCGCTCCCTGTGAAGGCGCGCCCGAACAGACGATAGCCCAGACGTTCGGCGGCTACCTGGACGTGTTGCGGGATAACACCTTTCTCCTGTTCATCGGGGCCTGCGTGCTGATGACTCTCGTGGCGATGCAGATGAACCTGACGCTGCCCGTATACTTGCGGGATACCCACTCGATTCCCGAGCAAGGCTTTGGATATATCCTGAGCCTCAACGCGGCGATGGTTGTCCTGTTCCAATTTCCCATCAGCCGCCGGATCAGCAAATACCGTCCCTTGATGGTGATGGTCGGCGGGATGTTGCTCTACACCATCGGGTTCGCGATGTACGGTTTCGTCTCGACCTACATTCTATTCCTGGCGGCCATTGCGGTCCTCACCGTCGGCGAGATGATGACCGCTCCGACGGCTCAGGCGCTGGCGTCCCAGTTCGCCCCCGATCACATGCGAGGGCGGTACCTGGCGGTCTTTGGTTTCACCTGGGTGATCCCAATGGCCGTGGGGCCGCTTCTATCCGGGTTAATCATGGACAACTTTAATCCGCGCTGGGTTTGGTACGCCGCCGGGGTGGTGGGCCTGAGCGCAACCGGGGCTTTTGCCCTGTTGGAGCGCCGGGCCGGGCAAGCGGGCTGGGAGACGATTGACCGACGGCTGAGGGTGCTCGAAATGCTGGAGGAGCGGAAAATCTCGGCGGCGGAGGCAGCCGACTTGTTGCAGGCATTGGATGGAGAGAGACAGTGGGCTACTGCAACCCCGTCTGGCCCGGGCAAAGAGAGGCGACATCTCCACGTCCAGGTGAGCGACCTGGCGTCGGGCGCGATGAAGACCAGCTTGACCCTACCGATGGGCCTGGTGAACACAGTCCTGGACATGGGAGGACGGTTATCTGACGATCTCGATCTCGACTTGCAACAGCTAGAAAAGATAGTCGCCAGCAGTTCGACAGGGAATCGCGTGGAAACGATGGACACGGAGGACGACGAACGGGTCGAGATCCACGTGGAATAGATCGCAAAGGAGAGAGATTTATGGATGAACGATTGCAGATATTGGAATTGATCGAGATAGGGGAGATCAGTGTCGAGGAGGGAGCACGACGGCTAGACGCTTTGGCGGAAATCGCCAAAGCTCCAGAGGCACCCGAGACACCGCCATCCCCTCCCGGCCCCGTCGTCCGCCCAAGCCTGGTACGTTGGCTGTGGCAGACCGTGTTCTGGACGGGAGTGGCACTGCTGGTGGGCGGAGGTTTGCTGGTGGTGGCCGTCTATGCCTGGGGGTTCGCCAACGGGTGGCTGTTCTGCGGCTGGCCGCTCCTTGCCTTTGGCGCGCTGGTCGTGGCGACGGGTTGGTGGTTGCAGCGCGCCCACTGGTTCTCCCTGCGAGTGCGAGAGAGGGGAGGACAGCGGATCTCGTTCGCCTTTCCGTTGCCATTGGGCCTCGTCGCCTGGGTGCTGCGCATTGCCGGCCCCTTCGTCCCGCAGCTCCGCGAGACGGGGGTGGACGAGCTGCTCCTGGCGATGCGGGAGGAACTGCGCGACGGTCGCCCTTTCACCGTCGAGGTGGACGAGGGAGAGGACGGAGAGCAGGTACAGATATATTTTGGTTAGGAGGTGCGTGATGACAGCGTCAACGAACGAACGCTTAAAGATTCTACAGATGTTGGACGAGGAAAAAATCACGGCAGAGGAGGCCGCCACCCTGTTGCGGGCGATGGAGGGCGGTGGACGGAGCACCAGACCGCCGCGCCCTCCCAGTCCTCTGGGGGGCAGTGGCCGCTTTCTCCGCATTCGGGTGACGGACATGGCCTCGGGCACGGGTAAGGTGAACGTGACCATCCCGCTGGGGCTGGTGAGCGCGGGACTGCGCATCGCGGAGCGATTCGCCCCCGAGTTTGAGGGTCTCGACCTGGCGGAACTGGAAGAGGTGATCACCAGCGGCGTAGACGGCAAGATCGTGGAGGTGATGGACGCGGAAGATAACGAGATGGTGGAGATTTACGTGGAGTAGACCAGCTCTGCCATACACGCCGAGATCGTGGTTTCTGATTCCAGCCCCTCCACCCCCAATCGCCACCAGCCCAGGAACTCGACATTCCCGGCCGGCCCGCGCAGGGGCGAGGGCATCAGGCCGTGTAGCCCCAGTCCCAACTCGGCGGCGGCGCTCAGCACGTCCTCAAGCACGCGCCGGTGCACTTCTGGATCGCGCACCACGCCGCCCTTTTCGACGGAGCGCGGCCCGGCCTCGAACTGCGGCTTGATCAACGCGATCACTTGCCCATCCGATTCGAGCCAACCCACTGCCGCCGGCAGAATCAGCCGCAGGGAGATGAACGACACGTCGGCAGTGACCAGGTCCACGGGTTCCGGCAACTCCTCCAGATAGCGAGCGTTCGTGCGCTCCATCACCACGACGCGGGGATCGTTACGCAGCCGCCAGGCGAGTTGGCCGTAGCCCACGTCAATCGCATAGACGCGGCACGCGCCACGTTGGAGCAGACAATCGGTAAAACCGCCGGTAGAAGCGCCCACGTCGGCAGCCACCATCCCCGTCACATCCAGCTCAAAACGCGCCAACGCCGCCTCCAGCTTCTCTCCACCCCGGCCGACAAAGCGCGGCCGCGCCTCGACTGTGATTTCGACGTTCATCGCGGTCTGGGTGCCCGGCTTGTCGGCGATCTGACCCGCCACCCGTACCTCTCCGGCGCGGATCAAACCTTGAGCCTCTGTCCGACTTCCAGCCAGGCCTCTCTTGGTCAACAGAACATCCAATCTCTCTTTCGGCATATCGCTAGCATACAGCAAGAAGAGAACAAAGGCAAGTTCGCGACTGAGGCTGGCTTTGCGTCCATTTCGCGAAATGACTGCGACGACTTGACGATTAGATACAAACATGGTATAGTATTTGTGAGGATGCGGTAAGTTCAGGTAGTGGATGTTTATCTCGCCCAGGCTTACGGAGCCTGGGCGGTTTGCATACTACTCATTACCCACCTCAGTCTACTAATATCATAGAGTAACAGAAGGAGTATCATAAAGATGGACGAGAGGGAAGCAGGAATCGTCAAGTGGTTCAGCAATGACAAGGGTTTCGGGTTTATCTCGCGCGAGGAAGGAGAGGATGTGTTTGTACACTATTCTGCTATCGAAGGCGCAGGATTCCGAACGCTCAGGGAGGGCCAGCAAGTCGAATTCAGCGTCGAGCAAGGACCTAAAGGCTTGCGAGCCACCAATGTCACTGCCATAGGAGAGATAGCAGAGTTTTAATCAAGCGGCGACCAGCCACTCCAGCGACGGTGTTATTAAACGCGCCGTAAAAGCATACAAAAACAGAACCGTGCACGCCTGATATTCGGCGTGCACGGTTCGTCGTTTTTAACCTGCTTGAGATAGCCAAGATTTCTATAGCAGTAGGAGGGGACAATGAACGACAACGGAAAAGTGGTCTTGATCACCGGCGCCTCCTCGGGGATCGGCAAGGCGTGCGCTGAACATCTTGCTCAGCGGGGCCACCGGGTGTTCGGCACGAGCCGTCGCGCTCCATTCCCGCCCAAAGCGGCGCGATCTGGCTCTCCCCGGATGATTCGGATGGACGTGGATCAGGACGATTCGGTCAAGCAAGGGGTGGATTTTATCTTGCAAGAGGCAGGCCGGTTGGACGTCGTGGTGAACAACGCCGGGTTTGGCATCGCCGGTTCGGTCGAGGATACCTCGATCGGAGAAGCCAAGGGTCAGTTTGAGACGAACTTTTTTGGCGTGCTGCGCGTCTGCAAGGCGGTGCTCCCGGCGATGCGGGAGCGCCGGTCGGGATATATCGTGAACATCAGCTCACTAGGAGGGCTTGTCGCCCTCCCCTACCAGGGGCTATACAGCGCCGCCAAGTTTGCCGTGGAGGGCCTGACAGAGGCTCTGCGCCTGGAGATGCGGCCCTTTGGCGTCCACGTCGTGCTCGTCGAACCCGGTGACTTTTGCACGGGGTTCACTGCCAATCGGTGCATGGCGTTGGCCTCTCAGGAGAACCAGGCGTATGCGGATCGCTGCGCCCGGATCATCAAGAACCAGGAGGACGGCGAACGAGCGGGGGCGTCGCCGGAAAAGATCGCCCGCCTTTTGGAGCGTATCATCAACCATTCGTCTCCCCGGCCTCGCTACAGAGTCGGGTCTCCTGTCGAGGTCATGGGCGTCATGCTGAAACGGATCCTGGCGGGACGGCTCTTTGAATCGCTCTTTGCGCTGTTCTATGGCGCGTGAGGTTCCCAAGTCAGGGCATTCGCTCCACCAATTCTCCTCGCACCGTCTGCAACAGCGCCTCGGCCTTAAGCTCGGCCAGGGTGTAACAGGGCGCCTCCAGGTGCTCGGCCAGCGCCTGCGCCAATCCCTGGTCGAACGCCTCGTGCTCCATATTGATCACCACCGAGCGAATGTGGGCCTGAGGGAACATCTCGGCGACGCGGTAGGCTTCCTCCTGCGGCGGCAGGTTCGTCATCGAGACGTTGCCCGCGCCATCGGTGAGCAGCACCATCAGCGGCATCAGGTCGGGATGTTGCCGAAGCTCGCGGATGATGACCTGGTGAGCGGTCTGCAACCCGGCGGCCAGGGGAGTCTTACCGCCGACGGGGATGTCGGCCAGCGCCCGCCGCGCTAACTCGACGCTGTTCGTGGGCGAGAGCACCACGCTGGCGGCGTTCTTCTGAAAGACGACCAGCCCTACCCGGTCGCGCCGCTGGTAGGCGTCCGTCAGCAGCGACACGACCGCTCCCTTTGTCGCCTCCATGCGCTCAGAGACGGCCATGGACCAGGAAGCATCCACGACGAACAGCACCAAGTTGGCGGCGCGGCTCACGCGCACCTTGCGCTGGTAATCGGTGGGACGCAATATCAAGGCCGGGCCATCCTCGTTCTGGCGCTCTCTCTGGTGAGGGGCGGCGGCGCGGAGAGTAGCGTCGAAAGCCAGGTCGCTGGGATCGTCTGGAGACGGACGGGCCTGGGCGTAGCGGCCACGCTTGCGCTCGGTGCGGGTCTGGCTGCGACGACCGCCGCTGGAGCGGGTCAACCGATCGAGGGCCGTCTCCAGGCGGCGTGGGGCGAACTCCTCGCTGGCGGCGATCTGTTTGCCCCCTTCCCACCAACGCCCCTCCGATGACCACTGCGGGACGGTCTGCAACACAGGCTCCGGCTCGGCCTCCGATTGCTCGGTGAGGGGTTCGTCGTCGTCTATCTCACCGGCGATCTCTTTTTTTTTACCCGTCGCCTCGACTTCCTCGCTGCTTTCTTCCTCGGCACCGGCCTCGGTCGGACTTTGAGCGCGCGCCTCGGCCAATCGCTCCGAGAGATCTCCCAACGTGACGTCCGGCTCTTGCAGCGGGTGTCGCTTCAAACGATGGGGCAACGCCAGCTCGGCAGCCAGCAGGATATCGTTGTCATTCAGGTGAGTGCGGCCCTCAAAGGCAGCGTGGGCGCGAGCGGCCTTGAGCACCACCAGGTCGGCGCGGTGGCCGTCTACGCCTAGTTCGCTCATCATCGTCGCGATGGTCGCCAGATCCGACTGGTTGTGCCTGACCTGGGGCAACAGGTCACGGGCGCGGGCGATCTCGTTCGAAAGCGTCCGTTCTCTGGAAGCCCATTCCGCAGAGAATCCCTCAGGGTCAGACTCGTAAGCCAGGTTCCGTTCCATGATCAACATGCGGGCGATTGGCTCACGGATGCCCAGGATGTCTACACAGAGCGCAAAGCGGTCGAGCAATTGAGGGCGCAACTCCCCCTCCTCCGGGTTCATCGTACCGATGAGAATGAAGCGGGCCGGGTGGCTGAAGGAGATACCCTCCCGCTCCACGACGTTGACGCCCATCGCCGCCGCGTCGAGCAGCAGATCGACGACGTGATCGTCCAGCAGGTTGACCTCGTCCACGTAGAGGACGCCCCGGTTGGCTGCGGCGAGCACTCCGGGTTCAAAGTGTCGCTCTCCCTGTTGGATAGCGCGCTCAATGTCCAGCGTGCCCACGACGCGATCCTCGGTCGCGCTGACGGGCAGATCCACAAAGCGCGTGCGCCGATGGGCGCGAGGCAAGATTTCCTCCGCCTCGGCTCGTTCGCGGCACTCGGTGCACCAATTTCCCGGCTGATCGGGATCGCAGCCGAAGGGACAATCCGCGACGGCTTCGATCTCGGGCAGCAGCGCGGCCAGCGCGCGGGCCGTGACTGATTTCGCCGCGCCGCGCTCGCCCCTCAGGAGCACCCCGCCGATCTGGGAATGAATGGCGTTGAGGATCAGGGCACGTTTCATGCGTTCCTGTCCAACGATGGCAGTGAAAGGATAAGTAGTTGGCATACGAACTCCGTTTCAGTGAACAATGAATAAGTGACGAATCTCGATGTGTCACAGCTCATGTTTTACGGTTGACAAGTTTTAATTATACCTCAGTTGGGCGGAAACGAAAACATTGCCGATCATGGTTTTTCGACATTCACAAAAGACCATCACAGCAATCAGTAACCTCAACGCTTGGCTTTCCCGGCTAACAGTGGTATGATAGTCCTTTCTGTAACCAGTTACCGACAAAGGAGTACGTCTCATGACCAAGAAAATCGCCGTCGTCGCTATCGGCGGCAACTCACTCATCAAGGACAAGAACCACATCACGGTAGCCGACCAGTATCGGGCAGCCGGAGAGACCTGTCACCACATTGCGGAGATGATCGCCCAGGGTTGGGACGTGGCTATCGGTCACGGCAATGGTCCCCAGGTGGGTTTCATTCTACGTCGCTCCGAGATCGCGGCCAAGGTGGCGGGGATGCACGAGGTGCCGCTCGAATCCTGTGGAGCCGATACCCAGGGTGCTCTCGGCTACCATCTCCAGCAGAATCTCCAGAACGAGTTCAGGCGGAGGAACTTGAACAAAGCTGCCGCTACTGTCGTCACTCAAGTTCTGGTGGATAGAAACGATCCCGCGTTTGAGAACCCCAGCAAGCCCATCGGTGGATTCATGGAGGAAGAAGAGGCACAAGAAAGAGCCCAAAAGGAAGGTTGGACGGTAGTGGAGGACGCGGGACGCGGTTGGCGGCGCGTGGTTCCTTCTCCCCTCCCCAAAGAAATCATCGAATTGGAGGCCGTGCAAGAACTGCTGGACGCGAGCATCACCACAGTGACCGTCGGCGGCGGCGGCATTCCGGTCATACGTAACGAGGAGGGCAACCTGGAGGGTGTAGCAGCGGTCATTGATAAGGACTATGCCTCCTCGCTGCTCGCTCGCTCGATCAACGCCGATCTCTTTCTCATTTCCACTGCCGTAGAGCAGGTCTATCTCAACTTTGGTAAACCCGACCAGCAGGCGATTGACACGATGACGGTTAGCGAGGCGAAGCAGTACATGGAGGAAGGACACTTTGCCAAGGGAAGTATGTTGCCGAAAATCCAGGCCATCATCTGGTTCCTGGAAGGCGGGGGTAAGGAAGCGCTGATCACGGATCCAGAAAACATCGCTTTGGCCCTGGCAGGAAAGACCGGCACGCGGATCGTCCCTTGATACTTGCGAGGGAGCGATAAGAGCGCAATTCCGTTGTAACGGGGTTGTAACCCAAGAAAACCTCAAAGTGTCGTAAAATGCTTTAAGGGTTCTTGCAATCACACCTTGAGTGTACTATCTGTGGCGCGGAGTATGGCATTGACGACATTGAGCGCGCCCGCCGTGGCAGCGGTGGTCTCCTCAATGTCGTCTAAAACTGTGTACTCATCGTCCAGCGCATAAATTCCGTGGAGCTTACGATGACTGAAGTGGTATTTCTGGGGACTGGCAACGCTTTCTCCGCCGGGCGCCGGAGGAACTTGGCGCTGCTGATCGAGAGCTTGGGCTTTCGCATGCTGGTCGAAACTGGGCCGGTGATCATGGAGCAATTGGCCCGCGCGGACCTGCAAGCCAATGACATCGAGCGTCTCTTTGTCTCCCACTCCCACGGCGACCACACGCTAGGGTTCCCGATGCTGACCCTCAGCCGTCTCCGAGCCTCGAACTCGCTCCACGTCTATGCTGGCTCTCACACCATCGCGATCCTGCAAACGCTTGGCGCGTTGACGTTTTCTAATCTCAAGCCCCACCCGACGAATATTCAGTGGCACGAACTGTCGGAAGAAGGCCCGGATGAGATAAGTCTGACGCAAGACGTCATTTTGCGCACCACCGTGCCCGATCATCCACCCGGCGTGCCCACATTGGCCGCTCGTTGGGATTTTGCCGGCGGCCCATCCATCACCTTCGCCACCGACACCCGCGCCTGCGACGCCGCCGTAGAGCTGGCCCGGGGCAGCGATCTCTTGATCCACGAGGCGTCCTTCAGCGCCGTGTTGCAGCCGGATCAAGATCCGGGCCTGCATTATCACAGCTCGGCCCGGCAGGCCGGCGAGATCGCGCGCCGGGCCGGTTGTCCACGCCTGGCGCTGGTGCACCTGGCGCCAGAGATCGGCCAGCATCCCGATGTGTTGATCGAAGAAGCGCGTGCCGGCACGGACTTGCACGTCATCGTCCCTGAGGATGGTGACCGTTTATCTTTGGAATAATGTAACGGAGGAAATTCGATGAATCTGTTGATCTCTGTGGACATGGAGGGTATCTCTGGCGTGGTCAAGTGGGATCACGTCACATCCACCCACAAGGAGTACGACCGTTTCCGCAAGCTGATGACCGCCGAGGCGAACGCCGCCATCGAGGGCGCGCTGGCCGGCGGCGCCAGCCGGGTCGTCGTCAACGACAGCCACGGCGGAATGTCAAATATGTTGATCGAGGAGCTTAACTCTGCCGCAGAGTTGATCTCTGGCAGCCCCAAGCCCTTCGGCATGATGCAGGGCATCGGCCCTGATGTGGACGCCGTCTTTTTCGTCGGCTACCACGCGGCAGAGGGGACAGGCGCGGCGATCCTCTCGCACACCTGGAGCAGCCGTGCCGTGCACGAAGTACGCCTCAACGGCCAGACCGTGGGCGAGACGGGCATCAACGCGGCGTTGGCGGGCAGCTTTGGCGCGCCGGTCCTGCTGGTCGCGGGCGACCGGGCCGTGACCGAGGAGGCGCGGGCGCTCCTGGGCGAGATCGAGACGGTAGCCGTCAAGGATGGCGTGACGCGCAGCGCCGCTCAATGCCTGCACCCAGATGTGGCGCAAGAGCGCATTCGCCAGGCCGCTGAGCGCGCCTTGAAGCTGACCGTTTCGCCATTCGTTCTCTCGACGCCCATCACGCTGCGTGTCATCTTCCAGAATGCCCTTCAGGCCGATCAAGCCTCGCTGCTGCCCGATAGCCAGCGCGTGGACGGATGCAGCGTCGAATGGACCGGCGAGGATATGCCGGCGGTGTACAAAGCCTTTCGGGCGATGACGAGCCTTGCCTGGACAGGGTAAAGATCAAATTTGAGCATCGTTGCTATCCTGGAAGCCTGATTATATGCGCGCCGATCTGCACATTCACACCAACGCCTCGGATGGTTGCTGGTCGCCTGAGCGCGTGGTAGCCGAGGTCAAGGCTCGTTCCATTGGCCTCTTTGCCGTCGCCGATCACGATACCATCGCCAGCGTACCTCTGGCCGAGACCCTCGCTCGCGAGGCAGGGCTGGCCTTTTTGCGCGGGGTCGAGGTCTCCACTCAACTGGACGGGCATCTCTTTCACGTCCTGGCTTATGGTTTTGACCTGGAGGCCTCGGTCCTGACCGCACTGCTGCACGAGAACCGAGCCAGGGCCGATCGGTACAACGATAACATCATCCGCAGCCTCATCGCCGCCGGTTACCCCCTCGACTTTGACGAATATGCCGCCTACGAATATGACCGCACCCGGGGCGGTTGGCAGGTGCTCAACTTCCTGCTAGATCGGGGTGTCTGTACCAGCTTGCGCGACTATTTTGACAATTTGCTGGCCGATCTGCCCGTCGAATACCCATCGCTTCCCCATCCAGCCGAGGCCGTCGCTGCCATTCGAGCGGCCGACGGTGTGCCGATCCTGGCCCACCCAGGAGAGAGCCTGGGCTACACGAGCGTCGCTGAAGAGACGCTGTGCCCCTTCCTCGACTCCGGCATCGCCGGGCTGGAATGTTACTCTCAGTACCACGATGATGCGACGATCCGCTTTTGTCTGGACTGGTGCGACCGCCACGACCTGCTCATCACAGGCGGCTCTGACTGCCACGGCGGGTTCGTCGGGCGCGAATTGGGCGTCCCGGTCGTGGATGTCGCCGCTCTGCGGTTGGGTGTATTGGCGGAGCGGATTGTGCGCTAGATAAGAACGTTCAGCATATCTTCCCTGGTAATTTCCTCCCAGTCTTTCACTACCGGACACTTTTTGAGTAGGTGTCTATTGGGACACGGATTTCACGGATGCACACGGATTTTATTCGAGATCCTTCCGAATACCCCCTCAAATTCTGAGCGGAAAGCATCTACCAACGAACAAGCAAAGCGTCGAAAACAAAAAACCATCCGTGTTCGTCCGTGTCCTGAGAAAAGTGTCCGGTAGCAAACCCAGTCTTAAAGCTACGTTGTTTCTTGACGTTACATACTTTATACAGTATAATGTATAAAGTATAAACGCTGCTTTTACTCTCTGAGTACAGATGATTTTCTGAGGTGTAAGACATGAAAGTGCCACTCCCCAAGGTGACGGGCGGAAGAGTGTTAGCGAGCTGGGTGACGGCAAGCCTCCGCGAGGCGATCCTCAACGGCTATTTCGAGGCTGGCGAGAAACTCGACCAGGATTTGATCGCCAAAGAGCTAAAGGTCAGCCGCACTCCTGTTCGCGAGGCGCTCAAGGTGTTGGAATCCGAAGGGTTTATCGAGCTTCGCCCCCACCGCGGCGCATTTATCCCCAAGGTTTCTCGTCAAGATATTTGCGAGATCTACGAGTTCCGTGGACTGCTCGAAGCGGAGATGGTGCGTCAGGTCACTCCTATCATCCCAGATTCTGTGCTCGATGAATTGGAGCAATCGCTAGAAGAGAATCTGGCGCAGCTTGAATCTGAGGATAGAGCTGGTCACGTCGAAAGCGATATTTACTTTCACGAAACCATCGTCAAGTTCGTCGAGAACACGTTGCTCAAAGAAAGCCTGGAAAGCCTCAACAATCGCATCGTTAGAGTGCGACGGTTTGCACAACTGCAACCCGGTTATCATCTGCTCGAATCCCTCGAAGAACATCGAGCCATCTTCCAGGCCATGCGACGGCGCGACCCAGAAGCGGCGGCTGAGGCAATGTTGATTCACCTGGAAAAATCGTCGCAGCGCATCCAACAGTTTACGCAATCATAGTCCAAGCAACAATGCGCCTTTGTACAAATCCACGGAGAAGAAAAGTGTATGAAAAGATTGCTTGAAAAAGTCTATCCAAGTATACGAATACATACCCAAAGGAGAAGTAAGATGAAAAAGTTGGTTCACGCAGGATTGGTTTTGCTCGTGTTGGTCACTGGGCTAGTCGGTTGTGCGCCGCCCGTGGAACAACCAACAGCAGAAGTCCAACAACCCACAGTAGAACAGGCAACCGAACCCCCCGCAGCCGAACCCCCCGCGGCTGAAGCAAAAGTGCTCAAGGTCGGTCTCAACAGTGAGAACGTGCCGTGGGAGTTTATGCGAGATGGCGAGCTGGTCGGTTTCGAGGTCGACATGCTCAACGAGCTGGCGAAGCGCATGGACGTCGAGCTAGAGTTCACCACCGTGCCTTTCAGCGGCATCTTTACCGGCCTCCAGTCCGAAAAGTGGGACCTGGCTTCCTCGAGCATCTGGATCACGGAGGAACGCCTGAAGGAGATGGACTTTGCCGACCCGTACTATGACTCGGACATGGCGCTGATGACTCAGGCGGATTCCTCCATCGCGTCGTTCGAGGATATGGCGGGCGGCGTCTTTGGCGCTGACACCGGCTCGATGAACGACCAATGGCTGAAGGACAACGTCGACACCTACGGTCCTTACGAGATCAAGAACTATGACAGCCCTACCGACGCCTTCCTCGACTTGCAGGCGGGCCGGCTGGATGGCGTCGTAGCGGACTCGCCGACGGCGCTGTACTACGTGCAAGAGAACGCCGATGCCGGGCTGGACGTGCCGCTTTTGATGAACATCGGCTTCCCGCAGGCGTGGGCCTTCCGCAAGGGCGACCCGCTCCGGGACACGGTCAACGAGATTCAGAACGAGATGAAGGAAGACGGCACGCTGGCCGCGATCTATGAAAAATGGTTCGGCCAGGCGCCGCCCGCTGGCAGCTCGACCGTCAAGGTCTACGAAGGCGGCTACGTGTTGTCCAAGCCGGAAGCTGATGCGTACGAGTGGCCCACTGTGCTCAAGGTTGGTCTCAACAGCG